>JAAUYB010044043.1_pt1 | contig 11236 bp, 9 predicted proteins | sample 7278071 | NCBI WGS metagenome assembly JAAUYB01 (sample SAMN14350121, study PRJNA611818) | marine sediment metagenome | isolation source: surface marine sediment (1.8m) | place: French Polynesia: Moorea | collected 2018-08 | reverse complement strand
CGTAAATCAGGGGCAATAATCTGATAATCTTTAGATAAATAATCCCCTAAACTTGACCAAACTAAAGCATGATCAGCTAAGCCATGTAATAACAATAAAGGTTCCGTCCCTTGCTGCCATTCTAAATAAGATAATTCAACTTTTGATAATTTAACAACTTTTCTGTTTACCATCTATAAAATACATTCGACTAAAGGTTTAAATATTGTCACAAACTCAGGCTGATTAACTACTAGACAAGGAAGAGAAAAAGTACCATAATCCTTGCCAATTGTCAAGGGAAAAATAGGAGTATCTTCTAAGAAAATAAACACCCCACCTGCAGCTTTAACAATGACCCAAACTGCTGCAATATCCCAGACTTTAGGAGTAGCTTCTACCCCACCAACAGCAGCACCACAAGCCACTAATAATAAATTATAACTAGCCACTCCAATCATGCGAATTTTAGAAGGAAAAGGCTTTTGTAAAATCTTAATACTGCGGGCGCAAAGATTGAATAAATGACTTTTTGTGGGGGTATCTTTGCTGGTATAAATTCGTTGACCATTACAAAAAGCTCCCGTGGGGCCAGTTAACCCTGTTTCACCATACCAATAACCATAAAAAGACTGTTTTAAGGGGGGAAGATAGACAAAGCCAAAGACAGGGGTTCCTCGATACAATAAACCCAAAGAAATTGCCCAAATGGGTACACCCCTAGTAAAGTTAGTTGTCCCATCAATGGGATCAACAATCCAACACCAATCTTGATCAGGGAAAATATGGGTGGTTTCTTCCGTTAAGACACCATGTTGCCCAAATGTTGCGGCGATGGCCTCTTGAATCTTTTGATCAGCCCAACGATCTGCCGATGTTACCAAAGAACCATCTTTTTTAGCAGTGGAGGAGATATTTCCCGCTTCTTTGAGCAATTTATCGGCGATCGCTGTAGTGGTGGTTTGACAGAAGTTTAAGACTTCAGACCAAAATTGTTCCATCTTTTAAGAAGAAGTCCTGCTCTAAATATATCTCCTCAACCATAAAAGGGATAGGACGAGAAAGCAAGTCATCTTTGGTTATTAAGATTTCTGGCCAAATCGTAACAAAAATGTTATCATCGTAATAAATTTTAAGAATCTTTGCCGCTTAATAATATCCACCGTTAAAAAAACCCATGAGAGAACCCCTATGTTATCGACAACCCCTAAAAAAATCATAATTTTCCGTAATTATCTGATACTTATGGGAACAATGACGGCACTAATAACTGGTTTAGGTGGTCTTTTTGAGCATCCTGACAGAATAGGACAAAAAGACCGTCTGCAAAATTATGGCCGTTTTGTCAGTGGCGTGGTTGTCAATCAAGCACAAAAAATAGGACGATAAATCTTGACAATATAGAGTGATGTCTAACTAACCATCCGTAGGAGCAATAGGGGCAGGTGTGTCATGTTTAGGCAATGGAGAAACCGGAGAAGGACTTGCCGGCCCAAATAACAAAGGAGTAGATAAGGAAAGTTCATAGTCAGCCAGGACTTCTCGTAATTGACTAACTCGCAATACCAGTTTAAACTTTTTCCCCAAGTCTTTCTCAATCAATTTTTCAACTAAACGAACCTGAGTAGGTGTAATGGGATTTTTAGTATTTTCCTGAACTGTCACTAAGATAAGGGGATATTCTTTACTCCAAGGAAAGGTTGGCCATTGAACTTTTAAGCTGACTAACTCGCTTTGTTGTCCTACGGTTACGGTTTTATTTTCGAGAAGGGTTTTAATTTTGCCCTCAAACCTTTCTTGTTGTAGGAGATTACCAAAACTGATGAACAAAGGAAAAACTAGAACCCCTGTCATGGCAACAAGTCCCGCCAAAGCTTGACTGGTTTGATTGTAATTGAGGTAGTATCCCCCCAGAATAAAGACAATAATACAAGATAGGGTAATGCCTAAAAGGTTGGTTAAATACAACAAAAACGCGCCACTAGCCAGGGGGAAAGCCTTCTGAGACAAAGCAATGCCGACGACACATAAAGGAGGCATCAAAGCCACAGAAATAGCCGTTCCTGCCAAGGCATCACTCAGTCTCCGACGAATTTTAGCAAAGCCACTGATAGCCCCGGCTGCCACTGCTACCCCTAAATCTGCTAAATTGGGTTGGGTGCGTCCTAAAATTTCTGAGCCAAAGGAAGCTTCTGGCAATCCAAAAAAACCCCCCACTACACCGGAAATAAGCAAAGCCACTATGGTTCCTATAATTAGGGTCATCAGACTAACTTTAACTAAGATGCGGTCAGTATCTAAAGTACCAAGAGCCAAACCCCGCAATGGTAACATGAGAGGAGCAATAAGCATGGCACCAATAATCACAGCCGCACTATTCATCAACAGTCCTAGGGTGGCAATAAAACAAGAACTGACAGTTAAGACGAGAAAATCCGGATCAAGTTGAGCGTCTTTTATTAGCTCCTGTCGTAATTTTTCCCGCATATCTGGGGGAACTCTGGGAATTTTGCGTTTAAGCCATTTTCTCATAGAGGTTAATGTCAACTGCCTAGAATCACAGAACATAAGGCCATTAATTATTAGCATAGCTATCCAAAAAAAAAATGGCGCACTTTTATGAGTAATTGGTTACAAAAGGCACATACTTAATAATTAAACCCAAAAAAAATCTAAAAAGACCTCTCAAATCAAAGATTCCGCTTATATATTGTTTATGGTTTAACTTAGTTTATTTAATCTCGAACAACTTTGTGTTTTTTTGATGACACAATCGCTGATTTTTTATTGGCAAATGTGTTATCCCATGATTAGTAAAAGATTAAAGGGAACAGGGAACGCCGGAACAAATTTTACATCCAACCCAAAACCTTTACTGTTGCCCATTAGAAAGTTCCCTGTCCCCTCGACCGAAGGTCGGTAATAAATGATTAAATCCTCTTCTAACTTGAAGGTTGTTGTATTTTCCTCAAACTATGATCAAAACAGGTAGAATTTACTGTTTTCAAGCAGATTATCGAGCGTCCACCCACTTTGATGAACATCGTGTTCCTGATTGGTTATCATTAGAAGTTCACTGGCAGGGTTATTGTATTTCAACGATTCCTTGGGTTGCTGATGTGGCTCGTGTTTTAGGAATTTTGCCTATTGATGATACCCCAGAAGCTTGGATGGGTTATTTAGAAAGCTTAGGACTTAGGGGGGTAACTCAAGTATGTTACGAAGATTTTTTTGAAGCTAGATTATATTGTTAGGAACTATCTTCATTAACATCCTCCCCACTCTGAAAACGACTTAATTTACTGGGAATAGGCATCAAGATTCTTCAACCATAAATTCCACTGTTTGACCGTAGGGACTTCCAAATTTTAGTTGTTTTCCTGACAATAATGGAACCTCTTCATAGTGAACACGCTGCCACCCATCAGGGGTTAAAATCAAAGTGCCGAAACGGGAAAAATCCCGTAAAAAGTAGATATAACCCTGTTGGGGGTTGCTAGGAGATTCTCGGCAAATAATCTCGGCATGACGCTGGGAAACCCATTTTTCAGGAATCACCAGATCATTTTCAGGATGTCGCCCCACTCTCATTAACCCTCCATAAATGGGCCAAGTTGAGGTTTCTTCTTCTAAGAAACGAACATAAGCTGCGGGGGGTTTTGCCGTAACTAAGGGCAGTTGGGTAGTATCATCAAGGGGCGCAATTAATTCTCCCTCAAACTGAGGGTGCATATAAAGTATGGGAAGGGTCCAAGCAGGTTGGTTAAACTTGTAGAGGGTTAATAATTGCTGTCGGGCATATCTAACAGCTTCATCAATGGGTTGACGTTGGCTTAATCCTTTTGTAAAGCATTGAATAAAACTTAAGGCCTCTTGATCAGCAATAGAGTCTCGCATCGCTAAAACCGCAGGAACCCCATGATGAATTAATACCTCAGCTAGACTGCTACGTTCAAGGGTTTTTGTTTCTTGTTGAGCAGGTTTCGCTCCCCAACAAGCATTAAAAACAGCTAAGGTAATCTGATTACGAACTAAAACTTGAGCCAATTCTGTGCCGTTAATCACGGCCTGGGGACTTAAAAAAATTAACCCACCATTGGGCGCAGGTTTTCCATGGCCGGCATAGAAGAGGACATTATAATCTCCACTATCGAGAGCTTCAATTAATTGGCCAGGGCTTGGCTGCACTAGGGAATGAACTAGCACCGGAGCCGACATTTGGTAAAATCCGCCCCTCTCAGGGACTAAAGAACTTTGTTCAATTACTTGTTTGAGGAGGTTTGCTTCGCTTTCTAATTGTAATTTTTCATAGCCTAAACTTTCATTGTTTTGGGAGAAAGATTCATAACTCAATGTCTGTTTTGCCATCCCATTGAGAGATTCTGAGGGGGGGTGGGTTGGAGTTCCCAACACTAATAAAATATTTAGGGACTCTGTTGATTGTGGGAAAACTAACGGATCGACGTTATTACTGGTGCGACTAAAGAGAATTTGCGGATCGAGGGAAATAGCCTGTTTTCCGGCCTCTGATTGCATAATTTCCCATGGTAAAGAAATTAAATTCGGGGCTTGAATATCTAATCTCAATCTTAAGGGACGATGGCTACCAATGGCCAGTCCTCTACTTTGGGCAAAACTCGAATGAATAGATCCATCAAACATCCATTGCCATAAACTAATCCCTAGTTCTTGCATGAGTCTCCCCCCGTAACTTTCTGTGGAATTTGCTAGGGTGAAGGTTAAGGGTCGGGAATCATGGTTGCCTTGGTCATGGTTAACCGGAAAATGAGGGTTAGATTGAGGGGAAAACATTTCTTGCCATGCTAACCACTTATGGCTTAGGTTTTCGGACCAAATTGAATCATGATGAACGTACCCACTAGGTAAGGGCGCATGAGTGACCCAGTGAGCAAAACTATCAGCACCTGCTGTTGTTAGGGAGGCGATCGCTATAGTTAGGCCAGGATTTACGCCTAGGGACATTAGCTAATGTGAAAAATAAGTCAATAATCAAGAGTATAGCATTTTGACAGGATTTTAGACTGGTATCATCTCTCTTTTTTTTCAGTTTGATTCGCGGAAAGTCGGACTTTGTTGGCGAAAGTAATCAGAACGTAGCGAACTATGCTACAAAAAACAAAATTAATAACTATGCTTATCTTGTTCCTTCTGTCGAAGACTCATCAGAAATCTTCCTTAAAACAATTATTCCCTCTCACAACTAAGTTTTGCTTATCGATAATCATGTATTATATTTGTATTCATAAACCTTATTTCTTATGCAAAAGTGTAACATTAAATACAAAAAAAACCTAATTTTCGTCCAAGATTGTGAGAAAGATTATCAATAAAAAACGTAAGAATGGGGGTTGACAAAGCATACTACTTTTTTATATCATTATGGAGAAAGTAACGGTAGGATGAGGTTATTTATAAGTTAAAATACCTAGCAGTGTGGGTAAGCTTAAGATGTCTCTACTATTAACCATAAATGGTGAAATTGAAGCTAGATTCAACAATAAAATCCCTGTAAATGGAAAATAGGGGCTTTTTGTTAACTATTCCCTCTAGATTAGAAATTATACGGCAATATTGCCATAAGATAGTTGCTTTTAGGAGTTTGACTTATGAGTGAACCTGTTACAGTCAGTTACTCGTTGTATGAAACTGACTATTTTTTGTGGTTGGAAAAGCAAGCAGTAGCCATTAAAGATCGTGATGTTAATGCTTTGGACTGGGAAAATTTATTAGAGGAAATAGAGTATTTGGGTAGAGAACAAATTAATGCGGTTAATAGTCTCCTCAAACAAATTATTATCCATCGTTTAAAACTTGATTACACTTCTGATCTTTATTCTAGACACCATTGGCAGTGTGAAATTAATGCTTTTATTGATGATCTAGAAGATAAATTAACCAATGCTATCCGCAATAAAATTGCTCTAAAAAAGCCTTACACTAGGGCTAAACGCACAGTATTAGAACAATACAATCTTAATTTACCACAAGACTGTCCTTATTCCCTTGATGAATTAATCACTTATCTGGAGGTGAATGATTAGTTAAATAATATAGTAAAACTCTTAAGAGTTTAGCTAAACAAACGAAAGCTGCCTACGCAACTTTTAATCATGGTTGTATCAATTATCAAAATATTGTTACGATAACCAGGGAATTGTCAAGCGATCGCCTAACCTATAAAAAGATAACCTTTGTGCAACCTTATTGTAAGCAGTAATCAGTAACAATAAAGGAACTGATGACTGATCACTGATAACTGATCACTGAATCATGACATTAACTGTATATAACACCTTAACTCGCAAAAAAGAACCCTTTAAGACTATAGAAGAAGGCAAAGTAAGGATGTATTGCTGTGGCATTACAGTTTATGATTATTGTCACTTAGGTCATGCAAGAACTTGTATTGTTTGGGATGTGGTAAGGCGTTATTTACAATGGCGCGGCTATGATGTCACTTATATTCAAAATTTTACGGATATTGACGATAAGATATTAAACCGCGCTAGAAAAGAAAATACAACCATGGAAGCGGTGTCAGAACGGTTTATTGAGGCCTATTTTGAAGATATGGAACGCCTCGCTGTCGAAAAAGCCGATGCTTACCCTCGCGCTACCCATACTCTCAATGGTATTCAACGCTTAGTCTCGGAGTTAGAAGCGAAGGGATATGCTTATGCGTCGGAAGGGGATGTTTACTATCATGTTCGTCAGTTTAAAGACTATGGTAAGCTTTCTGGACGTAAATTAGAAGATTTACAAGCAGGGGCCAGTGGTAGAGTAGCAGTAGAAGATCCCGAAGCCAGCAAGAAAAAAGATCCCGCAGACTTTGCTGTCTGGAAGGGTGCAAAACCTGGGGAACCAGCTTGGGACTCTCCTTGGGGAAAAGGTCGTCCAGGATGGCATATCGAATGTTCTGCTATGGTTAGGGAACGGTTAGGGGAAACCATTGACCTTCATGTGGGTGGCAGTGATCTGATTTTTCCTCATCATGAAAATGAGATCGCCCAGTCTGAAGCAGCAACCGGTGAACCTTTAGCCCGTTATTGGTTACATAATGGCATGGTTAAAGTAGGTGGGGAAAAAATGTCCAAGTCTTTGGGCAATTTTACCACTATTCGGGATTTATTAGAGAAAATTGACCCTATGGCAGTGCGCTTGTTTATTTTACAGGGACATTATCGCAAACCCGTCGATTTTACCGATGAAGCTTTAGAAGCTGCTACCAATGGCTGGCATACGTTATCAGAAGGGTTATTATTCGGCTTTCAACACGGCACAACTTTAGGCTTTAAGGGAGATATGCCTGAGTTATTACCTGAGTTTGTACAACGGTTTCAAGAGGCTGTAGACGATGATTTTAACTTTGCTGGTGGGTTAGCGGTTTTGTTTGAAATAGCCAAAGAGTTACGCAAGGAAGGTAATTTATTAGTACATCAAGGAACCACTGAAAACTCATCTGATTATTTAAAACGTCAATGGTACACTTTAAGAGCATTAGCCCATGTTTTAGGGTTAGAAGCTGATTCAAATCAATTGAAAACTGAACCCAGTGACGGGTTAGATGATGCTGCCATTGAAGCATTAATTGAACAACGAAAAGAAGCAAGGAAAAATAAGAACTTTGCCGAAAGCGATCGCATTCGGGATGAGTTAAAAGAACAAGGTATTATCTTAGTTGATCAACCAGGTGGGGTAACAACTTGGTATCGTGCTTAGTTCATTTGTATTGAAAATATTTCTATGTATTTTTGTATCACTATTGAATTAGCTTTCGATTGCTTTTGTATAATCCAAGTATGGGTAAAAGTTATTGGCTCAAAGGGCTTTTGAGTCTTGGCTTATGTCTCCTCAACTTAGTAGTCAAACCTCTCATAATTCAGATAAGACTAAACAGCAAGACTTAGCTATTCAATTACAGAGAAAAGAGGTTAGGATAGCACGATGGAGTTTCTATCTATTATTAGTTGTAGCAATCATCTCAGTGATTGGGTTAATATTCGGATGGATGGCTAATTCTAGAGTTAATGAATTGGCACTGTTTCCCTTCGCTATCCTAAGTCAAGCAGAAAATAGGGAAAATCTTCTCAGCCAAATTGCCCAAGAAATTGATAAAATCAATAACAATACCGACAAAAGTAACTTAGCTGCTTCAACTGCTATTTTAGCTGGTTTAGTATTGAATTTAGAAATTTATCGTAGATATCATCAGTAGTATTTTCATGTTTTTAATTTCTATATTCTAACTAACAAAAAAAATCATCATCTAAAATTTGTTCAGGGGTAAAGATACATGGCTTAGGATATTCTGATTCATCGGGAATACGAACCCCAAAAGATGCTTTTTTACCTTCTTTAATGGCAATATCTCTCCCATCATTATAAGCTTCTTCTAAAATTTTCGGGAAATAAGTGTTGAGAGAAGGAGTTTTAGACAGTTGCTTTTTAATGCGTTTACGATGTTCAATAACTGAATTATACCAGCTATTTTTCATAGTTTCTGGTGCATCAGATTGAACCGTCAACTTTAATAAATGTGCCAACAAAATCATTAAATTACTTTCTAAAGCATTCTTTTCTGCTTTCCCCAAATCTCTCAACTCCTCAATTAGATTAACCTTATCTAATGCCGAAAAATCATTTTTTTCTAATTTAGTAATTGTATCTTCTAACCATAGATTAAAATCTGTTTCATAAAGATTGCTACTCATAATCAACTAACAAAGATTAATAAAATTTCTTCTTATTATAAGCGAAAAATCATATCTAATTTAGTTTATCTATGCTAAGTTGAAGTCATTATCATCACGACTTTGGGTTACTTACTTTGTGCAAACCCTTATAATAGAAGTAAGGCTGTTACAAAACTTTACGGGTTAGGGATATGCCACGCATTGTCGTCATTACCGGGTTTGAATCATTTAATATTGACTTATACCGTCAAGCTGCACAGTTAGCGCAGTCACGTTGTCAGGAGTTAGAGATACAGATATTTAGCGATCGCTCCCTTTCTCAAGAACCAGATATTATTGAGAATGCTCTGAAGGATGCAGATGTTTTTTTTGCTAGTTTAATCTTTGATTATGATCAAGTCATTTGGTTAAAAGAAAGGGTACAAACTATCCCCATACGATTAGTTTTCGAGTCAGCTTTAGAATTAATGAGTTTGACTCAGTTGGGCAAATTTGTCATTGGGGAAAAACCCAAAGGAATGCCCAAACCAATCAAATTTATTTTAAGTAAGTTTTCTAGTGGAAAAGAAGAAGATAAGCTCGCAGGTTATTTAAGTTTCCTTAAAGTAGGACCCAAATTATTAAAATTAATTCCTGCTAAAAAAGTACAAGATTTACGCAACTGGTTAATTATTTATGGTTACTGGAATGCAGGAGGAACAGAAAATTTTGCCTCCATGTGTTGGACGATTGCTGATAAATATTTAGGTTTAAAAATAGGAGAAATACCCCAACCCATTGAAACCCCTAATATGGGTTTACTTCATCCAGAATATGACGGTTATTTTGCTTCTCCCCGTGACTATTTGAACTGGTATCAGCAACAAAAATCTATAGATTATCCTCTCGTTGCCATCCTTTTATACCGTAAGCACGTTATTACCCAACAGCCCTATATTGCCCAATTAATTCGTTACTTTGAAGAAGAGAAACTAATACCTGTACCAATTTTTATTAATGGAGTTGAAGGTCATGTAGTGGTTCGAGATTGGTTAACCACTACTTATGAGACCCAACAACGAAACTTAGGTAATATAGAAATTCGCTCTTTATCAAAAGATGCCATTGAAGTAGATGCTATTGTCTCTACCATAGGTTTTCCCTTAGTGGGAGGTCCCGCAGGTTCAATGGAAGCGGGGCGACAAGTTGAGGTTGCAAAACGAATTTTAAGCGCAAAAAATATTCCTTATTTTGTGGCTGCACCTTTATTAATTCAAGATATTTATTCTTGGACAAGACAAGGAATCGGTGGTTTACAAAGTGTGGTTTTATATGCTCTTCCTGAGTTAGATGGTGCTATAGATACCGTTCCTTTAGGGGGGTTGGTGGGTAATGATATTTATATTATTCCTGAGCGAGTAAAACGGTTGACAGGAAGGCTTAAAAATTGGATTAAGTTACGGCAAAGTGAACCTAAAAATAGAAAAATTGCTGTTATTTTATATGGGTTTCCTCCTGGATATGGGGCAACGGGAACAGCAGCTTTATTGAATGTACCCTGTAGCCTACTGAAATTATTACAAGAATTAGATAAACAGGGTTATAACGTGGGCAAATTACCTGAAGATGGAGAGATTATCATTAATCAAGTTAAAGAAGCAGATGAAGCAATTATTACAGCTAATGATAATAATAATGGTAGCGCAACCGTTAATGTAAGAAAATTAGAACAATGGTTAGGCTATTTGTTAACCACTCGTATTGAAAAGCAGTGGAAATCGTTAACAGATACAGGAATAAAAACTTATGGAGATGAATATAAAATAGGAGGTATTCAACTAGGAAATATTTGGATCGGAGTGCAACCCCCGTTAGGTATTTCCGGTGATCCAATGAGGTTAATGTTTGAAAAAGATTTAACTCCTCATCCTCAATATGCAGCTTTTTATAAGTGGTTACAAAATGATTTTTGTGCTGATGCTGTAGTACATTTTGGAATGCATGGAACGGTAGAATGGTTGCCAGGATCACCTTTAGGAAATACGGGGTATTCTTGGTCAGATATTTTATTAGGAGATATCCCTAATTTGTATATTTATGCTGCTAATAACCCCTCAGAATCAATATTAGCTAAACGTCGGGGGTATGGGGTGTTAATTTCTCATAATGTTCCTCCTTATGGACGTGCGGGGTTATATAAAGAATTAATGGCACTAAGAGAGTTAATTGCTGAATATCGAGAAGATCCTGAAAAAAATGAGATTCTTAGAGAGGGTATTTGTCAGAAAATTGTTGACTCTGGTTTGGCAGCAGATTGTAAGTTTGAAGAAGGCAGAAAGCTAGGGATTGATTTTACTATTGAAAATGCAAAATTGTTTAGTAAGCACGCCTTAAATGATTATTTTTTGAAGGTCTATGAATATTTGCAAATTGTAGAACAACGTCTATTTTCTTCTGGTTTACATACTCTTGGGGAAGTCCCAGATCAAGATAAATTAGACTCTTATTTAGAAGCTTATTTTGGAGATAAATTAACGGAAAGGGAAAGGCTTGCTATTACCTCT
>JAAUYB010162339.1_pt1 | contig 11245 bp, 8 predicted proteins | sample 7278071 | NCBI WGS metagenome assembly JAAUYB01 (sample SAMN14350121, study PRJNA611818) | marine sediment metagenome | isolation source: surface marine sediment (1.8m) | place: French Polynesia: Moorea | collected 2018-08 | reverse complement strand
GCTGGGATTGTGTGCGCAGGAAGACCCAAGCCGCGTGCGGGCGCATCTGCGGACGATGGGGATGAAAACCGACCTGGCCGATATCCCTGGCGATCTGCCGGGGGCCGAGGCGTTGCTCGATTTGATGGGCCAGGACAAGAAAGTGATCGATGGTCAGCTGCGCTTTATCCTCGCGCGCGGGATCGGGCAGGCCTTTGTCACCTCGGACGTGCCGGGGGAGGCGGTTTTGTCGGTGTTGAACGAGGCTTTGGCGTTGCGGGCCTAGGTGGTCGCCAAAAGGAACGACCGCAAGGCGGCAGTGGTCTCATCCGGCGACTGATCGGGAAAGAAATGCCCGCCGGGCACGGCCGCAGCGCGCATGTCGGCCAGCCGGTCGGTCCAGGTCGCGGCCACGTTCATCGCGCGGGCCATGGCGCCGTCAGCGCCATAGAGCACCAGCGCAGGGCAGGGCACGCGCCGGTCGAGGTCGGCGGCATCATCCGCCAGATCGACGTCGATGGCGGCCCGGTAATCATGGCACATCGCGCGGATGCAATCGGGATCGCGCCAGGCCGCGCGGTAGGCCTCTAGTTGATCCGGCGCGAAATCCGCCAGCGTCGCCTTGCCGAACCCTAAGAGGCAGCGTTCGAAATAGGCGTCCGGGTCGTGGCCGATCAGGGTTTCGGGGAACGGCTCGGGCTGAGCGAGGAAAAACCAGTGGTAATAGGCGCGGGCGACCTGATGCGAGAGGTCGGTTAGCAAATGATGCGTCGGCACGATATCCATCACCGTCAGCGACTGGATCAGCGCCGGGGTATCCAGCGCTATGCGATGCGCCACCCGGGCGCCGCGGTCATGGCCGACGAGGTGAAACCTGTCAAAACCCAGATGCGTCATCAGCGCGGTCATGTCTTGCCCCATGACGCGAAAGCTCATCTGGGGCATGTCACGTGGTTTCGAGCTGGCGCCATAGCCGCGCAGATCGGCCGTCACAACGGTAAAGTCACGCGCCAGCGCGGGCGCAATCCGGTCCCACATGGCGCGGGTCTGCGGAAAACCGTGCAAAAGCAAAACGGCCGGCCCCTGGCCAGCCACGTCATAGGCGATGGTCTGATCATTGACCTTGGCGAAGAGCGGCGGCGCCGGCATCCGGTCAGCGGCTTTGCGAAGACACGAAGGCCACGTTGCCAAAATCGACCGTGGGCACGCTGCCTTTGACCGTATCGGTGACCGTGTTGTGCGCGGCCATCAGCAGGGTGCGCGAGTTGGTATCCAGCATGCTGTAACCCGCCTGGAACACACTCGGCGGCGTGTAAACCAGCATCAACGCGCCCAAAGCACCCACCAGCAGGCCACCCGAATTGCGGCTCTTGCCGCCTTTCTTGAGGAAAAACCGCCCCAGATGCAGCATCAGCAGGACCCCGGAGGCCGCCAGCAAAGCGGCCAGAACCATCACGATGTTCGACTGCATCTGATCGGTCAGCGACCCCTGGGCCAGGGACTCTTCCAGCAGCGTCTTGTTGCGTGAGACCGAGATCACCAGATAGGCCCAGGCAAAGCCCATCATCGCAAACAGCACCGGGCGGCTCTTTGTGGCGTCTGGCTTGGCGCCGCGCTCTCCCCAGTGGTAGTATTTCGGATCGACCGCTTTGACGCGACGCCGGAAATCTGTGTGCTGGCTATGATGGCGCGAAATTCTCATGCGGTTTTGACTATGCTTAGATTGCGGCGCCGATGTGAAGGAATATGGCAAGATTCGCCATATTTGGGCGGATTCGACCCGATCTGGGCAATTTTCGTAAAGAAAACCCGAAATTTCTGGACGTTTCCAAGCGCTCAACTGCGGTCACAGGGCATTCTCGTATAGATTCTGTTCATCATTCGCGCGACTGCGCCACAGTGATTAACGCGGGTGGCAGCGACTTCCACCAAGAGGACGAACTCGGGCGCTGTTTTTGACACTCTGCGAATTGGGCGTCGATGCCGGACGTTCTGCAACGCGTGTTGTTGTCATGGTCGGATAGCCATGAGGCCTCGGGTGATCCTTCGAACGTGTTCAAGAACGGGTGGTTACATACAAGACGACGGACGGCGCCACTCTATCGTCTGAACGCACCGGCACCCCCAGGACGCTTGTTTTCACCCACCAGCTTTCAAGGCCTTGATGACGTATTGGCCGTTATTCGAGAGCGTTTCGACGGGGTGCCCTTGAAAGCGCATGTTCTGCAGCGTCAGATCAAAGGTGCGGGTGCTCAAGAACCGAATGCGGGCAAGCTGCTCAGGCTTTGCCGCCGCGGCAGCCAACGAGTCTTCGTCAAGCCCAATCACAAAGTCCATCCGGTCCGTCAAAGCGGCTATCGGGAATGGCGTGTTTGAGTCGAACGACACAAGGGTGGTCCGCTTGGCCCGTTGGATCTGTTCTTTCATCACCCAGACAAAAATCTCGAATGTCAGAAAATTCCCGAGCTGCCCTTTGCTGCGCCAGACATGGGTGGGCAGGTCGGTTTTCACGCTGAGCACGCTGAGCGCATCGAACTGCAACTTTGCCTCCCGGTTGTCTGTCTTGATAAACAGCATGGGTTTCTGAGCCGTCGAAAGATCGAGTCCATTCAGAATTTTGGCGGTCAAGAACCCGAGCGTTTCCGCGCCAGTGCCGAAATCGTACACACCGCCGTGAAAAGAGGCGCTGCTCCATGGGCGCATGGTCAGAAAGATCAAGTGATCGGGATCGTGTGCTTGGATGGCGGCGACCTCTTGCTGCAACACCTGCACCGCATCCAAGGCGTCAGAGATCGTGTTCACGGCAGCCCTGAACGCGTCAATCGAGATGGGTTGAAAATCAGTGTCCGGCAGCGTCTTGAGGGAAGTCTCGCTGACAATAAAGAACTGGAAGAACCGACCGATGTGAAACCCGATCTGTTTCTGGTGCCCGAGAAGCGTCGCCATCGTATCGTTTCGCCGTATGAAACTGGAGATGCCGTCTGGCATGTGACTTAGGGTCAGGTTGCGACAGCGTGCAGAGCCATGAAGCCTGCGCAGCGCGTCAATCGTCCCGGGCACGCCAAGCTGATGATACCAGCCGATATACTCAACATCGCAATTGGTGAACGGAGCGATGGCGTCTTGGACCGTGTTGGCAACGGAGATCTTTTGTGACGAATGATGGTCCGCGATGGTTGTCAATTCCTTCGAAAAAGCATCGGACGCAACCAATGTGATGTGGTCGAATTCATCAAGCACTTGGATGGCAATCGCGAGGCAGGGCAGCGCGACACTTGGCTGTGGAACGGGTATGATCGCAAGCCGCATGATCGCGTTTCCTGTCAGTTTGGCGATTGTCTTTTCAAGGGTTCGCCTTCAGAGCGGTCGCGCTGCCCGAATCAGAGTTCCCTCTGCGCGAATGGGCAACTCGCTCTCCGGGAACCCCGCCGCGTCAAGACTTCATGGCCTCTAGTATGCGGGCCCAGCTGCGGATGCCTTTGTGAAAGCTCTCGAGGTCGTATTTCTCGTTCGGGGAATGGATCTGGTCATCATCCTTGCCCCAGCCCACCAGCATCGCGTCCATATCGAGATAGGTCTTGAAGTACCCCGCCACCGGGATCGACCCGCCAAACCCTGAAAACGCAGCCGGTTCGGGCCATTCGTCCGACAAGGCGCGCCGGGCGGCCTCAAAGGCCGGGTGATCGGTGCTCATGTGCGACGCGGGCGAGGCGCCGTGATCTGCAAACGTAACATCGCAATCAGGCGGCAGTTGCGCGCGCACCCAGGCGCGAAAGCTGTCGCGGAGTTTCAACGGATCCTGCTGACCGACGAGGCGAAAGCTGACCTTGGCGCTGGCTTTGGACGGCAGGACCGTTTTGAAGCCTTCGCCGGTATAACCACCTACTATGCCATTTACATCCGCCGTCGGGCGCGACCAGAGCATCTCAAGCGGTGTGCGGTCCACCTCACCAGCAGGATGCGACAGACCAACCTCCGCAAGAAAGCTGGCGTGATCAAAGCCAAGGGCCTGCCATTGCGCGGCAAGCTCTTCGGGCAGTTCGGGCACGTCATCGTAAAACCCCGGCACCTGCACGCGGCCTTCGTCATCATGCAGGTTTGCCAAGATGCGCGTCAGCACCCGGATCGGGTTCATCGCGGCGCCGCCATACATGCCCGAATGCAGATCCTTGTCCGGGGCGGTGATGGTGATCTCTTCGCCCAAGAGACCGCGCAGCATGGTGATGATTGCGGGTGTGCGGGATTGGAACAGGGCCGTGTCACAGATCAATGCCAGATCAGCCCGCAGCAGATCGGCATTTTCCTTCAAGAACGGGATCAGCGAGGGTGAACCGGATTCCTCTTCGCCCTCAAAAAAGAAGGTGATCTTGCAGGGCAGGCTGCCATGTTCGGCCTTCCAGGCGCGGCAGGCCTCGAGAAAGGTCATCAACTGGCCTTTGTCGTCATTTGTACCCCGGCCGCGGATCACCTTGCCCTTTGGGGTGTCCTCGATCTGCGGATCGAAGGGATCGTTGTCCCAAAGCTCCAGCGGGTCCACCGGCTGCACATCGTAATGGCCGTAGAACAGCACATGTGGCCCGGGCCCATCCACATGTCCCACCACCATCGGATGGCCGGGGCTCTGCACGGACCGCGCGTCCACCCCGATGGATTGCAGATCGGCCACCAGCCAGTCAGCCGCACTTTGGCAGTGTTCGGCAAAGTCCGGGTCGGTGGAAATCGACGGGATGCGCAGCAGTTCGAACAGTCGCTCGGTGGCGGCGTCAAGATCGCTGTCGATTCGGGAAAGGACGGGGTCGAGGGACATGGCGGCTCCTGCAGATATCTGCGCGCGACACTAGCAGAGCGTCGGGCGCCGTCCAGTTGATCGCCACCCCGGATCCGCCTTGCAGACCGTCACCCAGCCCGATAAAGACGCGTGGATTTCGAATAGATGTTTCCGATATGCGACAATTTGCGTGACCCGTTTGGGCGATGGCACGGACCGCTTGATGCAGATCAAGGATGCGACCGTAAGTCCACGCCAAAACCATTGTCAGGGGGCGATCCGCACTATAATTATTCACAAACTTGAATGCGGGTATGGGCCGTAATGAGAGTGGGCCGGGGCAACAAGCGCTCGGGTCGAACTGGGAAGGAGAAGCCGGTGAACTATGCCGCGAAACTCGATGACGCTTTGAACCGTTTGCACGACGAAGGACGGTACCGCACGTTCATCGATATCGAGCGCCGCAAAGGCCAGTTTCCGCATGCCAGTTGGCGCAAGCCCGACGGGTCCGAGGCGCCGATCACCGTTTGGTGCGGCAATGACTATCTGGGCATGGGCCAGCACCCCGCCGTTCTGGCCGCGATGCATGAGGCGCTGGATGCCACCGGCGCCGGCTCGGGCGGGACGCGCAATATCTCTGGCACCACGGTTTATCACAAGCGCCTCGAGGCCGAGCTGGCCGATCTGCACGGCAAGGAATCGGCGCTTTTGTTCACCAGCGCCTATATCGCCAATGACGCGACGCTGAGCACGCTGCCCAAGCTCTTTCCCGGCCTGATCATCTATTCGGACGAGCTCAACCACGCCTCGATGATCGAAGGCATTCGCCGCAATGGCGGTGCCAAGCGCATCTTCAAGCACAACGATCTGGATGATCTGCGCGCCAAGCTGGCGGCCGACGATCCAGCCGCGCCCAAGCTGATTGCTTTCGAATCGATCTACTCGATGGACGGCGATTTCGGCCCGATCGAGGCGATCTGCGACCTGGCGGACGAATTCGGCGCGCTGACCTATATCGATGAGGTCCACGCCGTGGGCATGTACGGGCCGCGCGGCGCCGGTGTGGCCGAGCGTGACCGCCTGATGCACCGCATCGACATCATCAACGGGACGCTGGCGAAGGCCTATGGTGTGATGGGTGGCTACATCGCCGCAACTGCAAAAATGTGTGACGCCATAAGGTCTTATGCGCCGGGCTTCATCTTTACCACCTCGCTGCCGCCAGCGGTTGCGGCGGGGGCTGCGGCCAGTGTCGCGCATCTCAAGCGGGATCATAAGCTGCGTGAACAGCATCAAACCCAGGCAAAAGTGCTGAAAACCCGGCTCAAGGGCCTTGGTCTGCCGATCATCGACCATGGCTCGCATATCGTGCCGGTGATCGTCGGTGATCCTGTGCATACCAAGCAGCTGTCGGACATGCTGCTGGAAGGCTACGGCATCTACGTGCAGCCGATCAATTTCCCCACCGTGCCCCGCGGGACCGAGCGTTTGCGCTTTACCCCGTCGCCCGTGCATGGGCCCGATGAAATGGATCATCTGGTTCGCGCGATGGATGAGCTTTGGTCGCATTGTGCGCTGAATCGTGCCGAACTTTCCGCCTGAGCGGTACGAATCCTGTAAATCCCATTGTGTTGTGGTAACCTGACCTCAATAAAGCGCCTGCGCGAATCGTGACGGGCGCGTTTAAGGGCAGGCACGGAGACAGGGTCAGTACACAATGGGGCAGCTTGTATGATCGGGCGCAAATCCCAGAAGAAATCGCAGGAACCCATTGTCAAACCTCAGGGATTTGACGATTACGACTTGCGGCTTGGGGATGTGATGCGCGGCGAACGTGCAACGCTGGGAAAATCCCTGCTCGATGTGCAGCGCGAATTGCGGATCAAGGCCAGCTACATCGCCGCCATCGAAAACTGCGACCCGTCAGCCTTTGATACCCCCGGCTTTATCGCTGGTTATGTCCGCTCTTATGCGCGCTACCTGGGGATGAACCCGGATGAGGCATTTGCCCATTTCTGCGCCGAAAGCGGCTTTTCCACCGCGCATGGCATGTCCGACGCGGCCTCGACCATTCGCAAGGCGGGTCTGGAGGCAGCCCCGCGCAAACCCCGGGCACGCGATCCTTTGGCGGAACCGGCAACCCCCTTTGCACCCGGCGGCGAAAGCATCTTTGCGCGGCTGGAACCAAGTGCCATCGGCTCCACCCTGGTGTTGGTCGCGCTGATTGCCGGCGTGGGCTATGGCGGCTGGTCGGTGTTACAGGAAATCCAGCGTGTGCAATTGGCCCCGGTGGACCAGACCCCGATTGTGCTGAGCGAGCTGGATCCGCTGGATGTTGCCGTGGCCCCGGACGAAAACTTCGGCAAGGCTGGTGGTGAGACCGCCGGCATGTTCACCCCGCCAAGTGGTGAGGCGTTTGACCGGCTTTATCGCCCGCAGGCGCTCGACGTCCCGGTGCTGGTGGCCCGTGACGCGCCGATCTCGACCCTTGATCCCACCACCAACGGCGCCTTTGCCGATACCACCCAGCCCAACCTGCCGCGCGTGCAGGACAGCGCCGTGGCCGCTCTGGCGGACACCCGGCCCGTGCCCGGGGGCAGCGATGTCACCGTCGTGGCGGTGCGCCCGGCCTGGGTGCAGATCCGCGAAGCCGATGGCAACATGCTCTTCTCCGGCATTTTGAATGCGGGTGATACCTTTGCGGTGCCCGCAGCGGCGATATCGCCCGAAATCCAGACAGGCGAATCCGGGTCGGTCTATTTCTCAATGAACGGGCAAACCTATGGCCCGGCCGGGGCGCGCGGCTCAGTGACCTCTGGCGTTGGCCTGACAAGCGCCGGCATCGCCGAACGCTATGCCCTCGCCGATCCTTTGGCGGATCGCGATCTCTTGCCGGTGATCAACGGGCTTGACCTTGCTCCGCGCCGCAACGCGGCGCCCACCCGCGTCGCAACCGCCTCAGCCCCGGCACCGGCCCAGCCGGCCGAGATGCCCAAGGTTCTGGCCGATCCGATCCCCGGTGTGACCATCGTCGCCGCGCGGGAGGCTTGGGTGCGGGTCAAGGCGCCCTCAGGCGCCGTCGTCTACGAGGCGATCATGGCCCCGGGCGATACCTACACCGTGGCCCGCACGGCCGAGCCGCCAACCATCCGCACAGGTGATGCCGGGGCGATCTACTTTGCCGCCGCTGGCAAGACCTACGGCCCCTATGGCGGCAACGGCGCCATCGCCGACAACATGGCGCTGTCGGTCGACACGGTGACACGCACGCTGGCCGAGGCAGATTTGCCGACGGACTCGGTGGTGGCCAAGACCGTGGCGCAGCTGCGCCTCAACACCGGTTCGCAATAATCAAACCCCTGCAGCCCGCGTGACCTGCGACCCAGCGCTTCTGGCCATTTCCCCGTGCGGGTTGTACAGTTTCCCTGACATATCGAGATCGACAGGACGTCTTTCATGAGCCTCAATCACGTGCGCCCGTGGCGCAACATCTATCGCCGGACGTCCCGGCAGATCATGGTTGGCAACGTGCCCGTGGGTGGCGATGCGCCGATCAGCGTGCAGACCATGACCAACACGGTCACCACCGATATCCCCGGCACCATCGCGCAAGTCGAGGCCGCGGCCGAGGCAGGCGCCGATATCGTGCGCGTTTCGGTCCCGGATGAGGCATCATCGCGTGCACTGAAGGAAATTGTGGCCGAGTCGCCGGTGCCCATCGTCGCTGACATCCATTTCCACTACAAACGCGGGATCGAAGCGGCCGAGGCCGGTGCCGCCTGTCTGCGCATCAACCCGGGCAATATCGGCAGTGAAGAGCGCGTGCGCGAGGTGATCAAGGCCGCCCGTGACCACAATTGCGCGATCCGGATCGGCGTGAATGCCGGATCGCTGGAAAAGCACCTGCTCGACAAATACGGCGAACCGTGCCCCGACGCGATGGTCGAGAGCGGCATGGACCACATCAAGATCCTGCAGGATAACGACTTTCATGAGTTCAAGATCAGCTGCAAGGCGTCCGACGTGTTTATGGCCGCCGCTGCTTATCAGCAACTGGCCGAACAGACCGATGCGCCCATTCACCTTGGGATCACCGAGGCGGGCGGCCTGGTGTCCGGCACGATCAAGAGCGCCATTGGGCTGGGGAACCTGCTTTGGATGGGGATCGGCGACACGATCCGCGTGTCGCTGTCCGCGGACCCGGTCGAAGAGGTCAAGGTCGGCTATGAAATCCTGAAATCTTTGGGCCTGCGCCATCGCGGCGTCAACATCATCTCGTGCCCGTCCTGCGCGCGGCAGGGCTTTGACGTGATCAAGACGGTCGAGACGCTGGAAAAGCGGCTGGAGCACATCAAGACCCCGATGAGCCTGTCGATCATCGGCTGCGTGGTGAACGGCCCGGGTGAGGCGCTGATGACCGATGTGGGCTTTACCGGCGGCGGCAATGGCGCGGGCATGGTCTATCTGGCGGGCAAGCAAAGCCACAAGATGAGCAACGACCAGATGGTCGATCATATCGTTGAACAGGTGGAAAAGAAGGCCGCCGAGCTTGATGCGGCCTCTGCCGCCGAGGCGGCAGAGTAGAGTAATTTCAGTGCTGTAGCGGCTGAAGTGAATGTGAAAAAGGCGGGTGCCGTATGACGCGCACCCGCCCTTTTCATTGCTCGGAAAGCACAGTTGTCCTGTGCCCGACGCGACCTTACCCGTCGCCGCGGATGTCGCTGACGATGTTCTGCATGCCTTCCAGCGGCACGTAACCGCGCACCATTTGCTCGCCGAAGACAAAGCTGGGCGTGCCGTTGATCTGCAGCGCTTGCGCCAGCGCGCGGGTCTGGGCGATCTGGTTTTTCACCTCGTCGCTTTCCATCGCCTCAAAGATCGCATCTACATCGAGGCCCAGGGTCGAGGCCATGCGGCTGAGCGTCGGTTCGGTAGGGTCGCCGTCGAGCGCGATCAGCGCGTCATGCACCGTCTTGTAGGCCTCATCACCCGCGACCAGCCGCGTGGCGATGGCGAATTGCGAGGACACCATCGAGGCCTCACCGAGGATCGGGAATTCCTTGACGATCAGGCGGATATTGCCGTCGGCGGTGATCAGCGATTCGACCTCTGGATGGGCCCGGCGGCAATAGCCGCAGCGGTAGTCAATGAACTCGACGATGGTCACGTCGCCTTCGGGATTGCCGCCGACCCAGGAAAACCCGTCGTTAAAGATCGCGTCCGCATTGGCGGTGACGAGGTTCACGTCATTCTGCGCCTGCTGGGCCGCTTCGCGCTGTTCCAGAACGGCGACCGCCTCCATGATCACCTGCGGGTTGGTCAGCAGGTAATTGCGCACCTGTGCGCCAAAGGCTTCGGATTGCTCCGGCGTCATGCTGGAGAAATCCATCGTGCCCGGTTCCCCTGCCACCAGCGGGGCGGCGAGCGAGGCATCACCCGCGTCGTCGCTGGCGGCCACCTCTTCCTCGACGGCTTCTTCGGCCGCTTCGGTTGTTTCAGCAACCTCCTCGGCGGCCTCTTCTTCAGCCGCTTCGACCGCTGCAGTCTCTTCTTCGACGGCCTCTTCGACCGCGGCGACGGGCGCTTCGGCCTCAGACGTGTCATCCCCGCTGAGCGCGGTGAAGGCGGCGATCAGGATGAGAAGGGCGGTGACACCGCCAACGGCGAGGGGAAGTTTGGTTTCGTCCATATGGAATGCTCCTGGTAAAACGATCAGCGGCGGGCCGCTCTTTCTGAGGCGCTTAGCACATCCTGCGCCCGTTGCCACGGGCCAGAACCGCGCGGCAGGGTATCCACCGCGCGTTTGGCATGAATCGCCGCGTCTTTCATCCGCCCCTGCAGGGCGTAGCGTTCTGCCGTGACCACCGAGGCCATCGGGTTGCGCCCGGTCTGGGCATAGGCAACGGCCAGGTCACGCAGGATGCGGGTGTCGGAAAAATCGCGTCCACGCGCGGCTTCCAGCGCTTTCAATGCAGCCTTGGGCTGCCCGGCGGCCAGCAAAGCGCGGCCCAGCCCGCCAAGGATCAGCGGCTCACGCGGGGCGCGGTTGGCGGCGGCGCGGTAGACCTGCACGGCGGCATCAAAGCGGCGCGATTCCAGCAGGATCTGGCCCTTGAGCTCCATCAGATACGGATCGCCCTGCCGGATGGCGAGCGCGCCGTCGATGGCCTTGAGCGCGCGCGACAGATTGGATTGCCGGTGATAGGCCACCGCCTGCCGCATCAGGGTGATATCGTGCGAGACTGACTCGTCCGCGCGCCGCAGGGTCCATTTCGGCGCGCGCTGGAAGGCGCTCAGTTTGCCGCGCGCCCGTTCAAACCAGTATTGCGCGGTGGGATTTGGCTTGGCCTTGGCACTCGCCGCGGCCACAAGGCCCCTGAGCGCGCGCAACCGGTCGCGTGTCAGCGGATGGGTGCGCATATACGGGTCCTGCCGGCCCACAGTCAGCGCCTCTTGCCCGCGGAAGAGTTCCTGCACGTCGATGGCGCCCTGAGGATC
>JAAUYB010006745.1_pt1 | contig 11246 bp, 10 predicted proteins | sample 7278071 | NCBI WGS metagenome assembly JAAUYB01 (sample SAMN14350121, study PRJNA611818) | marine sediment metagenome | isolation source: surface marine sediment (1.8m) | place: French Polynesia: Moorea | collected 2018-08 | reverse complement strand
TAAACGAGCCAGGAAAATGCGGGCTCGGGTCGGGTCGGGTTTTTGAAATGCGAGCTCGGGCTAAATGCGGGCCTGGCGGGCTCTATTTGGAGAATTTTTTCTTTGCTATTTTGAAGGGGGCGCTTCCGAAAAAGCCCACAATTGTCCAAATTTTCTTCTAAAAAAGTTTTGAACTAGAAAGTTTGCCCTGCAACTCTTTTTTTTAAAAAAAAATATTCGAGACAAATTTGGGTTATTTTTTAATTTTTTTGGTGAATTTGCAAATGCGGGGTGAAAAATGCGGGCTGCGGGCCTGGCGGGCTGGGAAAAGTCCCTGCGGGCTTGCGGGCTGGGAAAAGTCCCTGCGGGCTTGCGGGCTTGCGAGCTCGGGCCAGGCTCGTTTACATCCCTAGACATGGGGAAAAAAAAATTTTCTAAACAACGAATCCTTCATCGACATCGAGTCGAGAATCGAGATCTTGGACCTCAAAGACGGCCGAAAAAAGTGTGTGACGCCGCCACCGGGTCCTGTGGGGCAAGGAGGGCTACGGGAACGTGCGTCACACGTCGGTCGGTGTCCAAGAATAAGGAGGAGCTGATCAGGTGGCTGGAGGATATCCTGGAGCCCTCTTACGTCAAGAACTGCTGCCGGGCCGCGTGGGACCGCCTGCGGCGTGTGGTGGATGGCCAGGGCGGGTACAGAGAGCGCCTGAAGACCACGGCCACGGCCATGAGCTTGTGTACCGTCAATCTCGTCTTTCTAATCAGCCTGTACTGTGTGCTACAATGAATTATAGAAATTATAAAAAATGTGCTACTTTTGGACTTCTGGATCTCACTGTAGTACAGTGTACGTGTTACGTGGTGCGTGGCCTCCATCCACCTGGATCTAACAGAGAATGATATCAAGAGCGTGTTTGAGGCCGGATGGACCAAGGTGCCCTCTGGCAAAAAGAAGTGAAACGTCTTAAGGACTCTTTTTTACTCTATTTCTGTGCTCGGCTGTGCTTGAATCATCATATACATGAAAAACGTTGGCTAAATGAACAAATACTAAACAAGACATCCCAAACGTTGTCCATTGTTATTGCAGGTATGGCGGATGGGAATCCTCAGGATGTCGACATGAAGAAGGAGGATCCTGAGTCCGGGGAGTCCGAGGAGGAGGAAGAAGACGAGGAGGCAAAGAAGGAGGCCAGGGTGAAGGAGCTGGACCAGGTCCTGAGGTCGGACCCGTCAGACTACCAGGCGCACGTGGACAGGATCGGCCTGCTGAAGGAGCTTGCTGAGCTGGACCGCCTCCGCGCCGCCAGGGAGGACTTCTCGTCCGCGTACCCTCTCTCGCCGGAGCTCTGGTTGCAGTGGATCGAGGACGAGAAGGGTCTTGTGGCGACGGATGCAGACAAGGAGAGGGTCTTCTCGCTCTTTGACAGGGCCGCCAGAGACTACTCCTCCGTCCAGGTGTGGCTTGAGCACTGCCAGTTCGCACTTGGTGGGCTTGGGTCTGAGGCCGGCGCGGCCAAGGCCAGGGAGGTGTTTGAGAGGGCGGTGGCTGAGGTTGGACTGCACGTGTCTAAGGGAGCCCTGGTTTGGGAAGCTTACAGGGAGTTCGAGTCGGCGATGGCTTCTCTGGCGGCATCAGAGGAGGCCAAGAAGAAGCAGAAGGACAAGGTGGACAAGCTGTTCCGGAGGCAGCTGACGGTGCCGCTGCTGGGCATGGAGGTGACGATGGAGGAGTACCGAGAGTGGAGGGCAGGGAGGGAGCCAGAAAAGGCTGCTACCGATGCCTACAGGGCGGCAAAGAAGCAACTTGACGAGAGAGAGGATTTTGAGACCCGTCTGGCCCAGTCGGAGGAGGATGAGGATAAACGCCTGGAGGTCTACAACGAGTATGTGGCGTTCGAGATGAAGGTGGCCCTCCCTGCCAGGATAAGGTCCCTTTGCGAGAGGCGGATCACTGACCACTGCCTCGTCCCCTCGGCCTGGTCTGAGTACCTCCGCTACCTAGAGAAGACTTTCTCGGACCCTTTGGTGTCTCTTGCCACATACAAGAGGGCCGTGAGGAACTGCCCGTGGTCCGCCGACGTTTGGGTGGACTACCTTCGCCACCTGGAAAGGAACGAGCACCCGCAGAAGGAGGCTGTAGCAGCCTTTGAATCTGCGCTGCAGGGGGGAATCACTGGAGAGCACGCGCTCAGGGTCTGGATGGCATTCCTGGACTTGAAGCGCAGGCAGATGAAGTATGACAACTACGGAGACGAGGAGGAGGACAAGAAGGAGCAGGAGAGGGGCGAGATGCGTTCCCTCTTCGGAAAGGCAGTGGAACACCTGGCTAAGTTGGGCGCGGACCCAGAGTGCAGGGTGGCTCGATACTGGGCTAGCCTGGAGGGGGACAGGTTCAGGGCCATGGACAGGGCCAGGAGCCTCTGGGCAGACGTGGTGGCCAACGAGGTGGTCGGGCAGCAGGCAAAGTTCTGGACGGAGTACATCCACTTGGAAAAGGCCCTTGGGGACACAAAGCACCTCCGGAAGCTGTTCCCCAAGGCCCTGGAGCGGTGCCGCGACTGGCCAGAGACTGTGGGGGAGCTGTGGCTGCAGTTCGAGAGGGAGGAGGGGACACTTAAGTCGATGGAGGAGGCAGAGACTAAGCTGGAGAAGAAGATGGAGAAGGTGAGGGCCGCCAGGGACAGGGAGAAGAACAGGGAGGCTGAAGAGGCCAAGAGAAGGGAGGAGAAGGTGGAGAAGAAAAAGGAGAGGGACAAGGAGAAAAGGAGGGAATTCAGGAGGGACAGGGCAGAGGCCAAAAGGGAGGGACTCAAGAGGAAGGCGGAGGAGAAGGAGAGTGGTTTCAAGATGCCAGGGGAGCCAGTGTTCAAGAAGCCAATTTTGCCGACTGACAGTGGCGCCACTGCAATGGCAGCCCCTTTGCCGGACTTCAAGAGTGATGTTAGACCTCCTCCTGGATTCAAAGGAGAGGTCAAACCTCCACCAGGGTTCAAGGGCGATGTCAAGCCACCTCCTGGATTCAAGGGTAACGTCAAGCCGCCGCCAGGTTTGAAGCAGCAGCAACAGCAGGAGGAATCGGACGGTGGAAAGCCAAAGACTGATGGAGCTCAAGGCGAGGAGGACCCTGAGAAGAACGCCCGCATGGTGTTCCTGAGCAACATTGACTTTGGTGCGGGCAAGGATGACATCCAGCAATTCATGTCCTCCTCCGGGAAGGTCCTTGAGGTGCGTTTGGTCAAGGGCGATGATGGCAAGTCAAGGGGGTTCGCCTACGTTGAGTTCTCATCTGAGGCCGAGGCTAAGGCTGCCCTGGTACGAGACCGGGAGCCGCTCTCCGGCCGCCCTCTCTTCATCTCAGAGATGAACAAGAAGGGCTTCCAGTTTAAGTACGGCACGGGGCTGGAGGAAAAGAAGCTCTTTGTCAGCAAGCTCCCCCGCACCATCACCAGCGAGAAGATCCAGCGCGTCTTTGGCAAGTTCGGCTCTATCGTGGCTCTTCGCCTGCCCGAGCTGAGAGACGGGACGCCCAAGGGGATCGCCTTCGTGGAGTATGAGGAGGCGCGCTCGGCCAAGGCGGCGGTGCAGGGCGCGGACGGGGCAATCATTGACGGCAGGATCATATCGGTGGCCATCAGCAACCCACCTCCCAGGAAGCAGCAACAGCAGCAGGGAGGTGGCGGTGGAGGAGCGGGTGCGTTCGCCGCCGGGAGGGGAAGAGGGACTGGGGAGGCGCCCGACCCCTCGTCTTCTCTGGGCGCCGGCACACGCGATCCCGGGGGAGGCGGGAGGAAGAGCAGAGTGCAGGTGCCCCTCGTACCAAGGTCGCTACAGGTGCGGCCGCTGCCCCAAGCGGCAGGCGCACCTCTTGTTGCTAACAGCTCAAAGGCCGCTAATGGAAACACAGCCAACGGGAAGGAGAAGAGGTCCAATGACGACTTTAGGAACATGCTGCTGGGGAAGAAGTGAAGAAAAAAACCATGACATTGAAATGATACTTTTGTGTGACCATGATTTTTTTGAAGGAACATTTAAAGAAATAAATATTCTGCTCGCTAAATTATTTTCATGTACTTTTTGGCACCAGTGTATCATTGCTTGTGCTCTTTTTAGTCTCCCATGCCTTTCCACCTCTCCGATGGCACTCATCGCTAGAGGCTTCTTTCTCCGCGCCGGAAACGTTTTTGCCCGGGCCTCCTGCCGCTTCCCCGTCACCCTTGGCAAGGCCTGCAGCAAGACCAGGTGTCAGCAGCAGCTCCAGGCAGTTGGACATCGCGGTTTAGCCATCACGTGGACAAGGAGGAGTGGGCAGGACAAGGAAGAGGACATGGACGATCTAAAGCAGAACCCGTACTACGGCAAGTATGCCGACAAAATCGCCAAGATGCAGAAGTAAGATTGTTACAAATCCACTAGTTGCCTAGTTCATTAAATTATGCATAACCATTTACGATCGGAAATTTATCCAGGACTTCACCCGAGGAGTTTCTGAAGCGGTTAGGCGAGTTCGAGGAGCAGAGGAAAGCAGCCTCGAAGCAGCCGCAAGCATCACCTTTGGACGGCGCGGCCTCCTCATCTTCTTCGGTACAGGAAAAGGACTTTTCACTTCCCACCAAGCCCAAGAAAGACCTCAAGGCTGGCTCTGTTGCGATGGCAAAAGAAAAGGTAAAACTACAAAGTTGCTGGAAATCTAGTTGTTCGGCAGGAATAGTACATACCGTTTCGCCTTTTTCAGAAACTCAGCGACCGTATGAAGACTGAGCTCCTGGCAGACAAGTCGTCTGACGAGGTGGCCGAAATCTGGAGGGAGTACCACTCAAAGAAGGACGCTGTCTCAGCCGTCATTCCCGCCAATACCTACGCCACGATGAGGCAGCGGTTCCAAGAGTTCAAAACGGTGAGGGATTTTTACCTGCGGCGAAGCCGTCAGGTCCTAGAACTGTGAGAGTTGTTACCTGCGGCGAAGCCGTCAGGTCCTAGAACTGTGAGAGTTGTTGTTGTTCTTGTTGTGGGGGGGAGCAGTTTGTGAGCTAAACCTTCTACTATGGTATACTTTGGCTTCATAAATTCACTTCAGGGTGGGATCCACAACCAGCAATCATCCAGTTTTTTCTCTCCTTGATTTGGCAATATGAATTCTCTTCGGGGTGGGATCCCAGTACTTTTTTCTCTCAATGACCCGATTTCTCTTCAGGCTCAGGGTGGAATACATGATCCAGTGTTTGCAGCAAATAAGTTTTTTTCCAACGGGAATATCTCAGAAAATAATTATTTTTCCCTCTAAAGTTTATCAACGCCGCAGGTCTTTGAACAAAGTCTGTTCTTGTTTTTCCTGTGGTAGTAACCAACAGGTCAAGTAATGGTTGTTGTTTATCTTATTGTTGTTGTTACATGGGGCCATAGGCCACAGGTCAAGAAGTAGTGATCGTGGTTAATCTTGTTGTCGTTGTTGAGGATTATCACAGAATAAACTTTTTTTACTTGAACCACCCTGTTGCCAAAAGGGGATCATACCCCATTCTGAAATCATAGTAGGAGATGAACCATCTTGTAGTTTTTGAACTACCCTGTTGCAAAAGGGGGGACTCACACCCCATTCTGAAGTCATAGTGAAAGATGAATTACCTTGCATTTTTTGAACCACCTGTTATAGAAGGGGGGATCACACCCCATTCTGAAATCATAGTGGGAGATGTACCACCTTGTAATTTTTGAACCACCCTGTTGAAGAAGGGCGTCACACACACACATGGGCACCGACAAAATTTCAGCAGGGGGGTAATTTTTACTTGAGGGAGGGGGACTACAAAAAAGGACTTAGGGAGAGGGACTATTTGTGAAATTTAGGGTATGGGTAGGGAAGGGGAAGGGAGGAAAGTTCTCCTTCTGCGGCCAATACTTAAAGGAAAAAATCGTGTTAAAAAATGAGAATGATAAAAATAGTGATATTTTTCTTTTGGTTTTGTGGAACAGGGAGAGGATAGCCATGAAAATTTTCATTTTTTTGGAGTGTCAAATTTTGCCTTAGTGAGGGGGACCCTGTTTTGAGGGGTCAGCCTATTGGCATTTCCCCCTCCGTACCCCTCGCCTTGCCATTTGTCGTCACACCCCATTCTGAAATCATAGTGGAAGATGAACTACTTTGTTTTAGTAACCCTTTTGGGAAGAGGGTATATATAAAGGGTAGGGTGTGTGACCCCCTTCTCTAATGACACATTCTTTTAATTAAGTGCAATTAAGTCAACCGTTTTTTTTCTTTATTGCCATATCCTGCCGCAGGTCATTGAAAAGAGTTTGTTCTTGTTTCTTGAATACCTGATGGTGTAATATCCTGGCTTTGGAGCTTCAAATTTACATACTTAATTGATCAGCCTTTGGCTCTTTTGCATCTCATCGGGAAGAATTCCCCACTCCTTTTCAACATTATTTTCGTTTCCCCTGCAGTTCCTGTTCCCTCTGCCGCGCAAGCAAGGCTACGAGTTTGTGGTGGTCCAGTTTGAGGGACACGAGGCTCACTTCACCACCCTCATCAACTTCCAGGCATACGGCGCAAACGCCCCGGAGTGCCTCACACTCATCCACTACCCAGACTTTGCAGAGCAGAAGGGGATCGTACTCATGGTCGGGGAGTTTGACAAAAACTTGCTGGTGAGTCTCTTAATTACATTGCCGTTCAAGAGCTGTCCTCCTACCTGTTTTGTTGTGTACATTTAAAAGACTCGAGAAGAGGCTACCTGCCTGTCCATTGTGACGCTCCTCTTCTATGGCGAGGAGGAGCCCAAGAAGCAGGCGTTGCTCGAGCGATTCACGTACCGCACAGAGGAGTTCAACCCTCTCGACCTCATCGCAGAGATGGAGGCAGCGGCTGTCCCCCACGGCAGCGGAGCACCGCTCTTCAGGGGATAGTCATGCTTGCTTGCTGAAAAAAAGTAGGTATTGGGTAGGAGGACAGCATTCTTTTTTGGTTGCTTGTAAACAGATATTTATGTGTATTTTCACTTGTCAGACCGTGCAAGAAGCCCAGTGCCTGGCCAACGAGGTGGAGCTGTACTACGCCAGCCCGACTGAGAGCAGGATGAGGCTGCTGAGGGCATTCACCGAGAGTCCGGCTGACTTCAAGCACATGGACCTAGTGAACGAGATGGAGTCGGTGTCTTTGGCAGGGGCAACGGGGTCTGGTGCGGGCAAGGGGAAAGAACAGGCGGTTGCGTCTACAAAGGATGCTTGAACCATGTAAAGGCCAGTGAAATTTAAATACAGATCAGTAAGAACAAAATTGACAACCAAATCGCGGGATTGATGCCGCTGATAGTGAATATGCGGTGTATAAACATAGTGAATATGCGGTGCTTAAACATATATTCTATATTCGCTAAGAGGGGTTCATAAGTGACAGAAACACTGTTGTAGGGTAATAGTGCCAATGACAATTGTCCACATCTGGTGCTAGTATGCCAACTGCGCTGATGTTGCCGGTCTGGGTCCAATGTGCTCAATGAACATCGAGGACGCGTTAGTCTGTCCGGAAGCCTGTTGTTGTTGCAGGTTTGCCAACTGCTCTTCGAGACCTGGAAGATTCAGCCCGGACGGGATGTCCCCGGCCGTTATGGCAGTTGGATCTCCGAGCCGCCCCTCCAGGTAGGCCTGCACGAGACCAGCTCGGATGTGCGCCTCCTTTGTGATGCTGATATAGACCAGCCTCGTCCCCACGGTTATGCCGTCCTCATTTATCCTTGTAGCCACAGATTCTCCATGGGTAACGAGCGGGGAACCTCCGAATCTGCCTTGGTACATGGAAGCATTCCCTAAGGCGGATGTTGTGTCCTGACCTCCAGCTTGAGACAGGAAAACCGTCGTGGCATTCCGGTGTGAGGAGTTCTCCAGAGTGGTGGATGTGGTCATGCTTGCCTTGTGTGCTGGAGAAGGCACCACGACCGGGGCGTACTCCACAACTGGAATGGGTTGCGAAGGCGGGGGCGGCGCTGGACCTACAATGGTGCCTCCCGTCGGCACACAGATCGAAGTAGCGGATGGCTGCTGGAGGAAAGGATCTTCTGCCTCTTGGATGGGAACTGAAATGACGGGGCCGGAGGTTCGCGTGACAGGGACGTCCGTCAGTGTCACCGGGATCTGCTGCATGGTCGGGAGGTCGTCGCGGAGCGGCAAGGTTGGCTCTCGTCCGATGGGGAGCTGTACCATGGCGGGCCTCTCCTCCGGGATAATGGCGACGGGCAGTTGCACCATCTCCACCGGCCAGGAAACGTCTTTCACCGGGAGCTGGACCATTGGTACCGGGGGAGGGGGAGGGGGAGGAGCGACCGTAACTGGGGCGAGAGACGCCGCCGTCTCGTCTGTTGGGAGCAGCGCCATCTGCGTCGCCTCTCGCCTCGTCGCCGTCGCAGCCGCCGACATGGAGGCAAGGCTAGCCTCCTGATTGAGGGAAGTGAGGTCTGGCTTGTACTCCAGGGCTGGGAAGGAGGACAGATCACCGGCGCCGCCGGTTGTTGCAGCTCCTGCTGCTGAGGCTGAAGTGAGGGTCGGAGCAGCATCGACGACGAACTTGCGCCTGATGGTGATTTCCTCCGACTTGAAGACCCGCTTGACGTGAATTTCCGCCAACCCTCGTCCACCGGCGGAGGAAGGCAGTTCCACGGCCGCGAACTGCTCCTCCGTCCAGAACTCTTGCGAGCCGTCGCTCCCGGACGACGTCTTCTGCCGCTGCCGATCTTGTTGTTGCAGCATCCTTAGCAGCCCCAGGATGAGGAGGACGTTCATAGCGGAGGGCGCCAGGCAGTAAACGGCGCTCCTTGCGCTCTCGCTCATGCTGGAGTACTGCATCGCCGCGATCACCACGGCCACCGGAAGGAGGATCACCAGCGCCAGACGAAGCACAAACTTTGACTTCATTGTCACTTCCAGGCGGGGACGTTGGCGTTCTTTTCACAGATACGCCGTGCAATCACAAAAACACTTATGCACAAAACAAATATCCCCAAATGTAGACTTAAAAACTACTATTCTTTTTTTTCCTCTACTGCCCTTAATAATGTCTTATTGTGCTTCCCTACAGATACTGTTTTTTGGCAGTACTCTATGGTAAGTTTGCAAATTCGTTTTTTGCAACTAAGGAAAAGTATCAGAGTATGGAAATTGGGGAATTATACGCAAATTAGCAGAAGTGCGGGCTCCTTTTAACGGGCTGTGTAGAAAGGCAGTGGACGTCGTGGACGCTAACGGCTGCGCATAGATGATATGACGGCGGCGCGACTATAAGACCCTTTTACCATTATGACCACAATAGATTTTTTTTACCAATGTGACCATTTTGGGAAAAATCATTTTTACCTATCTGTCCAAAGCGTTTTACCATTATGACCCTTTTGTTCACATTGACCATTGTGACTTTTTTCCAATGTGTCCCTACTGGATTTTTACCAAAATGTCCCGTCCCCTAGACAGCCTTGTCAAGTTTTTGTACACTGGCAAGTTGAATGAGGATGGTGCGTCGTCGATACAGGAGCTCTTCCCGCTGATGTATGCAGCACAAAAATACATCGTCCGGGGGCTGCAGGATGCCATTGAGGAACGACTCATATACAAAAGATTGAACATAGGAGACAACATCTGCCCGAATTTGGACCTGGCTGAGTTCCACTGCCTGGAGAGGACAAAGGATCACCTGGTGTCTTTCCTGTCCTTGAGGGGGGGGGAGAGCGACGTTGACTCCGGCAGCGGGTGGCGCGAGGTCGCCTCGACGGACTTCATCCAGAGGGTGATGTCCGCCCGAGAGAAGGTCGTGGGGGAGGCGGGAGAGGAGAAGGCGCAAGAAGAAAGAAGCCGGAGGGGAAATCCTCTAGATGTGATCGCAATAACGATCACAAGATCCATCTCAAAAGCAATAATAGAATCGTTGTGTTCAGGACACATTCACGTTTGAAGAAAAGTAATCGGCATCGTATAGTGTATGGACGTATATACTTGCCTTCTACTGTAAAGAGCATATATCTTGTGGACTACTACTGAGCATGAATTGCAAGTGAAAATTGCGCCTCGGGTTCGAAAAATAATAAGATTAGATGCGCACGGCGCAATGCAGTGCACCGGAGCAGGAATGCTTTCACTCCGCTCACTTTCCTCTGCGGCGGCGGCGGCGGCGGCGGCGGCTTGGCGATCTTTTGCGTGCTTAGCGAGCTAATTTATCGTGAAGGAATTCCGCTTTCCGCTTTTTTTTCTTTCGAACCGGGGCTTCGGCGGGGGGGAGGGGAAGGGGAATAGACTGGCTGTCAATCTTGAACGGGTGCCAACTGCATTACATACTTACTACACATTGTGCGGAGGGCGGCTGAAATGTTTTTGTTGGCCGTCGCCGCCTGTCCTCTCATTTGCATGCCTCGATGCTGGGGAATCGCTAATTTTCGAGAATAGGTTTGTCCTCAGCTCTAAATACATTCCTACTTTACTTTTTTGCTGTTTCCAGAATTGGATCCATCAACGTGATGATCAACTTATATTTATAAGTGAAAAGCAAAAGGTATAAACGAAGGATAGGTGGTTTTTTTTCTCCTTCTATTTAAGTGTCCCTTGGGAAATCGCTTCTCGCGCCCACGGGGTGAGACGCCTCCTCTTTTGGAAAAAAGAGGGGCCTCCTCTTTTGGAAAAAAGAGGGGAGGGGGAAGAAAAGACGCTTTGTTGTTGTTGTCTCACCCCTCTTCCTCCTCTCTCGTTTTTTGCTGCATCTCTCTTGAGCGAGGTCAGGTCTTGTATGCCAAAAAGGACGTCTTTATTTTCACTCAATATAAGGATGAGTGTCGAATCGCCCGTACGGCGGGATCAAAAATGGCAAAGGAATGTGCACATATTTTCTTTCGCAAATTATGACCCTCGTTCTTGTTCCTCGCCCTTCTTCGTCCTTGTTCTGTGCGTGTAGAAATCGAGTGAAGTAGTCAAGTACACTGCAGTCGAAGTCGGTTTTTCTCACTCACAGTTCGCTCGAAAAACGAGGGAAAAGAGAATCCCCTGTTGGGGACGGACGGGGATCAAGGGAGGAGAAGTTCGTCTCGGGCGATTTAGCCGCATTTCTGTTTCCCCTCCTTTCTCTTCTTTTTTTTTCGGGGAAGAAAACCGTGAGTGCAGTACGTACCTCCGACGCACGGAAACAGTAGTAGAGGACATTCTCCAGAAAGTGGAGGACGGCGGAGGTTCTTGTGTTTGCGCTCAGCGAGGCTTCATTCTGCGAGAGTGACTAATACATATTTTGCTTCGCT
>JAAUYB010207187.1_pt1 | contig 11247 bp, 18 predicted proteins | sample 7278071 | NCBI WGS metagenome assembly JAAUYB01 (sample SAMN14350121, study PRJNA611818) | marine sediment metagenome | isolation source: surface marine sediment (1.8m) | place: French Polynesia: Moorea | collected 2018-08 | reverse complement strand
TGTGGGTGCTTATGGGCGATCTTGTCGTTGACTGGAGCCTCCCATCTGGCCAGGAACTCCTGCCTTTCCTCGTGGGTCCCCTGGAAAGGCGGCGACTCCTGGATCATGTGAGCCCCTGAGGTAGTGTCCCTCCAGACGAGGAGGTAGACCGGGTCGTCCAATCGGCCCACGAACTTCTCCTACGGGATCCGTGAGGTTTCCTTGCATTATCCGTTTATACTAATTTCCCCTACTGCCTTTCTTATTCAAGTGTTGCGGCTAATGTGTGGAATCCCCGCTTTTTCCCCTTAAATTCCCCTTCCAGCCTTGTTCCAAAAAGCAAGCCCTTCTTCCCTAAACAAAATCTTAGGGTTTTTGTGGGGAATCCGCGCGGAATCTTTTACCTTGTCCTCGTCTTTGGCCTCCTTTCTGGCATCGTTGAGGTGGTCCTTCAAGTCCGTGCACCCTGCCTTGACGTCGTTCAGGTTGAACTTGTCATTGACGATGGCACCGAAAAAGTTCACGAAGACGGGCGGCAGGATCATATAGTGCTTGCCGTACCACCAGACAGATGCCCGATTCTTGTGGCTGCAAAAGGAAACACCGGAGATTCACTACGTTTTCCGTGCATAGTCCCGTTTCCAAAAATAGGTGTAGCGGAAACTTCACGGAAACAGTGAGGAAACTTACGTTCCTGGCCTGTTCAGTGGGTAGGCGTGCTTCTTGACGGCGTCCGAGAAGAGAGCCTCCATGGCCGCGCGCGGAAAGTGCGCGCGGTCCGCGCCAAGGCGGAACAGTACCCTGTAGACGGCCTAAGACGAAACTTTTTTTAACATTGCTAGGAAATTTCGCGGAATCCTTGGGGTTACCTGCTGTTTTGGCCCTGTAGCCATCCCCGTCTGCAGGTCCTCCAAGCACGTCCACTTGAGGCTAAGGAGCTCGTAGTCGTTCGTGATCTGGGTCTCGCTCTTGCGGACTGTGGCTGCCTCCTGCAATGAAATGGGATAGTTGGCGGGAGTTTTTTTAGGTTTCCGTGAGGTTTCCTTGCCTGCGCCTTGTCCTGGACATTCTCAAGGGTCTTTCCTTGTTTCTGGTATATGTCCAGAAGTTCCCTCTGCTGTTCCTTGATTGTGTTGAGGTCTCGCTTGATTTCGCACCAGCGTATGACTAGAATGAAGGGAAATTGCACGGAAACCGTAAGGAATCTTTTTTTTTCCCAAAAACTCGTTCCTTTTCCTTCCAGTTTTTAAGTTCCTCGTTTTTTAACTACAGAAAGGGGAAAACGTGGGGAAATCCCGGTGAAACTTACAGTCAAGGTTCTCTCGCATGTGCGCCATGGTGCCCGACTCGCAGATCTCCCTCCTCAGTTTTTCGCGCCCCATCTTGTTGCAGTTGCAACCGGCGCCGCAGATGTACAACGGGTATCCCTGTGGGGAAAAGACACGGAAACCTTGGGGACTCTGTTTGCATTATTTATGATAGTCTTATGTTTTACCGTGGCAGGAACTGCGGCCGGCGGCGCTGGCGGGGGCATGTTCGCTGCACCTCCTTGTGCCTGTGCGGGGAAATTATGAGGAAACCGCAGGGAAATACTTATATTTTCTCCTTACCTTTTCCGCAGCCTTCTCTGCCGCCACCGCTGCCTTGACCTGGGGCGTCGTGGGAAGCGTGGCCGCCGAAACCTGCTCACAATAAAAATTGTCTCGGGGAATCCTCGGGGAATCCTTGGGGAAGCCTTACCGTCGCCGAGGTTGACGTTGATGGCAAGGCTGCCGCCATGGCCACGGCGTCTTGGGCGGTTGTGGCGCCCCCTTCGTCCTCCTCATCTTCCGCGGTCTTTCCGCGCGTTTTCCTCTTCTTCTTGGCGGGTGGGCTGGGACCCTGAAATTAATAAGCGGGGAATTACTCGGTGAATCCGTGGGGATTCCCAGTCTTTGGGCTTGCCTGCTCGTTCGGCTTCTTGTTCCCTCCGCCGCCGCCTCCGGGTGGCTCCGATCCGCCTGCCCCGCCGCCGCCGCCGGCCGAAGTTGAGGGGGTGGGGCCGGGCGGAGATGCTGAGGAATCCCCAGGGGTTCCTCCGCTTCCAGATGTGGCGGAGCTCCCTCCGGTCTTGGTACTGGCCTTCTTGGGAGTCTTACGGCGCGGCGCGGACATGATCCCGCCCGAGCCCTGCGGGGAAAACAGCGGGAATCCCCGCGTTAGCCTTTCTTTTTCACTCCCTTTTTCTAATCCGTTCATACCTTCGCCATCTCGTTGCCCGCCCCCACCGGCAGCTCTTCGATGTAAAGGTACTCGCTGTCCGAATCCTCCTCCGGGTCCCAGTCGGGGACTTTGGCGGGAAACCCGGAGGAATCCCCGAAGAATGCCTCGACTTCCCTGCCGCCGGGCCAACCACCAGACTCGGAGAGGTAGGCCTCGTCCAGGCGGACGGAGTGCCCGAGGGATCCCCAGGGGTTCTTTAGAGCGCCCGCCACCATGGCGGGAGTCCGGGTGCGTCCGGGAGGCGTCTCAGGCAGCGTCTTCGGCAGGATTCTGTTCGGAGCAGTCCGGTTTGGTTTTTTTAAATTTTTTGACTGAAAACCAGCCCGGAAAAGGAAAAGGAGAAAAAGTTCAGCTGACGTTAGCCTGCCGCTGCTTGTGGTGGGTTTCCGCGGAGGTTCCGGCCGAAAGGGCCGGCAAGGCAGTAGCGGAAGAGGGGAAAGCGACGACGCGTTTAGACGCGCCCGGGAAGCCCGCGAAATTTCAAACAAAGTCGTACGTTTATTCCGCATTGCTCACAGAGGTACATTAAATATTGTGCGGAAATTGTGGGGTTTCTCCGGGGAAACACTGAAATTTGGACGCATAGTATTTCTCTTCCAGGACTTTCTTACACTTGCAAGTTGTCGGCAACGGGCGCGACTAAACGACGGTACAAGGAAATTTAGCGGATTCAGCGCGGAATCCTTTAAACATTAGCGAGGTAACATAGAACGCAAAACACATATTACGGGCGCTGCAGGCGCAGACTGCCAGAATAAAACATTGACATTTTTAGAAACGTTGTTACTTGTCGCCGGAACCAAGCAGCTTCCGTGAGTTTTCCTCTGGTTTTCCTTTTTACAAATTCGCCAGCGGCACGAAGTGGCGGCCCTGCAGTGGGAAGAGTAGTCATTTAAAAGCGCGGAATCGCTGCGGAAACTGTGGGGAAACCTACCTTTGGGTACTTTAGGTTGAACGCGGCCTCGACGGCGGGTTCCATCCTCTCCACAAATTCCGCCTGCCTCGCGCGGAAAGCCTCCATCTCCTGGTCGTTGGCGTTGGGAGGGGGACGCAGCGGGGGTTCCTCGGTGATCTCGTAGACTTCGCACGCCGTGTCCTTGTAGCAAAGGCCGAAGATGGGAAGGCCCTTGTTGGCGTCTTCTTTAAACCATGCCTACGAAAAATAATTAATAAACAACGGAAACCAAAAGGATTCCTTAGGGAAACTTTGACTACCAGCTGCTCCCTTTTTGACCTCTTCCTGGTCTCGTTGAAGTGGCCTCGCAGTTTGTCCTCCGCAGTCTCCCTGTCCGGCACTCCGGATACGTGCTCGACCATGTGGCGCACGAGAAACTCGGTGAAAGTCTGGGGATACACCCAGTATCTCTCTCCAAGAATGATGACGAGGCCATCGTTTCGGTGCCTGCGTAGAAGGAGAATCATACGTAAAAAGAGGATTTTGCGCCGATTCCGCGAGGAAATACTTGGTTGGCCTCTTCAGGTAGACGCGTGAACGAAGATCCTCTGCAAAGAGGGCCCGAACTGCCTCGCGGGGGAAGTGGGTGGCGCGCTGTGTCACTGTTTTCAGCAGGCGGGCAAGGTCCTGTGTACAAAGAAAGGATAATTACATGTTTCCGCGAGGTTTCCGTGAAAAGACCTACCGCTTTCTTCTTGTCGTCGTTGAAGACTTGGAAGCACTCAGCGCAACTGTTCCAGGGTGTCCCTGCGTTGCCAGGCGGGTCCGGCCCGGGGGCAGCCTCCGGTACGCCGGATGACAGTTTCTGAAAGAAAAAGGAAACCGCAAATTTTCCCTAAAGTTTCCGTAAGGAATGCTGCCTTCAGCAAGATTATTTTTTTACTGCGGTTGTTCAACGCGGAAACCTTGCGGAAAACACGTACCTCCGCCAGTTCCTTCACAGCCCCCTGGTTCTCAGCAAACTCATTGACCACCGTCGTCAGGGCAACCACTTGCCCCCGCAGCCCCCCGATAGCCTTCATGACTTGGCGGAAGTCGAGGTCTGCAAAAGACAGGAATTAAAGGGGAAACCGCGGGGATTCACTTAGGACGCACAGCGCAGGTTCTCTCTCATGTGCGCCTCGGGAGTGGTGCTGACGGCATCCCGCAGGGCGCCGCGGCTCAGGGCGTCGCAGCTGCAGGTGGCGCCGCAAATGTGCCGCTTCTAGGAAAAGAGCGTAAAGGTCTCATCACGGAAACCGCAAGGAATCCGTTGTGTTTTCATACTAACCTTGCGTAGCTTGAGCTCCTGGACCGTTGCGATCTTGCGGGCAGCACGGCGGGCTTCAGTTTCCTGCATGAAGGGGAATTTCTAAGAAATCCCCGCGTATTCCTCGCAAAAACCACTGCTGCATTACCTCCTCAAAATCGTCGTCACTGTTGGGCAGCTCCTCCACCACGGCATCGTCGTCGCCCTCCTTCTCCTGAAAGAAAAGGTTTTAGTATCAGGGTATGCCCTTATATTCCCCAGTGTTTCCGTGCCTTTTCCTGCTCCTCCATTTTTTCTTGCTGCTTCCGGGCTTTTTTGTTGGCGGGGGCTTTGGCTGCAGCTTCCAGGGCGCGGGCCTGGGAAGCAAAAAAGAAATAAAGTGCAACGGAAATTGAACGGAATCTATGCGGTTTCTTACCTTGGCCCTCCCCTTAAGTCCTTTCGTTCCCTTGCCGTGCTTGCTCCCCATTGCTTGAGGCGCGAAAGGGTCCCTCGGTGCTTCGTCCATGGCAGCTGCCGCCTTGGAGGTGCTGGGTTGCGGATTCTCCACGGAATCCGCCTTTTTCTTGCTCGCGGCAGCCCTTGCCGCCGATTTTGCAGCCAAGCTGGTCATGGCCGTGGCAGCGAGAGACAACGAAGAGGGGATGATGCTCATGGATTGGTTGGTGAATCCGCCGTCTTCCCCCGCGGCGCTGCCAGCACCTGGGGATGCTTGCGGGCTGCTGTCCAGGGGCGGCTCGTTCTCCTTGTTGTTGCGCCTTTTTTTCTTCGGGGTACTCTCAGGGAACAGCATGCTGCCCAGGGAACCGCCCACCTTCTGGGTGGCGGGGAGGAGGCACTGCAAATCATAAATATAAAGCGCGGAAAAGCCAAGGAAACCTCACGGAATACCTGGCTATCCTGATCCCCTTCCTCCTCGTCGCAATCACTACCGGCCCCCGAACCCAGATCCAGCCCGTCTTGGCCGCCGTCGCCCCCGTCGCTTTCGTTGACGGAGATACTTCCAGCTTCCCCGCGCTTTCCGCTAAGAATCTCGAGGGTGTAGTCTTCGCCGTTGAGGAGGTTCGGGTAGCTGTACCCGTGGAACAGACCCTCGGGGAAGGTGGAGGTCAGCTTGCAGTAGGCATCCGCGCGGTTTGTGGCGACGTTCGGCTTGCCCTTCATGTATTCGAGGAACTGGCGCCAGATTTGCTGGTGGAAGACGCGCTCAAGTTCTTCCGAGGTGACTCCTAGGGGTATCCGCGAGAAAACCAAGAACAGTAAAAGGTGAGGTTCCGGCGGATAAAGGCGGACCAAAAAACGTAAGCCGAGGAAAAATAACGGAAACCGCGGGGATTACCTTCCTCGACGCGGCAAAACACGACGGCCTTGAAGGGGGCGCTGTCCCTGTCCTTGGGAAAGAAGCCCACGCGCTGCCTCCTCAGGTTCCTGCTCAGCTTGTAGTTTGCTTCGATTCCCGGCGGAATCCCCTTGACATCCGTGAGAACTAGCTGAGACCAACGCGATGCCTCGCCCTCCCCGGGACGGTCAGAGTAGAGAATAAGCCTGGAGAGGCCGTTCATGACACCCGTCTTGACCCTTTGGCGCTCCCGGGCCCTGGCCTCGGCAGCGGTCGCCATGTTTCCCCGGTGTTACCGCAGATTTTCGCCGCGGCGTCTTGCTTTCGAACGCGCCAAATCGGAAACGGAAAAGGAAACGTCAGCTGAAAAGTAAACAACGGGGGGAAAACCCTTGAGGGGGAAGAAAACGTTTCGGGGGCTAAGCCGGTTTTCCCCGCGGAAGCCAGGCAGAATCAGCTGTCTTTGGCCGAGGCGGCGGGCAACAGGCCAACGAAAAAACAGAAAGGGAGACACAAGGGACTCCCCGAGGATACCATGGAGGCCCCGAGGCCACTGAAGAGGCGGCGGAGCCGCGAAGAACCCGCGGAGAGGCGCAGGAAGGACAGGCAGAGAAAGCGGATAAAGAGAGGGCGAAAGGCGGCAGTCGCTCCAGTGGTGGAGGGCTCTTCCACGGAGTCTGAAGACGGCGGTAACGCCGCGGAAACCGCAAGGAATCAACATCCCGAGGCCTACTTGTTTGCAGAAGCTCCACGAGAGGCCGGCGGTTGGGGACAAGGGGGCCCTGCCAGAAGAAACGACGGGAGGGAAGCTCAAGGATTCCCCGAGGAAACAACATGCAACTCCAGTTCAATGCTGCTATCGGAGGAAGAGCAGGTACCAACCCAGAACCTTATCGCGGAGACGGAGAGGGTGGAGGAGGGAAACCGCGAGGAACTCGACGGAATCCACGCGCAATACAGCGGCATCAGCAGCGACGACGGCGGCGCGACACATGATCGAGAAGGGCGAAGCGAGGGCCAGGAGGAGCACGGGCAGGAAGGCGAGCAGCAGGGCACAGCAGGTGATTCCGCGCGGGATCCCGCGGAAGGCACTGGCGCACCAGCCGGGCACCCCAGGAACAATGAAGAAGAAGGGGAAGGAGGACAAGGAGGAGGAATTCAAGGGATACCGCAAGATTTCCGCGAACCTTCCTTCAACCCAACCGAACGGCTGGCAATGGCCTTGGCAGGAGTGCGTGGCTCCAGCGAGGTCAGTGATTCGGCCATAAACAAGCTGCTCAAGGTGGCCCTTGAACACGGGGAGGCTCTGGAGGCCGTGGTGCGGGGAAAGTCAAAGAAAGACATATACACGAAGAAGCTACGGCCCCGGGCGCTGCGACACATTCCGCGCGTATTCACCGCAATTCTCCTGGAAGAAAAAGTTCAGGGCGGGCTGGAGTACCGCAGGCTGGAAGACCTCGCAGCCATACCGAAAGAATACGTGAACTTGCCCAACAAAGGGAACCTCCGAATAATCCGCGAGGAATCCTACGTAAAATTGAAAGACATAAAGGAGCACCACAAAAAAATCCACGAGGCCCGCGGAATCACCCAGGAAGAACTGCGGAATCACTACGAAAACGCCGCTATAAGTGTCGATGGGGTCGAAGAAGGCAACAAGTGTAAAAAAACATTCCACGTGGTCACCCTCCGTCTCGGTTCCTGCATCTACCTGTACAAGATCTTCAACCCGCTGGTGGGGCACCGGGTTGCTAACCCGTCCGTACAGGAAGTACTGGGGTAAGGGAAACACCGAAGAAACCGTCGGAATTCCGTGATGTTTTTTTTTAAAAAAAAGTGAAAATACCCTCATGGGAATAGGCACGGATTTTTTAAGGATTCCGCGTTTATCCCCAGACCTATCGTGGAAGACTTCAACAACGACCCCGACCTGAGGCTGAAGGACGTGCTGGCCGACATGCCAGCCCGCCACGTGCTACGCGGGCTTATCGCCATCAGCGGAAGGTACAGCTGCGAGTACTGCAAGGGAAAGGCACAAACAGGAGGGGGGATTTCTTGGCCATACCCACGCTACTTTGGCTGCGAAAGCAGAGAGCACCAGGAAATGGAAGGAATCGCCAGGTATTCCGCGCAGTTTCCTAGAAACCAAAGAAAAAACTATTTTTTTACACAGGCTGGGCCTCGGCCTGGAAACCGCGGAGGAACGCCAAGGAATCCTCGAATTCTCCCCGCTGTTTGACCTCCAGACCTGTTTCGACATCGTGTGGGACGTGAACGTCGACCCCTTCCACCTTCTCTTCGAGGGTATAACGAAGGAGTGCATGCGACGGATGTTCACCGCGGAAAAGACCGGGGTTTCCCGCTCTTTCCACCGACTGCTATCAAGACTTTACGAGCGCACTGACGTCTTCTCAGAAACTCCAAAAAGAACAAGGCCGCTGATCTCTTCGACCCTGAAAGGGCACGAGTACGGCCTCCTTACGTTTTCCGTGCTGCTTCCGTTTGCCCTGGACACGCTGCGCAACGTATCGGCAGGGGAATGGTATGTTTCTTAGCAGGGTGGGGAAAAGGCACGAAAACAACGCGATTTCCGTTTGTTTTCCAGGCTGTACAGGAGGCACACTCTGCTCATATACATCTTCCTGGCAAGGCTATATCATTACGGGGACTGGCAGCTGGAAGAGGCGGAATCCAAGCTGGAGGAGAAGGGCCTGACACTGAAGGACCTACATCGCTTGTTCTACGATGGATATCAGCGGGGTTTCTGCGTAAAATCCGCGGACAAAGCTCGCATCAACGTTCACACCTTCTCGCACCTGGAGCAGATTCGAAAGAGGAAGGGGCCACTAGGGAGATTCTCCACGGAACCCTTTGAAAGCCTGTACGCCGTCATGCGGCGGTGCTACAGGACAGGAACAGTGAACACCTCCAAGCAAGCAATGGAAAACTTTTACATGCGTGACACGTAAGTTTGGTTTCCGTAAGGTTTCCGTATGGTTTCCTCACCATGTTATGTGTTTGTGCAGAGCGTTCCACCGGTGCAAGGCCAAAGAAAAGATGGTGGTAGAGCCGACAAGCGCGAGGACCAAAGTGGCGGACAACATAGTAACGACACGAAGAGGTTTCCGTGCGGTTTCCAGGACGGATCCGGAAAACATTTACTGCCACCCCGTCGTCGTGCAGCCGGTCGACACGGCTGAACTAGGACTACCCCTGCCCTGGGGAACAATTGGTGCAGCAAGGTACATTAGCAAGGAATCCGCACGGATTATATGTAAAAACCCCGATACACACAGGTACGTGGACATCGACTACAGCCGCAGCCTAAAGGTCGCCCGGAGCGCAGTACTCGGAAAAGCCATTCTTTGCGGAGGAGTCCTGACGGAGTGGCGGAAAGATTGGTTATACGGAAGCAAGAAGGACTACTAATTCCGTGGAGAAACACCGGTTTTTCCGTCCGCTGTATAACAAACATAGGGAAATAAATAGGGCTCGCGGAAAATCCGACGAAAATGTAAAGAGCCGACGTTATTTCAAACCGACATAAACAGCCAGCCAGAGGAGCTGCCAGACGCAGAGGACAAGACCAGACGGGCGCCGCATTACGTGCCGTGGAAGGTAAAAAACAGTCCCACGGTTTCCGCGAGGTTCCCCCCGCACAAAAAGGGAACAAAAAGAGCCGCTGCGACGCAATATTTTGGGAAGGGGAATGCCCGCCCAAGACCCAGGGATTCCGCGGAATCTCTGGCGTACCAAAAAAAAGGTTTGGTGGATCCGCCCCCGGCTGGAAAGGGCACAGTTTTTGTAATCCCTTGAAGGAACCCTCCAATGTGCCGCGGACATTTTCGCCGCCGCCCTATTTATAAGCTTCCCCGGAAGCAGAGTCCCCGGGGAATCCCCGGGAAAACCCGCCTACCAAAAAAATCCGCCCCTTCAAAACCCGCGCTCTGGTAGGTCGGGTGGTCAACTTTTTCGTCGCCGTCGTCGCTCCCCCCGTGGTCCTTGATGACCACGCTGATGACGGCAAACTGAACGGCAATGTGCAGTTTAGAACATTCTAAGTGACATTTAATGATTGTTCTCACCTGCAAAATGCTCAGCACGACGAAGAAGGTTGAGACAAGGTTGAACAGATCGATCGCCTGCGGGGAGAAAATACGCATCATGCTTTATAATGAGCAATTTCGGGTTGCTAATTGATTGGGAGTTTTTGCACTTACGTACGGATACGACACTTCTGGAAGTGAGCTGAAACAAGAGACATCAATGTTGTGCATGAAACAAAAGAGAGGGGGCAAATGGCATTTCACCTGGCTAGAATCACCCTCTGTGAGTAAATGGTGAGGAGGGTGGTGATGCCCAGGGACACCCTCTCCAGCGTGCTCTCAGGCTTGAGCCAGTAGGAGTACCACGAGACTACGACAATGAGTATGGTGGGGAGGTACCCGTTGAGGACAAAGTGGCCGATCTGGCGCTGGAAGGTGAAGCGTGCCTCCAAACAGGAATACCTGTCTAATTGCATCAAGAAAACGCCAGCACTTATTGTAAGGATCTGATATGGAAGGATTATCCTTTTCACCTAGAGATCCCAAACTCTGTGTGTTGCAAGTCACAGCCTCTTGCTTCACCATCTTCAGCTTCGAGTAGATATTCAGACCCAGGCCGTCGCTGCACGAGTCGAAATAAGTTTTTTTTGCATATTTTTTGTTGGGGGGGGCAGTTATGTGTACCTGAAAAAGCCGACACAGTATTGATCATGCCACTTGAACCTGACCTCGTCCAGTTGCTGGGCCACTGAAAAAAGTATTTTATTAGTATAGACAGGAAAATTCATTTAAAAAAGTTATAACATACTGCTCTCTATTACTATCTTGCAGGTCTGGGTATCATGGGGGTACCTCCTCAGATCCAGAGGGCAGGAGAGTGTTGCCAGGAACCTTCAAAAAAAGAAGGGGAGATATATGTGTCCACTACCAAGGCTAGGACATAGTACAGCAAGTTATAAACTGTTGCGTCCAGCTTCTTCTCACTTGATGCTGTAGGAGAGGACCGTGTCCCTCTCGTATATGAGCAACCTGCTGCCCAGCGCGGAGGGGACGGCCATGTCCTTGGCGTTGGAGATGAACGGGTCCGGACGCCAGATGTGCTCCAGGAACTCCAGCGGGAGGATCCTGGCAGAGGAAGATACACATCCACAAGTGCAAAGGGGGGGGATATCCATATAGACTCACTTTTCCTCTAGTAAGTTCCCGGTGAAAATGTAATTTTCAGACCCCCTCAATGGAAGGAGTCGGAGGGGGAAATTTTGGCACCACCCCGACCCAAAAAAGACAGTTTTAATGGTCTTTTTTTAAAAAAAGTCACTTCTATGGTCATCTTACTTTTTTATGAGTGTATAATTTAAATTTAACTCTAATTTCTCAAGTTTCCCGCTCCCGAAAGCTACATATTTTGACCCCCGCC
>JAAUYB010045580.1_pt1 | contig 11248 bp, 13 predicted proteins | sample 7278071 | NCBI WGS metagenome assembly JAAUYB01 (sample SAMN14350121, study PRJNA611818) | marine sediment metagenome | isolation source: surface marine sediment (1.8m) | place: French Polynesia: Moorea | collected 2018-08 | reverse complement strand
TGGGATCCACTGCAAAGTGCCCCCTTTTGATTTTGTTCAAAGTAGGAAGGCTTTTTCACTTGTAAATTAACCCTAAACGCGATATCATTGCGATGTTTTGTGCTCTATTCCCCCTGGTCCCTACTCTGCATCGTTCCATTCTGGGTCAATTCTTTTTGCTGATGAAATAAGCATGACCATTCTCTTTGCTCCGTTGAAGGCACACTGGGTTGATGTTCAGAATAGTCTTGAGAGATTCACTCAAATACTTAGTTTCCGTGTTCATTCTCTCACAATGGCGATAATGTTTTACTGGTATCTTTCAAAAGTTATTCCCGTGCTTTTGTAACAAAGTAAGCCACTGTTTGTACACTTTTAGAGTTCTTGCATTTTTATTCCTGTTGAGATTGAAGAATTTCTTGTTTTAGTTTTCCCTTACTCACCATCTGGAGCTTCAGTCACCTACCAATTTTGAGGCCTTGTGATTTCTTTAAATGACCAGAAATATCAGTTGACCCATCATAGTGGGAGACGATAGACGAACCACCTTGTATTTTTTAACCACCCAGTTGCAGAAAGGGGTTCACACCCCATTCTGAAATCATAGTGGGAGATTAACCACTTTGTTTTATGGTCACCCTGTTGCAGAAGGCGGTCACACCCCGCTCTGAAATCATAGTGGGAGATTGACCACTTTGATTTATGGTCACCCTGTTGGGATTAAAGGGTTTTCCATATCCCTTTGGATTTTCGAATGAGCTGTGACCCCCATCTCTAATGAAACCACCTTTTAATCAATTGCTATGAAGTCAATATACTGTACGTAGTTGTCTTTCTGTACTGTAAGATCCTGCCGCAGGTCATTGAACAAAGTTTGTTCTTGTTTCTCTAGGGGTCACCTTGTTGCATATTTCATAGCTGGCTGAGAATTCATCTTTATCTCGAACAAAAAATTAAGTCAGGCAGGACAAAGAGGAAAAAATATTTCTTTCCATAGTCAAAACGTCATCGCTGCCTTTGGGCAGAACAGATTTATATGCAGCATTTATCCAGGATTATTGCCTTGTTTTATCACTTGTTTTCATTGTTCCTAAATATACTGTTTTATTTGCCATCTTCATAAATAATGACTTTAGTACAATTGCTGCACACTTTTAAACTGTTCCCATTTAGTGAGGTTATCTCTACAGAACAAATACTATCAGCCCCATGCAAACCTTTTCCCATTCTTCAAAAATCATATCGCAATTCGACACAATTTGTACTCAATTTTTCCTCAGGTTGGCTACTCCTCCTCCCACAACGCCCTTCACGCTGAGGCTGCTCGCACTGGCGACCAGACCGGGCTGAGGGCCAAGCGCTCCTGGGACCTCGCCCTCGGCCCCATCAAGCAGGTGCCCATGAACCTGTTCGTCATGTACATGTCCGGCAACACCATCTCCATCTTTCCCATTATGATGGTCATCATGATGGCTGTGAGGCCCTTCAAGACGCTCTTCTCCGTAGGAGCAACATTCAAGGCGCTGGACAGCAGCAACGCAGGGGCGGACGGACAGGTGGAGAAGAAGCGATAGGCTTTTTTAAATCATGCTTTGACAATATTTTAAATATTTGTTTTGAACTTTAGTCGAGAACTTGTGAAAAATAAGTCAAGTAACTTGGTTTCAAAAAGCAAAAATAATTTCGTGCTGCTAACACGCGTTCCAGCATTTCGTAACATTAAAATCTAAAATCAACGTATTTTGTTTCCTCTCCAGAGCTCCTCCACGTCCAACCTGGGGCAGAAGTTCGTGTTTGTGCTTGGCAACCTTGCGAACGTTGCCCTTGCCATGTACAAGTGCCACAGCATGGGCCTCCTCCCCACTCACGCCTCGGACTGGCTCGCCTTCGCGGACCCAATAGAGAGGGCCGAGTGGGCATACGTAGGCATGTAAAGAAGAACAAGACGGGCATTTCGAGCGAGAAGAAAGCAAGGGAGAAATTTGGGTTTTGTTAAGACTGTTGAATGTGCGCTGATTTACTAGGAAAAACAAGTCAGAAATATTTCGTGGTATACAGTACAACCGAAAATGTCTTTGCGCCTTGTAATTTATTTCGGGCTCTTTCTCTGTCGATAATTTGTCATTTGAATTCAATTTGTGCCTTGGAAGAAATCATTGTTGCTCATTTTCTTCCTTTTTTTGTTTTTGTCTTGAGCGTTTCGCTATCATGGCCGCCGCCTCGACCTGCTACTGTTTCATTGTCCGCTCTGTGCGATTGTAGCTAGGGGAGGGAATAGCTTCCGGTGCACAACACATGGTCGGCCATACGTGGGCATAGGTGCAAAAAAATGTCAAACACATACGACCAACAATATTAATTTGTCTCGTAAGCTGGGGGAAACGTTTTTGTTTGTGGGATATGCAATTCAATTTCTTGGTCGCCTGCTCCCATGTACCGTATGGTGTTGGTGGTTGCATGTGTCATAGTTCTTTTGTTTTCGCGACGGGGTCGGTTGGGCACGGGTCAATCTTGAAGTGCTCTCTGAATGAAGAGCACCATGAGATTGTTTCTTCAACGCCTCTTGACATCACTGGTGCTGCTGGTCTGTTTCTATGTAGCTGCCAATGCCAGCGAGGCCTGCCTATTCTCCAATCTGGATTCTTGCATGGTTTGTGAAAAAAAACTTGACTTATAGCTGGTTTTTGTGTAATTATTTTTTTCCAGTTTGACAGGGGGTCGGACGATGCTTCGTCTCCCTCTTGCCGCTGCCCTTGCCTTCCCAAGTGCTGCCCGGCAGGGTACAAGGTGGCAAAGATCGAAGGAGGAAATGGACTGCACGGGCTGGACTGCGTAAAGGGGGAAGAACCACTGCCGCAGGTGGGTACTGGGGAGCCGAACATTCTTTTACTTACCCAAGATTTTGGGCTAGCTTCAGATTCCCTCAATATCAAATGCTTCTGCTACACCTCTGTCAAAATAAGTTTTTCCCGACAATGTTCGTCGGAAATTTTAATGTCTGTCGCTTTTGCCATAATTTTTTTTCATCCTACCGAATTGGAATACTGAAACCGCATTGAAATACGTGCTTCTAAAACTTATGAACAGGTCCCCCTGATCGGCCGCCTCCCCGACTGCTCTAACGTGAGCCAGTCGGACCTCCGCTTCTACCACTCTGTCTTCCCGCTCTGCGACGGGATGGAAGGCGGGAAGGAGGACTGGTCCTACGACCTCCACCCGCACGGACAATTTGTGCTAAACGCAGACTACCAGCAGGAGTACGTCCTGCACGTCAGGAACGGGGAGAAACAGGTAGGGATAAATTCAAAATATTTATTTTCAAAAAATAAATTTACGATTACGTTTGGGAATTAGAACGTGACAATTGAAAAATATCGTTTTCTGAATGCAGATGATCTCCAACTTTGATAACGCTGGAGACCGCGAAGGCCTTCTAACAGCGAAGCTTGGCCGAGACACCGACGGCGGAAGCGGCAACGGTCACAAGGAGGTGGTGGTGGGGTTCAAGCCGCTGATGTACTTTTGCTTCGACCGGATGGAAACAACTGAAGGGTCTTCCGAGACCGTGGCCGTCACCTGCCCGAAATCCCCGCTTACTACCACCCGCAAGATCCACAAGTGCTGCCCGCCGGGACACACCTACTCTGACGCCTCCCTCCAGTCCTGCTCCCCGCGCAGCCCTGACTCCTCCGCCCAGTGGTTCCTGCCCATCAACGGCCATTTGTACAGCGAGGCCCGCTTGGAGGAGGAAGGGGTGTTGGCCTACGACGCCGGGAGGGCCCTGGTCAGGCGGGAGGTGGCGCTGGAGTGCTCGTCCAGGGGGGGAGGCGGGTTCGACAAGTTCGAGGAGCACGACAACTTCCACCTGGGGCCGGACGGCAAGCTGCACTTCACGGACACTCACATGGACCTGGGGGCGGGCGGGCTGGAGGACTTTTGCGTGGACCAGGTAAGGGTTACTTCAGGAAAAACTGTACAATTTCCCTCCGTTCTAATGGTTTCTGTAGCTGTACGAGGAGCCTGTAGATTACTATGGCGGAGGTGGCGACGAAAAAGATAAATGCGGCGGGTGAGAAAAACATAATTTGCAGAAATCAGCCCCCTTTTTTAGTGGTACCTTTATTAACCGTAATTTCAGGAAGGATGCGTACGAATACGACCCTGACGGTGACTACTCTCACTACTACGACTACTACGAGGACGAAGCCAACGTCACCGACTTGGCCAGGAGTGGGTTCGGTGGCGACGGAGAAGATGACATTTTCACCAAGGCAGGGGAAAAAATATCTTTCATCAAAAATATTTTTATGTATTTTTCCATTCTTTTGACTCCGAAGAAGATGTCCTCCTACAGCTGCCACAATAAGGAGCTGAAGCCTCACACCATGGTGGCGCTATACTGCAAGGAGAAGATCGTGTACATGATGAAGTGCTGCGATGTCAACCAAACACTGAATCTGAGGTAGGAAAAAAGGTCCGAAATTTTCCAAACACTTGCGGCTTTTTAAACTATTATTTTCCAGAGCTCGGTCTTGCAGCTCTCACGTGGAAAGCTCCTGGGAGGACCCCTCCGTGTACTCCCTCCGCGACGGCCTCCCCGTCCCCCTCCCCAACACTGGCGACGATGAAAGCGGCAGCCGACTGCGCCTCCTCCCCTGGAACATCCCCAACATGGTTGGCAAGGGGAGGAGGCTATACGTCTCCTCCGCCGAATTCTCCTTTTTGAGCGACGGGCGACTCTTCTACGAGGGCAAGGTGTACGGGCAAGACAAATACTGCCTTGACAACGCGGTGGACTACTGCGGAGGGCTCCCCTCGGCTGAGCTGAGGGCCATCATCGACGACCCAGACCTGGCTAAGGCAACCGCGTCGGCCATATTCGGGACAAACAAGGAGGACTCGCTGGCGTCGCTCATCATCAAGCGGGTCGGGTACCCGGTCAGCATTGGCTTCCTCATGGTCACCCTGGCCGTCTTCCTCGTCGTGCCGGAGCTGAGAAAGGTGGGTAAAACGGTTGCTGCGGCTGATATTGTTCCCTGCTGCTGCTGGCATTGGCATCTGTTGATATTGCTGTTGCAGTTGTTGACATTGCTGCTGATGCTGTTGTTGTTGTTACTGCTGCTACTGCTACTGCTGCTATAGCTGGTGATGTTATTGTTTTTACTGCTGCCATTGCTGCCGCTGCTAGTGTTGTCTGCTAGTGTTATTTTTTATTGGTGCTGTACACAGTAGCTATTGCTGCTGCTATTGTTGCTGCTGCTAAGTGTTGATGTCGTTGATGTTGCTGTAACAGCTGTTGTGCTTGTTGCTGGTGGTGTCACGATATTTTTTTGTTTTACAGCAACGTACACTCAGAATGTAAATACGTACAAAACTCTTTTGCCCTCTCGTTCAGGACCTCCACGGCAAGATGGTAATCTGCATCGTCTTCAGCCAGGTCGTCGTCTACATCTGCCTCTTCATCGGAACATTCCCCTCTTACGAGGTATCCAGGTCAAACTGGAAGTGCGTGGCGCAAGGTAACATGTAACCGTTGCTTGTTTTCTTGGAGACGATTTAAAATCATAATTATTTTCTCCCCAGCCGCCTTCACGTACTACTTCATCCTGTGTAGCTTCGGCTGGATGAGCGCGATGAGTTACAACATCATGTCGAAATTCAGGTGATGGCTGTCAAAACCAGGAAAAAATACCTTACATTATCCCTATATTTAAAAATAGGGCCTCCACCATCCTGCCCAAGGACGCTGACCGTCGCCGCTTCGTGGTCTACTCCTGCTTCTGCTTCCTCCTCCCCCTGCTCCCCCTGGCCGCCGTTCTCGCCACGGACAGGTCCTTCCAGCATTACGGGAAGGCCGGACAGATATCGCCGGAAGCAAGGTTTGTTTGTCCTTTGGTCTTGCTACCGCAAGATTACGTCAAATTGTAGCATTTTCAGGAGGCTGGCCGGTTTCCTCACCGACTTCAGGCCGGGATTCGGGGAGGAGTCCTGCTGGTTCACCAGTTGTTCCAGCGCCCTATCGGTTTTTCTCTATGGGTATTTTTGCAGACAAGAAAAAAAAATAAAATATGAAAATGTTAATTTTGTTTTATATAGCCCCATGGTGGTAATGCTGTTGTCCAACGCCGGCATGTTCGCCTTCGCCGCCTTCAAGCTGAACAAGATGAGGAAGCGCATCCTGGACGGGGGAGGAGATGGGGGCAGCAGAAGGTACTCCTCCTACAATAGCCAGTACAGCAGGTCTCTCTCCACCGGGCCTCTCATGCAATCAGTCTCCGTCACCTCCAACAACTCCGAGGATGAGGAGGACAGTAATGCGGCTGCTGCAGCCACCTGTGAAACTCTAAAGAAGAGGTTCGTGCGCCAGATGAGCAGTATCTCCTCCGGTATCACCACGGTGCTGACGCCGCAGCAGAAGAGGAAGGCCAAGTACAACGCCAACAAGGAGAGTCTCTCCACGTACCTGAAGCTCTTCTCTGCCATGGGCCTAACGTGGGCGGTGGAGATCTTGGCCTGGTGTCTCTCAGGGAAGGACAACCCCGCGCCGCTCCAAGTCGTCATCTGCCTCAACCTCCTCAACATATTCCAGGGCATCATCATCTTCCTGGTGTTCACCATGAAGCCCGCGACGGCGCACAAGCTGCAGCAGAGATTCGGCAAGAACAGAACGGGGAGGGCCAGACTGAGGGAGAACGGGAGTGGCGGGAGGATGGTGGTCGGATCCTTGAGATCTACCAACGGTGGAGGAGGCTCCGTCGGTAGCATGGGAGGGAACGGCGGGTCAGTGGGGAGCAGCACCTACTTCCCCTCCGCCCCCTCCTCCACCACCGAAGCAGGGGAAGGGGTGGACGTGGATAATTCGGAGGAGGATGAAAACGACGTTAACGATGATCCCACGGGCGGAGACAGGAGGATGAGGAGGTGCTACCCGATGCTCTCCATGGAGGACGGAAATGGGGAAATCGATATGAACCATACGTAAATGTAGCACGACACAAAAAATACATGCTCGGGTACTTTATGATTTTGTACTTTTTAAAATTGTTCGGTCCAGTAATTTTTCGAGAAAGAAAGGATCGAAGTCCCAAAATAGTTTTGCCTTTCCATTCCAGTTGAATTAACCGTGGAACGAAATAATCTTGAGACATTTTCCAATTGGTCTCAAGAATATCACGATATCATGTTTGGCATGCTAACGGGTGTGTGTATATGCGTTAAGTTACGAAGGATACATTTCTTTTCTTTCATCTGACCATCGGGAAAGGACGGACGGACTTTCTTCTTCCTTTTCCTCCTCAGACCCTCCTGAGGAGCCTGTACGTCAGGAAGAGCAGTAGGAACCACAGCGTGGACACCTTCGCCACCTTGGCAAGGAGCGCATGCCTGGCCACCTCCATGTCATCCTGTGAGGCCACAGCCAGGGGCGCAGACACCATCTCCTGCACGGCCGCTGCGGCTGTCTCTAGGGGACCTCCCCCGCCGCCCTGCTGCAGAGGCGGGCCCACGCCGCCGCTGTTCCTCGATGTGAGCCGGCCCAGGGTGAGGTCGTAGAGGCCTCGTCCGATCCTCCAAGGCGCCAGGGCTGCAGATGCCGGAGAGGGGGCGGAAGTGGAAGGGCCCCTCTGTCCGAGACTTAGTCCGCCACCGCCACCGCCGGAGAGGAATCCTGGCGCCACCGCCCAGTCTCCCCCGTTCAACCTCATCCGGTAAAAAGTGAAGAGGTAGAGCGACGTCCCGATGGAGGCCAGGCATAGGAAGACTAGTATCAGCACCAGGCGCTCCGTGTGCTGCCTTTCCATGTGCCAGACGTCATGCAGGCGCTTGTACACGTAGAACAGCGCCAGCACCCAGGCCAGCCCGATGAGACCCAAGACGTCGCTGAACTTGATGCGGACCAGATCGGCCTCTCCGTCCTTGCCCAGAACCATCTCTTCGTGTCTTGCTGAGGCCTGCCCCTTCTTCAGATTATCCCTTCGTCTTCACAAGAAACTTAACCCATTCGAAATTGAGGTCATGATATGAGGCAGTCAATTTTCCCACTTCCCAATCAAATAAAAATAGAAGTAGTTAAATCAAAATTTGAATTTGAATTTGAATTTTGAGATGCCTTATTTCGGTTGTGTCTGCTTTATTTTCATCGCAATTTTCAGTGTAAAAATTGTCTTGGTTGACGCAATAAAAAAGGACAATGTCCACTTAGTTGTGGTCGCGGTAGAAACTAAAGCATAAAAGTAAAAAAAGATATATAAAATAGTTTCCCCATACATTTTAAGCTGTTCATAATGAAAAAAAAACATTTTAAGCTGTTAAAAAACGTTAAAATGAAACATTCGTGAAATCTTTTGCCCCGCCCGAGATAGCAAAGGAAGGCAGACAGTAACAGTGGAAAAGAGGAATCTCTCAAATATTTATTCCCCCCACAGCACCTCCTCCAGTGGGCCCCTGACCGCCACCGCCACCTCCCCTGCCGCCTATGTTTGAGGATCCTGGAGCGGTGGGGTAGTACTTCCAGTAGGTTCCCATGTACTGGCTGAGCTCAGAATGCACCTTGGGGTGGTTGACGCGGCGGTCTTTGCGGAACTCGGAGACGGGCTGCTGGCGGGTGAACCAACCGATCTCCTGGGCGCTCGTCTGAGGGTAGTCGCTCCTGCAAAGGAAAGTATCCCTCTGACAATGCAGCAGTAATGGGGCGGCAGCAACAACAACAGAGGGAGCAGGATGAGGAAGCAGTAAGGGAAATTTTTGTGGCAGCAGCAGCAGAAAAAAGCAGCAACAGAGGAGATTTTCTGCAGCAACAGAGGAAATTTACTGCAGCAACAGTAGCCCCAGAAGAAAATTTAGTAGTAGTAGCAGCAGCAACAACAACAACAACAGGAGTAGAGGAATTTTTAGCAACAACAGCAGCTACAACAATAGGAGCAGTTGTGGAAGATCAAGCAGAAGCAAGAGCAATAAAAACAGCAGCAACAACAGTAACAACAATAAACTTAACAGCAGTGGCACCAGAGGAAAGTTTAGCGGCAACAACAACAACAGGAACAGAGGAAATGTTGGCAGCAACAGCAGCTGCAGCAGTGAAAAACTAGAGAGCAGCTAGGGTAACATCATTAACTGTCTCAGAATCAGAGGGATTATTTTTCAAGCAAGAGCAGCAAGAGGCAACAGCAGTAGCAACAACAGCACGGGAAAAATTAGCAGTCAACAATATCATAGGAAATTATAGCAGCAGCTGCAACAACAACAAAAGCAGCAGCAGGTGAAAGTCAACAGCAAAAACAGACTAAAATTTAGCAGCAGCATCGCGAAACAAGTGAGAAGGAACAATAATGAAGTAGCAGCAGCCAAGGCTACTTGCAACAGCAAAAAATCTCATTGAAACACCTCATTGTTGCGGGCAAAGCGGCCCTCTCGACCGCCTCCAGGTACTTGAGGTCCTCCCCGCCTCCTCCCTCCTTCTCTTCCCTCCCCAGCACCTTTCCGCTGACGCACTGCGAGTTGTCCCTGTTGAACGGGTTTGGGGCGAAGGCGTCGCGAGAACCCCTGTCTGCCGCCGCCGCCGCCGCCGCCGCCCTCTTCTCCGTCCTCCGCTCCCGCCGTATGTGCTCGGCGGCGAAGGCGTCGCGAGACACGGGGGTGGAGAAGTGCTGAGGGGGGTTCGGGAGCACGTTCTGTTGGGCGGCGGCCTTCTTGGAAGATTTGCTGGGCTTCATTTGAAACATGGTTACTAATAGGGTAAATTTGCAGATGTGGTTTTCTTCGGAGCCGTGTTTAATGGTTCCAGGCGGACTGACGTCAGGTGGGTTGAGACCAGGGGGACTGAGGCCAGGGGGACTGAGGCCAGGGGGGATTAAACCCACTTGTTTGAGGCCACGGTGGATTGAACCTACTTTTGAAATTGACAAAGAAGCAAGTGTGGTGGTGTGGGACTTGGACTTCTGAATAACAATGAGCACTTAGAAGAATAGGTAGAACTTTTAATTTCCTATTTTTCTGTCTGTCTAACTTTGTTCATGTGCATACAGTACACAAACAAAGTCTAAGTTTTCATGTGAGTGGCTACCACTGTGAAAGACATAGTCTAGGTTTTTTTTAAAAAAAATCATGATTAAGTCAAAACTAATTAAACTTTTTTAGAATATATTAAAGCTTCACCCCTTTCCTCCTTTCATAAAATATCTCCAACTGTATCAGATCTTTTCTTTGGATTTTTCTCATCATTTGGGAAAGTAAACTGGTAACATATAATATTTTTTGAAAAAAAGTGTAATGAAAAAGAAATAAAGGAAAAGCTGGGTAGCTCTGGATCTATCTAGTCAATAGTTCTTGGTAGTGTTCAAGGTATCTTAAACTCATTGTTGAAAATTATTTTAAATTTGGCAGTCTTAAAATTATCACATATTTTCCCCCATTGGCCTCAATCCACCGCGGCCTCAATCAAGTGGGATCAATCCCCCATGGCCTCGGTCCACCTGGGGTGATTTTCATAAAGTCATCGAAGCTACTGAGGTAGGTACCGCGGTAGCTACGATGGCTTTATGAAAATCGCCCCTGGCCTTAGTCCGCCGGTCACCTGTTTAATCGATCAACAAAAGTCGAGAGGCAAAAATTGGCTATCAAGACTGGAGAAGGAAGAGGGGGAGGGCGGAAAGCAAGCTAACAAAGCACGGAAAGCACACATGGGCAAGGGGGGGGGAGGGGGGGGGGGATGCACTCCCTGAAGGTCAAAAACAAGTCCCCTCCCCTGTATAAGAAAAATGGGTACCCATCACATGAAAAAAGCTCATACTCTATTCTATACCCTCTCTTGCTGGGCAGAAGAGTTGCGCTTTTTTACTCAGTTCAGACCATTTGTTCATTTTTGACTATTGAGAAGTTGTGCCATCTACCATAGCAAATTTTCATTCAAATATGTAAAAAACTGGTTTTATTTTAGTGACATTTTTTTAAAAAAATGTCTCCCCCCTTCACCCCCCCCTTCACCCAGGCTATGGCAGCCAAAAACATCACCTCCCCTGGAAGCATTTTTGACCCATGCACACATGGAATTTTTTTTTCACCCCCTCTATGAAAAAAGTGGTGCCCATGTGTTTTCACTTCCATGTTCTGCATGCATCATTGAGCAACAAAGTATTTTTACCTGCGGCGATAGCCGACAGGTCAAGTAATACTCCGCAAAAAGATTTAAATTGCAAATTTAAGGGCCAAGAAGTGCTCAGACAGAAAATTTTATGAAATTGACAATCTCGGCCACCCCCAAATTATGTTGGGC
>JAAUYB010025183.1_pt1 | contig 11257 bp, 12 predicted proteins | sample 7278071 | NCBI WGS metagenome assembly JAAUYB01 (sample SAMN14350121, study PRJNA611818) | marine sediment metagenome | isolation source: surface marine sediment (1.8m) | place: French Polynesia: Moorea | collected 2018-08 | reverse complement strand
TTGTTGTTATTAACCCCGGACAAGCAGGAGTTTTAAGTATTTTAGGAAAAGCCCAAGATGGAGCATTATTAGAAGGAATACACTTCAAACCTCCATTAGTGTCTGCCGTGGATGTTTATGATGTTACCGTGCAAAAGTTTGAAGTTCCAGCCCAAAGTGCAACCAAAGATTTACAAGATTTGAGTGCAAGTTTTGCCATTAATTTCCGACTTGATCCCGTGCAAGTTGTGGAAATTAGAAGGACTCAAGGAACCCTACAAAATATTGTTTCTAAGATTGTTGCCCCTCAAACCCAAGAATCATTTAAAATAGCTGCTGCGAAACGTACCGTAGAACAGGCCATTACCCAAAGAAGCGAACTCAAAGAAGACTTTGATAACGCTCTTAATTCTCGCTTAGAAAAATATGGCATTATTGTCCTAGATACCAGTGTCATCGATCTTAACTTCTCCCCTGAATTTGCCAAAGCAGTGGAAGACAAACAGATCGCCGAACAAAAAGCACAACGGGCAGTCTATATTGCCCAAGAAGCTGAACAAGAAGCTCAAGCGGACATTAACCGCGCCAAAGGTAAAGCAGAAGCGCAACGATTGTTAGCAGAAACCTTAAAAGCCCAAGGAGGTGAATTAGTGCTACAAAAAGAAGCCATCGAAGCCTGGAAAGAAGGTGGCGCACAAATGCCCAAAGTCTTAGTCATGGGAGGAGACAGTAACAGCAGTGTTCCCTTTCTCTTCAACTTAGGAGACTTAGCCACACAATAATTGCTTATGCCCTAATCCTTAGGGCTTCTTATCATTAATTTCGATAAAAATGATACACAATGACACAATTTACTTCCTCTGTTATTAGCCTAGTGAGCAAGATGCTCACACTACTTTGTCTCAAACTTATTTGAAACGACTATAACTCTAAACCCCGAACGCCGAACCCTGAACTCCCGATGACTAATTTTGCCATTAATGTTGATAATATTAGCTTCAGTTGGCACGAAAACGCGCCAGTATTAAATTCTTGCTCATTGGCTGTCCCAGAAGGAGAATTTTGGATGCTTTTGGGGGCAAATGGCAGTGGGAAGTCCACCCTGTTGAGACTGCTGACCAATCTTTTAACCCCCCACAATGGAACCATTACCATGACCCCACCGGTGGGTTTTGTCTTCCAAAACCCCGATCGCCAATTAGTGATGCCCACCGTCGGCGCCGATATTGCTTTCGGGTTGGTAGAAGAGAACTTACCCCAGTTAGAAATGCGTTGTCGCGTCAGGGAGGCCTTAGCTGCGGTTAACTTGTTAGAACTAGAACGACGACCCATTTATGCCCTCAGTGGGGGACAAAAACAGCGTATTGCCATTGCTGGTGCGATCGCCCGTCATTGTTCGGTACTATTATTAGATGAACCCACTGCCCTCCTTGATCCCGACACCCAAATCGAATTAGTGGAACAAGTGCAAAAATTAGTCAAGAGTCGAGGGATTACTGCTTTATGGGTAACCCATCGGTTAGAAGAGTTAAATTACTGTGATGGGGCGTTTTTATTGGAAGGAGGAAGGGTTGTACAACAGGGTGATCCCCAGTTAATCAAAGAAAAAATTTCTCAATAGTTTGATACTTGTTTTAATAATTATCTTCTTTTGGTCGGTTATAGCAAAGGTATTTTAGAAACGTCATATTCTTAATGTTTTTTCTTTTTTCTTCTCTTTTATATTTTTATTTGTCATTTCGAGGAACGAGGAATCTCCTTCTTAAATGATCAAGTCTATGAACCCTATTCAGCAGAAAAGGATTTGAGATTAGATTCTTTTAATCAACATTAAACCCATAAAAGTCCCAGCAAATCCCCACAGTAAACTCATAAACGTATAAACTAATAATAAATTATATTCTTGGTTTCTCAATAACAAATTATTCTCTAAAGAAAAAGAGGAAAACGTGGTAAAACCGCCACAAAATCCTGTCACTAAAAAAAGTCCCCAATAGGGATGAATGGGAAATCTTTCAATGAATCCGATCATGATACCAATCACCAAACAACCAATTAAATTAACTGTTAACGTTCCCCAAGGAAAGATGCTATCAACTTGTTCATTAATGATTTTACTAATCACATAACGGCCACAACTACCCAAACCACCGCCTAAAAATACGATTAACCATGATAAAGATTCCATGTCCAAGAAATTATCAATTATGAGTGAGTTTAGTATCAATTTCTACGAAAAAGGGGATAATAATAAGATAAGCTTAAGATTATACGATATAAACAGCCTTATCAATGCGAATTGAGCAACTACAAGCATTCCTAGCGATCGCAGAAACGGGAAGTTTTGGACAGGCAGCTAGTCAGTGTGGCATTACTCAGTCGACCATCAGCCGACAAATACAAGCCTTAGAAGCAACCCTAGGGGCTTTATTGTTTCATCGGTCGACCCAAGCCAGACTAACCGTAGCGGGAGAAAAATTGTTGCCAAGAGCCAAGAAAATTTGTCAAGAATGGGCAACCATTGGACAAGAAATCAAAGATTTACAAGCAGGGAAACAGCCAGACCTCTGTGTGGCTGCCATTCATTCGGTTTGCTCCCATTTCCTGCCCCCAATTTTACAACAATTTTGTGTCGATTATCCTCAAGTTCAATTGCGAGTGACAGCCTTAGGAAGCGATCGGGCCTTAAAAGTATTAAGGGATGGCTTAGTGGATATTGCCATCATCATGAATAATCGTTTTTTGGCCACTAGCCCTGAGATGACAGTCGCTCTATTATATGAGGAAAAAATAGACGTTTTAATGGCCGCCAATCATCCGTTAACGGAGTATGAACAGGTTCCCCCCACAGAGTTAATCAAATATCCTCAAGTGGTCTTTAAAGATGGTTATGGAATGCAAAGACTACTACAAGAATGGTGTTCCATTCATAATTTAAGCATCAATGCAGTCATGGAACTCAATTTATTAGATGCGTTTCGTGGGGTGGTAAGACAAGGGGAAATTGTGGCGTTATTGCCAGAAACAGCGTTAATTGAAACCAGCCAAGATAATTCTTTAGCGGTGCGTTCTTTAGCTCCTATTCTCGATCAATCTCAGCAAAAATCCCCTCAACCCTTAACCCGTCAAGTGGTTTTAGTCTCCACCAGCGATCGCCTTACCATTCCCCCCATTGCTCATTTTTGCCATCTCGTCCGTCAAAGGCTGACTCATTTTGATCAACAAACCATCACCAAATCCCTTTCGGCGTGACATCCTCCCACCCTAACTGCTAGGCAGTATAGCGTGGGCTTCCCGACTCACGACTTAATCAAACCCAACACTTCCCTTTTGGGAAAAAATTTGCTTTCATTAAGTAAAAACCTTTGGTTTAAAATGCCAGTGAATACCATCCCCCCTGTTGATTTAGTCCGTCAGTATCAACTCATCAGCGACGAAATCGAGCGCGCTGTCCTCGAAGTCGTGCGTTCCGGTCGTTACATCGGTGGTGCGATTGTGAGCGACTTTGAGCAGCAGTTCGCTCAATATGTGGGCAGTTCCTACTGTGTTGGGTGTAACTCAGGGACAGACGCGCTTTATTTAGCGTTACGCGCTCTGAATATCGGTGTTGGGGATGAAGTCCTAACCACCCCCTTTACCTTCATTGCCACCGCAGAAACCATCAGTTTAGTGGGGGCTAAACCGGTTTTTGTCGATATCGAACGCAACACCTTTAATCTCGATGTCGAAGCCCTAGAAGCAGCCATTACCCCCCAAACCAAAGCTATTATCCCCGTTCATCTCTTTGGGCAACCGGTAAACATGAGCCGTATCATGGAGATTGCCCAAAAACATAACCTTTATGTCATTGAAGACTGCGCTCAAGGGACGGGAGCCAAATGGGGCGATAAAATGGTGGGTAATATCGGCCATGTTGGCTGTTTTAGCTTCTTTCCCACCAAAAACTTAGGAACTTGTGGAGATGGTGGGGCAATCACCACCAACGATCAAGCGATCGCCCAAACCATGGGAGTGATTAAAGAACATGGTTCGGCCCAACGGTATTATCATGATGTGGTGGGCATTAATAGTCGTCTCGACAGCATCCAAGCCGCCATTTTACAAGTTAAATTACGTTATCTTGATCAATGGAATGAGCAAAGAAGAGCAATTGCTCAACGCTATCATCAACTTTTGAGTCCCATTCCAGGAATACAACTGCCCCAAGAAATTAAGGGAGGCTATCACGTTTGGAATCAATACACCATTTTGGTTGAAAATAAAAGTAACCAGGACACAATAACCCGAGATACCCTCAGAGAGCAGTTACAGGAAAAAGGGATTATTTCTATGATTTATTATCCCATTCCCTTACATTTACAAAAAGTTTACCAAAATTTAGGTTATCAAAAAGGAGCCTTTCCCGTTACCGAACAAGCAGCCCAAGAAGTGTTATCTTTACCCATGTTCCCTGATCTTTCTCCTGAAGAACAAGAACAAGTTGCCTACGCTTTAAAAGATTATTGTTGTTAAACCCATTAAATAATTCCTTGTTAGGATTTTATTCTTAGAAATTAATTTTCCCTAACTCTTTACCGTTTCCCAGGACCTTAAGGATTATCATAGGGAAAGAGATTTTTCTGAATTGATAACCATAGGAAGGGATAGGTAACCATTAATGAACCAAGTGAACTTAATTTCTGGGGGAGGTATTCCCTTAGTAGGGGACGATATCGATACTGATCGCATTATTCCGGCACGATTTTTACGTTGCGTCACCTTTGACGGCTTAGGGGAACAGGTATTTGCCGACGATCGCGCTCAACTCAACGGAGAACATCCCTTTGATCAACCCCAATATCAATCCGCTAACATTTTAGTCGTCAACGGAAATTTTGGCTGTGGCTCATCACGAGAACACGCTCCCCAAGCCATTATCCGATGGGGAATTAACGCTATTATTGGCGAAAGTTTTGCCGAAATCTTCTTCGGTAACTGTATTGCCAACGGGGTTCCCTGTGTAACAGCCTCGGCTGAAACGGTCAAAACCCTACAAAGTAAACTGCAAACTAACCCCCAAGCCCAAATTACCCTTGATTTAGCAGCGAAGCAAGTCCAATGGGATGATTGGGTAGCAGAGATTTCCATGGGAGAAGGGTCCCGTCAAATGCTACTCGAAGGAACATGGGACAGTTGTGGTCAATTAATTCAAAATCCAGACCAGATCAAGCAAACAGCGCAAACACTACCCTATCTGGCTTGGGCATAAGATATAGGTAAAACCTTGGATCTCGAAACATTAATCTGGCAATACGGTCAGGGAAACAGAGATTTTAGTCGGCTAGACCTACAGCGAATTGAGTTGATCACAGAAAGGCTCACAGAGATCAATTTCAGCCGATCTGCTTTGGATTGGGCAAATTTAAGCGGAACTGACCTCAGTGGTGCCAATTTAAACCGTGTGGAATTAGCTTATGCTCGTTTGATTAGTGCTAAATTAACCCATGCCGACCTAACAGGAGCAAATTTAAGTCATGCTGATTTAAGTTGGGTCAATTTAGAAAAGGCGAATTTAGTAAGCGCAGATTTAACCGGTGCTAATCTCAAACAAGTTAATCTGAGTAACGCGAACCTCAGCAGTGCGACTCTTAGGGGTGCTAACCTATCCGGAGCCATTCTCGGTGGGGCTAAATTAAACCGTGTAGACCTCAGGGAAGCTAACTTAAGCGGACTGGATCTCAGCGGCGCAAATTTAAGTCGGGTTGATCTTAGTGGAGCCGATCTCAGAGAAGTGGATTTAACCCATGCTAACCTTTACAAAGCGGATCTGAGTAATAGTAAACTCCATAATACTGATCTCCAAGAAGCTTTTTTGCAACGGGCTAACTTCAGTCGAGCTAATTTAAAAGGAGCAAATTTAAGCGGTGCTGTTTTACGGGACGTGAATCTGAATCTGGTTGCGTTATCGGAATTCAATTTACGCTCCCTTACCCTGTCTAACGAAATTGACCTGTCTGCTGCTAATCTGCAAAAAGCCAACTTAAAAGGGGCTATTTTACGTCATGCGAATTTAGGGTATGGGTTACTGTCTCAAACCCTATTAAATGATAGTATTTTTCGCGGTGCCAATTTAATCGATACCTCTTTACAAGGGGGCGATTTTCGTAATGCTAACTTTCGCAACAGTAACATCAGTGATATTAATTTAACTGAAACAACCATGCCCGATGGGAGTATTCATCCTTAAAGGAGGCAGGAGTTCAGAGTTCGGGGTTCAGGGTTCGGAGTTTGGCGTTTGGGTTAATATCCGTCACCCCGTCACCCCCTCTCCCCACCCTCCCCACGCTCAACTTGACGTTTGACGGCTTGTCTTTTGACGATTCATGACAGTAATCAGTACAATGGAGGCCTTAAAAAGCGTTTTAGTTCAACTAAATTATGGCAGTTAAATTAAAATCTGACGAATTGATTGATATTCAAGCCACAGGAGAATGTAATAATCAAAAGAAAAGGAAACTTATTTCCATTGGTATTACTCCCACCGGTTATATTGCCATTGGTGTTGCACCAATGGGAGTTATCGCGATTGGTATTGTTCCGATGGGTGTAATCTCGTTTGGCAGCGTCGCTATGGGAACCATCGCCACTGGGTTAGTGAGTATGGGAGTTGTTTCCGTTGGGTTAGAAACCATGTCTTTGATTAATTTGGGTACATGGCAAGTCGGCCCGGTTGAAATTCGGTCAGAACCCCATAATCATACGAATCATGATAACCATAATACTCATCAGCATCACCATTAACCGCTAAATGATGGTAATGTTCCCCATTCCCCATGGTTACTGAATTGGTAAGATAGGGATAAGTATATATTTTTAATAGATGAATGGGGAATCTTCGACATTATGGCATACTCTCCCTATTATTGCTGCTTGGAGTCTTAGGTAATTATTACAAATTGCCTCTATTTTTCGGGGTTGATTTTCTCTTTGGTAGTATTGCTGTCTTATATGAAAATATTCATCGTCTTCGACATAAAAACGGTCATTATATTTGGATTGAAGCCAAAGGAAAATGTATTCGAGATCAACAGGAAAAACCAGTACGTTTAGTGGGAACTATCGCCGATATTACCGAGAAAAAAGCAGACCAAGAAGCCCTAGAAAAAGCCAAAGAAGCTGCAGAGGTTGCCAATGAAGCCAAGAGTGAATTTTTAGCTAATATGAGTCATGAAATCAGAACCCCTATGAATGCAATTTTAGGATTTTGTGACCTACTCGAACAACGAATTACTGATCAACGGTTCCGTAATTATCTCGAGTCCATTGCTTCGGGGGGAAAAATACTATTATCCTTAATTAATGATATTCTCGATTTATCAAAAATTGAAGCAGGAAAAATAGAGATTATTAATGAACCGATTAATTTAAGGGGTTTGATAATTGAAATCAAACAAATGTTTCTAGAAACAGCTAAAAAAAAAAAATAGAATTATTAATAGACATTGATAATCAAGTTCCTAATGTTATTATCCTTGATGAAGTTCGCTTGAGACAAATTCTTTTCAATTTAGTAGGCAATGCTTTAAAGTTTACTGAAAAAGGCTACATTAAAGTTAGTGTCAACAGTCGGATATTTCCCTCTACCAACCATCAAACTTCTCGTCATTGTTCTCTCAAAATATCTATCAAAGATACAGGAATAGGCATTGTAGAAAACCAACAAAAAAGGGTCTTTGATGTCTTTACCCAAAGCGAAGGACAAAGTAACCGCAAATACGGCGGAACAGGTCTAGGATTAACCATTACCAGTCGCTTAACAAGAATTTTAAACGGAACTATTCACTTAGAAAGTCAACTGGGAAAAGGTAGCATTTTCACGGTTTCTTTTCCCCAAATAACCGTCGGTAAACCCCAGGATATTATTCCTTGTGAAGAAACTATCAATATCGATTTTAATCAACTGCTTCCTCTGACTATATTAGTGGTAGATGATGTGGCGGCTAACCGTGATTTATTACTGGGTTATTTTGCCGATAGTCATCATACTATCTTATCGGCTAATGATGGACAAGAAGCCATCGAAAAACTCAATATCAATCAGGTTGATCTAATATTAATGGATTTAAGAATGCCGAATATGGATGGTTATGAAGCCAGTCAAATTATTAAACAAAATACCAAAACTTACTCTGTTCCTATTGTAATTGTTAGTGCTTCTTCTCAAGATAAAGAAAAAGAAAGATTAAAGACAATGTGTGAAGGTTTTTTGACGAAACCCATTAGTCGTCTTCAACTTCTAGGAACATTAAAAAAACTTTTCCCGTTGAAAACAAGAGAAACCATCACTTCTATTCCTCAAGACAACATCCACAAAGTCCCCTCAACTCCTATCCCCACTTCTCCCGAATTATTAGAGAAACTTGAGCAACAAGAGGAAAAAGTATGGCATAATTTACGAAAGACGATGATTACAAAAGATTTACGACAATTTTCCCAACGCTTGCAACAATGGGGAGAGGAGTATGATTGTCACATTCTGATTGATTATGCTCATCGTCTCGAAACCCAGCAACAACAATTTGATAGTGAAAACTTAGTCAAAACCATCGAAAGTTTTCCTGAGATTGTGCGATCGCTACAATAGCAGTTTAATTGATTTGTGTTCCTTAATCCTTTAAGAAAAATGAAAAATTGTGATCCTTTTAACCCTGAAGAATTTTTAATTTTAGTTGTGGATGATATTCGGAAAAATCTACAATTATTAATCGAAATTTTGGATACATCAGGCTACGGAACCACCTTTGCTCTCTCGGGTAAACAAGCTTTAGAACGAATAGAAGTGACAGAACCAGACTTAATTTTACTCGATTTAATGATGCCTGAAATGAATGGGTTAGAAGTGTGTAAAAGACTCAAAGAAAACCCCAAAACCGAACAAATACCCATCATTTTTTTAACAGCTGCAACAGAAACTCATTATCTGGTTAAAGCCTTTAAATTTGGTGCCGTTGATTATGTCACTAAACCGTTTAGGACTCCTGAACTTTTAGCTAGGGTTAAAATCCATTTAGACCTCAAAAAAACTAAGGATAAACTAGAAAAAGCTTACCAAGAAATGAAACGAACTAAAGATGAATTAGAAACAGCTTATCAAGAAATGAAACGACTTGCCGCCACCGATGAATTAACTGGGATTCGTAACCGTCGCTCAATTTTTGAACTAGGCAAAGAAGAATTTGAACGGGGTCAACGTTATTATAAAGAGAAAGATAAATATACCTTTTCTGTGTTGATGATTGATATTGATAAATTTAAAACTATTAATGATAGCTATGGTCATGATGTGGGAGATGAAGCCATAAAAATGATGGTCAGAATTACTTTAAATTGTATTCGCAAAGTAGACTATCTTGGACGACTAGAAACCGAAAAAGAAGCCTTAAAGAAAAAAGAGGAGTTGAAGCGGTTGGGATCCACAATCGAAGAAGAAATTCCCACAGAAGAAGGCCATTTGGGTAGATTAGGAGGAGAAGAATTTGTGGTTATTTTACCCCATACTAACTTAAAAGGAGCTAAAATCGTGGCCCAGCGTGTGTGTGAAGCCATGACCCAAGAAAGTTTGCAGGTAGAAGATGAAACTGTTACCATTACTGTTAGCGTCGGAGTGGCAACCTATGACCCAAAAGACAAAAAAATAGATGACGTTCTTAAACGGGCAGACACGGCTCTTTTTGCAGCAAAAGCTAACGGAAGAAATCGAGTTGCTGTTATGGACAATCAACAGTTAAAACTTGGTAAGTAGTTAACAATTATTGATAAATTAGTAAGGTAAATGCTTAAGGCTTTCATAGTAAAATTAGGGTTAGTGGTGACCGTTGGGGTATATTTTAATCTTGGTAACCCTCATCTGATGGCTGCTACCCTAGAAGAAATTAAACAACGAGGAAAGTTAATTGTTGCGGTTAAAGATAATAGTCGTCCGTTAGGGTTTATTGACCCAGAAAATAATTTGCAAGGATTAGAAATCGACCTGGCCAAACAGTTGGCTAAAGATATTTTAGGTGACCCTCAAGCGGTTATCTTACAACCGGTGCGTAATCAAGACCGTCTGCAAAAGGTGATTGATGGGGAAGTGGATTTGGCGATCGCCAGAGTGACCATTAATACCACTCGCGGACGTTTGGTTAATTTTAGCCCCTATTATTATCTAGATGGCACAGGTATGGTTACCAACAATCCCACCATTCGCGCCGTCGAACACCTCTCTCGCGCTAAAATCGCTGTTCTTAACCGTTCGAGTACCATTGCGGTTATTCGGTCGGAACTGCCTCAAGCACAACTGATCGGGGTTGATTCATATCAAGAAGCCTTGACTTTACTTGAAGCCGAACAAGTGCAAGCTTTTGCTGCTGATAATAGCATTTTAGCGGGTTGGGTACAGCAATACCCTCACTATTATCAACTGCCGGTACGCTTATCTGGGGAAGGACTGGGGGTGGTGATGCCCAAAGGATTGCAGTATGCTAGTTTACGGAGTCGTGTTAATCAAGCCATTGGTCGCTGGAAAGCGTCTGGATGGTTGGCTGAACGTCTGGAGTATTGGGGACTTCCTTAGAGAAGTCAGAAGTTAGAAGTCAGAAGTTAGATTTTGATATCAGAAACGTCTGACGCAAGAAGTTACTATTGGGATTTACTAAAGAATGAATGAAGTATTGCCAATTATTTATTTATCAGGGATTGTGTTTTTTTTGGGAGGACTGGCTATTTTTCTTCTCTTCCAAATTATTAAAACCCGTCGTACGGAAAATCGCTTCTATAAGCTACAGGAAAAGCTACAAAAGGAAAAAGGCACAGCACAGGAGTATTATGAATTAGCCAGTTTATATCTTGATAAGAAATTGTATGTTCAAGCAGTTAATCTCCTGCAAAAAGGGTTTAAAACGGGAGAAAAAATTGACGCCGAAAACAAAGCGTTGATGTATAACGCCCTAGGGTTTGCTTATTTTTCTCAGGAACAGGTGGATCTGGCCATTCGTAACTATAAAGATGCCATTAAACTTTATCCTGAGTATGTGATCGCCCTCAACAATTTGGCCAATGCTTATGAGAAAAAACAAATGATTCCGAAAGCAGTGGAAACCTACGAAGAAACGTTAAAACTTGATGAAAATAATAAAATAGCTAAGCGTCGCGCGGAATTATTACGGAAACGTCTCGTTAGCTCAAAATAATGGCTTTTCTTCCCCAAAAACAGTTGACCCGCCTTTAGGGGCGGGTTAATCAGTGTACAAAGGATATG
>JAAUYB010067883.1_pt1 | contig 11260 bp, 15 predicted proteins | sample 7278071 | NCBI WGS metagenome assembly JAAUYB01 (sample SAMN14350121, study PRJNA611818) | marine sediment metagenome | isolation source: surface marine sediment (1.8m) | place: French Polynesia: Moorea | collected 2018-08 | reverse complement strand
TACATGGGCGCCGAGAGAAAATACCTTAGAAAGGTTCACGCGTGCAAACTGAAAGGCTTTTAAGAGTTTTGTAGATCACATTTGTCTATACAAAAACCGGGCTGCTTCAACAAATTGCGGGGACCAACCAGGTGGCCTTGTCTTCTGGACGTCAGCGGGTCTCTATCGATCGACAGCATTTCCTCCTCTCTCTCCATTCCCTCCCCTCCGGTGGAGTAACGGCGGCTGGAATTCAAAGTGATGGCCAAAATGTGATGGGGAAGAGGAGCGGCGGCGGAATATGGCTCTTTGGGAGGATCCATCGACTCTACTCCATTTTCTCCCCATGGGCCGATAAAGTGGGAAAAACGTGCGTGGAAGGTGTAGCTCACAGCACCTAACAAAATGGACGAGGGGCGAGCGGAGGGGAGCGACACTGAAGCAGCAGAGTTTATAGAATTGTTTTTCTTAAGAAATGAAAGAAGGCACTGGTGGGAAATAGTACATTCGCGTGAATAGGACATACCGACTGGCGACTGAGCGCATCTTTGAAAGCAAATTTATTTGTGGTCCATTCAAAGTGAGGCAAAGTCATATCAGTGGGAATGTGGACCCTTGCTATACTGGAGATACTGCCATCCCCAAGAACGCACGGCGGATCTGTGAGCAGTCCCATCCGTACTGCAATCGAGAGAAAGGGAATAAGGGTGGAGGGGGCATGTGGCTCCACTTTATTGCCCTCCCTCGGCAAACAATGAGTGCTGTCTGTCTCCCATCCTCCCTTTTTTGTTATCTGGACAAAAGTCGGGATCTCTGATGGACACAAGAAAGGAAGTTGCGCGCAAAATATAAAAGATCAAAAGATGCTCCGGTACAGTAAATGACATCCAAAAACATGAGCGGGAAAGGAATATCCATGCAGTTGTGTAAGGCATAAAAGTTGAACAAGTGATGCCATCGATTCCACCTCGGATCGGGCCAACGCATATTTTACAGTGGGCCTGTAATTGTATTCACACGTGGCCCCCCGGCGCTAATTCGTAGTGGCCCTTCTTCGTCGCGGCGGGTGGCCTTGGCCAGACTCACCCCTCAGCCAACAATGTACGTTTACTTTGTAGTATAGCGCCGGTGCGTTGAAAGCCAGACGAATGGGCAAGACGACCGACCAGCCGACCGACCGGTACGGCGGCGGCGGCGGCGTAGCACTGTGTCGATGGAACCAGGGCGAAGGCAGATCCGTTAGAAGAAGGCATGGGGGGCGGGGGGAATCAGCCCACCTCCTACGTAGCAAGGCCTCATCCTTGAACCCAAGGTACAAGTGGCACTAGACAAGAGAGGGTGCCCAAGACCACTGGCACGTCACCGTTCTAGACCCAACGCTTGGCACATTCTTTCTGAGTATGTATCGTATAACACTGTTGAGTTAGGCGGCAGCTCTAAAAGGAGTGATATGTTCGGTGTTCTCGAACATCGATGCTCCAACCGTTGCCCTGGAGATCTGCAGCAAAGGCGCCTCCTTTTAACCCTCCCCCTTTTTCTTTAGGAAGGGAGGCGCAATTAACGGGGGGTGGGGCGCAAAGTGTAACGAGATTAGGACAAGGGATGGGAGAAGAAAAGGCTCGAACAGAAAGAGAGGAGGGGGCCCTTCTCTTCTCCTCGAGCCCTCCCTATAGCTCCGCAGTAGCTCCCCAATCCCTATCCAACTTCTTCCTCGGGCGCAACGGTAAAGGCCTGGATCCTTGAGGCCTTTTCACCCACTTCTTTTGTCAATACTACTGTCGGGTCATAATAAAATGAGAACCAGGCGAGAAAGCATTCCTTGCACCATTTCCTGAGTATCATGGAGGAATTGGCGAATTACATTGCTATCCAAACAAAGCTGTAGAAAGCCCTCTCGTCTCCCGTCCTCTCTTACCCAGGCTGTGCAGTGCTGTACACTCAGCTCCCCCCTCTCATTCCCACATGTAAGGAAGTACAGTAGAAAGAAGCGAAAGAAAGGAAGAAAACTGCTGCAGCAAAACTACCGAGAAGACAAGAACGCCCAATAGAAAACGATGAGAAGGGCCTCTCGCAATATACTACCTAGATGAATGGAAAGAAATGTGCCCAAAGGTGTCCTTTTTTTCTCGAAACAGAGCATGACTTGTAAAATGTACCGGTGAACGGTCGAGAAAAACCATGGTCGAAGGAGGAATCCCAGTAAAGCCTTGCCGTGTCGTTGTGTGTACTAGTAGTAGCTTTGCCTCCAAGCGAATGCCATGTTTCCTCTTAATGGTGGAGAAAGGAAAAGAGGGAAGCCGGGGAATGCCTCTCCCCTCCCCCTTCTCGCCTCCGCATCTCTGTAGCGGCATTAGCATTCTTGTATCCCTCGCATCTCCCCACCGTTTCCCTCTTCCATACCGTACACCAACAGCGGGGGCAGAAACAGCAGGGCGTTTCCTTCCCCCTCTCCGTTTTCCCTCCCCGATCGCCAAATTCGAAACAAACTTTGGGCGAATTGTTGCGTGCCAAAAGCGGAACCAGATCTCCCTAGTGATGATGTTGCTTTCAGTCCTAGTCCTTTTCTGCATCCAGGACGGATTCGACAATCTTCTGGCCGTTCACAAATTCAATGATGCGGGGGTGGGAGAGAGGAAGGCACAATATAGGGAAAAAACCGCGCAGGGGTGGGGAAGGGAACACGCCGCAAGGGGGAAATGGGGAGTGGGAGTGGTGATATAGCATTACATCATATTACATCATAAGTGAGTCGGTAAGGAACAAAAAAAAACTGCCTTCCAGATAAAGACGGCTGAGCGGAGCTCACACTTTCTTTTGCCTTGTTCTGCACTGAGAACGTTGCTGCAAAGACCGGATTCAGGACTTCCAGTGTTTCTGCCTCGTCGTCCTGGTTCTTGTTCTCGAGGGGAAGGAAGAGCGGCGTTGCAAGTAACACAATTCTCTCTCCTATCTGGAAGAGATGCGCATTAGCGCCAGTGGCGCCTCCCTCCCGCCGGTGTCAGACGCCCCCTACACGCGCGAGAGAGATGCGGTGGTGGCGGAGGCAATAACTGGGCCAGAAAATGCAATTTGTGGACGGTCGGAGGACGATCCGGCGGCAGGGGAGGAACAGGGTGGACTATCCACACTGCGAGATTCCTTGTCCTGTATGCAATGCTATATAACATAGTTGTAAAGGAAGGACTACTTTACAGCTAGTGATTATAAATTATATGTATGTGTATTTTAAAGTTTTCTTACCCGGTTACTCTACTTGCCGTGCATGCCGTAGGCTTGCTGACCATAGGGGAGAGAGAAACATTGTTTTTCTTGATCTGGGAGAGATCTTCTTCCATGGTGGCGTGGACACCAAGCTTACCCCCAATGGCGCAGCCACCATCCCGAGTAAACATTACATCTCCCTCCAAAATTCCTAGCCGTCAACAAAAGTACAGGATATAAAAAAAGTAAAACGTCCTATTTAACGAACACACTCAGTTCGTTTATTCAAGAGATGCGAGTTCGTTCTGATTCCGGCGGACTTTGCTAGACAGTCATATACTGTATACTGTACAACGTATCTTCCGTAGCTCTGCAAGGCCTCGATCACAGAAGAGAGCGACTCTTTCCCTTTCCAGCCGGAAGAGCTGCGGCGGTCACATTGTGCAGCAAGGGAAAGAGACTTTGTCCCTCCGCCCTCCCCCTGATTGATGGGCATTGTTGTGCATGCACTGTGCCGAGAGAAGGGCCCTCCTCGTCTCGCGCGCGTAGTAAAAAAAGAATAAGGAAAAGAGGGTGGGGAAAGTCCCCGTGTGGACATGACTGGAGCCATGGTAGTGGTGTTACTCTTCGGTCTCTTTTGCTTGGCGATGGTAACATGAGGTGAAAAAAATTTATGCTAGAGCGAAGCACACTAGCCATTCGACATGAGGCCGAGAACAAATGCACCAGGCATATAATTTCGAGACCACTTAGTCTTTGCCTTTATCAGTTAGAACACTAGTAGTGAAGAGCCCGTTTGGGCGTGCCAAGTCAAACTGACCGATTCGGCAGCGGAGGGGGATTCTGTCCTTGATGCAGGAACGGTACAACACCGTGCCTTCACGGTCTGGCACTTGCCGCTTGCTGCTTGCGCGCCGCCCCTTGATACATCTCAATCTAGCGCGCAAGCCCAACATTTCTTTGGCACAGATGGGCGGGTGGCTCTAGAAGATTCAGACTTCCATATTTGCAGAAGTAGCAAATTCACATTTTCTTTGCTTTGAATCTTCGAGAGGAAAGAGTAGCGACGTGTGACTACGAGGGTAGGGCATTCTCTCATCCCCCCCGTAAAAAAGCCCACCTATGGGGGACAGAGCAGGGGTGAAAAGGGAAGAGGAGGCGGAGGAGAGAAATGGTCTCGCGGAAGAAAGGAGGCGAGGAGAAGGAGAAGGGGGAGCAAGATAACAAAAAAGCGGGGAGAGAGGCGTGGGCAAGAGATGGGGGTAAGAAGAGGGAGGAGGAGGGATAGAATCTACGGGTGGGGAGAGCCCCCTTCTCATCTTAGGAGCGAGGAGAAAAAGGGGGGGGGGGCTTGGCGGGGGCGATACAACAAATGGACTGACCTCTCCCTCTCCAAGGCTTGCGAGGGAAGAAGGAAAATGTAGGTACAGTATAAAAGGGAGAGGAAAGGAGCTCTTGGTGAGAAGAAATTGTTCATGTCGGTACACACTTTGCAATTACCGCAAAACGACACTGTTCGATGTCATAACTCTCATACAGACGTTGTCATCCCTACCTGGCCTGACGTTGAGGATGGAGACGAGCAGGAGGATGGTGGCGAGGGCGAAGTGCGCCACCCGGGTGCTGGCGGCCGCGCCGCCGCTAGACGACGACCGGCCGCCGCCGCCGCTTCCACTTCCGCCTCCCCCGCCCCCGCTCCGCCGCCGCCAGCTTCCGCCGGATGTGGAGGAGCTGGAGGAAGAGGAGGGGCCGGAAAGGAGGGGGAAGGCGGAGCTCCCCCTCCACCTCAACGATGACGACGAGGAGGCGGGGGATAAGAGCATCGACGACCACGGCAGCTTCATGGCTAACGGAGGCGACGATGACGGTTTCTTGACGGAACCGTGTGGAGCACTGCACGTTTCCCGTGCGGCGCTGGCTGGATAAATGCGGCTTATACTAACATAGAATTGTGTAGTACAGTAGTTGTGTTTGTTGGCTTGCTAAGTTGGGCGGTACAAAAAGGGGGGTTCTTGAAGTCTAAGTTGTTGGGTGGAGCTTCTGTCAGAGGGACGGCTGATCGACGATGCTTCACACTCTTTACTTCATTATTTTTCCTTTTGTCTGCACTGTTTCCTCGTCACTTCTCTCATCGGACGGTCCGCGGTCCCGGTGACCCGGAGGCCGCCCCCGTCCGGGACCCTGCGCCGGGCGAACCCAACCTCATATCCTCCTCGCGCCAACCCACTACTCGCTTTGTTTAGACGCCTCGTCCTGGAGCGCCGCACACTTGACTTTTGACTTTTTCCTCACATCCTACTACACGTAGGTACAACATCCCTCTTTTGGGATGAGGAGGAGAAGAGGACCCTGCGGCCTCGGGGTGACAGAAGAGAGTCTCCTCTCCCTTCCCGAATTTCTTACTCACGCGTTGGATAGACACATACACACATGCCACAGCTGCACCAGAAACGACGTATGTACGTACGTATGTAGAGGCTTTCAGGTAGCCTCACAGATGCCTCTCCCTAGGCTAGAAGAAGTTTTATGCTGCTGCAGGGCAGGAAATGGCGATGATGTTGTGTCGCCGCAACAACAATTTGCCTTCGATCTTTTGCCGTTGGCACCATTTCCCACAACTTCGGGGCGGGTGAAGGTCCCCAGGCTCCGAGTTCTCTTCCAGGGCAGGATGACGAAGATGTTTACACGGGTCGGAGGAGGAAGAAGAAGAAGAGGAAGGAGGCTTTTTTGCGGTCTTTCCTCGGCTCGCTTTTTATGCACCTCCTTCCTCCTCCTCTTCTCTCGCCGTCTTGGAAAGGACTCCTCTTTTCAAGACACGCCGATGTTGTTGCTGCCGCTCCGTTAGGGAACGTGATTTCCCTGTTCCGGAGCTTGTTTGTCTCTTCCTGGAAACACCCGATGTTGTCCCCCTCCGCTTGTGATGTGGGCAAAAGCTTTGCCTTTTTTAAAAGGCGAGAGAGGCGGTTTTTCCCTCCCTCGCAGAGAATCTCAATTAGGAGGGGCGGGAGGGCCGAGGAGAGAAACTCTCCGCAGGAAGAGGAGCAGATTCGTCAGCTCCTTCCACCTGCAGCCACGAACCCGTCTCTTCGTCACCGATGATCTTCTCTAGAGGCTCCCCCGGATGCCCCCGACCCCGCGGAGGAGGAGGATCGATCGGCCGGGGCCTCCGCAGGCATCGCTGCGGTGGCGGGTGGCCCCCAACGTGGACGAGCGTGAGAGTTACGCTTTCCCCCCGAATATTTTTCCTTGAAATCGCCGCTCCTTCCCTTGAAAAGAAACGGGCGGAGTAGACCAGTTGACGGAACCGTTCTTCCGTCGCCTGACGAGAGAGATCGCCAACACCCAGATCTGTTCCGCAGGTGCCCTCGGCCTATCTTGGGCGACAATCACTATTTATTATTATTTATCGTCTTCTTGGTCTTCTTTTCCTTCTCGTTCTTCCGTCCGTCGCTGACGTCGCTCCTCGCCGTCGCCACTACTGAAGGAAGGGAGGAGGAGCCTCCTCTTCCTCAGAGTCAGGCAACTCTCTCTCTCTCTCTCTCCTCCGTCCTTTCTCCCTTCGGCACACGCCCTCCCCTATAAACCCGAGAGAAAGCGGCAGAGGCTGGGGGAGGGGGATGGGCGAGGGGGGAAGGCCGTTCGCTCGTTCGTTGGGCGGTGGGTCCCTCCTCGCTCCTCCTCCGCCCAACCCACCGACCGTCGCTGCTGCCTCCACATTCACATCAAGGAGGGGGAGGGGGAGTCCTCTGAAGTAAAAAGACCTAGATGGGCGGGGGCAGGAGGGAAGGGAGGGAGGAAGAAGGTGGAGAAAGGACAGAAAAAGGAGAAAGTGGGAGGAGGAGGGCCTTCCTACTCTTCCTCTTGCAGCATCTACACAGTCCTCTCGCCCCTTCTTGGCTCTCCGCGCGTTGTGTAGGGGTGTTGTTAAGTTGGACTCGAGAATTTGTGGGCTAAGGCTGGAATCAATTTAATAATGAGACGAGTTTTTCTTAGACAACCAAGAAAACGACTGAAAGGATAGACTTTTCGTGAATGTATAACTCAAAGTGAAAAAAATACGTCTGCCGACGGACGAAAATCAACATACTGTAGGTTCAGGTGGATGTTTTTAAAAACGTCTATTGTGCCCAATTTGCCCACATCTGCTTTCCGCCAAAGTACCAAACCAAGTAACTTGCAGTCCTTTTCATCCTCCAAAGAGACTGAGACCGTGAACAACCCTATCCGGCCAGGGTCTACCCCTACACTCCGCTCCGCCGCCGTCTTTTCCCATCCGTCCGCCCTCCTCTCCGCTCGCTTTTCCCCTCCCTCTCGCCGCCACCTTGACCAACTTCTTGGGCCGCCAAGGAGGAGCAGACGAGAGGAGAGAGTAGCTTGTTACTCCCCCTTCTTCAGCTGCCTTTGGTGTGAGCGCCCACATCTCCCATCGGAGGACGGGCGAGGAAGAGGGAAAAAGCACGTTGCGTTTCTCAGCAGCCTCCCTCCCCTCCCCTCGAACGTGGGGCGAGAGGGCCTCCCCAAGAAAGCTCCTAGGAAGGGGGGAGCAGCAGCGGTCGGTCGGAGGGCTGCTTGGACTGGCACGTGTGTGTGTGTGTGTGTGTGTGTGTGTTTGTCGTAGGGCGCGGAGGCAAAAAAGGGAGAAAGTTCCCTTTTCCGTTTCCCCCTCCTTTGCTGCTGCCTCATCCTTATAGGGAACCTCTCGACCTCAAGCGGGGAGAATTCGAGGAAAACCACACTGTATCATGTTACTCCTTTTGTTTCACATGTCATAGCCAACTGGACGAGAATTATGGTGAAGGATCAATTATGTTCTACAAGTTTGGGAAGTCTTTCAAAATTGTTTTGCGCTCTGGAGGACGACTGTTGTGAACGCTTTTGTCTGCTTTCCTTCCCAAGCCTGTTGGCCACACTGCCTCAGCTTTGGGGAGGAAGTAGAAGGACCTCCTCCTCCCCCCCCCTTTTCAGTTTGAGCGGAGGAGAGGGAGAGAGTATCGACCGAGCGGAGAGACTTGCTTCGGTTATATTGCACGGGAAAGCCCCCCCCTCTTCCCCAAAGCGGGAGCGACGGATAGAGAGCGCTCGAAGAGAGGGGGAGGAGGGAGGGATATGGATGGAGGGCGTATCTTTTCAACTCCCCCCTCAACCGGAGATGAGGCCAGGCTCGGAGTAGTCGAGGACAAGTCAATGCAAAAAAACACAATTAAACCAGGGAGAAAATGGAGCAAGCCTTAAAAGCGATGAACATACACATGCATTACCGTTCCCAAGACCAAGAGACACATGTGAACCGTCGGAAACACTATGTAGGTACCGAGTCCATCCCTTGCCCCGCCACTGTTACTCCTTGGAGTAGTAGGTATGGGCGCAGCAGCCTAGAAAAAGAGAGCGTATGTGTGGGCTCGCTCGAGGCATCTTCCCCCTCTCCTCCCTCTTTTTCCTTTCTCCCTTTTGGCCGTTTCCAAACTTTGCCATTCTCCCCTCCTTCCAAGTATTCAGCAGCTCTCCCCTCCCTCCCTCCTTCTCTTGAAAGCGGCGACGGAACGGAAGAGGGATGGAAGGAAGGGAGCTAAGAAAATACTTGCTCAGTTCGTCTCGCCTCCTTCTTTCCCCGTCTCCTCGTCCTCCTTCCGCCGTTTCCGGCAAAGTACCGTTAGGGATGGGGGGAGGACATGAGACTTTGAACTGGCAAGGGCCTAATAATAAACAATGTTTACCCCACGATTATTGAGTGCGGGCATACAAGCAGTCTTTGTCAAGAACGATGATTTCTTATTTGCTCGAACCGAGCCGTTCCCGCGTCCACCCACAGCCTCGTCTTGTGCCGGAGAAGCTTTTTGGGGGCTACTGTGAACGAGAGAGGGACGCCTGCTGCAGGGGCTTTAAAAGGCGAATCTGCTTCCTTTTCCCTTTCCCCTCCTTTTGCCCGTTTTCGGGAGCATAGGATGAGTGTGAGGCGAGGAGAAAAATAGAAGGTTAATTTTTTGGAGGGAAGGGAGCGAGGGCTCAAGGGCTGAGTTGTACCTGAGACCATAAACATGCCTCACATCAAAGGTGATTTATGCATCAGAAGTTTCCTTGTCGAACTTTCCTCAGAGGAAAGAGAATTCCCCCAGTTGTGGGACTTCGTGTTCAATGTGTGTGGGAAACATCGGGAGGCAAGGTGATGTTGGGAGCGAGGGGAAGGGGCGTAGACGGGCAAACATGCATGCATGATGTTTGGGGGGGGGGAGAAGGGGAAGGAGGAATAACTTGTTGCGGAGCACGCCGAGATTTCCCCTTAAGAGAAGCATGCTGGGGGTTGGGGGGGGGGGCGAACGATTGTTCAGAGTAGCTCGGAACCAGTTCCATGCAAAGAGGAATAAAAAAATCTTTATTTTTGAAATTATGTTTCTTCTTTCCTAATTTCATCAGTGTACTGTATCTCACCGAGTCTTATAATACCCATCAAATTTGTCCCTTTAAAACATTAGTCCTTCATAGCCAACTTCATACCTAGTCGTGACATCAGAACGGTTTGCCGTTACATCGTCGAAAAATATTTGGTTAACCACAGAAGTCACATCGTCGAAAGCAGAGGGTGGTGTCACATTGGCAAAAATTTCGGTCACTCCTGTCACATCGGCGAAAAAATATACCCTCCCAGTCACATCTTCAAAAAATGTATAAAGGGTCGGATCTCAAACAAAGCTTTGTAAAAAAATATGACAATTAAAGAAATATTACTATAACTTCAGATTCTTTGGTCCTATTTGATATTTGTTGCCTGTACATCATAATACAAAACGTAACCCCAAAAAACTAAGACTTCAAACTCCTTCCTCTCACTCCGAAACCCCCACCATGACGTAACTTATAAGAGGTTCACCCCTTCCCAGTTTCTGTGCCAACCATACATAGCTAGCAATGAAGCACACATGGGTGAATATACAGAAACATGATCATTTAATAACCTGAATGGTGGGAGGTTCAGCTATAAAATGGGTATGGTAATAATAAGTTTTTTAACTTTATGCACGGGGGGGATATTCTTGCAGACTTGTACCATCCCCCCTCGCCAATGCTGTATGTGTCTTAGAAAATTTGCCGATGTGACTACCCCTGCAAAAGAAAATTCACCAATATATGACATGCTGTCTGATTTTCGCCGATGTGTCTTTTCGCCATTGTGACAGTGTGGGTTTTTGACGATGTGACCCACGCCCATCAGAACAGGTTCTTGCGTCTCCCAATTTCCAGTTTTTAAAAGAGGTGAATCTTGTTTTCCCGCTGAGTTGAACTGTACTGTAGCTGGTGCTGCGAATGATCGGGGGGGGGGGGGAATCGGATATTGGCGGTGCACTGTACCGTACACAGACGGTACTGCACGGGGTGTGTGTGCAATTCACGAATCTCCATGGCAACGCGTTCGCTATCATCACAGACTCTTGAAGGACTTTTTCAGTATGAGTGAGTGGTGCCGAGAATTGTCCGCTCAATCGGATGGTCATCATCCCACTTGAAAGCATTGGGAAAAAATCTAGCAACTTTGCGCTTGTTTATTAATTTCTTGAGTTCAGAAGTGCTAATGTAGTTGACGCAATTTTCTTTGTTTCACAGCAAGATGCGGACACATCCGGTTGTTTTACAAGTGGTTTCTTTGGAAGGCTGAGAGAAATAAGTTTACTGAACGTAGTGAAAAAAACGCAGACAGCGCGGATGTTAGTCCATAAAAAAGCACGTAACAAGAACGGACCATCCCTTCAAGCTCTTTTTACCCCTCATTTCCACCAAGACTGCTCTCGGAACGAGCGCGCTATGCGGCGTATCAAGTATTTTTGGTCAGTGCACTGTTGTGCCCCTTCCGTACTGTACTCTGTATTGATACAGCTTGTGTCAGAGCAGATCCCACTCCTACACGACAGTACGACATGGTGTATTGCGGCGGAGGCGCAAACTTGTACTGATGTCCCTCCTCCTCCTATGCTTGCTTGCCTCCAGTAGTATAAAATGTGTCGTCCATTGTGTGTGTGATCGGGAGGGCGCAGAATGTGGATGTCGGCTTTTGTGTGGATGTCGGCGCTAGCTCCAGTGTGGAGAGCGG
>JAAUYB010107576.1_pt1 | contig 11263 bp, 10 predicted proteins | sample 7278071 | NCBI WGS metagenome assembly JAAUYB01 (sample SAMN14350121, study PRJNA611818) | marine sediment metagenome | isolation source: surface marine sediment (1.8m) | place: French Polynesia: Moorea | collected 2018-08 | reverse complement strand
TTGTGCGCCGAGGATCCGAACGTCCTTGAGCTTTTGGAGGATGCAGGGATCAATTTGCTCTGGCACCCGGCGATTTCCGAGGCGACCGGGGCGGAAGCCAACGCCATACTGGAAAGCGTGCTCTCCGGTGACGCGCCTTTGGATATCCTCTGCATCGAAGGGTCGATCGTGACCGGCCCGAACGGCACCGGCCGGTTTCACATCCTGTCGGGGACAGGACGGCCGATGCTGGACTGGTGTCGCCGCCTTGCGCCCATGGCTGGCCATGTGGTTGCCGTCGGCACCTGCGCGGCTTTCGGCGGCGTCACGGCCGCGGGCGGCAACCCGTCGGGCGCGGTCGGTCTTCAATTCGACGGCAGCCAGGCCGGCGGTGCGCTGCCGGGCGAATTCCGCAGCCAATCGGGCCTTCCTGTGATCAATGTCGCCGGCTGTCCCACGCATCCCGGGTGGGTGACGGAAACGCTGCTGCTTCTGGCAAGCGGTGCGCTGGGGGCAGAGGCACTCGACGGGTTCAACCGTCCGCGGTTTTATTCCGACCACCTTGTGCACCACGCCTGTCCGAAGAACGAGTATTATGAGTACAAAGCCAGCGCACGGCGGCTGTCCGAACTCGGCTGCATGATGGAGCATCTGGGCTGCATCGGGACCCAAGCGGTGGGCGACTGCAACATCCGACCCTGGAACGGTGGCGGCTCATGCACGCGCGGCGGATATCCCTGCATCGCCTGCACCAGCCCGGATTTCGAGGACCCTCAGCTGACCTTCACCGAGACACCCAAGGTTGCCGGAATTCCCGTTGGCTTGCCCACCGACATGCCCAAGGCATGGTTCATGGCATTGGCCTCCTTGTCCAAGGCGGCGACTCCCGAGAGGATCAGTCAGAACGCCAAGTCCGACCGAATCGAGGTTTCGCCGAAACCGAAACGGGAGCGGTCGAGTTGACCGAGCTGATCGTCGGTCCGTTCAACCGCGTCGAGGGCGATCTGGAGGTGCGCCTGGAGCTGCGTGACGGGGCCGTTGCGGCCGCCTATGCCAACTCGCCGCTGTTTCGCGGCTTCGAGGTGATGTTGGACGGCACCGACCCGCGCGACGCACTGACCTTGACGCCAAGGATCTGCGGCATCTGCTCGATCAGCCAGTCGGCGGCGGCGGCATATTCGCTAGCAGATGCAGCGGGCGCAGAGATGCCCGAACAAGGGGCCCTTTCGGCCGCGATCCTGCACGGGGTCGAAAACCTCGCCGACCACATAACCCATTTCAATCTGTTCTTCATGCCGGATTTCGCGCGTCCGACCTACGCAGGGCGCGGCTGGCATGCCGACATGGTCGAGCGGTTCACGGCCGCGAAGGGCGCATCGCAACATGCCGCGCTCGAGGCGCGTGCCAGGTTGTTTCACGTCACCGGAATTCTGGGCGGCAAGTGGCCGCACACTTTGGCGATCCAGCCCGCGGGCGTCACCCGCGCGCCCGACGCGGCCGACCGGGTCCGCATCATCTCGATCCTAAAGAGCTTCCGGCGTCACCTTGAAACACGTCTTTTCGGCGGGCGGCTGGAAGAGTTCATCTCGCTTTCCGGCGTGGCTGATCTGGAGGCCTGGACGCAAGGCGACGCGAGCCTGTTCCTGCGCGCCTCCGCCGATCTTGGTCTTGAGGAAACAGGCCGGGGTCCGCGGCGGTATCTGTCCTATGGCGCCTACCCCCTGGTCTCGGGCCGTGTGACGCAGGCCGGGATGTGGGCCGATGGGATCGTCTCGGAAGCCGCAACCGTTGAGATCGTCGAACATGTGGCGCAAAGCTGGATGCTGGGCGAGACGGCACATCCATTTCACGGCGCGACCCAGCCGGACGAAGAGATGGGAGCGGCCGGATATAGCTGGTGCAAGGCGCCGCGCCTCGGGGGACAGGCATGCGAGGTTGGCGCGTTGGCCCGGCAAATCGTCGACGGCCACCCGCTTGCGCTGGCCTTGGCTGGTGAGGGCGGCGTCCGGGCGCGGATCGCAGGCCGGCTTCTAGAGATCGCGCGGACCCAAATCTGGCTGGAGGATTGGGCGCAAGCGCTTGATCCCGCTTCGCAGTTCATGGGCGATTTCACCGTGCCGAAAAGCGGCCGCGGCGTGGGGTTGGTCGAGGCCGCTCGTGGTGCACTGGGCCATTGGGTCGTGATCGAGGACGGCCGGATCGCGAATTACCAGATCATCGCCCCGACGACCTGGAATTTCTCGCCCCGCGACTCCGATGGGCAGCCGGGGCCATTGGAAGCCGCGTTGGTCGGCGCTCCGGTGGCCGAGTGCGAATCCACGCCGCTTTCGGTGCAGCATATCGTGCGCAGCTTCGACCCCTGTATGGTTTGCACGGTGCATTGATGCGCGGGCGGCGCATCCGCGTTCGGGGGCAGGTTCAGGGCGTAGGGTTTCGCCCCTTCGTTTGGCAGCTTGCAACGCGTATGGGGCTGTCGGGCGAGGTTCTGAACGACGCCGAGGGGGTGCTGATCCATGCCGCCGGCAGCGATTTGGACGCTTTCGAACGCGCATTGGCAGACGATGCGCCGGGGCTTTCGGTGGTCGATGCGGTCGAAAGCGAGACCGCCGACATTGCCGATCAGCCTGGGTTCGTCATTGCCGCCAGCTGCGGGTCGGGCGCGGAAACGCGTGTCACGCCCGACGCCGCCACGTGCCCGGACTGCCTTGCCGAAATCCGAGACCCGACCGAACGGCGACATGGCTACGCCTTCACCAATTGCACCCACTGCGGCCCGCGTTTCACGATCCTCCGGGAGCTTCCCTACGACCGCGCAAGCACCACGATGGCGCCGTTCGAGATGTGCACCGCGTGCCGCGTGGAATACGAGAACCCCGCAGACCGCCGCTTCCACGCCCAGCCCGTCGCCTGCCAGAACTGTGGCCCATGCGTCTGGGCGGAGGATCGGGACGGACAAAGGCTCGACGGCGACGCCGTGGCACTTGCCGCCGATTGGCTGCGAGAGGGACGCATCGTCGCGATCAAGGGCCTCGGAGGATTTCACCTGGCCTGCGACGCGCAAAATGCTGGTGCCATCAACGCGCTGCGGACGCGCAAGCAACGACCCGGGAAACCTCTGGCACTGATGGCAACAACGGCCTCAATCACAGCACATGCAACTCCATCGCCGGACGAATTAGCCTTGCTGAACGCTCCGGTCGCCCCGATCGTGTTGCTCGAGCGACGTTCGGATGCCTTACCGGAGGGCCTCGCGCCAGGGCAGGCAAGGCTGGGTTGGATGCTGCCCTACACGCCGCTGCATCACTTGCTTCTCGACCATTTCGGCCGGCCTCTGGTGATGACCTCGGGCAACTTGTCCGGCGAGCCGCAGGTGATTGGCAACGACGAGGCCCGGCAAAAACTGTCCACCTTTGCCGACGGCTTCCTGATGCACGATCGAGAAATCGCCCGCCGGCTGGACGATGGGGTCGAGATCGCCGGACCCGCCGGTCCCGTCGTTCTGCGCCGGGCACGAGGTCGTGTGCCGGGCACCTTTACCCTGCCGGATGGTCTGCCGGATCGCCAAGTCGTTGCGTTCGGCGGGCAGCTCAAGTCGGCGATCTGTCTCACCAAGAACGGCCAAGCGATGTTGTCCCATCACATGGGCGATCTCGACGATGCGTTGTCGACCGAGGAATTCCTGAAAGCCGACACCGACATGGCGGTGCTGTTCGACCACCACCCCGAGGCTGTCGCGGTGGACCTTCACCCGGATTTTCGGGCCACACGTCACGGGTTGTCGCGGGCCGAGGCCTTGAGGATTCCAGCTATCGAGGTGCAGCACCACCACGCCCACATGGCTGCGGCCCTTGGCGAAGCTGGATGGACCGGCAAAGCGGCGGTCGGCATCATCCTCGACGGGCTCGGCTTGGGCGAGGATGGCACGGTCTGGGGCGGCGAGATCATTGTCGGAGGGTACGATGTGGCGCAGCGGATCGGGTTTCTGAAGCCTGCCCCGCTCGCCGGTGGTGACCGGGCGCAAGCCGAGCCATGGCGCAATGCGGTGGTTCGGTTGGATCAGGCCGGGCTTTCGGATGTCGCAGACCGGCTCTTCGCGGATCGGCCAGTAGATGCGCTCCGTGCGGCTGTGACCGCAGGTTTCAATACCCCGATGTCAAGCTCGGCGGGGCGGCTCTTCGATGCGGTGGCCGCCTGTCTGGGGTTGGCGACAGAACGCCAGAGCTACGAAGGTGAAGCCGCGATGCTCTTGGAGGCGCTGGCGATGCGCGCTCCGGGCAGCGGCAGTTACCCCTATGCGACCAACGGCACCGAAATTGATCCCGCGCCGATGTTCGAGGCGATCGCCCGAGACCTTGCCGCCGGTGTCGAGCGCGAGACGATTGCCGCCCGCGCCCATGGGTTTTTCGCCGATGCCTTCGTCGAAGCGGCGCTCACGGCGGCAGAGGCCTGTAGCGCCGAAGTAGTAGCGTTGTCCGGCGGGTGTTTTCAGAACATGACGCTGCTGCGGGACGTCTCAGAACGCCTGAAGGGGTTGCGCATTTGCGGACCCGGATTGGTGCCGGCCAACGATGGTGGGTTGGCCTTTGGTCAGGCCTTGGTCGCACTCGCGCGGATGGAAGCGAACTGACCGGCAGCTTTCCACAGTGGTCAGACCGCTTCCGGTCCGAATTGCCGGACGAGGCGATAAATATATAAATTTCAGATGATTAGCTGACTCTCGGGACATCGTTAGTTTTGCTTCCACATCACTGTGCGCCTCGCAATCCTGTCAACGACACGCGCGGAACACCCTGCGCGCTGCGACGAAAAAAAGATGGAGGAGGGCCAGCTTTGAGCCAGATCGAAACCTTCTATGACGTCATGCGCCGTCAGGGCATCACTCGGCGAAGCTTCCTGAAGTACTGCTCTTTAACGGCATCGGCGCTAGGGCTTGGCCCGGCTTTCGTGCCGAAGATCGCGCACGCGATGGAAACAAAGCCGCGCACGCCGGTGATCTGGGTGAACGGTTTGGAATGCACCTGCTGCTCGGAAAGCTTCATCCGCGGCTCGCACCCTTTGGCCAAGGACGTCGTGCTCTCGATGATCTCGCTGGACTATTCGCACACGCTGATGGCCGCCGCAGGCCATGCCGCCGAAGCCGCGTTGGAAGACACCATCGAGAAGTACAAGGGCAACTACATCCTCGCCGTCGAGGGCAATCCGCCACTGAACGAGGATGGCATGTACTGCATCGTCGGCGGCAAGCCCTTCGTCGAGCAATTGCGGCACACGGCAAAGGACGCCAAGGCGATCATCTCTTGGGGCGCTTGCGCCTCCTACGGGTGCGTTCAGGCGGCCAAACCCAACCCGACTCAGGCGACACCGGTGCACAAGGTCATTACCGACAAGCCATTAATCAAGGTGCCAGGCTGTCCGCCCATCGCCGAGGTGATGACTGGCGTGATCACCTACATGCTGACGTTTGACCGCCTGCCCGAATTGGACCGCCAGGGCCGCCCCGCGATGTTCTACGGCCAGCGCATCCACGACAAATGCTATCGCCGCCCGCATTTCGACGCCGGCCAATTCGTCGAGCAATGGGACGACGAAAACGCGCGCAAGGGCTATTGCCTCTACAAGGTCGGCTGCAAGGGGCCGACCACATACAACGCCTGTTCGACCGTACGCTGGAACGAGGGAACGTCCTTCCCGATCCAGTCCGGCCATGGCTGCATTGGCTGTTCCGAAGACGGGTTTTGGGATCAGGGCAGTTTCTACAACCGGGTTACCGATCTGACCCAGTTCGGGGTCGAGGCCAATGCCGATCAGGTCGGGATGGCCGCCGCGGGTGTCGTGGGCGCAGGCGTCGCTTTTCATGCCGCGGTGTCCGCTCTGAAAGCGGCCCAGAAGAAGACACAAGACTCCGTCTCTCAAAGCGAGGAGGTGTAGAAAATGGTCGTGCAAACTCCGAACGGCTTCACACTCGACAACTCCGGCCAGCGTGTCGTCGTCGACCCGGTGACCCGCATCGAGGGCCACATGCGCTGCGAGGTGAATGTCAACGAGGACAACGTGATCACCAACGCGGTGTCGACCGGCACCATGTGGCGCGGGCTCGAGGTGATCCTGAAAGGCCGCGATCCGCGCGACGCCTGGGCCTTCACGGAACGCATATGCGGCGTCTGCACGGGTACCCATGCGCTGACCAGCGTCCGCGCCGTCGAGGACGCGCTCGGGATCACGATCCCGGACAATGCGAACTCGATCCGCAACATCATGCAGCTCAATCTGCAGATCCACGATCACATCGTGCATTTCTACCATCTGCACGCGCTCGATTGGGTCAACCCGGTGAACGCGCTACGTGCCGATCCGAAGGCCACCAGCGAGTTGCAGCAGGCGGTCAGCCCGTCGCACCCGCTGTCCTCGCCCGGCTATTTCCGCGACATCCAGAACCGGCTGAAGCAGTTCGTCGAATCCGGTCAGCTCGGCATCTTCAAGAACGGCTATTGGGACAACCCGGCCTACAAGCTGCCGCCCGAGGCCGACCTGATGGCCACGACACATTATCTCGAAGCGCTGGACCTGCAAAAGGACGTCGCCAAGATCCACACCATATTCGGCGGCAAGAACCCGCATCCGAACTGGCTGGTGGGCGGCGTGCCCTGCCCGATCAATGTGCATTCGACTGGCGCGGTCGGCGCGATCAACATGGCCACGCTGAACCACGTCAGCTCGATCATCGATCAGTGCATCACCTTTGTGAAAGACGTCTACCTGCCGGACCTCGTCGCCATCGGCGGCATCTATAAGGATTGGCTCTACGGAGGCGGTCTGTCGGGGCAGTCGGTGATGGCCTACGGGGACATTCCCGAACACGCCAACGATTTCAGCGCCGGGCAGCTTCACCTGCCGCGCGGGGCCATCATCAACGGCAATCTCGAAGAAGTGCAGGACGTCGATGTGCGCGATCCCGAGCAGATCCAGGAATTCGTCGATCACAGCTGGTATGACTATGGCCAGCCCGGCAAGGGCCTGCACCCCTGGGATGGCGTGACCGAGCCGAACTACGAACTGGGCGCCAACGCCAAGGGCAGCCGCACCAATATCGAGGAAATCGACGAGGCGGCGAAATACTCCTGGATCAAGGCGCCCCGTTGGAAAGGCAATGCGATGGAGGTGGGGCCGCTTGCGCGCTACATCATCGGCTATGCCTCGGGCCACGAAGACATCAAGAACCAGGTCGAGGGGCTGTTGCGGACGATGGACTTGCCGGTCACGGCACTTTTCTCGACCCTCGGGCGCACTGCCGCGCGAGCACTTGAGGCCGAGTACTGCACGCGGCTGCAAAAGCACTTCTTCGACAAGCTCGTGGCCAATATCAAGGCTGGCGACAGCAGCACAGCGAATGTCGCCAAGTGGGACCCGTCGACCTGGCCGAAAGAGGCGCTAGGCGTCGGCATGACCGAGGCGCCGCGCGGTGCGCTGGGGCACTGGATCAAGGTCAAGGACGGCCGGATCGAGAACTACCAGTGCGTGGTTCCGACCACCTGGAACGGTTCGCCTCGCGACACCGCCGGAAACATCGGGGCCTTCGAGGCGGCGCTGATGAACACCAAGGTCGAACGGCCCGAGGAACCGGTCGAGATCCTGCGAACGTTGCACAGTTTCGACCCCTGCCTGGCCTGTTCGACCCATGTGATGTCGCCGGACGGCGAAGAACTGACCACCGTCAAGGTTCGTTGAGGGAGGATGCCATGACAAAACGCCACCTGATCGCACTTGCCGCCTCCACCCTGCCGGCACAGGTGCTGGCCCATGGCGCGCATGCGCCGACGTCCGAAGCCGCACACGGGCTCGCCCACACCTGGCCCATCCTGCTGATCGCCTTGATCGCACTGGCGGCACTCGTCGCATATGCACACGGAGGAGGGCGGACGTCATGAGCGCGCCAACAACGGATGCCCCGCTCCTTAGCGAGCCGGATGCCAATGCCGCCGACCTGGCCTCGGCGACCCGGCAGACCAGCGTCTACGTCTACGAGGCGCCACTTCGGATTTGGCACTGGGTCAACGCGGCCGCCATCATCGTCTTGTGCCTGACTGGCTACTTAATCGGCTCACCACCCCCGACGATGATCATCGACGAGGCAACCCATCAGTTCGTCTTCGGCTACATCCGGTTTGCCCATTTCGCCGCCGGCTGGATCCTGGTGATCGGCTTTCTCGGCCGCATCTACTGGGCGATCTTCGGCAACCACCACGCGCGTCAGCTCTTCTTCCTACCGCTTTTCAATGGGCGCTGGTGGAAAGAAGTTTGGTTCGAGATCAAGTGGTACCTGTTCCTGGAACGCGCGCCGAAGAAATACGTGGGCCACAACCCGTTGGCACAGCTTGCAATGTTCTTCTTCATCACACTCGGGGTCAGCTTCATGATCGTTACCGGTCTGGCGCTCTATTCCGAGGGGCTGGGACAGGACAGCACGCTCTATAAGATGTTCGGATGGGTCTTCACAATGGTCGGAGGCAACAGCCATGTGGTGCACACCATCCACCATCTGGGCATGTGGTGGATCGTGATCTTCATGATCATCCATATCTATGTCGCGATCCGTGAGGACATCATGAGCCGACAGTCGATCGTGTCGACGATGATCTCCGGTCACCGCACCTTCAAGGATGACCGGCCGGATTGAAGCTTTCCACTTCGGCAGAGAATCGGACGGGCGCTGCGGCGCCCGTTTTCATGTGTGGATAGCTTCTTTGCATTCTGATGATTTTTCGGAAAGTTATTTGGCATTTTAGCTGCGCCAGATCTGCTGATGGCCCTTAGATATTCACTTAGTGTCAATATGTTAGTTCGAATTCCGTTGAGGTGGCAAAAACCTATCCAATACCGGCACGTACCGGCAACATGTCTTCAACAGAGTCGGAACAGAGCATTCCGGCAGGGGACCGCGGAGGAGACGACAGCGATGGCCAAGGCGCTGGTTCTGGGGATAGGCAACGTGCTGTGGGCCGACGAGGGTTTCGGCGTTCGTTGCATCGAAGCCCTCGCTGCGACGCGGTCCTTTTCCGGCGATGTGACCTTGCTGGACGGTGGCACCCAGGGCCTTTACCTGCTGCACTTTCTCGAGGACGCCGACATACTGGTCGTATTCGACGCCGTCGATTACGGGCTCGAGCCCGGCACGACGAAGATCGTCGAAGGCAAAGAGGTGCCCCAGTTCCTAGGCGCCAAGAAAATGAGCCTGCACCAGACGGGCTTTCAGGATGTCATCGCCACCGCGCAACTGATGGGCTACTGCCCCGAGGAGCTCCTGCTGGTCGGCTGCCAGCCCGAAGAGCTGGAAGACTACGGCGGCGGGCTGCGCGAGGTTGTGGCAGGCCGCATCCCCGAAGCGCTCGACATCGCCTGTGCCTGGCTGGCCGAACGGGGGTTTCCGTCCACCGAAGGTCAGACCCCATCAGCCGATCTGGCCGACGCGTCGATCCGGATGGACGCCTATGAATCCGGACGCCCGTCCGAAGACGTCGCCTGCCGCATCGGTGACGAACGGTTCCTGCCGGGGCGGGAGGGATAGAGCCATGTGCGTCGGCATCCCACTTTGCATCGTCTCCGCCGACGGCACGAACGCCGTCGCGCGCAACGGCGCGCGCACCGAGGCGCTCGATCTGTCGCTGACCGGATCGTTGGAACCCGGAACCTGGGTCCTGAGCTTCCTGGGCGCCGCCCGCGAGGTGATCTCTGAAGACGAGGCACAGTTGATTTCCGACGCCTTGGCAGGGTTGGAACGGGTGATGGCGGGAGAAGACTTGGGCGATGCCTTCGCCGATATCGAGGCGCGCGGACCGGTACTGCCACCGCATTTGGCCGACGCCTTGGCCACAGGACAAACGGAAGCGTGAGGAACGAGCGCATGGGACACCCACTGATAGACCGGTTGAGCGACGATCTGGGTTGGCCGCTGCTCGGCACCGAGAGCGAATTCCTGGCCTGGATCAACCGCCCCGGCGTACACGTGCTCTTCGTGCCCGGCGACTGGCGGCGCAATCTCGAAACGGCGGATGTCGCCGTGATCCTGCCCGAGCTTCAGGCCGCCTTTCAGGACCGTTTCGACTGTGCCGTCGTCGCCGACGACACGCAATCGGAGGTCAAAGAGAGCTCCGGCGTGTTCAAGACACCGTCCCTGATATTCTACCGCGACGGCGTCTGCCTTGGTGGCATTCCGAAGGTGCGCGACTGGGACGATTACCTCGCCCGCATCACCCGTTTCCTCGACACACCCCTTGCCGTCGCCTGAAGGAGCCTGCCCCATGACCCGCGACTTTCAGCTTCCCGTTGGCGCCACTGGCCCCGGATCACAGCCGGACCCGTCCGGTGGGGCAGAGCTTGAGTATATGGCGATGCCCAGCGACATGCGCACCTACGCGCCGCATGTGCCGATGCTGTCAGCCGGCACGGCTTTGGCGCCTGCCGTGACTCTGATGGAAAAGATCGCTGCCGCCGCTGCACGTGTGGCGAGTGGCGACAAAGCAGAGAGCTTCGATCTCGCCGGTCTCGATGCCGAAAACCGCAAACTCGTGGCTGAGACCATGGGCGAGGGAGAGGTCGCCATGAAGCTGCGCCGCGTCCCGGCGCTGGCCGTGCAGGAAAGCGTCTTCGCCGGGATCTGGTGCGTAACCGGCCATGGCGTCGACCAAATTGAGGTCGCCCCTGTCCCGGATGCGGCCAAGCACCGCGCCTTCGTGCCGGTCGCCGAACGCCAACCTGTCGACCCAGGCCCGGGCGTGGTCAACGCGCCTGCGCTTTTGGCGGAACTTGAGGAAAAGAGCGCCGGTTCTACTGGCGAACTTCACGTCATCAACCTGTCGCTCTTGCCGCATACCGAGGAAGACCTCGCCTGGCTCGAGGCGCGCCTCGGCCAGGGAGCAACCGACATCCTGTCGCGCGGCTACGGCAATTGTCGGATACGGGCGGCGGCCACGCGGAACGTCTGGCGCGTTCAGTTCTTTAATTCAGTGGATACGCTGATCCTCGACACCTTCGAAGTGACCGATATCCCGGAGGTCGCGGTCGCCGCGCCCGAGGATCTGGCCGACAGCGCCCGGCGCCTGTGCGAAGTGTTGGAGGCGATCCAATGACTGGCTTCGAAGGGTCCTATATGGGCGCCACAGGCAAGATCAGCGCCCGGGCCGTCATGGAATGCAAGATATGCTGGACGCCCTACGATCCCGCCGAGGGCGACGACACCCGTCAGGTCGACCCCGGCACGCCCTTTGCTGATCTGCCGGGCGACTGGTCC
>JAAUYB010218746.1_pt1 | contig 11266 bp, 11 predicted proteins | sample 7278071 | NCBI WGS metagenome assembly JAAUYB01 (sample SAMN14350121, study PRJNA611818) | marine sediment metagenome | isolation source: surface marine sediment (1.8m) | place: French Polynesia: Moorea | collected 2018-08 | reverse complement strand
TTTGGGGTTGTCGACGTTGTAGCGGGTGGCGGTGATTTCGTCCCAGAGTTCGACGAAGGCGCGCATTTTGCACATCTCGGTGACGAAGCGGATGCCGGCGTTCACGAAAAATGAGATGCGGCCGACCATGGCGGGGAAATGCTCTGGCGCGACCTTGGTTTTGAGGTCGTCGAGGACGGCGGTGGCGGTGGCCAGAGCGAAGGCGAGTTCCTGTTCGGGGGTCGCGCCGGCCTCTTGCAGGTGGTAGCTGCAGACGTTCATCGGGTTCCATTTCGGAAGGTGCTCGCGGGTGTAGGCGGCGACGTCGGTGATCATTCTCAGCGACGGTTTCGGTGGGCAGATATAGGTGCCGCGGCTGAGGTATTCCTTGATGATATCGTTCTGCACGGTGCCCTGCAGGGCGGAGATGTCGGCGCCCTGTTCCTCGGCGACGGCGATGTAGAGCGCGAGCAGCCAGGGGGCGGTCGCGTTGATCGTCATCGAGGTATTCATCCGGTCGAGCGGGATTTGGTCGAAGAGGGTGCGCATGTCGCCGAGGTGGGCGACGGGGACGCCGACCTTGCCGACTTCGCCCTTCGCCAGCTCGTGATCGGAGTCGTAGCCGGTCTGCGTGGGCAGGTCGAAGGCGACGGAGAGACCGGTCTGGCCCTTGGCGAGGTTGCCGCGGTAGAGTTTGTTGGAGGCCTGCGCTGTGGAATGACCCGCGTAGGTGCGGAAGAGCCAGGGGCGGTCACGGGTGGTCTCGGTCATGGCGGGCCTTTGGCGAGTCGCTTGGGCAATAATCTTGCGTTCCGGCGTTGATACGGGAAAGATTATGGCGGTGTCAATGTGCTGCGCTGCAGCGTAGCGGCCGGGTGCCGGTTTGTCCAATCGAGCGGCCTGCGGCCGCGCTGGTTTCTCCCCGCTGACGCCTTCGGCTTCGCGGGGCCCCGCCGCCCTCTGCTTGGATTGTGCCCAGCTGAGCTGGTGTCCCGCGTGAAGCAGCTATTGGTCTTGCCTGCTGAGAAGACCGGCTGGGCCGGTCATGCTCAAGCATTTGCCTCTCTCGGTCCCTGTCAAGGCCAAGCCGCTTCGCGGTGCTGCGCAGCCTTGACAGGGGTCAAGAGAGGCGGCGTCAGGCGGGTGGGGCGGCCCAGATCATTGTGGTGACTGTGCGGAACCCGAAGAGATGCCGCAGAGGGCCGAGGTGTTCGGTGTGGCCGGCGACGAAGCCCTGGCGTTCGTAAAGGGCGCGGGCGCGGGGGTTGGTGTCGATGACGTCGAGGCGGACATGGGCGAGGCCGCGGGCTTGGGCTTTGGCCTTGATGGCGTCGAGGAGGGCGGTGCCGATGCCTTGGCCGCGGGCGGTCTCGGCAACGAATATGCCATCCATCAGAAGGGTGTCGGGGGCAAGCGTGCGCTCGAGCAGCGCCAGGAGCGGGGCGCGCCAGAGGGCGCCGGGCGTGCCGTAGACGCGGGCGAGGTCTCGGAAGTTGCCGCCGGCGAAAGCGCCATCGGCGGTCTTGAAGCCCGCGAGGCCGAGAAGGGTACCATCCAGGGCGGTGGCGCTGATCGCGAAGGCCGGATCGAGGGTGGCGGTGAAGAAGGCGAGAGCCTTCGCTTCGGGCCGCATCAGCAGGCCGAGCTTGCCCTGGAAGGCGTGCCAGAACAGGCGGGCGGCGTCTGCGCGTTGATCCTCTGCGAAGCCGGGGGCGATCTGGAATTCCATGTAGGAGAGATGGGGAGGGGTATCCGAGCCGCAAGTGCCGCGCTGCGGCATGACGGGATTTACCGGGTTCAGGTTTCCTGCCACCGTCTGCCCCATGTTCGAGACCATCGCCGTCCCGCTTTGGGTGCTGATCCTGATCCTGCTGTTCGCGGCGGTGACGGCGCTGGAACGTATCCTGGGTCCCACGGCGCGCTGGTTCTTCCGGCGCCGGATGGAGCGCGTCGTGGCGCGGCTCAACGCGCGGCTCGAACGGCCAATCCAGCCGTTCAAGCTCGCCCGCCGCCACGACATGATCCAGCGGCTGCTTTACGACCCCAAGGTCGCCGAGGCGGTGACCGAACATGCGCGGCTGGAGGGCATTCCGGAGAACGTGGCTTTCGAGGAGGCAAAGGGCTATGCGCGCGAGATCGTGCCCGCCTTCAGCGCCAGCGCCTATTTCGGTCCAGCGCTGCGGTTTGCGCGGTGGCTCAGCCGGGCGCTTTATCAGGTGCACCTGGACGACTCGAACGACGCCGCGCTGCGCGCAATCGACAGCGAGGCGACGGTGATCTTCGTGATGAACCACCGCTCGAACATGGATTACGTCCTGGTGACCTATTTGGTCGCGCAGCGCTCGGCGTTGTCCTACGCGGTCGGCGAATGGGCGCGGGTCTGGCCCCTGTCGCGGCTCATTCGCGCGATGGGCGCCTTCTTCATCCGGCGCAAGTCGCGCAATACGCTCTACCGCCGGGTGCTGGCGCGCTACGTGCAGCTGGCGACGCGGGGCGGCGTGACGCAGGCGATCTTTCCTGAAGGTGGCTTGAGCCTCGACGGCGCGGTGGGGCCGCCGAAGCTGGGGCTTCTCAGCTACATCCTGGCGGATTTCGAGGCCGAGGCGGACCGCGACGTGGTCTTCGTGCCGGTGGCGCTGAACTACGACCGGGTGCTCGAGGACCGGGTGCTGACCGAGGCGGCGCGGAACGGCGACCGCAAATTCCGCGCCTCGGTGCCGGTGGCGATCCGGTTCGCGGTGCGCCACGTCTGGCGACGAATGCGCGGCAAGGCGGTGCGCTTCGGCCATGCGGGCGTGGGCTTCGGCGAGCCGCTGTCGCTGGCCGACTTCGTCGCGGGGCACCGCGGCGAGGCGATCGAGGGGATCGGCGAGGAGCTGCGGCGCCGGATCATGGTCGAGATCCCGGTGCTACCGGTGCCGTTGGTGGCCTATCTGATGCTGATCAGCGGGGGCCGGGCGACCCGCACGGAGTTGATCGAAATGGCGGCGCCTTATCTGGCGCGACTGCCACACCTGGCGATGGCGGATGCAACGGAAGTCGTTGGCGATGGGCTGGCCGGGCTTGTGACCCGGCACGTGCTGCGTGAGGGGCCGGACGGTGTCGAGGCGGTGCCGGAGGAGGCCGGGCTTTTGGCCTACTACGCGAGGTCGGTGGCGCATCGGTTTGAGGGGGAAATGCGCTCGTCGTGACCCCAAAGAGGCAGCGTTTGGCTTGGATTGGGCGTCGGAGATTGAGCGAGAAGCCGGGACCATCGCCGGCCCGCGGGGAGGCGATCCGACTTTTGAACGGCAGCGCTTTATGGCTGTTGAGTCCGTAGCACCTCGAGCGGTGCGCGTGTTTCAGTAAATCGCCACCCCTCCGGGGCGGGTTGGCGATGGGCACGGCGGGGCTGCGCGCCTTGAGTCCGTGCCCGGGGCAAATCACACCGAGGTACCCTCAGAGCAAGGCCCCGTCGTTTCGAGACTATCCGATCTCATCTTGATCTGCCGCGCGTGGGCATTGCGAGTCGATCTGGGCCGGAAAACCGCGCCGCCGACACGCTTGTGCAGGCGCCCTGCGACTCCACCCGATTGTGCGCCTGCAGCAGACATAAAATTACAAAACCCGCGCTTTCTTGATTGCATAGTTGCGCAAACCGCCCTATTTCCTCCTGAAACCGCGCGCGATTCTGCGGCGCGGCACGAACCGCAAGGCCGACCAAACGACGCAAGGAGCCCCGCCCATGGCTTTGGACACCAACCCCGCGATCGCCGCCTACGAGGCCCCGGAAAAAGACCTTTACGAGGTCGGTGAAATGCCGCCGATGGGCTACGTTCCGAAGCAGATGCATGCCTGGGCGATCCGGCGCGAGCGGCAGGGCGAGCCGAACCAGGCGATGCTGCAGGAAGTGGTCGACGTGCCGAAGCCCGACAGCCACGAGGTGCTGGTGCTGGTGATGGCGGCGGGCGTCAATTACAACGGGATCTGGGCCGGGCTCGGCATCCCGATCAGCATGTTCGACGTGCACAAGGCGCCGTTCCATATCGCGGGCTCGGACGCCTCGGGCATCGTCTGGGCGGTGGGCGACAAGGTCAAGACCTGGAAGGTCGGCGACGAGGTCGTGATCCACTGCAACCAGGACGACGGCGACGACGAGGAATGCAACGGCGGCGACCCGATGTTTTCGCCGTCACAGCGGATTTGGGGCTACGAGACGCCCGACGGGTCGTTTGCACAGTTCACCTGTGTGCAGGCGCAGCAATTGATGCCACGGCCGAAGCACCTGACCTGGGAGGAGGCGGCCTGCTACACGCTGACGCTGGCCACCGCCTACCGGATGCTCTTTGGCCATCACCCGCACGAGCTGAAGCCGGGCCAGAACGTGCTGGTCTGGGGCGCCTCGGGGGGTCTTGGGTCCTATGCGATTCAGCTGATCAACACCGCGGGCGCCAATGCCATCGGGGTGATCAGCGACGAGGACAAGCGCCAGTTCGTGCTGGATCTCGGCGCCAAAGGGGTGATCAACCGCAAGGACTTCGACTGCTGGGGCCAGCTGCCCAAGGTCGGCACCGACGAGTACAAGGCCTGGTTCGCCGAGGTCCGCAAGTTCGGCAAGGCGATCTGGGACATCACCGGCAAGGGCGTCAATGTCGACATGGTGTTCGAACATCCCGGCGAATCGACCTTTCCGGTGTCGACCTTCGTGGTGAAGAAGGGCGGCATGGTGGTGATCTGCGCCGGCACCACGGGCTATAACCTGACGATGGACGCGCGTTACGTCTGGATGCACCAGAAGCGCATCCAAGGGTCGCACTTTGCGCATCTCAAGCAGGCGGCGGCGGCGAACAGGCTGATGGTCGAGCGCCGGCTCGACCCCTGCATGTCAGAGGTTTTCCCTTGGGCCGAGATACCGGATGCGCATATGAAGATGATGCGCAACGAGCATAAGCCGGGGAATATGTCGGTTCTTGTGCAGGCTCCGAAGACTGGCCTCAGGACGCTGGAAGACGCGCTCGACGCGAGCCAGTATCGGTAACACCCGACACCCGACGAGCGCGACGGATTCGCCCTGCATCATGCGGGGTGAATTGCGTTGGAACGCATTGCTGGATGTGAAATCAAAGCCTTGTGGACGTCGAACTCGCCATTTCTGGGGAGTTAATATTCGTGAATACCTCGGAGACCTGTCTTCATGGTATGTTAGTCTTAATCCGCTGTTAACCTTTCTTGAGGAGAGTAAACATGGCAAATGACTGGATACTCGACGTACTTGCGGACCTGAAGACCTATGCCAAGAAGAACGGGTTGTCCGTTTTGGCCGAACAGCTTGAGGACACGGCTCTGGTAGCTGCGGCGGAAATCGCGTCGATGGAGGGGAAGGCGCCGACGGCGGCTGTTGCAAATGCAGGGACGACTGGACACGTTTATTGAGGGGATGCAAGGCGCGGAGACGCTGGACGATCTGCAGGGACACATCATCGGGCTCAGGGACGTCTTCGACGTCGAACACCTGGTCTATCATTCGGTCAACGCATCAGGCGGGCAATACGCAGCGTTGACTTATCCGCTGACTTGGGTGGATCGATATCTTGAACAGGATTACGCGCGTGTGGATCCGGTGGTGCAGGGCTGCTACCGACGTTTTCATCCCGTCGATTGGAAACGGCTCGACTGGTCGGGCAAGCAGGTACGCGACTTCATGGGCGAGGCGCAGGATGCCGGGGTCGGGCAGCAGGGGTTTTCGGTGCCGATTCGGGGGCCGAATGGGCAGTTCGCTTTGTTCACCGTCAGCGACAGGCGTACCGACACAGCCTGGAATAAGTACACTGAACGGCATGTCCGCGACATGATTCTCGCTGCGCATTTCGTCAACCAGAAGGCGTTGGAGATCGAACGCGGGACCGACGAGACCCAGCAGCGAAATCTCAGCCCCCGCGAAGTGGACGCTTTGACAATGCTCGCCATGGGTTACAGCCGCGCGCAGGCCGCCGAGAGCCTGTCGATCAGCGAGCACACTTTGCGGGTTTATATCGAGAGCGCGCGGTTCAAATTGAATGCCAGCAATACAACCCATGCGGTTGCCCGCGCCCTAACTTTGGGCCTTCTGATAGTCTGAAACTGACCCGTCTTCGTAAATAGATCGCGCGGTGCATTAGCACGGCGTTAGCCGCGGTCGGCGAGCTTTTCGTGCGGAATTCTCGACGACGAAAGGCGAAGACATGCTGCGCTATCTCTACGCTGACGAGTTGCATCTGTTCCCGAAACTCCGCGACACGATGTTTCGCGACCGTGCCCGGCAATTCCGCGACCGGCTGCACTGGGACGTGGCGGTCGACACAAATGGCAATGAACGCGACGCCTATGACGCGATGAACCCGCTCTACGTGATCTGGCAGCAGGCCGATGGCGGCCATGGCGGGTCGATGCGGTTTCTACCGACCACCGGGGACACGATGGTCAACGACCATTTCGCGCATCTGACGGACGGGGTGCCGATCCAAAGCCCTTTGATCTGGGAATGCACGCGGTTCTGCCTCGGCACGGACGCCGAGCCGCGGGTCTCGGCGGCGTTGATGCTGGGCGGATTGGAGGTCGGCCTTGGGTTTCACCTAACCGATGCGGTGGGTGTGTTCGATGCGCGCATGGTTCGGGTCTATCGCCGGCTCGGCTGGGAGCCGACGGTGCTGGGGATCTCGGGCCGGGACCGCAGTGCCGTGAGCGTCGGGCTTTGGGCCTTCGACCCGACGGTGCGACCCGCCCTGTTGAACAAGGCCAAGGTGCCGGATCGGTTGTCGCACCTGTGGTTCGACCGGGCGTTTGGCCAGGCGGCGCCTGCGCCGCTGGCGATGGTGGGGTAGGCTGGTATTTCACATGTACGGCGGTGGCGAGCGGGCCGCTTGGTGGTGTGCATTATCGGGTGACGTCCTGCCCTCGACCCCCCTCCTGTCAGGAGGGGGGCATTGCCCTGTTGTGGGCGTTGGTTTCCGGTTTCCCCGTTGCGCGGGCCGCACTAGGGTCGCGGCATGGGCGTTCCCGCATTGCAATTCTCCGAGGACCAGGCCGAGGTCTTTGACAGCGTCGCCGAAATGCTGCGCGGGGCGGGCGTCGATCTCGACGACGGCCTGCTAACGCCCGCCGCCGAGGGCAAGGCCCGGGTCATGGCGGTGGTGGGGCGCGCCGGGTCGGGCAAGACGATGCTGCTGTCGCGGCTTTTCCATGCGTTGGAGGAGGCTGGGGTCGAAATCGTCTCTGGCGATTACGAAAGCCGCCGCAAGAAGGACCGGCGCACGCTTGCGATCCTGGCGCCGACCAACAAAGCGGCGAGCGTCTTGCGCGGCCACGGCGTGCCGGCCACGACAATTCATCGCATTCTCTATACGCCGGTCTACGATCCGGAATACGAAAAGGTCGCCGAGTGGTTGGCGGGCGGGGCCGAGCGGCCGAAGATCGAGGGGCTGACGGATGCGGCGCTCGACCGGGCGTATGACTTCTATCAGGCTCAGAAGTCGGTGCCGGGAGCGCTGGCGACGGCCGGGCTGCGCGGCTCGGATTTCATCGTCGGTTGGAAACGGCGCGACGACCCTTTGGATATCGGCTTTGTCGACGAGGCCTCGATGCTGGATGAGAAGCAGTTCGAGGATCTGCAGGAGATTTTTCCGACCTTGCTGCTGTTCGGCGACCCGGCACAACTGGCGCCGGTTGGGCAGTCGGGCGAGATGGTGTTCGACCGCCTCGAAGGGCCGAAAAAGCTGGAATTGGGCCGAATTCACCGGCAGGCGGAAGGCAACCCGATCCTCGATCTGGCGCATGCGTTGGGGGACGAGGGCCTGGGCTTCGAAGAGTTCGAACGGCGGGTGGAGGCGGCGGCGCAGGACGACGACCGGGTGGTGGTGGCGCCGCGGGTGGACGCCGACATGATGGCGCGCTCGCCGGTGCTGGTCTGGCGCAACGTGACGCGGGTGCGGCTGATCCAGGCGTTCCGAGGGGCGTACGGAGCGCCCCCGGATGAACTGCTACCAGGCGAGCCGCTGATCTGCGACGGCATCGAGCTGCCATTGAAGCATCGCAAGCGGCGGATCGATCTGGAGGCGCGCGGACTGATCAAAGGCGCGCAGGTGATCTATCTGGGCCCCGGGCGGAAGCCGGGATTCTCGCGGCTGCATGTGGTGGGTGCGGAGGAGCCGCAGATCTCGGCCGCCTCGATCGTGAAGATCGAATTTCCGGACCAGGAAGAGCCGTTCATTCCGTTTGCGGCGCGGATGGGGGCGGCGTTTTTGCATGGCTCCGCGGTGACGATCCACAAGGCGCAAGGGTCGCAATGGCCGGAGGTGCAGGTCTTCGCTCCGGATCTGTGGGCGGCGGCGCAGTCGGGGCGGGTCGAGGCGGGGTTGCCGCTTTGGAAGCGGTTGGCCTACGTGGCGATCACAAGGGCGCAGGAGCGGCTTTTTTGGGTGACGCGCTATCGATTGGCGCGACCGCAGGGGGAGCTGTCGGTGGCGGATTTGGGCAGCGGGCCGGCGCCGCTGGCCCTGGCGGAGGAGGAGACATGAGCGGGACGGTGTTGATCACGGGCGCGTCGAGCGGGATCGGCCGGGCGACGGCGGAGATGTTTCTAGAGAAGGGCTGGACGGTGGGTGTGCTGGCGCGGCGTTCGGCGGCGCTGGCCCAGATCGCAACCCGCTACGACAACGTCGTGGCGCTGCCAGCGGATGTGACCGATCCGGACGCGGTTGAGCGGGCCTTCGAGCGGTTCGTCGAGACGTCGGGGCGGATCGACGTGCTGTTCAACAACGCCGGGACCTTTGGCATTGCGGGGACGATCGACGAGATTCCGGTAGAGACTTGGGTCGAGGTGGTCAATGTCAACCTGACAGGCATGTTTCTGTGCGCGCGCCAGGCGTTCAAGCATATGCGGGCGCAGGCGCCACAAGGCGGGCGGATCATCAACAACGGTTCGATCTCGGCGCATGTGCCGCGGGAGGGGTCGGTGTGTTACACGGCGACGAAACACGCGATCACCGGGCTGACGCGGACCTTATCGCTGGACGGGCGGCCGTTCGATATCGCCTGCGGGCAGATCGACATCGGCAATGCGCGCACGCCGATGGTCGAGGACCTGGCGGCACGGGCAAGGGAAGCGGGACAGCCGGAGCCCGAGACAATGGATGTGGGTCACGCCGCCGAGGCGGTCCTGCGGATGGCCGAGCTGCCGCTATCGGCCAACGTGCAGTTCATGACGATCATGGCCACCAAGATGCCCTATATCGGGCGTGGGTGAGCGGAGTCCCGGAAACGGGCCGGGGGACCGTTTCAGCCGCGAACGGGCAGAGCCCGTGGTAATTTAGCGGTGGCGCGCGTTCCGCGCGCCGCTGATCTCTCCCCGCTGCCGCCTGCGGCTTCGCGGGGGCCCGCCGTCCTTGGCTGGCCGGGCACTTGGCCGTTTGGCGGCGGGTGATTTGTGGGCGGGTCTTTGTTTGCTGAGAAGTCCGCCCGAGGGGCGGACATGGCCGAGGTTCGGCCATCCTCCGGCGCTGTCAAGGCCAAGCCGGGCGAGGCCCGGCGCCTGCGGCGGCCTTGACAACGTCGGAGAGCGGCGGCGGCGGATGGCCAGCGGCGGCGGCTGGCGTTGAGGTGGGGCTTGGGGTTTGCTAAGCTCAAGCGGTGCGGCGAATATCGGCGCGATGCCAAAGGGATAGGCGATAGATGGCGGAACGGGGTGAGACACGCGACGACGGGCGCGAGGCCGGGTTTTCGCTGCTCGAGCTGATGGTGGTCGTCGTCATCCTGTCGATCCTGGCGCTGGTCATCGTGCCGCGGATCATCGACCGGCCGGACCAGGCGCGGGTGGCGCGCGCACAGGCCGATCTCGCCAGCCTGGAGAACGCGGTGAAGTTCTACAAGCTCGACAACCTGCGCTATCCCACCACCGAACAGGGGCTTCAGGCCCTGGTCGACGCGCCGGTCAGCGAGCCCCTGGCGCCGAACTACGCCGATGGCGGCTATATCGAGCGGCTGCCGCAGGACCCCTGGGGCGCGGCCTACCAGTACCTGTCGCCCGGGGTCTACGGCGAGTTCGACATCTTCACCTTCGGCGCCGACGGGCAGCAGGGCGGCGAGGGCGTCAATTCGGATATCGGCACGTGGATGGCTCGCTGAGGCGCCACGACGCCGGGTTCACCCTGGTCGAGCTGATGATCGTGGTGACGGTTTTGTCGCTGCTGACCGTGTCGGTGAGTCTGGGCGTGAACCGCCCGCGGACCGCCCAGGCGCAGGACTGGTCGCGGTTCGAGGCGCTGCACGGGAGGATGCGGGCCGAGGCGGTGCTGGGGCGCGCCGTGCTGGGCCTGGCGCTGACCGCCGAGGGCTACAGCTGGCTGCGGCGGCAGGGCGGCGCCTGGGCCGAGGTCGGCGACGGCGGGGCCTGGCGGGACGGCGTCGCCGTGCTGCTGCCCTTCGACCCCGGCGGGCGCGTGGTGTTCACGCCGGGCGGGCAGAGCACCCCGGTCCGGGTCCGGTTCCAGGCGGGGGCCCAGGTGGTGATCTGTCAAAGCGACGGCTGGGCGCCGGTGACATGCGCCGGAGGGTGAAGCGCGGCGAGGACGGCATCAGCCTGATCGAGATGGTCGTGGCGGTGCTGGTCCTGTCGATCGGGATTGTCGCCGGCTATCAGAGCCTCGGCCAGTCGCGGCTGGCGATCGGCGGCGCGCTGCCGCGGGTGCTGGCGCAGGAGGCCGCGCTGAACCGGGCCGAAGAGCTGCGGCTGATCGGCATGGCGGCCGGGCGCAGCCTGCCCGAGATCGTGCGGCAGGGGCCCTATGACTGGCGCATCACCGTCGATGAGGCGCCGACCCAGGGCGGCTTCGTCGAGGCCAGGGTGCGGGCCGGCGCACCGGACCTGCCGGGCGCGGTCTTTGTGGTCTATGTCCCGCCGGGGGCGCCGCAATGAGACGGCAGGGCGGGTTCACCCTGCTGGAACTGGTCGCGGTGATGGCGATCTTCGCCGTCGTCGCGCTGATCGGGGTGAAGGTGGTCGAGCAGACCCTGCGCAGCAACGACCGGCTGGTGGCCTTGAGCGACGAGGCCGCCGATCTGGCCTATGGCCTGGCGCTGCTGCGGCGTGACCTGGGCGCGGCGATCGACCTGCCCTTCGCGCCGCCGGGCGGGGCGGTGTTTCCCGCGCTCGACGCGCCGGCCCGGGGCGACCGCTTCGCCCTGTCGGTGGCCGGGGCCGGGGGTCTGGCCGCGCAGTCGGCGGGGTTCGGGCGGGTGACCTGGGCCTTCGATCCCGGCACCGGCACCGTAACCC
>JAAUYB010055502.1_pt1 | contig 11267 bp, 10 predicted proteins | sample 7278071 | NCBI WGS metagenome assembly JAAUYB01 (sample SAMN14350121, study PRJNA611818) | marine sediment metagenome | isolation source: surface marine sediment (1.8m) | place: French Polynesia: Moorea | collected 2018-08 | reverse complement strand
CCCCCCCCCCCCCCCCCCCCCCCCCCCCCCCCCCCCCCCCCCCCCCCCCCCCCCCCCCCCCCCCCCAGAAGAGAGGGGTCTGCATGACATGCATTGTAACTAGCATAACTCAAGACTTTGCGGCCATGGAAAGACAGATAATCTGAGTGGATTTCAAAAAGTACTGCATGGCCCTTTCGGCCTGATTTTCAGCCGCTTTCGTTGTCCATTTTTGTGCAACTTTGAGCAGTTTTGTGCAACATGCATATATTTATTTCCTGGGGGACCACTCTTTGCTTTCCCCGCGAAGCTTTCTCAGTCGTACATAGGCCTAACCTCTGACCAAAGGGCAACATTCTGCAGATCCAAAATGTTGCAAGTTTCTTTTTTTTTGCAGAAGGAAATAATAACGTTATATCGAGGTGTCCGTTAAGTAGAGGGGCCTATTTTGGATGCACGACATCATTTATCATCTTTTCTTCGCTTAATTGGTTTTTCCGTCAAAGAACAAAAACAGCCTCTGTCTCTCGGGCGCATTCGCTTGTCGTATTTTAGCACGGCGAACTCGGACACTAACTAGCGTGTTTGTTTGTGTATCGTTTTTATTACCTGCGGAACGCAGGTCTAAGAGCTGTGAGAGTTGTTGGGGTGCGGGCTACTAGTTTGAGGAAAAGGGCAAAATATCTTTTCCTCAACGTAATTTACATCTCCCACCTTAAATTCTCTTCGGGGTGGGATCCCAGTTGCTTCACAAGGCTCTTTTACTTAAGTTCCATAAATTTTCTTCAGGGTGGGATCCTTTGCTATATTTCCATTGTCTTGTCTATTCCGCAGGTCTTTGAACAAAGTCTGTTCTTGTTGGAACAACAAGGTATGGAAGAAGATGAAACAGCAGCTGTGCACAGCTGAAGTGTCAAAAAAGTCGCCCTGAAAGGGTTAAAAGAGGAATAATAGCGAGAAATTCACCAATGCAAAAGAAAGTTGCACGAAGCTTTCGCGGAATTTCGAATTTCTTGTCGAATCCATACACAAAAATGCATTTTGTGCACCGCTGTCGCACGCATGCAGTTTACTCGCTGGGAATAAATGAGGGAGGGGGAGGGTCATTTTGACCCCCTCTGTCCTAAAGCGACGACCGTTGCCTTGATTGCCCCCATTAGAGTCAGAAAATGTAGTCCTGTTATTTTGTCAGAAGCGAGGGCTCCCGAATAGTGTAGGGAGGGTCCTGGTGTGCAGCTAAAAATATGAATGAAACGAAAGAAGGGGTCTCATTCCCACGCTTTCGGTGTGTCTAAATAAAGGTGTATACACGGAACGGAAGCATGTACATATAGTAGTGGCCGATGACGTGCGTGGTTTATTCCTTCATCATTTCTTCATTCACACTCTGTTGGGAAAAAAAGATGTTTGTGTTAATGAGTCGACCCGGGTTGTATGAGGAGAATCAATGGAAATTCCCTTACACAGAACCAATACGTTAGGAAGAATAAAGAACCACCGTCTTGCGCTCGACCGGTATTGTCTCTGCCCAATGGAACGCCCGGCAATAGACGTAAATTCTGACCGTAAATTTCACCTTTTTTTAAAGGCCCATCCGGCTCAGCGCAGTATTTTACAGCCGAGAGAGAAACGAGCCGTTAAAAAAAGGCAGGGGAAACAAAAGCCCCTGCTGGGCTTCTCTTTCCCCCGCCGCCCCTTTCGCGAAGGATGGGTATAGGTTTCGGGGGTTTGGAGGGGGGGAGGGGGGAGGGGGGGCTGTCAGCCGACTTGGGTATGGCAAGAATGGGGAGGAGTAGGATATAGCTCAGCGAGGAGAGGGAGGGGCCCCCGGAAATCCAATTAGTTTTCCCCTCTCCTCATTCCCAAGGGGCCTCTCACGCCCAACCATGAAGAGGAGGAGGAGGAGGAGGAGAGGGTGGTATATATTGGCCGATCGCTTGAGGGGGGAGGCAAATCGGAGGAGGAGGAGGTCTAAGGGTCTTGGTTGATCCAGGCTGTGGCTTAGGAAGCGATACAGCTCTGCATTTGACATAATTTTGGGCAAAAGAATGGTAAAAAATGCTGCATTGATGTGTTATCATATTTTATTTTTTTTGTCGCACGCTTTCTGTTTCATCTCCAGGATATATGGCAGCGAATATTTTTTTTCCTTTTGATTTCTCTCACACACCACGAGGAGCAAAAATTGTTAGGCTCAATATGCTTGTATCAAATCTTGCACAAAATAATCAGGTCGCCAAGAAGAAGAGAAATCACGCTTCCTGGCTCTTCCTCAGGATCTGGTTGAGGAGGTGCCTCTTCTTCCTGCGGTACTTGCCGCCGATCACCCGGGAGCGCCTACAGAATTTTTATTTTAGTAAAAAAACGTCAAAGCAGCAGATATTGCTGTTTTTTTAAAAAAAAATACCTAGCATCGATGATTGCAGCGTTCTGGTCCGGCTCCAGGAGAGCTACGGACCCTCCTGCGGGGGAAGAGGCCACGGCGACGCCCAGCTCCTGCGCAGAAAGCGGATTTATAATTTAAGCCTCCAACTAGATCTTTCTGACTGAAATCTCTTTTTTCCTGTCCCACGTACCTTGTCTACCTCGTACTTTCCACCGATGACGAAGGGCCTGTGCGCGGAGGCGACCGGCTGAGGGGGCTCGTAGCGGCCGCCGATCACCACGGGGGTGCGGGCCTGAATCGAATCGAAGGAGGACGAGGCGCAAATTTGAAAGTAAGTTTTTCTCAAAATACAGTTTGGACTTTTCACCTTGGGAGGCTCGTCAAAGTTGTACCCGCAGACCGGGATGTGGTTGCGGACCTGGCAGAAGTCCTATAAAAAGAGAAAGCAACGATCAAATATTTAGCATAATACCATTATCTTCTGTATTTTTTGTCTACTAGGGTATATATGTACCTGTGCCCTGCAGGTTGAGTTCGTGAGGCAGGGGTTGATGCAGAAGAAGTCAACGCAGGCCTTGTCCAACGAGCAGTCGTCGTCGGTCAGGCACTCGCCCTGAAAATGCAAAATTTGCATTTTTTTCTCGCTCCTCAAAGAGATTTTAATCATTCTCTCACCCTCTGGCAGTTTGCGTACGGGTCGCCAAAGTGCCCGGTTGGGCACGCGCACTCGTAGTCGTCCCCCCTCCTGGTGCAGACGGCCCTCATGCCGCACGGGTTCGGCTCGCACGGGTCGCGCTTACGGTGGCACTGGTAGTTGAGGCACTCGTGGTCGTAGCCGCAGTCCCGGTCGACCTAAGTGCAAATGCAAGAGAGAATAGAAATCGCATTTTCATTGGAAGAAGACGAGGCGCGTTTTTCCCCGGACATATTTGGCAAGAAATGGTTGAAATTAACTCTGCTGAGGAAGAAAAAAAGTTTTTTAAGGAAGGGTTGGGTAAAAATTTACACTTAATCTGGCATTTTTGGAATATCTGCAATTCATCGATGCCCGCCACTAAATTGTGGATAAAATGCGCACCGTAGTACATAAACCCCAAAAGTTTATTGGATTTTTGGTTGGTATTCCATATCTGTCTGCCCCTCTGCGGTGCTGTTTTTCCCTATGAAACCAGTGTATGCATTGTGCGTCTTGTTGACAAAGAGTAATGTGGATTTACAGCGGAATGGAGCAGAATACAGTGTACAGAATTGAAGAATACAGCCATTCATCCCTCCCTCCTGGCCTGTACTGTCATAGAGTTGGCAAAGTCGGTCACAAATGACTTTCGTGACTATTGGAATGATTTGACAAGGCAGGCAGGCCGTGTCGACATGCACTAAAAGATTCAACAATGCAGGAAAGAAGGAAATAGGTTTTCCATGTACTTGACTATACAACGCACGACGAAGAAATGCTGATAGTTCAAAAAGAGAAAGCACAGAAGAAAACTAAAAGAAGAATTCCAGCAAAGAGGCGAGCCGAGAAAAAGCTTAATAAAAGAGAGAGAGTAAAGATTGACATCGCGACAACAAGAGCATCGACGAGAACTCGGACACTCGTTTAGACCTTTTTTGTCCGGGCCGGAAGCTCAGAGAGGAAAAGAAAAAAGGGGGGAGGAAGGGGAGGAAGGGCCTCCTAATTGGATCTCCACTTTTTTATCTTCCTTCCTCTCTCTCTCTTCCCCTTGTTCCGGCTCTCCTCCTCCTCCGGCTTCTGTCTCTCTGTCTTCCTTTATATCGGACTCATGGCTCCACACACACACATGAGTAGTACGGCACAAAGAAGAAGAAAAAGAAAAGACTTGATTTCCCCATTTTTTTAGTTTGATAAACAGATAACGTTGAAAAAACGCACTCGAAGAGTGTCTCCATCATGAGATGGAATAACAAAAGTTGGGTTTGGCGAAATGCAGGCAGCCAAACAGCCGCAAGCCGCCACCGCCACGAAAAACAGGAGAGGGAGAACATGTGTACCGCGCGTGTAGTGAAAGTCCCCCTCCTCCTCCGCCTGCCGCAGTGGTTGGTCGTATGCGCAAGGCCCTCTCTTCCTCCATGCTCATTCCCAAGTCTCTGCGCGGGTTCGGAGGGAGGGGGGGAGGGAGGAGGGAGCCCTAAGCAGCCTTGGGGCATGGTAAAAGGGGGAAAACAGACAGATCCCCCCCTTCCCTCCTTCGCCCCCACCTCCGATTCTGTTGCCATGCCATGCGCTGTCTCTGTGCGCACACAACTTTCTGTTGTGAACAAAGGAGATGATATAGAGCCTTAAAGTACGATGTATTCCTATAACTGTTTCCGCTCCGTCCTACCTGCAGTACCTGCAGTACCTAGGATAACCCTATTTGTCTTCTTCTGAGTCACTTTTGGCGTCCCCTCCCCTCCCCTTATTCTTCTTTTCTCCTATCTATTTTGCGCAACAAAAAGAAGCGGCAACAATGCAGGCGCGAACGAGCCGAGCGGCCTTCAATAACTCTACAAGCCCTGCTGTACTGTACGTACAGGTATAGGCACCTCGTTCACAAACAATAGCAGCTCGACGACATGAGGATTTACGAGCTTTCGGTAGCAAACAATTAATTGCTACTGTTTATGGGCTACTGTGCGGAACTGAAAAGATTGTACCAATTCCGGTTGGAAGGTCGGGAATAAGAAGAGTTATTCCAACTGTCAGACACATTTACGTACAAGTACTTGCTTATTCCCCGCCAGGGCAGAGAAGTTTGTGCTGATAAGGAAACAATTTGAGGCTTCAGTTTTTCTCCACGACTTGACCCTGCCTGTAGCCTGTGGTCGCTGCCAGTGGCTTCCTTGGTTTCTTTAAAGAAAGACTTATTTTTGACAGTTCTGCTGTATCCATGGCAGGGTCAAATGATTCAGGCACAACCAATTAGTTATTGTAATAAACGACTTTGTTGGGAACTTTTTTATTGCCCCTTTTGCTATGGGTTGTAGTGCCAGTGTATGGCCAGTGTTAATGCTACATACGGCACAGGGAATGAAGGGGAAGCCGGCTAGAACGAGAGAGAGAGAGCGGGGGATAGGGGTGGAAGAAGAAAAGGAGAGAGACAGCTCAAATATTTGAGTGATGGAAGTTGAGTTTCGAAGAGGAGGAAGGGAAATCCAATTTAATTTCTTTTCTGCCCTCCGCTCGCCGGAGGAGGAGGTGGAGGGTGGGCTGGAGGGCAGGGCGGCTATATATCCTCCCTCGATCCTCCTTTCGCTCCTATGTACCCAACCACGCGCACGATCGCTCGCCTGTATGTACGCACACAGGATACGATATACGTAACATCTTCCCCTCGCCTAGATATCGCAGCCGCCAGGTCTACCGTGGGCGGGGGCAAGCTGAGCAATGTATGACTATACATACTGTGCTGTGTTTGCATACCGGTGTTCAAAAACACAGGAACTTTGAAAGCAAATGACTTATTCCAAAGAAGTATTGGTGAGAATTTTAAAAGCAGATTCCTGAACATCAGTTCTTTCAGTCTAAAGACTTTCCATACTGACCTTGACGCTGGAAACCTTTTAGTCCGGTTTTTAGGGTTTAGATCAGCCACCGTCCATCTTCTCCGCTTTTTCTTTCAAAGAATCGGGAAAGATATTCAACCGGGCTTCGGTTTGTGAAGCGCAGGGTGGCGTGTCAAGAGATGGACGAGTAGGACGAGGACGGGAAAAAAGCAGGAAACTTTCTAACCTACTTTGCCTGAGCTGAGGAAAGGTCAAATTTTCGAGAGGTCTCTCGTCGTTTTTTCGATAATGCTCGCTCTGCCCACCTACACTGCATTACAAAATATCTTTGTAATTAACAATACACACGTTATTTGCTACAGCACGCTATAGGTTTCTCGGTTTGTGAGAGTTACATTTATGGCGTAATTTACTAAGTCCCAACGAAATGGATGAAAACCATGGTTGGAGCAAAGATTTCGACCTCCTACCCGGATAGTAGGATCGACAGTATGATACACTGTATGAACGCAGTTGCTCTTCGCGGTGAAGATAAAGAGAGGTGGCTTCGATGGAAACGGTAGGGAGGGAAGGAGGGAAAGAATTTCGACCCCTGCGGCAACCAACTTGGCGCTCGCTGCATTTCCTCTTTCAACCCCCCCGAAAGCCCAGGAAACTTGGGCATAAATTAGGGAACTTCCCAATTCGACCTCCCCCCTCTCTTTTCTTCGATGCAGAAATGGGAGACCCCCCTACTTCCGGGCTGTGGCGGCGGCGGAGGCCGCGGCGGTCTCGGTCTCATTTTTAAGGGAAAACTTTTTCACCCCCCCTCCCTTTTCTCTCTCGCTCTCTTTCCTTTTCCGGGAAATTTTCAGTGGCTTTCGCCTGAAGTGCGTTTCATAAAAATGATACCTTTTTACGCAAGAAATGATCTGTGGTATCGCTATCGTGTGCGAAAAACGAAAAGATGGAAAGAAATATTTTTCTGATTGCAAACATGGTATGCTCCAGATGCTCACCCTGCACTCATAGTCGCAGCCCTGAATGGTGTCTCCCAGGGGGATCTTGTTGGGCTCACACTTGCAAACCTGAAAAATAGGCGAATATGTTTTAGAAAAGTAAGAAAACAATAGCAAATATGCATATGACAAAATTTACCGGGTTTCCTGTCACGGGATGCACGGTGCAGATGGCCCCGGGGCCGCACGGGGACGGGTCGCAAGGGTCAGGCTTTTCCACGCACCTGCACGCATATTTGAAGACGGAATTGAATAAAAACTTACGGGTTATTTTCAGAATTTCCCCCCACCTGTAGTTTTGGCAGACGAATCCTCTTCCTCCGCTGCAGTCGTAGTCGGTCCTGCACTCGTAGTCGCACCCGACGATGGTGTCGATGCGGGCGATCTTGTTCTCCTCGCACCTGAAATGATGGTTCAAGATTGTCAATTTCGTCAAATGTGATCACAATAGAAGAGGGATATAACATGGTACAACTCACTTGCAGATGGCATTGCCCTGGACCACGGTGCAGAAGGCTCCGGGTCCGCAGGGTGAAGGATCGCAGGGGTCAGGGCGCTCGACGCAACGCTGGTCTTGGCAGATGTAGCCCTGACCGCAGTCGTAATCAACGGTGCACTCAGGTCCGCACCCGGTGACGGTGTCAGGCTTGGGGATGAGACCAGGCAGACACTCACAGATAGCATTGTCATAGGGGCCCATGCGGCAGGAGGTGCCGGGGCCGCATGGGCTGGGGTGGCAGGGGTCGGGCTTGGGGACACACTTGTAGGCCTCACAAATGTGGTCACGTCCAAACTCCTGGATAAATGGAGGGCAATAGTGAGATTCTTGAACAGTTTTCAATACAAAAAATATCTACCTGATAGCAGTCAAGATCAACAGTACACTCATGGCCACAGCCAGTGATGGTATCAGGCTTGGGGACAAATCCGGGTTGGCAGCGGCAGATAGGGTTTCCATCACGGGAGGCAATACAGGTGGTACGAGGACCGCAGGGGCTGGGGGCACAAGGATCCGGCTTCTCAACACACTTCTGGTTCTGGCAAATGAGTCCATAGCCACAGTCAGGATCAGTATAGCACTCTGGAAAAGGAAAAACATTTTTCCGGGTTACCTAGAGCCAGGGCATTGGAGTAAAGCATTACAAGTAACGGCGTTACTGTAACTAGCAACTTTTTTAGTAACGAAGTAACTGTTGAAAATAGAGTAACAGTAACTGTAACTGTAACGGCAAAAAAAGGAAATTTTTTTGTCTTTTTGAAATTTTCCTTTCCAAGCCTCTTTTTTTTACACAGTCATGCTTTCCACAGTTTGATTTCTTTCATTTTTGAGCATTTTATATTGTTGAGCTCTTGAACAAAAGCAAAATTTTGAGCATTTTCTATTGTTAGGCTCTTGAACAAAAAGCAAAATTTCCTTAAGGATTCTAATTGCTACAAAAAATACCTCTCTTTGTTTTTGGCAAAGTAAAAAAGTGATGAAGTAACGGGAACTACAGTAGATTCTTTTTTGCACCAAGAAACTGTAACGTTAACTAGCTACTTTTCAGCAAAAGGAACAGTACTTGTAACTCGTTTTAAAAATTTTTTACCGTCTAATGCCCTGCCTAGAGCCAAGATGGAGATTCCTTTCAATGATCCAGAAAAGATCTTACCAGGTCCACAACCAGTGATAGTATCAGGCTTTGGCACAAGCCCAGGTAGGCAGTTGCAAACGGGGTTTCCATCACGACTCTCCACGCAAGTAGTGCCAGGTCCACAGGGAGAGGGATTGCACGGGTCTGGCCTGGGCACACAGGCGTTCTGGATGCAGACGTGGCCGTAGGAACAGTCAGGATCAACGTGGCACTCATAGTCACAACCGGTGATGGTGTCGGGCTTGGGGATCAGGCCGGGCTTGCACTGGCAGACCGGGTTGCCGTCACGGTTGACGGTGCAGGTGGTGCCGCGGCCGCAGGGCGAGGGTCGGCATGGGTCAACGGGAGGCGAGGGAATCCTGCAAAAAATCAAAGTAAATAGTTAGCTCTACGAAATGTAAAAAACTATTCAGACCTGGGGATGGGACGAGGAGGGGGAATGGCCCCGACGCAGACATTGGCGCATCCGTCAAAGCAGCAGAGGCCGTTCCCGGGGCAGTCAGTGTCGGCATGACCTATTTTACGATTGCAAAACAAATGAAAAATGACAGACCGAGACCTGCATTTCCCACGAAAATGCAGAATGTTTTTATACCTGGGCTCCAGCACCTGTGCACGTCGATTCCCCTGCACTCGTAGGCGGACCTCGCCGGGGTGCGCGGGCAGCCTGTGGCGACCTGCGGGTAACCGATCTGAGGGGCGCGCTTGGGGAGGTAGGTCCTAAGAATAAGCTGGGTATAAACATTTGTACTCTACATACGATGCCATTCTCAAATTTGTTACCTGTTGTGGTTGTGCGACTCGTGCGGCTTCGGCGGCAGGACGGGGATCTTGTGCGCCGGGTACTTCTTGACGGGCTTCTTGTGGTGGCTGTGGTGGTGCTGCGGCTTAGGTGCCGGGTGAGGGTGCGGGTGAGGGTGGGGATGGTGGTGGTGCTCCTTGGGCTCCTCCGCCGGGTAGGGGAAGGGCTCAGGCTCCGGGTACTTGGGCTGGGGAGGAGGGTAGGTCGGGTAGGGCTCGGGCTCGTGGTAGGCCGGCTGCGGTGGGGGAGGAGGAGGAGGAGGAGGAGGAGGAGGCACATACGGCTTCTTGGTGGGCTTGTGCACTGGAAATGATTGTAGGTACAATGTATGTATGTGTTGAACACACTTGGGTGAGCACAACTAGTCCATAGGAGGGTGGTCAACTTTACTCTCCTCAGGGGAGGGTGGGTTTTAGGATGGGTTGGGAAAGGGTCAGTTTTGCATAATAGGGGGGTGGTAGTGAAGGGGAAATTGTTCAAACAAATACGGCAATTTTGACATTTTAAGAGGGGAAATCGCCAAAATCTCCCAAAACATGTCATTTTCACCTTTTAAACTAAAAAAGCAACAACAAAAATTCATTGACTTTGGTTTCATGCCACTGCTGGCGGCGTTTTTCTCGAAAAAAAAGGAGCAAAAATCCAAAAAAAAATCCGAGAACTACCGGTATAAGAGGACAGTTCAGGTCAAAATTGTCTACATTGGGGGGTCTCTGTGGAGGGGTTGGGGAGGTCACTTTTGAGAGGTCAGGGTATGGGTAACCCCACCACCACCACCCCTTGCCCATGTGTGGTTGTGCAAATTTCTTGCTAAATGGTATATTTTTTCTCTACCTGGCTTCCTGTCTAGGCAGGTGGCGACGCATCCGTCGAAGCAGCAGAGTCCGTGGCCGGGACAGTCTGGAACAGGGAGAAGGATCGAATAGAGAATGTAATGAACATTGAACGACAGTTTTCTTGCATACGGACTAATCGACAATGCAAAAATGCAGAAAGCAACAGTGCGTGGCAAAAAAGATTATATAGCAAACAATATCACCTCCCCCTCTATACCGGTAGACTAAATAGGCCATGCCCAGCCAAACGGTCAAACGAACAACTAGCCACGAACCTGTGTCCCTGACGCCAGGGCTCCAGCAGTTGGCGGCTGCCCCTGCGCACTCGTAGGCAGGCCTCTCGGTGACTGGCGGGCACTCGCGGTGGCCGGACGGGCCAGGCTTCAGGGCCCAGTACTGCGGCTCGGCCTCGGGGGCGGCCTCGGCTGAGGCGGAGGCCGCAAGGGCAGCCAGGAGGAGGAGACCCCGAGGGATCATATTGGCAGTTAGTTTCCTGAAAGTGTAGAATAGAACGACTGATGCAGCATAATTCCTTTTGTACGAAACACGTTGAGAAGAGGCGAAATAACCGATTCGTAGGTTAATTTTGGAAGCAAGAAACCACGTGACAAGTCGAGCACTCCATAAAAATGTCAAAAAACTACGTATGGCAATGAATCTTTCTCCGGCCTCCAAATACCGGCAGACAGAAATAGCTCAACAATTCTCCAGTCCCCCCTTTAAATCATCGTCATCTTCGCCGTTGGAACAGGATGTTGTAAAAATCGACTAGACTTCAATTTTTTTTACTTTCCGATTTGATCATCAAGAGAACCAGAACCACCACCGCCCCCACGCGCCCCGTGCGAGTTTTTCTCTGCCCACACGCTGTTGCGCTGAGCTCGGCCTCCACCACAATTTTTCCCGAACTGGAAATTACGTAAGGGAAAATGAGGTGGAGCATCTTCAATTTTCTTCCCATGCGGCAGAGCCGGACCAGACCGACCCACCGCCCACACGCTGGATGGAAAGAGAGCAACCAAACAAGAAAGGGATCCTTTCACTGATCTGCGGCGTTTGCTTCAGAGTTCAGACTTAACTTTGACTGGGATGTTATCAGACTTAGACTGAATCACATCAAATTTT
>JAAUYB010077018.1_pt1 | contig 11268 bp, 13 predicted proteins | sample 7278071 | NCBI WGS metagenome assembly JAAUYB01 (sample SAMN14350121, study PRJNA611818) | marine sediment metagenome | isolation source: surface marine sediment (1.8m) | place: French Polynesia: Moorea | collected 2018-08 | reverse complement strand
CTACCGTGCCCAAGTCTGATTGTCATGTTTTGTCATTCCTCACCTTCCAGAGCCCCCTCCTCCGTAGCTGTTGTAGGACCCCGTGGAGGACTGTTCCGACAGGAGCGAGGGGGAGGCGGAGTTCCTCCCGCCCGCTCCTCCGAGGACGGAGGAGGACCAGGAGTTGGTCGATCTTGAGTGCGGGGAAGGGGGCGGCGACGGGTTGGTGGAGTGCCGGCCCCTGGAACGAAGTACATTAGTTTTTTTTTAGAGAAAACTATGTTGCGAGCAGTGTGACCAAACCTTGCGATCTATCGCAATTTGTGCAAAATTAGACTTCCAGCTGCGGCAAAATTTTGAGATCTTACTTAGTAAAAATCGCAAGAATTGCGACTTTTTAAAAGTTTTATTTAGTAAATTGCTATTTTTGACCCGAAATTTTGCGACTTGCTCCAAAAAAGTTTGGTCACACTGGTTGCGAGTGTTTGCGTGACTTTTTTTTACCTCGCCACCACGTTCTTCCCTCCCCTGAGCGTCCTCGCGCTCGGCAGCCCGCTGTGGTCTGACGAGTAGCGCCCGGAGGATGAGACGGAGGACCCTCCTCCCCCTCCGTCCCCGCCCCTCCTCCCTCCCCCGTTCTCCCCAGCCATCGTGAGCGAGTCGATCTTCTGGAAGATGTCCTCGTTGTCCACTGCGAACTCGTCTGAGGAGTCGACGTCGCCGTCGGACTGTAGAAAAATATTGAAACAAACATTTTCCCATCTTATCTTTTTTTTTGGAAAAAACTGAGGTATCAGCAATGCTTCTAAAGGAAGAAACATTTGGGCGATAATGAAAGATGACGGCAGCGAGATTGCCTTTCCATTCCCCTCCCAGGTCCTCCTCCTCCTCTACCTTTACAGTACGTACCAAAGAGGAAAGCGTGCTGTCCAAAGTCATCGTACAATTTTCCATCTCAAACGAAATAGAGAAGATTTTGAGCAACCTTGAAGTGAAGTGTGATGTTTCATATTTGACTAAGAGTACGTTGCTCTACTTGCCCTAAGGTAGTAATGGCAATGACCGCTCGTTCTAACTCAGAGTACATTTCCTGCATAATGTGTACGAAGGGGCGCTCCGCGGAGCATAAATAATAGAATGTCTAGATAGTGAGTGGGTACATGGGGCCCTGGGGAGCTACTCTGGGTCCACCCCACCCACTCCCGCGACGACAGAGTGACTGCCCACTTTTGTGGCGACGACACCGAATAACGGGCACTCTCCCATTGCTATGGCCAGATTCGCCCGAATTGTGGACCCCAAAAAAGCAGCATGAGTGCCCAACATGCTTGCTCGCCAAGCGTCTGATCGTAGACAGAGGAAAATGTTCGAACCTCTTCTTGGGTAGATAATTAGGGATTTATAAGTAGGGAGGTCAGACGCGTGGGAGGCTAGCTCGATTTTCGGTGCTCCCAATCGTTTTGCTCCCTGCCCCAAAAAATAGTTAAAGGTTTACTGTGTGACAGGGGGAAATTCCTCGATTTTCCCCTTCACCAATCGGGCTCCATCCGCCCCCTACAGATATTGCGAAATGGTGAGGGTTTTTCGAAGGCATGAGCAAGGCGACGGAGGCCAAGGCAACTTTATACGTGGCTCAAGCGAAGAAAGTGCAGTAAATCCCCGCTAGCCATATCCCTACATACTAGCGGACTTCGGCTTTCTCTTTTTCATGTTGTTGCCTCCCCCCCACTTTTGGCTCTGACGCAAGCAAGGCGGCATTGACCAACGGTGCGTGTGCATGTGCCCAAAAAAAGGCCTTTCACAGAGGCCTGCACATTTTAGAACCTACATGTCAAGGGAGTTTCGGATGATGAGATGAGAAGTGCATTAGCTCCCGAAATAGTCGAAATCTCGACCATGGACGGAGTTCCGTTTCAGGGAGGAACAAGAACAGACTTTGTTCAAAGACCTGCGGAATAGACAAGATTATAAAATTATCTTAAAAAAGTATGAGAAGCTAGCTGGATTCCTTTCTAAAGGAAACTTATAAAGTTATATAGAGCTGAAAGGAAAGGGCTGGTGGATAGCATGGGAAGAAGCAGAGGATCTCACCCCGAAGTGAATTTAGAGAGCTAAAGAGACTGGTTGATTAATGAAGAGGCCGGAGATGAGAGATGAAACTGGAGGTGGCAAAAACTATTTTGACCTTGACCTCAAACTAGTCCCCCCACAACAACAACAAGAACAACTCTCACCGTTCTTAGACCTTCGCTCCGGGAAGGAAAAGTTTTTTTTAGGTGGGTGAGTTGTTCAGGGATAGTTGCTCGCTCGGTTTGACGTGGGGGCATGCAGCCCGGCAGCCTTCTTCTTACATGCACGGCGGAGGAGGAGCCTTCTGCTCTGTAGGGCTCATGAATTATACTCTGGGCTCACTTTTCCCCTCCGCTCGCTTCTCCCGCCTAGGGCTATTAGGCGGACGGAGGGAGAGTACAACAAGCCCTACCAATCATATCCGGTTTTTTTCAGAAAATATTTTTGCAAAGGTTTTTTTGTAGCGGGCATTTCCCTTTGGTCGTTTTCTTTCAGAAGCTTGAAATCTTGAAATCCTAAAAGAGGCTGGAACCTCATTTCAAGAACACGATTGGTACGGTTGGGCACTGCCTGGCAGAAAAGCTCATACGTGCATGCAGCCATTTTTCCGGAAAGAGAGCTTCGTACAGCATGCGCGGTACGGACAGTACTCTTGGCTGACACGCGTCACGCGTCTGTTCGAAATTCATCCGGCTTATTCTATACTACATTTCAAGCAGGATGTGTCGCGTTTTCAAATAAAAAGTCTGTCAAGGAGAGAATTTCGGCAAAAAAAAAAAAAGAAAACATCCGCTCCGCAGAAAAACCCATCCACCCTGTTTTTGTCGCTCATACGTTCATAACTTAAGGGTATGAAATGAGCAGAGACCAGAGAGAAGGAAGGGCCTTTTGCAGTAAAAACATAGCATCCCCTTACCCTGTCTCTCCTTCCCCCGGCCTTCCTCCTCCCGGCGGCCATGAGGGAGGCCGACGACGACGCCTTGCTCCTCCCTCCGCCGCTGACAGAGCTCTCGCTGGAGGCCGAGCTGGACGAGTCCAGCTTCCTGGCGAAGGGCATGGAGGAGGCGCGGCCGTAGTGGGGAGGAGGAGCGCCTCCTCCGCCCTGGCTGCTGTGGCGGTGCATCGTGGCGGGGGTTCTGGAGGAGGAAGACGGCGGACCCTGGCGGAGAATCAAAAGATGAAGCTGTAACTTTGGACACCGTGGAATGTTTCAAGAAACAGCCCATGGAAAGCACTATACGTACTGTAGAGTGTTGATATATAAGTTTCGGTCGCTTGCGAAAAATCATTCTTTACCTGACTTAAACTGTTGCTGTAGCTGTGATGGTGCCTGTTGGGAGCCCAAACTTCGTCCAGGTCAAAGTCGAAACCTTGAGATTAAAAAAGAGGTCATAGAGTAAGGTCAATATCTACCTGGGAAGAATATTCTTTCCCATGTACGGATACATAGCATTTCTAAAGTCTCTTGTAAACCACATGGTGCATCCACGAAAAAGTTTAGGCTGTCTCGGGAATTTCTTTTCCCCGCCTTGCATGATCGTTTTCGCAAGAAAAAATATGCAAGGGAAGAAAAGTTTTTAATATGCACCAATCCAGGAAGGAAAAGTTGTTTACTCCCTTGGGTGGCGAGAAAGCACCCCATTTTTCATCCCGACGAAAAATAGATGAACTAACTTACCGTACGGAATTGACCTCTTCCGCGGAGGGAACTCGGCCTGATGCTGCTGCTGCTGCTGCTGTTGCTGTTGATGCAGCTCTGAACGGTCTTTCAAGGCATCGCCTGGGTTGTGCAGAACAAAGGTTCGTATCTAGGATTTTTTTTGGTTCTTCCTTGCAAAATGCACATAGGGCGGGAAAAGGGCACGTTTGCAGCAGCACTGTCTGTATTTTCGGATCCAAAATCTCACACCTTTTTTAAAAAGAGAGCCCTTTTTCGATATTTGCGAAAAGCTTTTGTTTGATTTGGGGCCTCCTTTCTCTCCGTTTTTTGGGTCTTGTGTGTCTCTGTCTCTGCCAACTGAACCTACATAGGAGCGAGCGGGCCCGTGACAACGTGCCCAAACGACCAGGGGGAAAAGCAGGTACAACACCGCCCAGACACGTATGGAGGGAGCTCAAAATCGATTGTCGCAAGTCCACCGGCCCAATCCCTAGCTCTCCTACTACTTTGTCTAAATGGGCCAGTCGACAAACAGGGTTACATACATGGCTGGGTTCCCTCGGTGTTGCTCTTTCTATAATTGGATTTCGGAGTCAATGATTACAGATCAAAAATTAATGTGTATTGCCTCCCTTTTTGCTTTGGTGTAAAAAAATTATTCAACATACTCTATGGTACAGTAAAAACACCAATAATGGGTGTCTGCCTCTTAGTAGACTTCCGCTGTACAGCGAATGTTATGTACAAGTGTATTGTACAGTACATGGTACTACCCTGTGTTTATCGTCGTACCACGCGCAGAGGTACATATACCTAAGGTTATGTCGATATGAGCCGAAAAAACGAGCCGAAAAAATGAGACCATTTTTCATTCGGAGATCCAAGTCAGAGCTCAGAACCACACAGTTTAGCCAAAGTTTGCCTCTCCCCCTCCATGCAATTGCTAGGAATTGAGAAGATGAAATGTCAAGGAGTTTCGACTTTTGCGCTGTGCCTTCTATATCTTTGAAAGGTCAATCCATCCTCCTTTATTTCCATTCGCTAAAAGTCCAAAAGGTTATAAATAAGGGGTTTATTCGACAATGGCGAATGCAAACAGCGAACTGCCGTTGTGAGTACAACCGTGTTTGTCTGCTGCGCAATTGATTTCGTATCTTCCAACAAATTAGAGAAAAGAGACACGTTAGTTGCTTTTTCTGGACATGTAGCCAATCTTTCTCTCCTCCTCCTCCTCCTCCTCCCCTTCAATTTGGACCCTCTCCTTTTTCAGCTCGGTGACGGATGGATGGGGAGGCCGAAAACGGCTCCGCTAAATAATTCAGACTTATTGTTGCCCGCCATTGAAGCGGCGTGACAGCGGACGCAATTTCAAAACGGAGCAGACGAGCTCTTTGTACTCTAGTATCTCTTTTTCTCGACTGTGGTATTTTTCAAATGAATGTGAAAACCAGGCTATAGGAACTATAGGAACTGTCGTGCAATGCGAAAAAAACCTCAAAGAGACGGTTTCATTTTTTGTTACCACAAAGAAATGGACTTTTCCCTTCGCCTGTGTCTTTCAATACTGCATTTTTTCCGCAGGCCGTGTGTTTGACAGGAGAGAGGCCCGAGATACAAAAACAGCCGAATCGAAGGAAAAAGGGGGACACACAGAAATGTCTGTCCCCGAAAGAGGGCCGAGAAAGAAGGATTGCTTGCAGAGAGAGCAATTACGGCCAAAAGAAAATGCTTTCTTGAAAAGTGGGCGCCTAATAAAACTTAATGTATCCGTCAGGGGTACAAAAGCCTCCAAAATGGTTTGGGTGCTTTGGAATTTGCTTTTTTCTTTCGGACTCATCACAAGTTGCTTTTTTGGCCAGGGTTGTTTGGTTGCCGTGGGAGCGAAAATTGCTTTTTTGCGTGAGTTTGCTTTCTCTCCTTGCCTCCCCTTTGCCCAATAAAGTCCCGTTAGCCCTGGGCGGCTATATCCCCCCCCTCAGGGAGAGGAGGGCGAAGGGAATGAGAACACACCTAAACAGGTTTAAAGGGCCAGCAGAAATGGGTGGGCCGACGAGACCAAATGAAGCTAGGAAGGGATGCGAAACTTTCGTTGCTGCACACGAAAAACACACCTGCTCCGTTTCATGACTAACAATCCTGGAGGGAGTTGGGGTGGGGGCACATATGGGCACCACTTTTTTCGTAGAAGGGGTGATGATTTTTTTCCTGTGTACATGGGTCAAAATTCAACAATGTCTCCAGGGGAGGTGATGTTTTTTTGCTGTCATAGGCTGGGTGAAGAGGGGGGGGGAAGGGGGGGAGAAACAAAGAAATGTTGACACCTACTCAAGGAAAATATTTTCAAAGTAAATGTTTGCCATTTTGCTGCATGGTGTGAAAAATTGCAATTGCCTCAATAAATGTCACGATATTCACAGTGAAAATGGAGCAGCTGCGTAGCCAAGAATAGAGCTTTTCCTGCTACAGGGGAGGGGACTTGTTTTGACCCTCAGGGGGGGGTGCTTCCCCCCCCCCTTAAGCATGTGTGGGTGGGGGGGTTGTCAAAATCTTTTGCAAATCACTCACTCCTGTGCCTGATGTCCACCGTCTTTGCTCGGGCGCCCCTGGGCAGGCCGCCCGAAATCGGAGGAGTATGGGGAACCGGGGTGTCCGCGGCGGCGGCCGGGGGCTCCATCCTCCTTCCCCGGCGGCTCTTCAACGGGATCGAACTCAATTCTCTCCTCTCTCGATTAGATTCTGCGGTGGAGTGCGCAGGAGGTGAGGATCGTGGTCGGAAGGACGGATGGGTCGCTTGTCAAAACAGTCACATCTGGAGGCGCCGCCTACATCTGGAATTCGCCAATAGTTTATGAAGGTACAGTGGAGTTTCCATAATGATAGTGGCGTGAATATCGGGAACAATTTCCGGCAATCCCTCCAACTTTGCAGTGTGTGGGAATGTCGAATCTCGTTTCTTGCCTGCTTGGGGAAGAACCCTTGTCTTGAGAGGTGCGCAAACACCTTTTTTTGCCGTCTGCGGCGGCGGCCGAGGAGGAGGAGGAGGAGACGGTGAGGAAACAATCTCTATTCGGGAAAGCGCGTGAGAGGGAGGAGAGGGGATCTGTCCGTGAGATCCCCCTCGCCTCGGAAGAGGGACTATCCGTACTGCGATGCTGGTATAGAGAAAGAGAGAGAAGCGAGAGATGGCGGAAAGACGGAACCTTATCTCTTCTCTTCTCTTCCCTCTTTGCTCTCTCACTTTGGTCACGGATTCGCCATAGTAATGTACCTAGAGTTGCCTTTACACGAACAGTGCTCATTTGATGGCTACGTATACTTTTTTGGTACCTGTAAATGCGACAGGGTGTTGCATCTGCACTGGGAACTTTGGTTAATCCGGAACCACACTTTCCAGAAAGAGAAGGCGACGGACTTTCAGGGCCGCCGCCGCCGCCGCCGCCGCCGCCTCCGTGAGAAAAGGGCACGCCTCGTGCAAGAGGATGAGATGTTAACTTGGCCTTTTGTCCCCTTCTCCTCTCCTAATCCCGTGCCGTTTAATCCCTCCAGAGCCTTTGGCGGCGAGAATTAATTAACTCATTTTTTTAAAAAGCATCGATGTTCCAGGCAGTGCAAAAAGGAGAAAAATGACTTTTTCAATGCAAAAATATTGCACTCTGTAGCGTAGTGAAAGGGGGGGAGGGGGAGATATGGAGGGTTTCTCTCTTTACGCAACTCTTTTACTGCCTCTCCATATCTACCTTGGTGTGCGCGACAAACATGAACGCTGTACTGTAACGTGGACCCTCCGCAAACAATGGCAGTATCCACCACCACGGACACCTCCAAAAGAGAGAGAGAGACAAAGGCGCGGAATTAAGTCGCAATCACGCTGATTGGTCTCCCAAGCTTTAAGGAGCTGCAGTGTATTGTCACTTCCCGGAAAACAAACGACGGAAATTAGAAGTAATTGGGTTAATGGCCCCGACTAACAGCGCGTCTTAATTCCTACGAGAATAGCTCAATCACCTCGATTGCTCTTCTCTCCTCCTCCTTCGCGTCTAGTACGGGGACGGTGAGCATCAGACCTCGGGTTTTCCCCGACAGGACACAATATGAAGTTTTTTTTAATTTCAAACGCTTTTACTATTTACGTTGCAGTTGGGAAATGAAATTGCTTGCAAACGGATTTGTCTGAAAATAAGCCAAATGGTGGGATCCGATATTCAACATTTTGCTGGTGGTCCAAGACCTCTTCGGAAGAAAAGAAGCCAGGAGCAGTGTCAAGGTCACCAAGGCAACAAATGGATGGCAACAGTTTCATCTCCCAGCCAACAGGTGCTTAAGTCTCAAGGATGAGTCAAGCCAACAGTCATGCTGTCACTCATGGAGCTAGTTTGATGTGCAGTGAATTGCACTTTTAAACATTCTTTCTCACATGAACCTGTAATAAAACCAAAACCTACTATCTACATTTTTCTTTTATTTCTTTGAATACTTTTGGTTCTTGTCGGGCAACTAAGAGGGGGTACAAGGTACGTAAGTTAGTTTGGAAAGGAAACAATCGTCGCCTGCCGAGTTTGACCTTCACGGCATGACCAATTTAAACAACTATGGTATTCCCTTGAGGAAAAAAATGTACGAATCGAAAGACAACGGATGTACGCACGTACGTATTTTGGACAATTTCTCTTGCACAAGTTTGGTCACAAAAAAACTCTTTGCGTTTTTATAGGGCTCCAGCGCCGCGGCTGCACGCATCTCACATTGGCACAAGCTCTGGCAAAATGTCTCAAACAGAATTTAGATAATGAATTGCAGCTTTGCACAGCACACAATTATTGGAAGTTTTGCATGAAAATTACGGGCGAAAAGTTGGAAAAAACTCTTCTTTTGTAATACTTTTTTGTTGCAGCGTTCTTCTGCCCGACATTTCTTATAGGTTGCAGGGCCTTTTTCTTTTGGCCACGCTCGTTTCGAGAGATCCGAGAAAACTTTGAACTTCGCAATTGTCGCCAAACCAACTTGGGACAAAAAGGATAAGTATTAAATGGCGAAAATGGCGATTGAATGTATGTCTACGTATACTGTTGTACACAGCTTCTAATACAAGCAATCCACGACAAACAGAAACAGACATACCTACCCGGTTGCTTTTGGTCTCTTTATCTCTGGTACACTTTGATTAGCTGCTGCTCCGTACCGGAAATGGCTTGGCGAGTACTCACACGCGATTTCTCGGAAGAATACCATTTTGTACCATATTCATCGATTTTTTTTTTTGCAGTCTAGTCGTTAACTCGGAAAAAACTCTTTCTTTTAAAATTGGAAGCGAGATCAGCCACATTCTAATCGGATTGGCTGGACGGTTACAAATAATGTTAAAGCTTAAGAAAACCTAATGCAAATCTTGTCTTTTCAACCGAGAGGTTCCCACTGTAGGACTTTGATTGTACCTACCGTTCTTGCCATCCTAGGTTTGTACCCACAGTACTTTCCCGGCCCAAATTATACCGATGTTTGATGTCTCCCTACACTCCCTACACGAAAAACCAATATGGCCTGGGAAACGCTATCTACTGAATCCATACGTATACAATTTTTTGCCGCCAGAGTCGAATACGTCAATTGAAAAACAGACGTCGCACGTAAATAGGAATGCGGAAAATCGTGAGTAGCTAATAATGGATTTGTCACTACCTATTCATACTGATACTTACACTAGTACACTAGTATGAATACCTAGCACTAGGCAGTAGGTACACATTGACAAGAACAAGAAATCGAAGTTGCTTTTGCTGGCCTTATGGAGCGTACTTTTCTCTTTTCTCTCCCGCTTCAAACTTTGTTTTTCTTTCAAGTTTTCGTGTTTACTAGCAATCAATATCAAGGCATTTTTATACACCACATGTGGGTTAACATATTGAAATGCGAATATTTTCCCAACCGACCGACACAGCCATCCACTTCCTTTTGCTGCCCTACGATCAAAAAATCTATTTGGGTCATCGTCCTATTGAATATTTATCATAAATTTGCATAAAAGCGAGGTATCTGTTAGAAACCACACTATCGTCGCGGTCCCCTACACCAGCGCCATGGCGACGGACTCCTCCTCCTTTTGGTGTCGTTGGCATCCTCCTCCTTTGTTTCATCGTGTCTCTGGTACAACACAATCTCGAAGAGTAATCAACATCAACAACTGCCATTATTCTTATTCTTTTATCCGCAGTTGATCCCCCTGGCAGACGCGGACATGCCAAAACCTGGCCAGGAAAGTTCTACTACGTGGGCTCCAATGAGGTCCCTTGGAGCGAGGCCTCCTCGTCCGCCGCAGGGGGGATGTCCGGGGGGGGACAGGGCTGGATGCCACTGCTCTCTAGGAGGACCTCAGCAAGTGAATTGCTTTCTTATTAGAAAGAAATTGCCAAAAAGAAAAAATATATCACCTGGCAGATGCAAGTTTGCGTACTAGGATCCCAACTGGGCGGAGCGGGAGGGTAGGAGGAGGGAAGGGGGAGGAGACGACGCCGATGTCTACTTTGACGTCCTGCTGTGAACTGCGGCACAAATGTCATGAATACATTCGTTTGGTAATCCCCGGCAGTTTCTGTACTACGTACATGAACGATACCACCTAAGCAATTCATGCTGACTCAGTTTTCCTCTTTTGTAACGTTTCTTGGTGATCTCGTGATGGTTTTTCATGACTTAGCTATGCTATTTTTGGCCCTCAGCATACGCACTGGTGTAGTACGTCCAGTCACCAACACTCCAACAGGAAGCCCTATTTTCTACTATTTCTACTATAATGCAACAATAACTTACGGAATTCTTTTGCGCGAGTAATTGAAAACAGTTTAAGTAGTGAATATTGAACCCGGAACAACGCATTGCTATTTTCCTGGTCCTATAAATTTTAATATGCAATCTATAAAAAAACAGCCCGGATATGCATCGTCTCTTTCTTCTTAAATATAATGCAGGAACCGGGCATTGCTTGCCCTTTTGACGACTGTATAAAACTACGTACGAAATCCTTCCGAAGAATAGAGAAGGAGGAGGATACAGATTGGCAATCACATGAAAGTTTCAATGGCGGATCACAGGAGAAACTCCGTTTGTTGATTATCCCGCTTTTAAAACTTTTGCGTTCGTAGAAACTTTAGTTTCGGACCGGATATGGCCCGGGGCTATTTCTGGACTAAGCACGGTACGCTACGAAAAGGCTTCTTGATGCTGGAAAGCCCTTTTTTTCGCTCAACACGTGTCAAAGTAATCTGAAGAACTGGGAAACCTTAATGTACGGTATCATGAGCGCAACATGACCATCACAAAACATCACAGTCAATAAGCCGTCTGCTAAATTATTGCACTACATGCTTCAGAGCACAGAGCTGCAAATTAACTTGGAGATTGTTCCCTTTTTCAGTTGCTCTATCACAATTGGTGCCTCGGGCCCATAGGTGGGCGTAGGGTCGGCAACTGGGAGGGGGATCAGCCAAATTTCGGCCGGAGGGAGGGAGTGGTTTTTGGACCCCAGGGGGGGGGAACAAGTTCCGCCTTTCTGAGGGGGGAAAGGG
>JAAUYB010035073.1_pt1 | contig 11268 bp, 7 predicted proteins | sample 7278071 | NCBI WGS metagenome assembly JAAUYB01 (sample SAMN14350121, study PRJNA611818) | marine sediment metagenome | isolation source: surface marine sediment (1.8m) | place: French Polynesia: Moorea | collected 2018-08 | reverse complement strand
GTCACTTTCGGCGAAAGCCAGGGAGCATGTCAGCTTGGTTTGCCGTCCATCTGCCAATTGAAAGCCGTGGTTCTCGATACCGCTCCTGATCCGTTCGGCAATGCTTGCCGAAGAGCCTTGATCGGCGTCGAAACGGATCACTAAAAAAGCATCGCCGGCCCAACGGTAGAGCTTGTCAGTGCTGCCGATAGCCTGTTTCAACAGGTCGCCTACTTGTTTTAACACCTCATCGCCGGCGGCTAGACCCATGCGGAAGTTGTATTCCCGAAAATGGTCGATATCGCATCTCATAAAGGTAATACGGGAATGACCGGCCTAGAGGCGAAGATTAAACTTCGATGTTCTATTTATCTGAACTCTCCCTCTGAGATTCAATGAAAAAGGGTATGCCTTCCATTATGCCATGGCGACTCCTTCCCGTGCCCTTTCGGTAGACATGAGTAAAGTGTAGCACAAGACTCAAAAACCAACGGATTGGGGAAGGTTGACCACGACTTTTGATGCCGACCTAGTTGGGGAGAAGTCGAAAGACGCTTGCCAGTCGCGGAAAACGTCTCTCAAATATCCCAATCTTTTAAGCTCCAAATTAGCAGGAGATCCTGGGCGGGCAATCTCTAAAGTCCACCTGCCGTCAGACTTGGGTTGATCACGTTACCTATGCAACCTGTAGCGAAATACCTCACTCGGCTTGGGGGCATTGAGCGCAAACGCCAGTTTGACCACGTGGAAGGCATGATGAACGATCAGTGACATCGGGGACAAGAGAAACGACCGTGAGACTTGAGTTCGACCTTGATTTAGAGTAGGCGATTGACCGGTCCATGGCTAATATTTCGCCGGCGGCGAATACCCCGTAGTATAATTGGCTGCATGATGTGCTCCTTCGAGATTCCCGAGGATTGGGCGGCCTGTGTCGTCCGGAGCTATGGTGCCGCCTGTTGAGTGAGCATTGAATATGATGGGTCATCTACTTACCATTTACACCTGTTTGGTGGCTGAGGAGTGAGGAATGGTTGGAAATCAATCCGGTCCGGCGACGATTGTGTTCGCCCGAAAGGTAAAGCCTGGACAACACCAGCGATACGAAGATTGGTTAAACAGCGTTTCTCGCGCCGGTGCCGACTTTAACGGCTATTTGGGAACGATCATCCTGCGTCCCGTCACGGAGCAGGAGGAATACGTCGCGATGGTTCAGTACGACACACAGGAACACCTCCGACGCTGGCTCGAATCCGATGAACGACACCGTTGCCTCGACACCTTAAAACAAATCGGCATTGAAAGCGAAGAGATTTCAACACTTGCGGGATTGGAGCAATGGGTTTCACATACTGGAAATCTGCGGGTGGCGCCTCCAGCATGGAAAATGGCGATCTTAATACTTACCGGCCTGTATCCGCTCGTTCTGCTCCAAGGCCTTTTTTTACGTAAGCTTTTGGCACCCCTCCCTGGAGAGATCAGCCTCTTGATTTCGCTCTCCATATCGGTATCGATCATGGTCTGGATCGTATTGCCTCTCTTGTCGAAAATCTTTGCACGTTGGTTGCGCCCGCGAACTCGGGAATCGGTAACCGTTTCCCCAAACCCAAAACAGACGTGACGTCACCGACGTGAGCCTGCTGTTACACAACCTGGATCTGACTCAAGACCCTCAAGATGACTGTCATCATCTACCTGTAGGTACCAGACGAACGGCTACCGCTCTGGGCAACCACGACGCGAGGCGGTGCGGGCGGGTCACACTCGGCCCTGCCCGAAGATAAGTCCAAGCCTACAGCCCTGCCGGGCACCCAATGTCACGAATCGAAAAACCAACCTATTGCGAGGCGTGGGTCACGCTTCATGCCACCGACCAGCGTCGAGGTGTGTCGGAAAAAGCCTGGCAGTCTCAGTAAACGGGTATCAAAAAGCCCACCGATCCTGGAGTAACAGAGTCGAATGGTTAAATCAAGACCCTTACCCGTACCGGGTTGCTCCTCTGCAAAAAATGCTTCTCAGGGGGGCTACGCCTCTTCGCCATTAAGAAAGGCAGTCATCAGCGCGACCACTTGTCCGGGCTCGTCTTCTTGCGCGCCATGGTTTGCGACACCTTGGGGAGTATTCGTTCATTTTCACCGTAAATACAGCGCACTGGCACCTGGATTTCCGGCAGCCTTCGGGCCATCTTATGGAAACCTTCTCATGTTGAGCCGGGTTTCCGCTGTATACTACTTCCATTGGTTGATCCCTTGGGTTCTGGTCGTGCCCGGACTGAACCGATTTAAAATTATAGGATGCAAGATAATGGCAATAGACATTCGCATCAATGCTGCCAGGTACTATGATCTCAACCCACTTTGTCCCGAAGACTTTGCGTTCTATCGCAAGCGGATTCCATCTCCGCGATCATCGGTTCTGGAATTAGGCTGCGGAACGGGCCGCATCCTCCTGCCAATGGCTTTGGAATGTGCGTTCATTCAAGGCGTCGACATTTCAGAGGCAATGATCTCCATCTGCCGGGATAAGCTCGATAGCGCTGGGATCCCCCCGAGTAAGGCGGAGGTCCTGGTTGATGATATTACTTCAGTGCGCCTGGACCGGACCTTCGATCTTGTCACCGCTCCATATCGTGTCTTTCAGAACCTCGAGACGGATGACGAGGTCGAGGGATTCTTCGAAACTGTTCGCAGCCACCTTTCGCCGACCGGCAGTTGTATCCTGAATGTTTTTATGCCAAACAATGATTCCGAGGGCTTGCGGCGGGAATGGGTGCAGCCAACTGAGTATCCGTGCTGGGAAGTGCCGGTCGAGGGTGGCCGCGTTACCTGTAGCGGTGTGAATATACGCATGAACAAGGAAAAGATGGTCCTTTACCCACAGCTGATTTATCGCCGTTATCGTCGTGAAGATCTTATTGACGAGACTGTCCTCGAGATTGCTATGCGTTGCTACTATCCCAAGGAATTCGAGGCGCTTATCACAAAACAGGAGTTTCAAATCCTCGACCGCTGGGGGGGATACACCGGAGAACCCTATGGCCAAGGTCCAGAGTTGGTGATCCAATTCGCGCAAGTGTGACTTGAACCGATTATAGTGATTTGTTCTCCTTTCCTCTCTGATCTCAGGCACGGACCACTGCCAGGAAGAGGCACGGGCCATCCGCTGAAATCATTGCTGGTTCTTCGCTTTTGTCTTTTGTCTTGAAAAACGAGTTTCGCAAACAAGCACCCGGTGACGATGATGTCCGAGCCACTGAGGGCTGGTGTGGGTATCACCGGTCAAGATGGGGGGTCATAGGGCCCGATACTCCAGACATGTCCTTCCAGGTTCCAGGTTTGGGCAGGTGGAATGATTTCAGCCGTTGTTCTGATCGGCGATTTCCCTCACAATTGTCGGTATAGATTGGCTGGGGGTTCAAAATGAAGCGTGTGGAATCCAAAAGCATTTTGGCTGACCCGGGAATCTATGATTGGGTCGGAGCCGCTCTCCTCGTCCCCTTGTTGATCGTTGCCGCTTTCAGAGAGGAAGGCATCATCGACAACGCCCTAGCAAACTCACTCTCGCTAATTTTCATTCTTTCCGGCGTTGTTTTGGCGTTTGTCGGTCAAGAGAAACTTCGGCGCCTCTGTGAACTGTATTTGTGGCTGGCATTCATTTTGTCACTAAGCCTACTCCAGATTGCTGCAGAAAGCCTGGCTCATTGGCTGGAAGTAGAGGAGCTTGTCGTCTTTCAAGTGCTCGCCGTCGTTCATGTGGTAATCGTTATGGCCACCTTGTGGGTGCTTGGAGCATGGTCACAAAGAGAGAAAGCCGCTCATTCCTATATCGCTCGGCTAGCAGCAGGCCTGTTGATTGTTGGCGCTGTTGTGTTTTGGGTTGGCGCAAGAACCTTTCCCGGAATGACCCTCGAAGCAATATCATCGAATCCCGGCGGTCACATGTGGACAAGTGCAAGCTTCATGATTGCAACATTCATAACCCTTGCCGGTCTCGGCCTCTTCACTGGTTGCCTGCGCAAAGCGGGTGATCACATCCTTTCCGTCTTTGGGCTGTTTTCTTTCGCATTTGGCTCTGTCTTCTGGATTGTTCATCTGACCTTTCGCTTGACGGTCATGTTTCAAGTTGCAGAGGAATATGCCCAAAACGCGTCCCAGCCTCAGTGGTTTCAACCTTGGAATGATTGGGCCGGATTGCTTTTCGGAATCTTCAACGTGTTGGCTTACCTAGGCATCGTTTCCTTCGGTGGTGCTTTGCTCCACACGAGATTGTTGGCTCGCTGGGTTGGCTGGACCTGCGTGATTGTCGGTTTCCTGGCGGCACCTCTATTCGGCCCTCCTTTGTTCATCCACACTGTATTCTGGGTGATCGGCATTCTCGTGCTAAGGCAGCGAAAGTCAGGTTAAGGAAGGAGGTATCGACACAGCGACCCTCGTCCTCTGGGATCTCGCACAATTTGATTCGGGGCTTTTCCTGATTCAAGCCGCGGTCGAGGATCGGGAACAACGCCTGGTACAAAAAATTTACCGCTATCAATCTGCTGGTCACGGTAAAGCATGTGATTGCCTTTGCTACCTTGGTGGCCGCGCTCTTCGACCCGGAGTACCTTGTATGGTGCAATGCGGCCAAGTTTCTATTTGGCAACAGCCGAATGCAAACGTACGATGCCATCATATTTCGTAGCGTGACCGAGTATATCCCATCAACCATCAAGTTGGGTTCGTCGAAAAGGGTGCCATCGGGTTCAATCTGTCCAAGCCGGCAGGAGGTGAATCCTCAATCGAGTGCCAACAACCGGACCGTATTCTGCGTCGTCTCAGAATATGGATGAGATGTTGATAAAGATGGAAGTGATCGCGATCGTATCCACTCTCCATGCATCATGCATCGACAGCCGCCCGCTCTAGCGAAGGGCTGGGACCCGAACCCAATGGCTTCATGACGAGGTATTTGTTGCGTTTGCTTCCCTGTCACACTGATGTTGAAGGCGTTTTAGACAATCGACCAGGGACCAGGGCGGATGTTACTGGTTGGTCTTCTTCTCCAGATGCTGCGGGTCTTGATGATGACCAAAATACGTGGCGAAATCGATGACATCATATTGCGGCGAGGTATCAAGAGCATGGTAAATGATTGGCACGTGACCTGAACCGATGATCAACAAAATCCTTTCATCGGGAGAGGAAGTGATGCGTTGGATGTTCTCGACAATTCTTAAGTTTCGGTTGTACCAGGAGGAGATACTGTCGGCATTGCCGTATTCCAATCCTTCGTGGCTAATGCCCCACCCCATGACATAAATACCATGTGATGCTTTTTGAAAGGACGCACTGTTGATCAGCAACAGGTGCTCTCCAAGGGTGTGACCGGCTTGATGTGCATCCCTCAAACTGTAGAATTTTTCGTAACCCTCGATCAAGAAAAGCCATTGGGCAGCACCGGGATTGACCGCCAGGAAGCTCTCGTATGCTTTCTGCGTACCTGCATTTTTCTTCTCGTACTCTTCATTGCTGAGGTAATGCCTGCGCGGAGCATCAACCGCGTAGAGTTTTTTGTGGCCCAAGCGTTTGGCCAGTTTGAAGCCGACTTGATAGACTTCACTTTCACCCAATGCCAAACTCCTGGCCAGATACTCGGCGTATTTCTTGTTGATGGCGGTATCGTGTTTGCGATCGACTTCGATGGCGATACGGGTGGGCGCATAGCGTTCGAGGGCTGCCAAAACCGCTTCCAGTTCTTTTTGGCGTTTTTGCGAAAGAATATCTACTTTGTATTTGGGTTTGTAGGAATCCAAGCCGGGATTATGGAAATGGAACATCCCCAGCACCATGATCTTGGCCCGAGGACCGTCGAGAGGGCCAGGGACATCCTTGTCTTCACCAGCCGATGCCAGAATACTTCCTACAATAAGCAGACAACACGAAAAACGATAACGCATGTCACGACCTCCCTTTGGTTAGCCGGCATAATTCAGAGCCGACCCGCTTTCGGTTTTAGTGTTAGCAATTAAGCATAACAAAGCCCGTTTGTTCAGGTGTCCCCATGCTTTTGCCCTCAAATCGGGAACGGCGAGAGGCACCATCAACGGGCCGGCTCTTGACTCCCGGTATGAGCCATTGAATCCCAAGCCGAGCGTTTCTTGTCAATGCTCAAGCAACAAGTAAGTAAGATTGTTGCCAGTGGCAAACCAAAATCCACATTACTTCTTGCCGGAGCCCATCACTACAAGCCGGTCGCTGTCGTGTCGAAGACTTAGCATTCCCGGCCCGTAGGGCACCATTCGATGGATTTACAGGTATAAACACAAATTTTATTGGTCGGCAAACTACAAGCACAACTGGCGCCGCCTCGGGTTTCGGCGGCAGTCACAAAGCTAATGACACTCAAGTTTTGAAGTTTCAAAGATTTCTTCATAGGGAACCTCCATCAACCATTTCGTTTTTTTCGAGCAGGAACAAGCGAACCCATGATTGCGCAGGCAAGGTTCACTTGTCTGATTGAAACGGCAAGGCAGTACCAACAGAACCACTGTAAGGGTGAATCCGGGCTGGAAACCTTGTCATCCGTCTTTTCATTTTGATAAAGCGTATGGTTCAGAAAAAGTACGCCATAAATCTTTTAGTTTTTTGGTGCCGGGATATGGCTGTAAGGGTGGCGATAGGTCTAAGGCCTTTTACTCGAGAGTCTTGCGATTCTTCAGTCGGCATTTTTTTCTTCGAACCAACGCCAGGCCGACCGGTTGAAATCCTTCCATTCCCAAATGCGGGACAGGATGGCATCGGCCTCATGGTCATGACCCATCAATTGCTTGAGTTTGACCAGGTGGTATAACGTTTTGCCAACCAACGGGTGTCCTTGAGACAGCAAGCTTTCCTTTATATGCAAGGCACAAACATAAAGGCTTTCTGCTTCGGCATATTTCTGCCAGTCTACATACAAATTGGCCAGGAGTTCCAAATACGCCGCGTACTCGATCGAGTATTCACGAGAAGTCTGTTTAATTTCCAGCGCTTTGCCAAAAAGAGCCTCGGCCACGGGGTAATCTCTTCGCTTTTGGTATAACCTGGCCAGATTGGCGTTTACCCAGGCCATTTTAGGGTTTTCGGGGCCCAAATTTGCTTCCCAGATAATCGCGGCACGATTCAAACATGTTTCTGCTTCTTCGTCGAAGCCCTGGATCAAGGCCAGGCGACCTTGATTGTTGAGGATTTGGGCGATCAAAATATGATCCGGAGCTAGATGTGATTCCCTGATCAGCCTCACCTTACGATAGAGCGCATCTGCTTCTTCGAGGTTTCCCTGCCATTCATGGTGCAGGCCGATTATCTCCAGGAAAAGAGCGGAAGAAAAGGAACCTTCCCCATAGGCAATCTCGATGATTTCTCGACTGGTCTCCAGAAGAGGTTCGGCTTTTTCGAATTCCCAAAGTTGCGCATAGGCAAATCCCAAGGTGAGATAGGAATAAGCCAGAGCGGGGCTTCCGGGATCCAGAATGTTGCTTCGGATATCATGCGCTCCTTGGAAAATCCCAAGTGCCTCCTGATGTTTCCCCAGACGCCGGTAAGCGGTTCCCAGGTTGTCCAGGGAAGTTGCCGCAAGTAGGCTTTCGTCCCCAAAAGTGGCTTTCGCAAAGCGCACGGTTTCTCGGCTCAGCACCGCAGCCCGTCCTAAATCGCCTTTTACATATGCCACCAGCGCCCTTCCGTTATAGGCCCGCCACAAATTCATCTCGTTCGGTTCAGCAAGAGACGACAAATTCCGGATTGCCTTTTCGTATGCCTGACCTGCTTTCTCTAAATGGGATGTCGCCAGGTTCCAATCCGCCTCGGAGATAAGGGTAGTGATGAGTAGAGAATTGTCCGGCGCCAAACGGGTTATCGGTTCTTCCCTCATCCACCTCAGTGTGTTTTCGGCATCCCCCAATTTGCCCATATTGATATAGGCATCCACAAGCAGGTTCCCGGCTCGAATCAAAAGAGACGGGTCCCCATGCATGGGATGATTCACCGTGATTTCTTCAAGCAATGGTACCGCTTTGCTGTAACACTCCAAGTTAACATAGGCTTTGCCTAGTGTTTCAAGAAGTAAGATTCTGATGTCGGGGTCGCCGGCCTGTTGTACATCCCGGGCCATATGGTCCAAAAGCGTTTCCAATCGAATTCGATTATCGCCCGCGAGCCGCGGATCGGAAATACTTAAAGCACCGGTCAATATATCGACAAGCTCCCTCGATTTGTCTCGTTCCTGGAGAACTTGCTGTTTTTGCAGGTACAAGGAGGTTGCGAAGACTGACACAAGCATCAAAACAAAGGCGGTCACCGCCACTCCCAGCCGGTACCTAAGCAGGAACTTTCTTGCATAATAAAACCGGCCCTTCCTGCCGGCATGGATGGGATAGCCATTCAAGTACCTTTCTATATCTTCATTGAGAAGATCAACTGATGCGTAGCGTTCTTCGGGCTCTTTCCGGAGCGCGCCTAATACTATTCGATCCGGATCTCCGGAAAGCAGGCGAACAAGCCGGCCTGGCTCTGTGCCTCGTTGTTCGGCTATTGAGGCAGCATCGGTTCGTTTAACGTCTTTCTGGTTACGTATAATTTTACTGGGTCCTGGTATTGTTTTGAAGCGGACATGGGCACCCATGGTAACCGCTTCCTTCTCCAATGTGTTTGGCCGTTGATCACATAGAAGTTCGAATAGAATGACACCCAGGGAATACACATCGCTCAATGTGGTTACAGCCCGATTTGCGAGTTGTTCCGGACTAGCATATTCAGGCGTCAAAAACCTGTGACCCGTGGTCAAGGGTAAGGTTTCATCGGGTTTTCCCGATAACAGTCGAGCAATACCGAAATCGAGCAGTTTGGGTTCGCCGGAGGGAGTTACGAGAATATTGCCGGGTTTCAAATCGCGATGAACTACCAGATTCCGATGCGCGTAACTCACGGCATTACAAACTTTGCGAAAAAGCTTGAAACGTTCTTTGATGTCAAGTTGGTTCCGGTTGCAGAAATGCTGAAGGGGAATGCCGTCCACATACTCCATCACCAGATAGGGACGTGCGTCATCCAGGGCGCCCCCATCGAAAATCGCGGCAATGTTCGGATGTTTCAATCGAGCCAGGATTTTTCTTTCCTGGTGGAAACGGCGGACGAATTCATCTGTATCCAAGCCCCGTTTTAATACCTTGATGGCGACTCTCTTCTGAAATTCGTGCTCTGCCAGGTAAACTACCCCCATCCCTCCGCGACCCAACTCGTTCAGGATACGGTAGGAATGAAACTTGTCGCTTCCAGATGGGAAATCGCTTTTGATATTGAAGGTTTGGTCAAAAACAATCAGGGTATCGTCATCCACTTCAAGGTATTTGATGACATCCCTTCTCAGGCTTTCATCATCGCCACAGGCCTGCTCCAAGAATGCCGGTCGTTTTTCTTCAGGGATTTCCAGCGCCCGCATAAGAATATCTTGTATAGCTTGCCATCGTACTTTATTCAAGATTCTCTCTTTTTTCTCCACCCTTTTCCCTCAAGTTGACGGCTAACCAACGCCTGGCCATTTCCCATTACCTAGCAATGGTTCTTGGGGAAAGATCCAGCGCTTGGGCAACATCGGCACAGCTCAAGCCGACAAAAAACCTCAGCTCGGTAATGCGGCATTGCCGTGGCGACATCCGCTCTAAATCTCTCAAGGCATTGTCCAGCCAAATCAATGTATCCGAATCCAGAACCTTACCATTGGCAAGACTGATGCTACATTGAACAGCCTTCTCGGCATTGCTTCTTTTCCGAGGAGGGTGTTTTCTAGCATAATCTACCAGAATGTGGCGCATGATCCGCGTGATGAAAGTGAAAAATCGCTTTCGGTTTTCGAATCTGGGCATTTTAACTTTTGAAATGCGAAGATAGGCCTCATGAACAAGATCGGCTGTTTGTAACGTATGGTTCCGGCGCTCATTTCGAAGTTGGGCTCTTGCTGCCCTGGAAAGCTCGTCATAAGTTAAGGATATCATATGATTAAAAGACGCTACATCGCCCTCACCCCATTCCGCCAACAGGATCGTAATATCTCCGGCTGAAGCCGCACGGTGGATTTTTGGGTATGGTCTTGTCCGCATGAAATCCTCCAAAACAACCATAAGGGTGAACACCTTTTGTTACGACCCCATAGGGTCATTAGTTTACAGGGTACACGAGGGAATAGGTGATTACCTCCTCCTCTTTCTTGTAGTCCCTTTCGATAGCCATTGCCCACCAACACTTTCTAAGGTCATCTTCGTGCTCATTATGATCAGGTTGAAAATCATCATCGGGCGTACCGAAAAACCAACAGTTCAGGTACTGCGACAAAGCGCTACCAAGCCGGACCCTCCAAAAGCTCGAACAATCGACCACCCTCCGTATCAGAAAACGTGTCTCGGATTCCTGAGGTTCTCAAGAGGTCCAAAGTAGGATAGTCGAGGCGCTACGGAGATTAGTAAGCATCATCGGCCTGATCGGGTCCGTGCGGATGATTTCGGCTGCCAACTTGGGCACACAGTCCGAAATGTCGGGCGAAGGCCCTCGGCACTCGGGTTCGGCAACGAATAGGCGATCAACAAATGCATCATGATCCCCTTCTGAACACCGGACTCGTCACCGAGACGATCATCGCCGCAATCGCTATCAAGATGAAAAAGACCATGGCAGTGTTCTCGAACCCCGAAAGACCGAGATCGCCCATGACGTTGAGGGATGTGTGCAGCAACAGAGCCACAAGCAGGCTACCATTGGTGCTCAGGTAAAACCAGGTGAACAGAACAGACAGAGGTAGAAGGTAGATGATCCGTACTAGGGTCGCCCCCAACCCTTCAGCCCCGAAGCCCGTGTAAAGATCGATCGGCAAGTGCCATAGTCCCCCCACGACACCGAGGATCAGGGATGCAGTGAGCGGATTCGTTCTCTATAGGAGTTCGGGCAACAGAAAACCGCGCCGGCCAATCTATTCTCCCATCGAGCCCCCCCAAGCCACGCTAGTGACGGCTCTGGTATGACCGGAAACGGCGCACGCAGGGAACGGAACGCTTCCACCATCGTGTATGGGAAGCTTCTTTGCCAACTTTCTTCCGACAAATTATGCCTGTGGGAAACCGACGCAACACACCTTCACGGGGTCCGGTGCGGCGGACGAGGACATAGAGCTGGAAGAACCGTCCGCGGCAGATGAGCCGCAAGAGGAGAGCGCCCTCCAAGCAGAGTGGCAAAAGGAGGCGGTAGAGGCCGTTGAGCCGGCCGGCGTTGGATAGCGATGAGG
>JAAUYB010192231.1_pt1 | contig 11272 bp, 13 predicted proteins | sample 7278071 | NCBI WGS metagenome assembly JAAUYB01 (sample SAMN14350121, study PRJNA611818) | marine sediment metagenome | isolation source: surface marine sediment (1.8m) | place: French Polynesia: Moorea | collected 2018-08 | reverse complement strand
GCGCTGTTTCTATGACCTGGTGATCGAGGTCGCCATCGTCCGCCCCGGCCCCATTCAGGGCGACATGGTCCATCCCTACATTCGCCGCCGCAACGGCGAAGAGGCGGTCAGCTTCCCCTCCGACGCCCTGGGCGAGGTGCTGGGCAAGACGCTGGGCGTGCCGCTCTTTCAGGAACAGGCGATGCAGATCGCCATCGTCGGCGCGGGTTTCACCCCCGATCAGGCCGATAGGCTGCGGCGGTCCCTCGCCACCTTCAAGAAACACGGCAACGTGTCAGAGTTCCGCAGCCTGTTCCTGAAAGGCATGCGCAAGAACGGCTATGACGACGATTTCGCCGAGCGCTGTTTTTCGCAGATCGAGGGCTTTGGCTCATACGGCTTTCCCGAAAGCCACGCCGCCAGCTTTGCCCTCTTGGTCTATGCCAGCGCCTGGCTGAAATGCCACCACCCGGGCATCTTTGCCTGCGCGCTGCTGAATTCCCAGCCGATGGGGTTCTACGCGCCGGCCCAGATCGTGCGCGATGCCCGCGAACACGGCGTCACCGTGCGGCCGGTCTGCGTCAATGCCAGCTTCTGGGACAATGTGATGGAGCCTGATGGCCATGGCGGGCTGGCCCTGCGGCTGGGCTTTCGCCAGATCAAGGGACTGGCAGAGGAAGACGCGCAATGGCTGACCGCGGCGCGTGGCAACGGCTATAGGTCCGTGCGGGACGTCTGGCGCCGCGCGGGGCTGGCGCCCGACGTGCTGGCCCGGCTGGCCGAGGCGGATGTGTTCCACGATCTTGGCCTGCCCCGCCGCGACGCGCTGTGGGAGGCCAAGGCCCTGCGCCCCGGCCCGGAACTGCCGCTTTTTGCTGCCGATATGGATGGCGAGGCGATCCATGAGCCCGCCGCCCACCTGCCCGCCATGTCCGCCGGCGAAGAGGTGGTCGAGGATTACGTCGCCCTGCGCCTGACCCTGCGCCAGCACCCGGTGGCCCTACTGCGCCCCTTGCTAACGCCCGAGACCGCGGGTACCCCACAGGTGCCGGCGTTGGGCCCGGTACAGCAAACCGCCCAGGCCCGCCGCGACATGGCCGCCGCCGGCACCGGCCGGCACCCGCGCAACATGCCCCTGCCCATCCCGATGACCCGCGGCAATCCAGACTGACACGCGCCACGATCCCCTTGCGCGCGACCGCGCGCTTACGGAAACTCACCGCCGCACCACATGGGAGCCGCACATGATCGCCGTCATCTTCGAAGTCATCCCCGCTGAGGGGCGTAAACCGGACTATCTCGACATCGCCGCCGAGATGCGGCCGATGGTCGAAGAGGTCGAAGGGTTCATCAGCGTCGAGCGGTTCCAGAGCCTGACCAACCCCGACAAGCTCTTGTCGCTGAGCTTTTTCGAGGATGAGGCCGCGGTGATGCGTTGGCGCAAGCTGGCGGCGCATCGCGGTGCGCAGGCAAAGGGGCGCGCGGGGCTGTTTGCCGATTACCAGTTAAGGGTGGCGCATGTGCTGCGCGACTACGGCCTGACCGACCGGGCCGAGGCCCCCGCAGATAGCGTTGCCCAACATGGCTAACCCGGCCCGGGCGCCTTGGCGACCCGGGCCCTCACCGATGGCCACGGATCAGGCGCCTGACGCGATGATCGCCTCGGCCAGGATCGGCACGGTCTTGGCGTTCAGCCCGGCGATGTTCAGGCGCGAATCGCCCACCATGTAAATCCCGTGGTCCCGCCGCATGGCCTCGACCTGGTCCGGATTGGCGCCGATGCGGGAAAACATGCCGCGGTGCTGCGCGATGAAGCCGAACCGGTCCGACCCGGATAGGCGCTGCAACTCCGACGCCAGCTGTTCGCGCAGCTTCAGCATGCCCAGGCGCATATCCTCAACCTCGGCCTGCCAATCGGCACGCAGCGCGTCGTCCCCCAGCACCATCGTCACCAGCCGCGCGCCATGATCGGGCGGAAAGCTGTAATTCTGGCGGTTGAGGTAGTTCAGCGTCTGCTGGTGCAGCGCGCGCTTGCCCGCGTCCTGCGCCACCACCATCAACAGGCCCGTGCGTTCGCGGTAGATGCCGAAATTTTTCGAACAGGACGCCGCGATCACCGTTTCCGGCAGCTCCGAAGCGATCAACCGGGTCGCGGCGGCGTCCTCCTCCAGCCCGTCGCCAAAGCCCTGATAAGCGATGTCGACCATCGGCGTGGCGCCAGTTTTCTGCAGCAGAGCCACCAGTTCGCGCCACTGCGCCATGTTCAGGTTGGCCCCGGTAGGGTTGTGACAGCAGCCATGCACCAGCACCACGTCGCCGGCTTTGGCATCCGCCAGATCGGCCATCATCCCGTCGAAATCCACACCGCAGGTGTCATCGTCGAAATACCGGTACGGCACCATCTGCATCCCCATATGCTTGAGGATCGACAAGTGGTTGGGCCAGGTCGGGTTCGACACAAAGACCCGCGCATCGGGGTTGGCCATGCGGATGAGGTCAAAGCCCTGACGGCAGGCCCCGGTCCCCCCGGGCGTCGCCGCTGCCGCCACGCTGTCGCGCGGCACGACATCGCCCAGCACCAGCCCGATCATCGCGTCGGAAAACCCGGGATCTCCGGCCAGCCCGGTATAGGATTTGCTCTGCTCGGTCTCCCACCAGCGCTTTTCGGCTTCCTTGACCGCGCGCATGATCGGCGTGTTGCCGTCAGCGTCCTTGTAAACCCCAACACCCAGGTCGATCTTGGCCTCGCGCGGGTCCTCGCGGAAGGCCTGCATCAGCATCAGGATTTTGTCGGCGGGTTGTTCCTTGAGTGTCTCGAACATCAGTTCTCTCCTGTCGCCACGGGCAAGGTCGGGAAGGCGCCCCATTCGGTCCAGGACCCATCGTAAAGCGAATGATCCTCTTTGCCCATGCGCTCCATCGCCAGGGACAGGATCGCCGCGGTCACCCCCGATCCGCAGGTGGTGATCGCCGGTTTGCCCAGATCGACACCGGCCGCCTCGAACACCGCGCGCAGATCGTCCGGCGCCTTCATCGTGCCGTCGTCATTCAGCAGGCTGCGATAATGCACGTTCTTGGACCCTGGGATGTGCCCCGCGCGTAATCCTTCACGCGGCTCGGGCTCTTCGCCGCGGAACCGGCCGGGGGAACGCGCATCGACAATTTCGATATCCTTGAGCTTGGAAGCCGCCGACACTTGCGTCACATCCCGCACCAGATGCGCCTGACGGCGGACGGTCATGTGGCGGTCGCGCACGATGGGCGGCATGTCTTCGACCTCGCGCCCCTCGGCCTGCCACTTGGCAAAGCCGCCATCCAGCACCGCAATGTCAGTCTGCCCCATCAGGCGAAAGAGCCACCAGACCCGTGCCGCAGAAAACATCCCCACGCCGTCATAGACCACAACCTGATGGCCGTCACCTACCCCCATGGCGCGCATCCGGCTCATGAATTTTTCCACCGGCGGGGCCATGTGCGGCAGGTCAGACCGCAGGTCCGAAATCTCGTCGATATCGAAAAACCGCGCGCCGAGGATATGCGCCGCGTCGTATTCGGCGCGGCCGTCGCGGCCCATGTCGGGCAGGTACCAGCTAGCATCCAGCACACGCAGATCAGGGTCTCTGAGATGCCGGGCCAGCCAATCGGTAGAGACCAGCGTTTTGGGGTCGTCTTGGGTCATGGGCGCACACTTCGCGAGCAGTTCAGACCCATTGTCCCTACCCCCGCGGCGCCCATGTGACAAGGGCGTGGCACCGTTCCTAACCCGCTTAAGCGGCGTTACTTGCCCATTGCGTTGCGCAACATGCCGACAATGGCCAAAAGCGCGCCACCTCCGACACCGCCGCTTGCCACCTGGCCAAGAATCGCTGTCAAGTCCATGCCGCCACCGGTCGCGGCGTCGGCCATGCCCCCGGCGCCCAGCATCGACAGGATCTGCCCACCCAGACCACCGCCGACAATCCCGGCCAGCGAATTGAGCAGCGGACCTTGGTTCAGGTTCTTCAGCGCCGCGCCAACAACGTTGCCGCCAACCGCCCCCGACAGTAATCCGATCACCAGTTCCATGGTTCTTCCCCCCGCAAATGGCGGCACAGCACTCGCCACCCGCTGCATAACAAAGCGGCATTGCCCCGCGTCTTCACCGGGAAAAACCGCGGCTTTCTCCCCAGCAAACAGCGTCGGCTTGACCTGCCGGCTGCCGCGCGCCACATTTTTCGCCAGACCAGAAGGGGGGCGAGGCTTGTGAAAAAGACGCCCAAGATCGTGCTGATACTGGGCAGCGGGCCCAACGCGGTTGACGCCGCGCAGTACCCCGCGGACGCCTTTGATGCCTGTGTCGCCATCAACAACGCCTGGCGGGTGCGACCGGATTGGAGCCACCTAGTCTTCCCCGAGGATTTCCCGTCCGACCGCCGGCCCAGTCAGCGCCGCGCGGATCAGCAGATGATCACCGCGCAGGCCTTTATCCCGGCGCAAAACGCCTATGGCGGGGTGATCTATGCCGGCGGCACCATGGCGTTCACCGCCGCCTATTGGGCGCTGCACGCGCTGCGGCCCTCGGTGCTGGCCTTTCTGGGCTGTGACATGGTCTATCCCGACAAGGGGCCAACGCATTTCTACGGCACCGGCGCGCCGGATCCCTTGCGCGCAGATATCACGTTGCAGGATCTGAGCGCCAAATCCGCCCGGCTCGATATCCTCGCGGCCAGGCAGGGCTGCCGCTGTGTGAACCTGTCAACGGCGGAAAGCCGTTTGGTCTTTGACCGCGCGGATATCGCAACGTTGAACGGCCAGCGGGCTGAGGCTCCGCCTTCGGAGGTCGAGGCCGACCGGTTGGAGGCCGCGCTCGGCTACAGCTGCCAGGATGGCCGCTATTGGGAGCGGTTGGAGGCCTATGACCCGGCCGCCCTGCGCCGCGTCGACGCTTTGTGGCGCCGGGCGCATCGCAGCTGGCAACGCGCGCGGCTCGACAACGTCGCCTAAGACCAGTCGCGCGTCACCAGGGCGCGTGGCGGAAAAACCAATCGACCGTGTCCAGCGCCTCGTTCCGTTCCGCATCGCGTTCCTTGTAGATCTCGTGAAACGCACCGTCGATCGCCACGAACTGGCAGACATACCGCCCCGCCGCAGCCAGGCTTGCGTCGTTCAACCGGTCACAAAACCCGGTGTGATGCGACAGATCGGGTGGCGCATCAAACATCTCTGCATATTGCCGATAGGCGCGCAAATCCCGCGTTGCACTCAGCAGCATCACCGGCACGTGGACCATCTGCGCCAGGCTCTCCTCCGCACGCATTTGCCGCAGATACCGCACCGACTCGCGTGCCCAGTTGTTGGTGGTGCCGCCGATCTGCGGGCCGGGCCAGTTTTCCCCGGCATATTCCGCCTCGCGGATCGCGCTCCAGTCATATTCGTCCCACATAAAGGTGCGCAGATCATACCGCGTGCGGCTGTGGGTCATCATGTCCTCGCAGGCCGGCTCAAACTCGCGCGAGCAGGTCTCATAGCTGCCAAAGGTGTCGGCCGCGGCATACGCCTCGCAGCGCGTCTCATCCCACATCGCCGCCACGCTGCAGCGCCACCAGGCCTGCAGGGCCACACCGGTTTCCGAGTAGATCCGTAGGTTCAGCCAGCTCGGATCCGCGTCGGTGAAACTGATGTAGTTCACGTGGATCATCGCACTGACAAACGCAGCGGCCGCAAAGGGATTTTCGGCACCCACCTGCTGGAAGTACCCGATGCCGATGGCGCCCCCCAGCGAGTTTGAGGTCAAAAACAGCCGATGCCCCGCCCCCGCGCCCATAGCGGCAAGGTCGTCCTGAACTGCGTCTACAAAGACTGCGAAATCATCCACATAGTCGGAAAACCGGACGATATGGCTCTTGTCCGGGTCGGGCAGCAGTCGTGGCGACAGCCCCTGCCCGCGGTGATCGATGACGTAAACCGGGCTGTATCCCCGGGCGATGAAATCGATCGCTGTTTCGGCATATTCATACGACGGCTCACCGCGCCCCGGCGCAATGATCAACGCGCCATGCTCGCCCAGCGCACAGCCAAACCGGCTGTAACGCAACCGGTAGCCATCGCGCGGCACAGAAATCACCCGCCGTTCCCAGCCCAGACCATCCTCCGCGGCGCTGCAATCGGCATCACGGGTGAGATAGGCCACCATCTCGTCAAAGACAGTCGCCTCCTCAAGCGCATGCGCCGGCGGTGTTAGAACTGCCCAAACCAGCGCCAGAATGACCAGAACCCGCATGTCGCCCCCCATCGCTTGCGTGTCACACCAGCGTAGGCCGCGCAGACAACACGGGCTTTGCGGGAAATCAATATGACGGGTCAGCCGCCCTGCTTCAGCAGCCGCTGTTTCTGACGGCCCCAATCACGCTTGGCCTCGGTCTCGCGCTTGTCGACGGTCTTTTTGCCCTTGGCGATGCCAATCTTCATCTTGGCGATGCCCTTGTGGTTGAAATAGAGCACCAGCGGCACCAGCGTCATGCCCTTGCGCTGGGTGTCGTTCCAGAGCCGCGACAGCTCTTTGCGTGACACCAGCAGCTTGCGTCGGCGCCGTTCCTCATGCGGAAACATCGCCCGTTCGTAAGGCGCGATGTAAGAGTTCACCAGCCACAGCTCGCCATCCTCCACCGCTGCGTAACACTCGGTGATATTGGCGGTGTTTTCGCGCAGCGATTTCACCTCGGATCCGGTCAGCACGATCCCGCATTCGATATCATCCTCGATCGCGTAATCGAAGCGCGCGCGCCGGTTTTCGGCGATCACTTTGTAGTTCGGGTCGGTCTTGGGTTTCTTGGCCATGGGCGCCAGAGATAGGCACTGCGCGCGCCGCTGTCCATGGGCCTGCTTTACGCTTGGCCGGGTCCTTCGATCATCTCGACCCGCGTCGCGTGCCGGCCGCCTTCGAACGTGGCCGTCAGAAACGCCTCGACGATGTCCAGCGCCAGGCCCTCGCCAATCACCCGCGCGCCCAGCGACAGCATGTTGGCATCATTGTGCTGGCGAATCATCCGGGCCGAGAAGGTGTCGGAACAAACCCCGCAGCGAATGCCCGCCACCTTGTTGGCGGCCATCATGATGCCCTGTCCAGTGCCGCAGAGGATGATGCCCAGCGTGCAATCCCCCGAGGCAACGCGCTCTGCCGCCGCCTGTCCGTGCAGGGGGTAATGCGTGCTCTCGGTCGTGGTCGGGCCAATATCAACGACCTCCCACCCGAGGCTCGTCACATGGGCCGCAACGGCCAGCCGCAATTCAATGGCGGCATGGTCGCTGGATAGCACAACGCGTTTGGAGCTGCTCATGTTGCTGTCATCCCCTGTCTCAAAGCCCTCATGCCAGCATCATGACCCGCGATAGGTCGACATGCCATAGGGCGACAGCAAAAGCGGCACATGGTAATGCGCGTCGGCGTCCGCCATGCCAAAGCGGATCGGGACCTGATCGAGGAACAGCGGCTCCTCCCCCGCCTGCCCGGTGGCGCGCAGATAGTCGCCGCAAAAGAAGATCAGCTCATAGGTCCCGGTCTTGAACTTGCCCTGAGGCAGGATCGGCGCATCGGTGCGCCCGTCGCTGTTGGTGACGGTCTCAGCGATCTTGCGGTGCGAATTGCCCGACACGCGGTAGAGCGCGATCTTGATCCCCTCAGCCGGCACGCCACGGCCTGTATCCAGAACATGGGTGGTCAGATATCCTTCGGCCATCTTGGCGCTCCTTTTTTCCGCAAACCCGGCATCAGGTGCCTCAATAGCAGAGATTGGCAGCAAAAGCGGCGTCCCGGCCCGGCAAAAGGTCTTTTCCGATTTTTTTGAAAATCGCCGCGGATTATTCGGATATACATCAGGATCAGTTTTCGGGGAAGCAATCGGCATGCAAAGATACCCACGTGACCTGATCGGCTATGGGCCCAACCCGCCAGACGCCGCCTGGCCCGGCAGCGCGCGGATTGCGGTGCAATTTGTGCTGAATTTCGAGGAAGGCGGCGAGAACAACATCCTGCATGGCGATGCCGCGTCCGAGGCGTTCCTGTCCGACATCCCCGGCGCTGCGCCCTGGCCGGGTCAGCGCCACTGGAACATGGAATCGCTTTACGATTATGGCGCGCGGGCCGGGTTCTGGCGGCTGCACCGCCTGTTCACCGGGGCGCGCATCCCCGTCACCATCTACGGCGTCGCCACGGCGCTAGCCCGCGCGCCCGAACAGGTCGAGGCGATGAAAGATGCGGGGTGGGAGATTGCCTCCCACGGGCTGAAATGGGTCGAACACCGCGACATGCCCGAGGAAGAAGAGCGCGCCGCGATCGCCGAGGCCATCCGCCTGCACACCGAGGTTGTCGGCACCCCGCCGCGCGGCTGGTATACCGGGCGTTGTTCGGAAAACACCGTGCGGCTGGTCGCTGAAACGGGCGCGTTCGACTATATCTCGGACGCCTATGATGATGACCTGCCGCACTGGATCGAGGTCGAGGAGCGGGATCAGCTGATCATCCCCTACACTTTGGAGGCCAACGATATGCGCTTTGCCACGGCGCCCGGCTGGGTGACGGGGCAGGATTTCTTTGTCTACCTGCGCGACGCGTTTGACGCACTTTATGCCGAGGGGGCCGCGGGCCGCCCGGCTATGCTCAGCATCGGGCTGCATTGCCGGCTGATCGGGCGACCGGGCAAGATCGCCGGGTTGCGGCAATTCATCGAGCATATCCAGGGCCATGAAGGCGTCTGGTGCCCCCGCCGGATCGAGATTGCGGAACACTGGGCCCAACACCACCCGCATCAGCGCCGCGAACGCCCCTCGCAGATGTCCCGCGACCGGTTTCTCGCGTGTTTCGGCGGCGTGTTCGAGCATTCCCCTTGGATCGCCGAGCGCGCCTGGGACGGTGAGCTTGGCCCCGTGCATGACCGCCCTGCCGGGCTGCACAACGCGTTGGCGCGGGTGTTCCGCAGTGCATCGCGTGAGGAGCGTCTGGGCGTGCTGACAGCGCACCCCGATCTCGCCGGGAAACTGGCCGCGGCCAAGCGCCTGACGGCGGATTCCACTGCCGAACAGGCCAGCGCCGGGCTTGATGCGCTGACGGATGACGAACGCGCCCGCTTCACCGCGTTGAACAGCGCCTATGTCGAAAAACACGGGTTCCCCTTCATCATCGCCGTGCGGGACCACAACAAGGCGGGCATCCTGAACGCCTTTGAACGCCGCCTCGATAACGACACGGACGCGGAGTTCGCCGAGGCCTGCCGCCAAGTCGAACGCATCGCCCGCCTTCGGTTGGAGGATATGCTGTGAGTGACATGCATGACCTGATCGGTACCTCTTACGCCTTCCCACCCGGCGGCCTGCCGGGCCAAAACGAAAATCCCGAAGGCAGTGCGGTCTTCACCGAGGCCTACGCCGTGCTCCCCGCAGGCACGATGCGCGACATCGTGACCTCGCTCCTGCCCGGATGGGAAAAAACCCGCGCCTGGATCCTCGCCCGGCCGCTAACAGGCTTTGCCGAAAGCTTTGCGCAATACGCGGTCGAGGTGGAACCGGGCGGCGGATCAAACACCCCCGAACCCGATCCGGAGGCCCAGGCGATCCTGTTTGTGGCCGCGGGTGAGATGCACCTGACCTATGACGGCTTGTCCCACGCGCTGTCAGCGGGCGGATATGCCTATATCCCGGCCGGCACCGCCTGGAAGATCAGCAACCCTGGCCACACAGACCTAAAATTCCACTGGATCCGCAAACGCTGGCAGCCAGCGGACGGCGTGAAACGACCAGAGGCCTTCGTGACCACGGATGCAGCCGAGCCGATCCGCTGGATGCCGGGCACCGACAAATGGGGCACCACGCGCTTCGCCAACCCAGACGACATCCGCCACGACTGCCACGTCAATATCGTCACCTTCCTGCCCAGCGGGCGCATTCCCTTTGCCGAAACCCATGTGATGGAACACGGACTTTACGTGTTGCAAGGCACCGCGCGGTATCTGCTGAACAAAGATTGGGTCGAGGTCGGCCCGGGAGACTTCATGTGGCTGCGCGCCTTCTGCCCGCAGGCCTGCATCGCCACGGGCGAAGAGCCCTTTCGCTACCTGCTCTACAAAGACGTTAATCGCCATCCGGAGCTGACGCTATGAGCCGGGCGAAATTCCATTCATGGAATTTGCAAATTTCTTGCAAGAAATTTCGCCCTGGGGACCACCGGTGATGCAACAGATCGTGGCACAGCCCTTGACCCAAGCGGTCTTTGCGCCTTTTGGCGATGTCCTCGAGGTCGCGGGCGCTCCGGACAAAATCATCAACCAGGGGCTTTGCGGGCGCTTTCACGATCGGGCGCAGCTCGATTTCGGCCCCGGCGGCCGCGCCGGGATTAGCTTGTTCGATGCTCAGCCCCGCGCCCTGCCTTATCGGCTCGACATGGTCGAACGCCATCCGGAAGGCTCCCAGGCGTTTATCCCAATGCATCAAAAGCCCTGGCTTGTGATCACCGCCGAAACCGGCGACACCCCCGGCCCGATACACGCCTTCATCGCCACACCCGGGCAGGGCATCAATTTCCATCGCGGCACCTGGCACGGGGTGCTGACGCCGGTGCATGCCCCCGGTCTTTTTGCCGTGATTGACCGCATCGGCGACACGCCCAACCTGCAAGAACACTGGCTGCCAGAGCCGGTCGAGATCCTCGCCCCCAACCCCGCGTGAGAACGGGCCAACCCAACGCCTTTGACCAAAAGGACCACGCCCATGACTGACACAAGCATCGGAACCCCGGCGCAGCTGCGCGATCCCAACTACACCCCGCCGCTGGCCAAGGCGGTGCCTTTGGGCATCCAGCACGTGCGGGCGATGTTCGTCAGCAACGTCACTCCGGCGATCATTGTCTGTGGCGCGGCGGGGTTTGGCTTTGGCTCGAACAGCCCGGATTTTCCGCAGATGATCTACATGATCCAGATGTCGATGTTCTTTGCCGGCATCGCCACGCTGATCCAGACCATCGGTGTTGGCCCGGTGGGTGCCAAACTGCCGATTGTTCAGGGCACCAGCTTTGCCTTTATCCCGATCATGATCCCGCTGGTCGCCGGCAAGGGGGTCGACGCCATCGCCGTGCTGATGGGGGGCATCGTGGCGGGCGGCCTGTTCCACGCTTTCCCTAGTGGATCCGACCCCTTTAAGCCTGGCTTAAATGCAAATTTAAGCCAGGCTTAAATCTTTCCGACCATAGTGAATAAGGTTATTTATTCCTTATTTTTATTCACTTCTATTAAACCTGGCTTAAATTCTTGGGACAGCAACAAATTAT
>JAAUYB010100691.1_pt1 | contig 11272 bp, 11 predicted proteins | sample 7278071 | NCBI WGS metagenome assembly JAAUYB01 (sample SAMN14350121, study PRJNA611818) | marine sediment metagenome | isolation source: surface marine sediment (1.8m) | place: French Polynesia: Moorea | collected 2018-08 | reverse complement strand
TTCTTTTCACGATTATCGATCCGAACTGCAACGGATAAGCCATCACCATCAAGGATTGTTCCAATTGCGGCAAGAGATGAAGTAATTAACCTGACTATATTATCTTTTACCTGAGCATCATCTAAGCCTCTATCACGCTTTAAGATTTGAGGAGTGTAGATTTTTTTGAGCAAATTACTCCCAGCAGAGCAAATATTTGCATCATCATATTTGCTCTGATCGGCCTTTTGAAAGAATTGATCCCATCCTTCAGTCCATTCCTCTTTTAGCTCCAAGTCATCTACCTGCTCCAACACTAACTTAGCAAGAGACTTAAGCTTCCTAAGTTGTGTCCTTGAATGAGGAGCTTTTGCGTAAGTGTTACCAAAAATGGTAATGAAATCCAGAGTTTGTTCGGTAATCAAAGGATTTTTTGCAGAAAGGCTTACCGAAAAAAATGAATCTAATGCAGGAGTCAGTAGAGCAAAAATAGGTGATTCCCAATTCTCAACACAAGAGGTAAGCCCAAGAATACTGATTCTTGATAGACTATCAGAAGTAATATTCTGTCGAGATAACACTGCTGCAAGAAGTAGCCAAACTACATCGGTGTTGACATCTGTTTTATTATTAAGTAGTTCGCTTCCTAATACTCCCAAGGTTATTTCTAGAACCTTCTGTGATCCCAATGCAAGCAGGACAGCAAAATCTCGAACAGTATCATTTACTGCTGTTAAGTTAATTGAATTTTTAGCAATTTCGACTCTTGCTCCGTCAATATCATCGGAGTCTAGAAATTGCTGGACTTTAGTGAGAATAGCTGTCATTCTGCTTGTTCCACAGGGATAAAAGTAAGACCACTCTGAATTTCAATATCAACACGAGCATCAGGGACACTACGGTTAGGATCTTGAAACAAGAAATGATAAGCCTTCTTGATCAGTAACAGGATTTTCTTGCGCCCAAGAATGACTATATCCGCCCAAGTCATGTTTATTAATATCCTGTCCTTGAGCTTGTACTCTCCCACGATAGGGTGCTGACATATTAACCGTTAAATCTAACTAGATAAATTTCTGCAAAAAATAGGGAGATATGCCAATTTTATTCCTATCTCCCATATTTCTCTAATTTAGTGATCTTAAAGTCAGAAGTCTACTTATTTTCTAAATATTTAGCCACAGTTTGTACATCCTTATCTCCCCGTCCCGAACAGTTAATAATAATACGGGGGCTCCCTTCTAAGCTCGGACACAGAGTTTCTAAATAGGCGATCGCATGGGAAGTTTCCAAAGCAGGAATAATGCCTTCTAACTGGGATAACCTCTGAAAAGCGGCCACCGCTTCCGCATCCGTGACACTATAATATTCAGCGCGACCACTATCTTTCAGGTAACTATGTTCTGGCCCCACCCCAGGATAGTCCAAACCAGCACTGATAGAATGGGCTTCTATAACCTGTCCTTCTTCATCTTGCAATAAATAACTCATCGCTCCATGTAACACCCCTGGACGACCTTTTGTCAGGGTTGCAGCGTGTTTTCCAGAGGCAATACTTTCCCCTGCTGCTTCGACCCCAATAATACGGATAGAAGGTTCTTTGACAAACTCATAAAAAAGTCCCATGGCATTAGAGCCACCACCCACACAGGCCAGTAAAATATCAGGTAAACTGTCCCATTTTTCCGTGCATTGTTGGCGAGTTTCTTGACCAATAATATGATGAAAGTCCCTGACAATCATAGGATAAGGATGAGGTCCGGCCACAGAACCCAAAATGTAATGGGTGGTTTCTACATTTGTCACCCAGTCTCTTATGGCTTCTGATGTGGCATCTTTGAGGGTTCCCGTTCCCGCTTCGACGGGTTGCACCGTTGCACCCAAAAGTTTCATACGGAAGACATTTAACTTTTGTCTTTCCATATCATGAACACCCATATAGATGACGCATTCTAGGCCAAAACGGGCGCAAACTGTGGCGGTAGCGACTCCATGTTGTCCCGCTCCAGTTTCAGCAATAACGCGCTTTTTACCCATGCGTTTCGCTAATAAGACTTGTCCGAGGGCATTATTAATTTTATGGGCCCCTGTATGGTTTAAATCTTCACGTTTCAGATAAATTTTTGGGCCGCTACCGTCGGGACGAGCGTAATATTGTGTTAAACGTTCCGCAAAATAGAGGGGACTGGGACGACCTACATAATCTTTTAATAATTGAGATAATTCCTGTTGAAAGTCGGGCTCATCTTTGTAGCGCTTATAAGCTGTTTCTAGCTCGCTAAGAGCGGGCATAAGGGTTTCTGGGACATATTTTCCCCCATAGCTGCCAAAGCGACCGATCTCGTCGGGATATTGGGTTTGTGTGGGTGAAGATGGGGAAATGGGTGTAGTTGTCATCGTTGTGTTCGTCTTGATGTTGCGATTAAGCAGAAAGCTTTTGATCAGGCTAAGATCATGGTAACTGTTTTTCTTATTGCTATCATTATGTCTTCTAAGTCTAATCAGTCTCAGTCTATGGCCTATCAAGAGTTTGGTAATTCTTCCAATTCTGAGGCATTAAAACGGACAGTCCCTGATTTACCACCGCAGCAACAGAATATTAGGGTACAGTCAACTCGTTCGGGACGCAAGGGAAAAACAGTGACAGTGATTACAGGGTTTCAACATTCCCCAGAAAGCTTAAATAAGTTATTAAAACAGTTAAAAAGTAAATGTGGTAGTGGGGGAACTCTTAAAGATAATACCCTTGAAATTCAAGGAGATCATCGTCAAAAGTTGGTTCAAGTTTTGGGTGATTTAGGATATAAGGTTAAAATTAGTGGTGGATAGGCTAAAACACATTTAAAATGTGTTTTAGCAAGGCAAAAGGCTTTCATACTACTTCATTCACCATTCACCATTATGTTTGAGTAAAATAAATAATATTAAGTCATTAAAATTAATTCTATCAAACAAAAAGACTTCCTAAAATAGAGGTTTTAACCCAAAGTCATCAACATTCAATTATTGATTATATCGTAATGATAATGGGATTAAATTTTCCGTAGTTACACCCCTGGCACTTATTAATTACTTTAGCTATTTTAGAGATAAATAGGAATATTAAGAATATGATTGAATTAATTATCCCTAGTGTCATTGGTTTAGGTTTAGGGGGTTTTTTAGGCCATTATTTAGCAAGAAAAGGAATCACCGCCGAAAATGCTTTAGATAAACATCAAAAAACAGCTAGAGTAATTTTCATAAGTTTAGCAGGTATTTTAACCTTATTAATTATCATTGATCGCTCTAACATATCCTATCATCTTCCTCAACTTTTTCCTCATATTTTTACTCTTTATTTACAAGCAATTTTTGATAATTTATTGTTATGCTTTGGCTTTTTCATTTTTGGACTACTATTACTGTTAGAATTATCGGGATGGTCATCAAGTAAGCGCAGGAATCAATTATTAATTGGACTCTCTGCCATCAGTTTATGTTTGTCATTACTATTGTATTGGTTTTCTCCTATTGTTAATGATGTAGAAGAATCCAGAATAGTTGACGGAATTGTTCTGCAAACAACGACTGTTACCTGTGCGCCTGCTAGTATTGCTACCTTAGCTAGACTTAGTGGTAAACACCCCGAAATTGAAGAAAAAGAAGTAGTAAAACTGACAAAAACAAATCGCTTAGGAACGAATACCTTAGCCGAAATTGAGGCGATGAAGAAGCTGGGATTAAATCCAGAATATCATCATGATTTGACAGTAGAAGAGTTATTAAAACGAAATCAACTTGCTTTACTTCATGTGAAACAACGTTGGTTAAGTCAACAATTTCCCCATGCGGTTGTTTTATTAAAATTTGACCATAAAAATCAAGAGTTAATCTTAGGAAATCCCCTGTTTGGTTTGGAAGCTAAAAAGGTCAGTGAACTCAAAGATTACTGGTTTGGCGAAGTTATTTTTGTTAGTTAATACCTTTTAATAGAGACGTTAAAGATAACGTCTCTAATGTTTTTTATTATGTTTAGATACTCAAAGCAAACCCAAAAAATACAAAGCCTATTGAGGTAATTACTAACCCAATAATTCGTAAAATGTAAGCAAATTTATTGCTGAATTCATGTTTAAGAAAAGTTGCTATTCCCCAAGCAGTAAAAGCAACCAATAATTGAATAACAGTAAACCCAGCTAAATAGGCAACCAATGGATTCATTTCTGCCCCAACAATCGCTTCTCCATAGGCATAACCATGAAAAACTCCAGCAATAATAGCAAGGGTTGTTACTAAAATTGTGGAGATATTAGAGGAGAAAAAGGGATGATTTTTGATGGCTAATAAACTTCCGAAAAGAATCACAGAAACAGCGATAAATATTTATGGATAAGGTAAATTTATTGCTTCTAAATGAAGACCTGTTCCTCCCATAGTAGCGATCATAAAAGCAATAGGAATTAAAAAGCCTTGCTTAAATTTTGTGCCTAATAAACCACTAGCAACGATAAAAGCAAAATGATCATGTTAAAAAATTGGGAAACATTATTTGAAATGCTTCCCTAATAATACATTATTTTCTATCAGTTAGAGACTAGAGATATCTTTGTGCAAATTGAGCCAGAATTGTTTGATCTGACAAGTCAGATTGTATATGCAGTTGTAGCCATTTTAAAGCCCTTTGTTGAGCATGTTGCTTTTGTTAGATGTATTGATATTTACTTACCTAAGAATACAGGGATTTTAAAAGAAAGTCAATTCTATTTCCATCAAGGCTGTGAGCAAACATGGCAAATCTTGAAACAAATGGGAAATATAGACCAAAAAGATGAGGCTTCGGTTTAATAGTAATGGTGGCTACTCTCGTCATGATGAACACAGATATCAAGCTAGAAGGAATTACATGGCCAATCTCAACCCAACAGCAAGTTATAGCCTCGCGTTAACTATTGAATTACCCAATATTGCAGGAACCCTCGCTAATGTTACCCAAGCGATCGCCGGAGCCCAGGGCAGTTTAGGACAAATTTCCCTCATTGAGCATAATCTGAAAATTACCCAACGGGAAATTACTGTTGAAGCGTCTAGTGAAGAACACGCTGAGAAAATTGTGTCTGCTGTCAGAGAAATACCTAACGTCAAAATACTGAAGCTATCTGATCGCACCTTTGATCTGCACCGTCAGGGTAAAATTACCGTTGAAAGTCGTCTGCCTCTCAATTCCCAAGGGGACTTGGCCATGGCCTATACCCCAGGAGTGGGTAGAATTTGTAAAGCGATCGCCCTTGAACCCTCTCAAGTCTATAACCTCACCATTAAACATAACACTGTTGCCGTAGTAACTGATGGCAGTGCGGTATTAGGGTTAGGCAACCTGGGGCCTGAAGCTGCTCTTCCCGTTATGGAAGGGAAAGCTATGTTATTTAAAGAATTTGCGGGGGTAGATGCTTTTCCCATCTGTTTAGCAACCCAAGATACAGAAGAAATCATCGAAACCGTTAAGCGTATTGCCCCAGTTTTTGGTGGCATTAATTTAGAGGATATTGCTGCTCCTCGTTGCTTTGAAATTGAAAAGCGACTACGTCAAGAATTGAATATTCCGGTTTTCCATGATGATCAACATGGGACAGCCATTGTTACCCTAGCGGCCTTATTTAATGCTCTGAAATTAGTCCAGAAGACCCTAGAAGAGGTGCGAATTGTGATTAATGGGGCGGGGGCTGCCGGAGTGGCCATCGCCGCTTTATTACGGGCTGCAGGGGCAACTACGATCTGGTTATGTGACTCCAAAGGAGTAATTTCTAGCTCTCGAACCGATCTTAACTCTCAAAAACAAGCTTATGCTGTGAGTGCCAGTGGGACATTAGCCGATGCGATGCAAGGGGCCGATGTCTTCTTAGGGGTGAGTGCGCCTGGGGTAGTAACGCCGGAAATGGTACGTTCTATGAATAAAGATCCCATTGTTTTTGCCATGGCTAACCCCATTCCTGAAATTCAACCAGAGTTAGTGCTTAATGATGTAGCAGTCATGGCTACGGGGCGCAGTGATTATCCTAACCAGATTAATAATGTTTTAGCCTTTCCTGGAGTCTTTCGTGGGGCATTAGACTGTCACGCTCAAAATATTACGGAGCATATGTATTTAGAAGCAGCAAAAGCGATCGCATCTTTGGTCAATGCCAGTCAATTAGATGCTGAGCATATTATTCCTTCTGTGTTTGATAAACGGGTTTCCTCTGCTGTAGCTAGTGCTGTACAATTAGCTGCCCGTCAAGATGGTGTGGCGACTCAATAATTTTAATAAAATTTGTAGGGGCTTAATAATATTAAGCCCGTGCAGAAATTACTGAATCACTTAATAATCCTGAGTTTTTTACTTCTGGCGTGGGGAGAGTCAGATTCATCAGAGATAAATGTCACAATCACTTTTGTTCCTTCTGTAATATATAAGTCGACTCCATTAATTCCATCTAACTATCCATTCTCCTTACGTTGGTAACCTTGTACTGAATTAATCAGTGATCGCACTTCTTTAGTCCCTTGAGAGGGTTCAAAAGAAAGAGGAAATTTCCCACTATTTAACATTCGTAACCCCAAAGGTGCAAGACTCAGCAACCCTTGTAAATCTCGGAAATAATTACCCACCACAAAAACCCCAAATTTCCGTTCATCGATCCATCCCCCTTCCTTCACCAAGTCGATCAAGACTTTCCGGTGACGAATAGCGCGACTACTTTGAGCATCCTTGCGTTCTAAAATTTCTTGTTTAAGATGACTAATTTGATCCATGGGAGCAACTTCCATAGGACAAACCGCATTACAGTAATAACAGCGTGTACACCCCCAAACCCCTTCTGTTCCTTGACTATAGCTCTCTAAACGCTCTTCTATTGTGGTATCACGGGAGTCTGCTACCATGCGTTGGGCTTTAGCTAAGGCATGGGGACCCACAAACTCAGGGTTAACTGTGAGGGCATTACATTCAGAATAACAAGCCCCACACATAATACAGTTACCCGTCTGGTCCAACTGCGATCGCTCTTCAGGAGTTTGCAAAAATTCTCTTTCAGGAATCTTGCGCCCTTTGGTACTGACATAAGGATCAACCTCTTGCAGTTTATCCCAAAAACCCGACATATCCACCACTAAATCCTTAATAACGGGCATATTCCCCAAGGGTGCAATAGTGATTGTGGGGAAGTCTCCATTCTGGGAAGGGGATAGCATTTCGAGTTCTTGTCCCACATTTTGTTTACAGGCCAAAGCTGATCGCCCATTAATTCTCATACTACAACTACCACAGATGGTATTGCGACAATTTTTACGGAAGGCTAAGCTGCCATCATGTTCCCACTTAATCCGATTTAAGGATTCTAATATTGTATTGCCAGCTTGAACCTCTAAGGTATAAGTCTGTAGCTGAGGACTTTGATGGGGTTTTTGTCGCCAAACTTTAAACAATACTTCCATGGGAACAATGAGGGTAATTTTCTCAAAAATGTGACTAACCTTTTCTATCCTATCTCGTTCCTGGAGATTGTATCGTCTATGTCTTCATGGTCTGAGAATTTCCCCTCATTCCATACTCTGCTCCCCCATGGCTCTTTTCTGCAAGGTTAATATTTAATGTAAACCCTACCCAAATAAAGGTTGTAGACGTTTTATGATTGTACTTTCTTGGCCTTCTTTGCCAACCAAATGACTAGAACCGTGAACGATCTTGAATAGCAATTTATCTGGGTTTCAGGGTAGTCCCATCAATTTTACTCCCTTAAACCCCCTGTTATCAAGTTCATAATTCTTGAAATTTTTTTTGTTTAGTTTAGGGATTTAACGCTATATTTTTGATATGATCAATAATGATCAATATTACCAAGTCATTATTGACATAAAATCAAAGGACATTGACAAGATCATGAGCGACACAAATCCAATTCCCTTAATGGGAAAAGCCTTACTTCAAAAAGTAAAAGAGTTGTCCCATAAGCCTCGGCGAGAAACAGCCAAAGAATGTGGATATTACTCAGTGACAAAAGACGGGCAAGTTCGTGTTAACTTAACCGACTTTTATGACGCAGTTCTCGGTGCCAAAGGGGTTCCCCTGGAACCAGGTTCTACAAAAGATGGTCGGGGACGTGAACCTACCTACCGTGTCAGCGTTCATAAGAATGGTCAAATTGTTATTGGTTCTACCTATACTCAGGAGATGGGATTAAAACCAGGGGATGAATTTGAGATTAAATTAGGCTACAAACATATTCATCTCAAACAAATTGGTGCTGAAGAAGAAGCTGAAGATTAATAGGCTACCTAAACCATGTTTCTCTCAGGATAAACATGGGGTCAACATCTCCAAGCCTAAGAGTGAAACAATAGTAGCAGTTTCTGCTTTCTGAGTCCGACGACAGGGAATAAGAAGGGATAATTCTCGTGCTACAAATGAGTGGAGATTAGGGGCCGGATACTAACAAAACGGATATGTTATCGTCAGATGAGAAGTTTGTCAGGAATTCGCCTCTATAATGTCATTCATAACAATGGAAAATGGTTTAGAGTTAGGGCCAAACCAGGTTAGATGGGAAGCAATGTTAACTTCCCAGTTTGACCATTGGATTAATTTTCTGAAGACCATTCCTAGTGGGAGTAAAATTGGTCTTTTCTTATTAATTTGGTTTGTACTTTGGTTGCCTATTGCTTTAGGATTGAGCAAAGGACTGAACTGGAAGCCGTTTCAACCTTTAAACTCAGCCCAAAAATTACCCTTATTAGTCCCACTTTATTTATTGGTTCCCTTATTGGGATGGTTTACCCTCGTCATCGAAGGCAGATCATTATCCGACTATGGATTATCGTGGCAACCTAGTCTCTTGATTTCCCTCTGTTTAGGTATGCTTTTAGGGGTGGGAGGGTTAGGAGTCGTTTTTACCCTAGAAAATGGTTTCGGGTGGCTAAAATGGAACCCTGAGAACCGATTTAGATTAGTTAAGGTTGCCCTGCCAATCTTAGCATTGGCCTTATGGGTAGGCTTAACAGAAGAATTTGTCTTTCGGGGAATTTTTCAAAGCATTTTAGAGCAAGATTATGATAGGTGGGTGGGAGCTATCATTGCTAGTATTATTTTCGCCCTTCTACATCTACTCTGGGAACGTCAAGAAACCTTTCCCCAGTTACCAGGATTATGGTTAATGGGAATGGTTTTGGTGGTGGCCAGATGGGTTGATGGAGGAAGTTTAGGGTTAGCCTGGGGACTCCATGGGGGTTGGGTATGGGGGTTATCCTCTCTCGATGCTGCTCAACTGATATCCTACACAGGTAAAGGAAAAAATTGGATGATTGGCATTAACCAGCAGCCTTTAGCGGGTGTGATGGGGATTTTGTGTTTATTAGGAACAGGTTTAATTTTATGGCCTTGGCCAGTGCTTTAGATAAATACCTGTGTTCTACAATTTTCTCCGACTATTTATCTCCCTTCGGGAGGGGGAACAGGAAACAGGGAACAGGGAACGAAATTATAGAATTATTGTAAGAATTCTTAATAAAAATTAGCATCAAATCATTATAGGCTACACAACTAGGCGGTTTTTTAAGCTTTTGTAATAAGCCACCGATCTATTGTTCACTTAAGTAACAGGAAAATATAGCATGAGCATTAATTTAGCAACTATGTTAAGGGAAGGGACAAAAAAGTCCCACACAATGGCAGAAAATGTGGGTTTTGTCAAGTGTTTTTTAAAAGGAGTTGTGGAAAAAAATTCTTATCGAACATTGGTAGCTAATCTCTACTTTGTCTATACAGCAATGGAAGAAGAGATGGAAAACCTACGCCATCATGAAATTGTTTCTAAAATTTACTTTCCTCAGTTAAATCGTAAACAGTCTTTAGAAAAAGATTTATCTTTTTATTATGGAACTGACTGGCGCAATGAAGTTGCTCCTTCAGAAGCAGCACAAGCTTATGTTGCCCGTATTCACGAAATTGCCAAGACTCAACCTGAGTTATTAGCTGCTCATTCTTACACCCGTTATTTAGGGGATTTATCTGGGGGACAAATTCTCAAGAAAATTGCTCAACGTGCCATGAATTTGGGTAAAAATGGTGGCACCGCTTTTTATGAGTTTGAAACTATTTCTGATGAAAAAGCCTTTAAAAATAAGTATCGTCAGGCATTAAATGAACTGCCCATTGACCAAGGAACAGCTGAGAAGATTGTTGATGAAGCTAATGCTGCTTTTGGCATGAACATGAAAATGTTTATGGAGTTAGAAGGTAACTTAATTAAAGCCATTGGTATTATGCTCTTTAATACCTTAACCCGTCGCATGGGTAAAGGTAGCACCGAGTTGGCTACTGCCGCTGAATAAACTTTTAATCTGAAGACAATGGTAGGGAGACTTACCCTACGCTCAAACAACCCTGATTTTTGCATCGTGTAGGGACTTACATATCATTAAGCCTCTAGATGATGCAAAAATTAACAATAACTTCGTGCAATTGAATAACTATATTTTTATCCCTACAGAAGCGTTAAACCTTGCTAAATGTGATATTTATCCTCACATGAAATCAGTGAGTTCTAGGAATCTCAGTTGTCCTAACAGCAATGGCTGTTGTTATATTGTTACTTGGAAACAGCGATCACTTTTTCACAATACTCTGCAAGCACAATACTCTGCAAGCGCACGTACTGTCCATTATCCATAGAATACCATGTCAAGTCAAGTTTGTCAAGAGATGTTGTTACAAGAAACAGTTTCTAATTTTCCCCCAAAACCTCCTCAAAATTAAACCCAGGTGCAGCTAAAACAAACACCGTTGTCGGTAAATCTTGAGTCCATTTTTGTAGTCGTTCATAGTTAGGGACAAATAGCTGCTCATTATCAGGAGAAGGCATTCCCAGAAAGATAAAATCAGCCCCAGCAGAAGACTGTTTAAGGATAGTAGCAAAAGTACGTCCATCAGCCACAATTATCTCTGATACCGCACCAATGCGTAAATCTTCAATTAATTGATCTAAATTGTGTTGGGCTTCAGTGACAGCAGTTTCATCAGTTACCACTAATTTGAGATGAATCTCTCCTTTTTGCCATTGAGGATTAGAATGCAATAAATAAGCCAAAATCAACATTAAACTGCCATTGCCGTGCATACCTCCACCCCACCAAATATCAATACGGAAACGACGATTTTTTGACTCATGCCAAGGATCGTAGAGTAAATTAGGATTTTCTCGCAATACAATCACATTCCGTTGCGCCTTATGAAGATTAGCAATCATCTGACAATAGCGATCGCGGTGGCTGGTTTCTTGAG
>JAAUYB010004724.1_pt1 | contig 11275 bp, 6 predicted proteins | sample 7278071 | NCBI WGS metagenome assembly JAAUYB01 (sample SAMN14350121, study PRJNA611818) | marine sediment metagenome | isolation source: surface marine sediment (1.8m) | place: French Polynesia: Moorea | collected 2018-08 | reverse complement strand
TATGGGCTTGTTTCTATCCGGCGCCGCCTCATCCCCCCCACTTGCTTTGCCCTCCTGGGCTGATTGCATGCCCCGGATAGGGAGGGGGCAGAGGAAAAAAGTATTTTTGTAGCGAGCGGCACGGTGACGCAAGCCCTTGATGTGTACGTACGTACGTGGTACAATTTTTTGGTCGTGCGCTACCAAATACGCAATGAAATTGGCACATTTCGGCTGTCTGACTGCTTGAGTGGCGTGCGGCAGTAAACTGCGTTTCGTTCGCGGTTTTCAAATGCGCGCCGAAGCGGAAGGGAGGCTCCTCTTTCGCTGCAGAAAAATTTGCCATGTCTACTGCGAACCATTTCACTGTGCTTTTGTAAGTAGTGCAGTATTTCCCACTTCCGTTGCTAGGGGAAGATAGATAGAGGTTCTACGCTCAAGCCAAAGAAGCGGAGGGATATTTCCATTCTCCGGCTCGCGGCGCCTGGGATAAATGAACCTTGGGATTTACAACCTTCTGCAGCAAAGTGGGCTTTACCAGTACTTCTTTTAGAAAGGGGGGAGGGGAGGAAGATCCCATCAATAGACAGACACCGGCCAGCCGAACGAAACGACCCACGGATAGTCCCCATGCCGCTCACGCACATAAACGCTGGGTCCAGGTGCTTATCGGACTGGTTGGTTCTCCGAACGAATGGCATTAGTAGGGAGGAAGGGAAAAGGAAGAGGGGGAGGGAGAAAAGAATGAACAAACGGCCCCCAAGCTCAGGCATAGGAGGATCCGACCATACAGCACTCGACAGAAGAGAAGAAGGAGAAGCAGATAAAAAAGCCCCCCACGAGGAGAAAAGGGGGGCTCCGCCAACCGAAAAAAAGTATTACCCAGTACCGCAGAAACGGGGGAATCCCTACCTAGCCTTTGGAATTTTGGGTGGTTTCTGCCTGGAAAAAGTGAGACATTTCACCGCTCATTCCATTGCGAGGGTTTGTGAGACGAAGAGCATCCGGGAAAATTAAAAGATGTATCGCAAAGTAGCCTTGGCAATCGCCTTTCTGGCTGTCGCCGATATCGGCTGGTCGGTGCCGCAGAGGAGGGGCGGGGGCGGAATCGTCTTCCCCGGTTCCACCGGCGCCCGCCAGGGCCACCACGGGCCGCCGGGACAGGACGGGAGCGTCTCAGGAGGCGGTTGCAAGCCTGTGAACGAGTGCCCTCCGTTGCTGAACCTCATGAAGCGGAACCCGCAGGCACTGGACGAGTTCGAGACCTGCGGCTTCGAGGAGAACGTACCGCTCTTCGACTGCCCCGATATGGGCAACATGGACGCGTGCGACTGCAAGGCGCTGGCGGACTGCGAGGAGCTGGACAAGTTGGCCAGGATGAGAGACTTCAAGAAGCTCAAGGAGCAGAAGAGGTGCGGTTACGACGAGGAGAGGGAGATGAGAATGTACTGCTGCCCGAGCGGCATCGACAAGAAGAGGGTCAAGGTCAACTCGGGGCCGGACTCCTCCACCGTCCTCAGAAACGGAGACATGGGCGTCAGGATGGACAACTTTTTTGACGAGAAGGCCAGCAAGTGCGGCGTGTCCAACGAGAAGCGCATCTTTGGCGGCGAGGACGCCCTCCCGCACGAGCACCCCTGGGCCGTCCTGCTCGGCTACGTCAACGAGGCCCGGGGAACCACCATGTACCTGTGCGGCGGCTCCCTCGTCTCCCCGCGCTACGTGCTGACGGCCGCCCACTGCATCAACTCCCGCGGCGGCCACCACCTGGCGCACGTTCGCCTGGGCCACTCGGACCGCGAGCACCCTGACGCCTTCGACGTCCGCGTCGAGTCAGTCACCCTACACCCCAAGTTCGAGCGCCACCCGCTGCTGGTCAACGACATCGCCCTGCTTCGTCTGGCGGAGGAGGTGCCTGAGCGGACCACGGAGGGGGGAATCGTGTCTGTGCGGCCGATCTGCCTGGGGAGGGAGGAGGACGAGATCGTGGAGCCGGAGGTGGCCGGATGGGGGCTGGTGGACAGGCACAACGTCTCCAGGGTGCTGCAGGTGCTCGACCTGGAGACGGTGGACAACCTGGAGTGTGAGCGGGAGTACAAGACCAAGGTGCAGGGCTTTTTCGTGGAGGATTCCCAACTGTGCGCCACCGGGGTGGCAGGCACCGATAGCTGCAAGGGAGACTCTGGCGGTCCGCTAATCTACTTCGAGGGAGACTTGGGGAGGGCCAGGCTGGGCGGGATCACCTCCTTCGGCACCATCCGATGCGACAGCAGCGTGCCGGGAGTCTACACAAGGGTCTCGGCCTTTAGAGACTGGATCGCAATGGTGGTAGTGCACGACGAGTGATGATGCATCGAAGAAGACAAATGGAATTACTTCTACTTTTCTACGTGCGCCTCTCCTTACTGTTCCACGGTGCTTGCGATTTTTATTGAACCGGTCTTTTGCGTCGTGACTCGTGATCTCGGTGTTACAAGATTCTTCATTTATGGGTGGGAAGAATAAATATTATTTCAAAGCCTGCTTGAATTATCACTCTCTGCGAGACGACTCGGCGTTCTTATCTCTTGTTCAGGTGGACAGAACAGGACCGCAAAATCTTTTCGTGACCTTCTTTGAAATGACTAGCATGCATGCAATGTGCTACTTAAGACTTTTGCTGAGAGAAAACTGACTGATTTCTCATGATGTATACCGTACGTGGAAAAGATTTTTTTTCCTTTACAGAATTGAAGGCGACACTGCTTTACCTTTGCCATTTTAACATTTCAGGTTGGTTTCACTTTGAGAAAAGAGCCAAAACCTCAAGATGTCTGTGGTGGGCATCGACTTCGGCCTGGACAGCTGCTACATCGCGGTGGCCCGCGCCGGCGGCATCGAGACCATCGCCAACGACTACAGCCTCCGCGCCACCCCGTCCGTCGTGGCCTTCGGTGACCGCATGCGCGTTCTCGGTGTCAGCGCCAAGAGCCAGCTCCTCACCAACCTCAAGAAGAGCTTCTTCTCTTTCAAGCCGCTCCTCGGGCGCAAGTTCAGCGACCCCGCCGTCCAGAGCGAGGCATCGAGGATACCCTTCCCGCTCTTCGAGGGCCCCGATGGAGGCGTGCTGACCAAGGTCACCTTCGACGGCAGGGAGCAGACGTTCAGCCCTGAGCAGCTCACGGCCATGCTCTTCACCAAACTGCGCGAGACGGCCGAGTCCGCCCTCACCACCAAGGTCAAGGACGTGGTCATCTCCGTCCCCGTCTACTACACCGACCGGGAGAGGCGGGCCATGATGGACGCCGCCGCAGTCGCCGGCTTCAACGTCCTCAAGCTGATGAACGACACCACGGCCACCGCCCTGGCCTACGGCATCTACAAGCAGGACCTGCCGCCCCCGGAGGAGAAGGCGCGCCACGTGGTGTTTGTTGACGCCGGCCACAGGGGCCTCCAGGTGGCCGCCTGCTCCTTTCACAAGGGAAAGCTGGCCCTGCAGAGCTGCGCCTTCGACGAGGACTGCGGCGGGAGGACCTTCAACGAGGCGCTCGCCTCATACTTCGCCGAAGACTTCAAGAAGCGCTACAAGGTGGACGCCAAGACCAACCCGAAGGCGCTCCTCAAGCTCATGGGCGAGGTTGAGAAGGTCAAGAAGCAGATGTCGGCCAACACCAACAAGCTCCCTCTGTCCATCGAGTGCTTCATGGACGACAAAGACGTGTCCGGGTCCGTCAACCGGGAGACCTTCGAGTCCATCATCGCCCCGCAGCTGCAGAAGACCGAGTCGGTGCTGCGCTCCTGCCTGGCCTCTTCGAAGTGGAAGCCGGACGACATCTACGCCGTGGAGATCGTGGGCGGGTCCACCCGCATCCCGGCCATCAAGACGCTCATCGAGAAGGTCTTCGGCAAGACGCCCAACACGACTCTGAACGCCGACGAGGCAGTGGCCAGGGGGTGCGCGCTGCAGTGCGCCATGATCTCGCCCACCTTCAAGGTCAGGGAGTTCTCCATCGCCGACATCCAGCCCTTCCCCATCAAGCTCAAGTGGCAGGCCGAGTCGGACAGCGGCGACATGGAGGTCTTCCCTCGCTTCCACGCCGTGCCCTTCTCCAAGATGCTGACCTTCTACCGGCGGGACGACTTCAGCGTGCAGGGCGAGTACGACGGCGAGGCGCCCATCGCTGACCAGCATATCGGCAGCTTCGAGATCGGGGAGGTCAAGCCCATGGCCGACGGCAGCAACCAGAAGGTCAAGGTCAAGATCAGGGTGAACCCAAACGGGATCTTCACGGTGGCGTCGGCGTCGATCGTGGAGAAGCAGGAGGTGGAGGAGGAGGTGCCCATGGAGGTGGACCCGCCCAAGGAAGGAGAGGACGGCAAGAAGGAGGGGCAGACTGGGGACGGAGGAAACGAGGATGGGAAGAAGGAGGGCGAAGAGGGCGCTGCGAATGACGAGAAGATGGACGCCCAGGAGGCACCCGCTGCCGACAAGAAGGATGAGGCGGCTGATAAGAAGAAGGAGCCCGTCAAGATGGAGAAGAGGAAGAAGATCGTGAACAAGACCGTGGAGCTCCCGGTGACCGTGGTGGCCGGATCCCTCTCCCGTGACAAGCTGGAGCGCCTCGTCAGCGTGGAACTTGAGCTGGCTGCGCAGGACAGGAGGGAGCAGGAGAGGCTGAACGCCCGCAACAACGTGGAGGAGTACATCTACGACATCCGCTCCAAGATCAGCGACGAGCTGGAGGACTTCATCTCCTCGGAGGACCGGGAATCCTTCTCCAGCATCCTGCAGGCCAGCGAGGACTGGCTCTACGAGGAGGGGGAGGATTGTGATAAGAACACCTACGAGGCAAAGCTGAAGGAGCTGCGCCTGAAGGGAGAGCCAGTCAAGGTACGATGAGAGTTACGTGATTTTCCAAGAGATACGGCGGGGTTTTTCTTTGCGATCAATTAATTTATGTTAGGGCGACAAATTATGGCATGTCGTATTTATTATTTTCCCACTCTTTCCAGGTCCGGAAGTACGAGTTCGAGACGCGACCCGCCGCCATCGAGTCCCTGGGCCAGGCCCTGCAGCTGGCCACCAAGGTGGTGGACGCCTTCCGGGCGGGCGACGAGAGGTACTCCCACCTCGACGAGGAGTCTGTCGGCCGGGTAGAGAAGGCCGTGGCGGACAAGAGGGCCTGGCTGGACAGCCGGTGCGCCGACCTGGCGGGCCTCTCCAAGACGTTGAACCCGCCCGTCCTGGCCACGCAGTTCCACTCCGAGAGGCAGGCCTTCGACATGGTCGTCAACCCCATCATCAACAAGCCCAAGCCCAAGCCGCCCAAGCAGGACCCGCCGCCGCAGAAGGAGGAGGCCAAGAAGGAGGACCCGGCGGCGGCGGCGGGCGCGGCTGGAGCCAAGGACGGGGAGGCGGCGAAGCAGCAGCAGGGAGAGCAGGCGGTGAACGGGGAGCAGGGCAACAACATGGACCTGGACTAGGAAGGTCTTGCCCGGACGGACGCGTTACGTTTCCTCGCTCCCTCCCCTCTATTTTTAAGAAGAGAGCTTAGGTCAAGACAAAAGAGCTTTTCACGTGCTAAATAAAATCCTCCCCTGTGAGACGTGTCATCAGCAAGAAGCCTTCTCATCATCTTCAGATTAGAAAAGCAAGGAAGCCAGAAAGCTACAAGTGCACACAACACAACACCGCCCCCACCACCATCACTCTCCTCTACATGGATATGTCCTCAGCGAAGATGAAGCGAAAGACGGAAAAGCGAGAGAGTGCAACAAGCAAATGGCTGGATATTATTGAAATCGATTGTGTGCGAGGTGAAGAGTTTCAACCACTTCGAATTTTGAGCAGCAGAAGCGATGGGTTATGCCGACACGTGCGGCACGTTGGTTTGATGGATTTGAACAGCCATTTAAAAATTGTCTCGTCAGCATTAATAAAATTTGGATAAAATAGAATTTATTCGCTTTTGCGCTTATTACCGAATATCATCATGCATGTCGCCTGCTCGTTTTAAAGTGTCGACGCTCGCAGCTACGTACACACAAGTCCCCGTCGTAATATTAAGGGACGTTCACAAGAAAACCTGGAGAGCATTTTCTTATCTCCGTGTGACTTTTTCTGCACAACGTTTTCGTTTGTTCTGTACAAAAAGAAAACAGTATCACTTGCTCATTCTTCTGTTGCCTCATTTCTCCGTTTTCTCATGCAAATCCTCACATGCGTTTTCTCTCTTTCCCCTGTATGAATGCTCCCATCTTCCTTCTTAGTATGTCAGGGCCCTCTCCAGCAGCTCCTTGATCCTGCCCACGGGTCCGGACAGCTCCGGCCTGGCAGCCGGGGACGATGACGAGGCCTTAACGGGCGCGGGCTGGGCAGGTCCGCTGCCGAACTTGCCTGCGATCTTGCTCTCGAAGACCCGCTTGCCGGTGGCCCTCCTCAGCGGGGTGCCGTAAGAGGGAGCCGGCGCTCCGTTGGTGGAGTTTGACCTCTGCGGCGCCGGTGCCGGGGCGCCTCCCCTCGGCGGGGAGATCTTCTCCCCTAGCAGCATGGCCCCAGTTAGGCAGCCGAACACCTGCAGCTTCCTGAAGGACTTCCTGAAGGAATCGAAGTCCACGGCGTCCGCCACTCCCAGGGCGCGCAGGTTGGCCGAGAGGGACTCGAAGTAGACGAAGCGAACCAGGAACTCGGTCTGGTCGTCGACGCGGTCGCCCACGGCGGCGGCGAAGAACTGCTGCAGGTCGGTGGCGGCGTGGGCGTAGCGGGAGCGCTGGAAGCCGGTCATCCTGGAAGGGAATTTGAGGATTGCAAGAAAAATATTCAATTGATAATTTATCCTTCCTCTATACATTACAAAAATAATTGTTAATCTTTTACCTGACGTCCATGGGCCTGTCTCCGTCATACTGGAAGCTGAAGTTCTCCGGCATTGGGTTCCCGTGGCACAGGACGGAGAAGGGGCTGGAGGAGGCCAGCGCGTCCTTGTAGATCGGGTAGAGGCGGTCCCCGAACTTCTTGCTGGCCTTCTCGGCCAGGATCTCCTCGCCGTTGGAGCGGAGGATGGAGAGCGCGTTCTCGAACAGCTTCCCGAGGAAGTCGGTGGCTCCCTTCCTTCCCTCCGGTCGGGCGGTGGGCTGGAAGTTGGCCAGCACGATCATCTTGAGCACCTCGGAGAATCCCTTGACGTCGTCGCTGCCCTGGTGGAAGTAGGCGTAGCTCATGGCGTGGAGCTTGGCGAGGGAGCGGAGCGCCTGCTTGGACTGGTCCATGGTCAGGAAACCGCTAGCGCTCTTGTGGGCAGAGACGTCGTCGAAGATGGCGTATCTGATAGGAGGTTCACGAAAAATGAACCATAAGGATCGGTTCCTTTTCTACACTTCTATCATTCTACTATTGTAACTACTCAAAAGATTGAAGTAAAATTCAAACTTCAATTAACGGCAACTTCCGTACCTCGAGTCGGCGAAAATGACCGGCTGGAAGGGAAGAGTCATTCCACCCCTCCTCAGCTTCTTTCCTGCGACGAAGGCGGCGATCTTGCTGCCGAGATCGCTGACGATGTAGGTGTCCTTGTCGCTCGGGTCCACCTCCGTGCCGGACTTGGGAGCGGCCTTGATGATCCAGCTGTAGTCCTTGGTGGCGTTTTGCTCCCCCACCTTTGCAGACACCCTGGCCTCGTAGTACTTGGCCTGGCCGGGGGCGGCCGACTTGGTCTCGAAGTTCATCGTGATTATCTCCACCTGCTTCTCCTGCTCATAGGTGGAGATGGCGTTCTCGATCCACTTCTTGGTGACCACGGTCTCTGAGGCCGGCTGGATGACGGAGGCTTTCCTCACCGTGAAGGCATTGGTAGCCGCCTTGGACACCTCGAAGGTGCGCCCGCCGCTGCGGATGGTCTTGGCTCCCCCGGGGCCCTCCGCCCTCGGCTTGGCGTTCTTGTCCTCGATGACGATGGCCACGGCGTTGTAGTCGACGGCCCTCTTTATGCTCTCCTGCCTCTTCTTGGACCTGATGATGAAGGTCTCCGTCTTGGGCTTGCGCGTCATCTTGGCGGCGGCCAGCAGCTGCTGGATGTTGGGCATGTCCTCCTCCTCCACCTCGCCCTCGGCGATCATCTTCTGCAGCACCTCGGCGTTTGAGAGGTTCTTCTCGTTGACCAGCACCTCCCTCTGGTCGGTGACGGTGACCACCGTCTCGGTGTCGCTGTCCTTGGCGTCCTCCACCAGGTGCTCAATGACCTCCGGGATGATGGCGGCGGCGGCGGCGGACCTCAGCTGGTCCTCCTCCTGGCTCTGCTGCTTCCAGTAATTGAGGTTGACCGTCCTCTCCTCCAGGGTGGCCCTGGGCATGGGCTGCGGGGGAGGGGCGTTGGCCTTGTAGACCTCGGTGGCGCTCATGTCCTCGACGGCGTCGGCGAGATCCTCGACGAAGTCCTCCACCTCATCCTTGACTCGCTCAAGGATTTCCTCCTTGATCTGCTCGGCGATCTCCTCCTTCACCTCCTCCAGGATCTCCTCCCTGGCCTCCCGAGCGGTTTCCCTGGCCTCCTGCGCCTGCTCCTGCCAGTACATCATGGTGGTGTTGGTGGACTTGTTGTCGTCTTCCACCTGCCTCCTGATGGCTCCCAGGATGGGGAGATCCTCCACCACCTCTGAGCCGCTCTCGCTTCCCGAGCCGTCGCCGTTGACCTGCGCCTCCTCCTCCTCATTCTCCCCCCCGTCGTCGTCCTCCCCCTCCTCCGTGATCCCAAGCCTGTCCTTGAGCTCGTCCACCACCTCCTGCGCCGCCTGCTGCGCCACCTCAGTCGCCGCCTCCGTCACCGCGTCCTCCACGGCGTCGCCCACGATCTCCCCGAGGTCCTCCAGCGCCGTTCCCTCCACCAACCCCTCCTTCAGTCCCTCGACGGCGCTCTCGACGCCGGTCTCCACCGCCGTCTCAACGGCGCTGTCGATGGCCGAGCTGGCAAGCTTCTTGAATCTCTTCATGATTTTTTGGGGGGGCTGTTTTTTACGGCGAGGGGGAGTACGAGAAAGATCCTTTCCCTAGTTCGACTCTCGATCGAGTACCTAATAACCCCCGGGTTTTTTTTTCCAGTCAGGCTCTCAGAGCGGCATACTTGTCATCTACGGACGGACGGGCCAACCCGATCCACCACCGTCCCATGCGATCATCGCTGCCGCCCGCCCGCCCATAGCGGGTATGTATGCTCCCCCACATCTAGATTAGAGCAATTTGGGCCTTATCTCGACCTTTCGCTCCTGGGGCTTTCAACGGGCAGGGTGGCGGAGGGAAGAGCAAGCAAGGTATAGGTATGTGATCATGCACCTGGGAAGAGACGACTTAATTGAACACGTCGCCACACACGTCCTTAACCAAGTCGACATGCCCGCCTGACTATTGAGTACGGCGCCGAGCAACAGAGTTCACAAAAGTATCGCGAGAAACTGATCGATTAAAATGCACAGAACAATAATCCCTGAGATAGTTTTAACGGCGAGACGTGGCCGTCATAAAATTTGGCCAAATTTTCGACCTAGAAACTAAACGGGTGCGAAATGCACCCAACTAAACAGTCTCGAATATTATACGGGGAAAAGATTTTTTAAACGTTACAACATTCGCAAAGTCTTGATGTTTTTACAACTTTTATTCAAGGCTTTGGCGATCTGTCCCTAGGAACAGAACACCAACCTAAATAATAGAAACGGGAGAAGAACACTCAAAGTATACACCAGCCCCCTCAAAATACGAAATCTCGATAACCAACCTGCATTTACCAAAACATACCACGCCTAGCTTCTCTTCTATCGCCTTCTCCGCGGCGATACGGATGTGCTCCTCCGGCCGCCAGAAGACCTCCTCCGGCGCCTCTCCCTGCTTCTGCTCCTTGACCTGTTGTTCTTGGTCCTAGACCTGCTTCCGCTTCTGCTCCTTGATCTGTTCCTGCCTCTTGCGCCCCTAGACCTGCTGCGGCTCCTTGACCTGTTGCGAGACTTGGTCCTGCTGCCGCGGCTCCTGGACCTCTCAGACCTCTTCTTTTCTCTGACGGGACTGCGGGACTTGGACTTGCGGGATCGTCCCCTGCTGCCGCTTCTCGATCGGCCTTCCCTGAGGCGACGCTCCTCCCCGGGGCTCCTCCTCGCCCTCTTGGGCGGAGGCGACGGCGACCGGCTCTGAGACTCTTCCTTCACTTCCCTCTTGAATGACCTGTCCCTGTCCTCATCCTCCTCGTCTTCCTCCTCATGCTTCTCCGCTGCCTCAAAGTCCAGTCGGTCAAAGTCCTCCATGTTACCCCCTCCGACCTCTCCTCCTCCACCGCCTCCTCCGTTCTGTCCTTGCTCCCTCTCCTCCGCCTCCTCCTGCTTAATCCTCTCCCTCTCCCTCCGCTCGAGTATCTTCCTGATTTCCACCTCCTTCATGACCTCCAGCTCCCTCCTCCTCTCCAGCTCCCTCTCCAGCCTCCGCTGCGACTCCTCCCGCTCCCTCTCCTCGTGGCGCCTCTTCCTTTCCTCCTCCCTCTGCTCCAGCTCCTCCTTTTGCTTCTGCCGCTCCTTCTGCCTCTTCTGGAACTCCGCCATGCTGATGGTCTTCCTCTTCTCGCTCCTCCAGTGCGGCGGGGTGCGGCTCCTGCTCCTGCTTCGACTGCGGGACCGAGACTTGGAGCGGCTGAACATTCCCGGGCGGTAGGTCATCCTCCCGCGCCCCTTGACCTTCTTCCCGCTCTTGGAGTCGTTGCGGCGGCTCTCTCTCCTGTCGTCGCGAGAGTCCCTCCGGTCCCTGTCTCGAGAGTCCCTCCGGCCCCGCTTCCTCTCCCTGTCGGGCGACTTTCTGTCCCTCTCTCTGTCCTTTTCGGGTCCTGCCCGGAAGAGGAATCTGTTGGCGGGGACCTCCGGGATCTCGTCAGGGTCGATCTCCGTCACCTGGGCGAGAGGGTGGGGCTTATCCTTCTTGTCCTCCTCGGCCTCCGAGTGGCTGCTATCGCCAGATTTTTTCTTTTTCTTGTCCTTGCTCTTCTTCTTCTTCTTCTTCTTTTCTTTTTTCTTGTCCTCCTTGTCAGACTCTGAGCTGGAAGACTCTGACGATGAAGACCCGGATGAGGAGCTGGAAGCCTCACCCTCCTCCTCCTCTTTCTTCTTCTTCTTCTTGTCCTCCTTCTTCGGCTTGGCCTTGGCCTTGAGCACGAGCTCTCCGCAGTTGGCGATCTTAGCGTCCTGCAGCGGGCGGTCCTTCTTGTCCGTGTCCAGCCTCTCCACGTCCCTCACCACCTCCTTGCCCGAGACCACCTGGCCGAAGACCACGTGCAGCCCGTCCAGGTGC
>JAAUYB010149063.1_pt1 | contig 11280 bp, 11 predicted proteins | sample 7278071 | NCBI WGS metagenome assembly JAAUYB01 (sample SAMN14350121, study PRJNA611818) | marine sediment metagenome | isolation source: surface marine sediment (1.8m) | place: French Polynesia: Moorea | collected 2018-08 | reverse complement strand
ATTAAAGTTCACCCGAGAATCATAGTTTAACGAACCATTACGGATAACTTCAATACGATAAAACGAGGTATCACTTTCATCCACTGTATAGGAAATTGACCCAAATTCTACGGAAGGTTGACTATTGCTCATGATAAATACCAGATTAATTTTGAATACAAATTAATTAGCCTGAATTTTTGAATAAAAATGACTCAAAAATTTAAGCTAATCTAGATAAAATAGGATGGCTAGGGTGTTATATATTGCAGAAAAATTTATATGACGTAGTGGTTTCAATACATATTCAATGTTGATTTATATTGAGCAATTGCATCATATATAACTATATTTTAAGTTGTGATCCTAAAAAAAGGCACTAGAGAAACTACTGAAATCGTATCAAAAAAAAATATTTAGATTTACTCGTCTGTATAATTAAGAATATTGGTGACTTAAAACGACTCTAAAAAGAAAAAGGTAGACAGTGTCTACCCTACTTTTAGAAAATATTAATTTTTAACTATAGCACTACTCATTACGGTTAGAACGTTACAAAGATTCCTCGTTCCTCAGAATGACGGAATAAGGATATGAAAAATGTCTTGACTAATTATAAGACTGCTACATTAAGTTAAATTAGTCAAAAAAATAAACATTTGATTACATAGCTAAATTCCTTAATAATTTTATGACCAGGGATCAGGAATTGATTGACAAGAGTTTTTGTCTCCATCTTCTTGAGATGAGAAATCGGTTGTTATGATGGTTTCTTTATTGGGATCTAATTCTTGTTTTAAGGCTTCCCAATCTCCAGGATCATTTAATTCTTCATATAAATTAGAACTAGCCGTAATTGTTTCTTTACCAAAACCAATATCTGGGTCTAAATGTTCATTAATCTGAGTCGCTTTTGTCGCTTCACCAAAAGAAGGAGTCTGTGGAGGTTTTTCTGGAGAAGAAACTATTTTGTTGGGGGTATCAGAAGAAACTGATGGCTTTAAGGTTTGTTTGAGTTGATGAAATTCTTCCGTCAAACTGACCAACAAAGTTTCGATTTGTTCAAGACGTTGAGTAACGTCTGTAGGTAATGGGGTTATGGTTTCTGAGGGAATGGGTTGGTCTAGCTTTTCAGGACATAATTGGGTAAATTCGGTGAAGCTGATAGCCCCTTGTTCAAGCAAGGATAAGGCTTTTTCCCTTAAAGAAGTCTTTTGTTCAGCCAAGATAATTTGTTTTAGTTCATCTACATCAGCACCAGATGCGATCGCCGTTTTTAAGGTAGGAGTGACAGTATATAACTCATACAGTTCAATCTGGCCATCGTAACCTTTCCCGTTACATTGTCGGCATAGTCGTCCTTTTTCTCGCATCTGTTCCCTTTCCATCTCGTTAAGACAACGAGGTTGATAAAAGGTGTTTGGTTCCTTATTGTCCTGAAGAATACCCCATTGAGTTAATTCGCTGGTACTGACTTCATCAACAGTGCGACAAGCAGGACACAAACGAGGAAGATTATGTTGATGTATTACCCCAATTAAACTATCTGCTAATAAACCAGGAGTGACCATTTCCCTTAATAAAGCGATCGCACTGATTCCGTCTTCAGCACTCAGACTGGTGAGAACAAAACGGTCATTATTCGCCATTTCTGCTACCATACGAGCCACGGAAGGGTCACAGAGACGGTCCACCATGATTCGTGATTTATCTTGTTCGAGAAGGGATTGTAAGACTTGGGGGTAATCTTTTTCTCGATCAACATCGATCTCAATTTGACTCGTCCCTGAGAGCAAATAATTAATAGATTCTTCGACGCTAACCATTTCTTTTGGATTAGAAATGTCTTCAGAGAACAAGCTATAAAGAAGAGGTTGGGGAACTTCTTGTTCCGGACTGGTCACTAATAAAATACCAGAGGAACGCTTCAGCATCTCTTCTAAAGACTCTGTGATCACAGCATCCGAAATGAGGGTTTCTAGGGGAGGGGGTTTAACCGCACTATCAACCACACGAATAGTCATTTTTTCCCCGTAAACACTGGGCTGAGTTTGCACAAAAAAATGAATGGTGCGACCCCCTCCTCGTTTCCTAATACGACCTTTTTGGGGGGTTTGAGTTTGGTTAATGTCTAATTCAGCCATCAATTTTAACTGAGATAAGATGGCTGTGGTAAATTTTTTGGGTAAGGGATCAATGAGGGGTTTGAGTAGTTCCCTTTCTCCATAGCGAATACTGAGAAAATTCGCTTCCGGTTCAATTTCAACACGAGTGGCCTTTTTTTCGACTGCTTTGGCTAAAAATTTATTAACAAGGGTTATAACTGTCTGAGAGGGGTTTTCGTTTAAGGTGACGTTTGTTGGTGCATGAAAGTCTTGAGAAGGGGATTCATGGCCAACAATGGTGGCCTCACAATCAGGTACGGGTCGACCAACAAGGGTGGCTTCATAATTTAAAGATTCTTTGGGGTTATTAGACATGGGTGGTTAACGATGTTGTTGAATTAGGCTAATGGAGTGACCGGGTGAAGATATATCAATCCTGTCTCCCAGTTTCCCAGTCTCCCAGTCTCCATCAACAGGACAAAATCTTGTGTTTTGTGAGCAGTATTAGGGTGTTACTATTCTTTCTCAGGATTCCCAAATTTTTCCCTTTGTTTACCATCGGATGAAAAATTTTCACCTTGTCTGATCATTAGAGGGAATGGGAATTTTTGAGCAGACAGGTTCCTCAATCGTCGATTTATCCACACAAGAACCCAATAAACCAGTTTCAGTGTGTTGATATCTAGTTTGTTTGATTTTTTATTTTTGCTGATTATCCGCAACAATGCTTTCACTTGGATGACGATCAACTTAATTAAGTTCTCGTCACTAATATTGTCAGTTGCTATTATGTAACCTTCAAACATTTAGGTACTAGATCCCCCCTTAATAAGGGGGGTTAGGGGGGATCTCGATGATCTCATGAATCATTACTGACTGCTATATGTCACCATAGTAATATCGTTTTTTTGAATACACTTAAAGATTAGAACGTTTATGAAACTGACATGGCTTGACAATAACTCCTGGTTAATGGAGATTTCAGGAAAAAGAATCCTTCTTGATCCTTGGCTGGTGGGATCGTTGGTTTTTGGCAATTTAGACTGGTTGTTTAAAGGGGTTAAGTCCCAAACCTATGATGTGGGTCAACAGATTGATCTAATTCTGTTGTCTCAAGGATTAGACGATCATGCTCACATTCCCACTTTAAAACAACTGGATCATGATATTCCTGTGGTGGCTTCTCCTAACGGCGCAAAAGTTGTGAAAGACTTAGGTTACACTGAAATACATTCCCTTGATCACGGAGAAACCCACACCCTCGGTGAAACGGTTCAGATTAAAGCTTTACCTGGATCATTAATTGGTCCCCAATTAGTGGAAAATGCCTACATTGTTACAGATTTAAAAGAACAGCAAAAACTTTACTATGAACCTCACGGCAATCATTGTTCCCAGTTATCAGACGAAGGCCCGGTTGATATTATCCTAACCCCAGTGCTGGGAGTCAGTATTTTGCATCTTCTCCCTGTGTTGCAGGGTCAACAAACCACCCTAAAATTGTGTCAAACCCTAAAACCCAAGGTCATTTTACCCACTGCTGATGCTAAAGAAACGGAATATCAAGGGGTTTTGGCTTATATTTTGCGACAGGAGGGAACCATAGACAAGTTTCGCCAACAGTTACAAGATAAGAACCTGGCCACTGAGGTCATGACTCCCAACCCTGGAGAAGTGGTTGATTTAAGTCCTCTGTCAGTGAAGTGAAGGCTTTTTGTCTCTCCCCGTAACTATCCCTAGAAGCACAAAACCAGATATCCTACTAATAGGACTGTTAAAGCACAGGTTAAATTGATGCAATTTTCCAAAATCCTAATTGCCAATCGCGGGGAGATCGCCTTACGCATTTTGCACACTTGCGAAGAACTGGGCATTGGAACCGTTGCGGTTCATTCTACGATTGATCGTCAAGCTCTTCATGTTCAATTGGCTGATGAAAGTGTCTGTATTGGTCCGCCGGCCAGTGGGAAAAGTTATCTCAATATTCCGAACATTATTTCGGCGGCTTTAACACGCAACGCGACAGCCATTCATCCAGGATACGGATTTTTGGCGGAAAACGCTCGCTTTGCTGAAATCTGTGCTGATCATCAACTTGTCTTTATTGGCCCTTCTTCTGAGGCCATTCTCTCCATGGGAGACAAGTCCACTGCGAAAAAAACCATGCAAAAAGCAGGAGTTCCTACCGTTCCTGGCAGTTGGGGACTCCTACAAAGTGAAGAAGAAGCGTTAACCGTTGCCCGTGACATTGGCTATCCTGTGATGATTAAAGCAACCGCAGGGGGGGGTGGTCGAGGAATGCGTTTGGTTCGGGAAGAAAGCGAGTTTTCTCGCCTCTTTCAAGCAGCCCAAGGGGAAGCAGAAGCAGCTTTTGCTAATCCTGGGGTTTATCTCGAAAAGTTTATCGAACGTCCTCGTCATATTGAATTTCAAATTTTAGCTGATAGTCAGGGCAATGTTGTTCATCTAGGGGAAAGAGATTGTTCGATTCAACGTCGCCACCAAAAGTTATTAGAAGAAGCTCCCAGTCCTTTTTTAACCCCTGAACTTCGTGAAAAAATGGGGGAAGCAGCCGTTAAAGCTGCTAAGTCTATCAACTATATGGGAGCGGGAACAGTAGAATTTTTAGTGGATAATGACGGGAATTTCTATTTTATGGAAATGAATACCCGTATCCAAGTGGAACACCCCGTCACGGAAATGATTACGGGGTTGGATTTAATTAAGGAACAAATTCGCATCGCTCAAGGCGAAAAATTACAATTTACACAACAAGATATTTCCTTAAAAGGCCATGCCATTGAATGTCGGATTAATGCCGAAGATCCAGATCTCAATTTTCGACCCCATCCCGGAAAAATCAGTGGTTATCTTCCCCCAGGTGGTCCAGGAGTGAGAATGGACTCCCATGTTTATACAGATTATGAAATTCCCCCCTATTACGATTCTTTAATTGGCAAATTAATTGTCTGGGGTCCTGATAGAAATACGGCCATTAAACGGATGAAACGAGCCTTAAGAGAATGTGCCATTACAGGGGTTCCCACCACTATTGATTTTCATAAACGGGTACTAGAAACCCCTGCTTTTTTAGCAGGGGATGTCTATACTAATTTTGTGGCAGAACACTTAATGCCTCAATAAAAATTAAAAATTAACCACGGGAACCCGATAGGTGGGTCGTTCCACATCTCCTAAATTATAATCATGGTCTTCTAAAATTGTATTCAGAGCCTCAGTTTTAGCCTCAAGACCATCTTTATCGGTTTCCAAAGAAGGAACGTTACTATAAGTAGGATATTCTCCTCCTAACCCGATTCCTTCGCTTCTGTTTGTTGATTGTGTTCCCTCCAAATCTTGCAGGGTTCCTGTATAGGTTTCTAGGGGTTTAGGATCGGTAATAATTTCGGGTTGAGCTTGAGAATGAGGGATGATAATTAGGGTACCCATTCCTAAAATAAAACTCCCCATGGCAATTTGAGAAAACTGTGCTAAAGTATTAAACATATTCATTATCTTCTCTCCAATTGTTGGTAGAGGTGTCCAAAAATACTACTTCTGTAGCCCAGTCTAAATAGAGCTAAGAGTAAGAGCTGTTACGTTAAATTTGACTAAGAAGAATAGGGAAAAACCCCACTCATCAAGCCTAAATCGTTAGGAGCGTATAATCTCCTGGAAGTTCCTGAAAAATCAAGCCACTAAATTGCAACAAATTCTAAGAGAAAAAACAAGTTACTAATTTTTGTGTTGTCTTGAATATCATTAACTTCATTATGTCTAAGATTTAGACTTAATCAGATAAAAATAAACAAAAATTTTACAAGTTTTGTGCTAATCAGAATCAATGAGTGGAAACGTTTGATTGAGCAGATAAGAATAATTAGGGTTTAGGGTTAAGAAAAATAAAATTCTTAACCCTAAATAGTAAAAACCCATCTTTATCTTATTGAAACTTTAAGATTTATGTAACCCATAAGCTCTGAACGTTTCCACAGTCATCAATTAACTAGCTGCTTCAGCCGTTTGTTGACTGGATTTGATGGTTCTACGGGAAGAAGAACGGGTGCTTTCTGTTGCTTCAAGGGGGGTGAACTCAATATGATTGAGCAAAGTGGTAACAAAAGCAAACAGTAAAAAGGGTAAAGACAAGACCAGCACCAATCCCACCACAGCGAGGGCGTAAATTTGACGAGTGCTACTCCATAACCCTAACGCACTGGCTAAGGTTAAGAATATAACGATTAACCAAACAATAATTTGACCGTAAACATCACCAAAGGTTAGGGTGCACACCATACGGTATTTTTGAGATTCTTTGTCCATTATAAAAATTTCCACAATTAGCTGCTTCTGATGTTCTACGTTAATAACAATGAAGAGTAAAAGGACAATATTTAAAGATTTTTATAAACTGTCGCAATATGACTTTACAATTCTACTTTTCCATGTCAACGATTCTTGACCAATAGAATTAACGGCTTCCCTGAATTATGATGAAAATCAGGATATTTGCGGACAATTCTCAAAGGACATAATAGGCTAGAAAGCAGAGTGATTATATAATGTACTATTCAGTAGGAGGTTGTTTCTGATATGTCAGGAGACTCACGTATCGAAAATCGGGATTATACCCTGATGATCGACAAAAGCAGCAGTATGGCTACTTCTGATGGTCCTGATGGCAAAACCCGTTGGCAAATTGCCCAGGAGTCAACCTTAGCCTTAGCGAAAAAGTGCGAAGAAATTGATCCTGATGGAATTACAGTCTACGTGTTCTCAGGTCGTTTTAGACGCTATGATAACGTCACATCGGATAAAGTAACCAAAGTTTACGAAGAAAATGAACCCATGGGGCAAACGGACTTAGCTGCCGTACTCGAAGATGGTTTGAAGAACTATTTTGAACGCAAAGCAGCCGGGACAGCCCAAGCCAACGGGGAAACCTTTCTCATCATTACCGATGGCGAACCCACCGATCGCAAGGCGGTGATCAGTTTGATTATGGATACGGCCCAGAAAGTTGAGCGAGAAGATGAGCTAGGCATTTCCTTTATTCAAGTGGGAACCGATAAAAATGCCACTCGCTTTTTTAAAGCTTTAGATGATGATCTCGAAGGAGTTGGGGCTAAGTTTGATATTGTTGACACAGTGACGGTTGATGATATGCAAGGGATGTCTTTAACCGATGTCTTGTTAAACGCCCTCATTGATTAATTTAAGTTGGTTTTGAGCCTCTATCTTGTTAGGGGCTTGAACTTATTTTTTTATCTTGCTAAACGTTTAAAAAAATGTTAGCCTAGAAAGGCTATGGGAAATGACAATAAAACTATCAAAATCGTTAGCGATAATCGCAAGGCTCGCTTTCTCTATGAAATTTTAGAGACCTATGAGGCGGGAATTGAACTGGTGGGAACGGAAGTTAAGTCCATTCGCGCCGGAAGGGTTAACTTAGCTGATGGCTATGCTTTTATCAAAAACGGTGAGGCCTGGTTAACTAACGTTCATATCTCTCCCTACCAAGGCAGTAGTCAATATTTCAACCACGAACCGAAGCGTACCCGTAAATTGCTTCTGCATCGCAAAGAGATTAATCAACTGATCGGTAAAATCGAGCAGAAGGGCTTAACCTTAGTGCCACTTAAACTCTATTTTAAGGGAAGTTGGGTTAAAGTCAGTATTGGCTTAGGAAAAGGTAAGAAACTCCATGATAAACGGGAAACGGTCAAACGTCGTCAAGATCAACGGGAAATTTCACGGGCGATGAAACGTTATTGATGTAGCAATGTGACGTTCCATTATTCTATGGAGAAATGCGATCGCTCATAGAAAACTAAGTTCTTGGTTTAATCTTCAAAAATATCTTGTAAATTAACAATTAAATTAGGTAAGATTTGCTCTCCTGATAAAGTTTGGGGATTATTTAATATTTCTGGGTTTTCTTGTTGACGGTAAATTTCTACCTGTTTTTGGTCGGGATTAATTAACCAACCTAATTGAACACCACAATTCATATATTCTTTCATCTTGTTTTGTAACTCATTAAGCTCATCGGTAGGAGACATCAATTCAATAACAAAATCAGGAGCGATAGAAGCAAATTTTCTTTGCTGCTGTTTACTCAAACCCTTCCATTTAGCAAGACTAAGCCAACTGACATCAGGAGAACGTACTGCACCATTAGACAATTTAAACCCTGTCGATGAATCAAAAGCAACCCCTAATTTTGTTTGATTATTCCAATTCCAAACTTGGGCAGCTAAACTAATGTTGAACTTTCCAGTTTCACTTCCTGTAGGAGACATAATAATTAACTGACCTTCGGAATTCGTTTCTAATCGCGCTTCGGGATTTTCTTGGCATAATTTTTCTAAATCTGTCTCGCTAATTCTGTCAATGAACGGTTTAAGACTTAAGGTAATATTGGTCATGATAAAAAGAGTGAATTTCTCAATTAATATCTATGATAATCATGAATATCTTGTAACTTCTGTTTAACTCGCCCACTGCTTAACAGGGTTTTGGCCTCGTCAAACCCTGTAGATAAATCAGCACAAACCCCACAACGCCAGAGGTAAAACCCACCGTTATAAATAGCTAGGTACATAAGTGGACTATCCTCTCCTTTTAACACTTGCTGCATCTGTTTTAAAAGTTGTTCTGTGAACTCTAGAGGGATATCTTTACCGCTTAAATCATAGTCTTGAGGATGGAGATGTAACCGTTGCCATTCAGGATTATGATTGGGTTGGTTGATGCCAATAATAGCGGTTCTACTTTGGGGTAAATCGCAACTGCCTTCTAATCCCTTTACGGTGGTGAAATGGTGAAAATTTCTCAGTTTGAGAGTTTCTCGAAATAAGTTTTCTGTGGGCGGATGAACAAACCCAGAAACCATATGCACTTGAGAGGATGAACAGGGGGACCACATTAATTCTAAGGTGGCTAAAGGGGGACGTTTGCCAATTTGTTCCCGATACGGGACCAATTGATGGGCTTGAGGGAAATGGGTGGGTACATAAACGAAGGTTAATCCCGTTTTTTCTAACAGTGTTTGACTGTCTTGAAGGGAAAGACGAGAAAAATCAACCCCTAACCCTTGCCAAAGGGTGATTAAAGGAACCCCATATTTAGTGGGCATTGTTTCCCCTCCATGAAGTACCACAGGAACCCCTACCGTGGCTAAAATCAGGGCCGTAACAATAGTTACCGGAGCAATACGAGATCGCCCATCATAGGGGGTTCCCAAGACCGTCACTGGGTAATCAAAAGCGAGGTGATGAATGACCAATTGGGGTCCCAATTCGGCATAAGTGTCCAACATTCCCGCTAATTCTTCAGGGGTTGGCCGTTTAATGCGATGAACCATCAAAAACGCCCCAATTTGGGCGGGGGTTGCTTCTGCCAATAACATCCGTTTCATGGCATCGGCTGCCTCCCTACGTCTCAAATCTTGACCTGTATGAACACCACTACCAATTTTTTGAAGATATTCTCTGAAGATACTGCTCATGATGATTCTATGGTTCTACAGGCTAGGGACTGGGGTACTTGTTTAATTTCATTTTAATTTTGGGGGTCTAAGAATGGCAAATCAATCCTTCCCTTAACAATACTCATCATTTTTGCTGAAGATAAAATGATATGATGAACTATTTGTTATAATAGTTTTGGTAAGATTAACTATAATTGTTGGAGGAGTTTACTACTACTGTGTTCATTACTGCTAAACCGACCCCATCCCAAGCCGCGATCGCCTTGCCAAAAGATTTATTTTCTGCTATTGATGAGCTTAAACGGGAATTAAAAGCCGTTATTTTGGCTCATTACTATCAAGATCCTGATATTCAAGATATTGCTGACTTTATTGGTGATTCTCTGGGGCTTTCTCAACAGGCAGCCACCACCGATAAAGAGGTGATCGTCTTTGCGGGGGTTCACTTTATGGCAGAAACCGCTAAAATTCTCAATCCTGATAAATTGGTTTTGTTACCTGATTTAGAGGCCGGATGTTCTTTAGCAGATAGTTGTCCTGCAGAAGAATTTGCTCAATTTAAGGCACAATATCCAGATGCGATCGTTGTCTCTTATATTAACTGTACCGCAGAAATTAAGGCCATGAGTGATGTAATTTGCACCAGTTCCAATGCGGTTAAAATTGTTAATCAACTGCCTAAAGATCGTCCCATTATTTTTGCCCCTGATCGAAATTTAGGACGATATGTTGCTCAACAAACGGGCAGAAATTTAATCCTTTGGCAAGGGAGTTGTATCGTGCATGAAACCTTCTCAGAAAAGAAAATTGTTCAGCTAAAAATTGAAAATCCTTCCGCAGAGATTATTGCTCATCCCGAGTGTGAAGAACCTGTTTTACGCCATGCTAATTATATCGGTTCTACTACAGCATTATTAAAGTATTCTCGACAAAGTTCTCAGGATACGTTTATTGTGGCAACAGAACCGGGTATTATTCATCAAATGCAAAAAGAAGCTCCTAATAAAAGCTTTATTCCTGCCCCGGGGATGAATAATTGTAACTGTAATGAATGTCCTTATATGCGTTTAAATACATTAGAAAAGTTGTATTTAGCCATGAAGAATAAACAACCAGAAATTACCATGGATGAATCCATTCGCAAAGCTGCTTTAAAACCGATTCAACGAATGTTAGAAATGTCTAATTAATTTATCAGAAGTTATTTCTAATCTAGGTCCAAAGACGTAGTAGATGGAGGAACTAAGCAAAAATATTCATTTTCAATCTACACCTCACAGCCTAAATCAAGGTTGAGCATATATTGTAACGAAAACCTTTGCACTTCAATTGTTCGTTCTGAAACTTCGGTAAATGTTTATGCGGTACTATAGCGCAACAGAAAATTTTCGCCGATACTATTGCGCAATAGATAGATAGAGAGTAAATATACTTAATTTAAGTTAGTGGTTAAAATCCTGAACGATAAATGAAACTTTTGACTTCTGACTTCATTCAACTTGTCACCGCAACGTGATATTATTACTCCTGGTTTGCTATGAAACGCTTTATAGCACTTTCGTTGTGACTGTATGCCATTGACTGAAACCACACCCCAAACAGAAGAAACCGGATCAGCCCAAACTGATTCGATGGAAGACTACTATCGACTGCAACGAACCCTGTTGCTGTTGAGTTTAGTGCTGACTGGAATTATTTTTGCCT
>JAAUYB010013172.1_pt1 | contig 11288 bp, 9 predicted proteins | sample 7278071 | NCBI WGS metagenome assembly JAAUYB01 (sample SAMN14350121, study PRJNA611818) | marine sediment metagenome | isolation source: surface marine sediment (1.8m) | place: French Polynesia: Moorea | collected 2018-08 | reverse complement strand
CCCTTCTCCAACAGGGTGGCTCAAAAATATAAGGTGGTTCATCTCCCACTTTGATTTCAGAATGGGGTGTGACCCCCCTTCTCCAACAGGGAGGTTAAAAAAAATACAAGGTGTTTCATCTCTTACTTTTTTCTCCTTAAATTAATAAAAGTCACCCCCCAACAACAGCAACAACCACGGCGATCACTCTATGACCTGACGGCCTTACGGACGCAGGTAAAAAATCTTCACTTTTTTGGAAAAATATAACATTTTAAGCTTGCTGAAAAATGTTGTTAATAAAAATGCATTAAAACACGAAAAAAGCTGGGTATAGGGCCGGGGCAATTTTGGCTAAAAATTGTGCTGATTTCACCAATTTTCTAAAAATGTTGGCGATTTTTTGCGATTAAGACACTTCTGGTTGGCGATTTGAAAAAAAAAAAAATTGGTCACACTGGTTGGAATGGATTGTGATAAAATTGAAGGGGGGAACTGCTTTGAAGAAAATTTATTGAATTTTTAGCACATGCTTTTAGCTCCATCTCGTTCTTGCAGCCTAACCCACCTTTGCCTGGCTTCCTGCGGCGGTGTCCGCGGCGGCGACGATCTGTGCGCCGCCCTGTCTCAGCACTGCGCCGGTCTGGCGTCGCTGGACCTGTGGCGCTGCGCCACCCTGACGGCGCGCGGCGTGGCAGAGCTGGCGGGCGGCGCAGGAGCGCAGGCGCTCAGGGAGCTGGACCTGGGCTGGTGCGCCGGCGTAGACGCCACCACGGGATGCATTGACAGGCTGGCGCAGCGGTGCAACAACATGGAGAGGTGGGGTGGTTTCAAGATTTCGCCAATAAACATCGAAACTTGACCATAAAAGTCTGGGTTCTTTAGAAGCCGACACCGACAATTAGGTACCAAACGTGATTTGAATTTATGCTTCCCTTTCTTCGTTGCAGGCTCATCCTAAGCGCACACCGCCAACTGTCCAACAAAGACCTCGTAAGAAGAAGAAAAGAAGACCATTTTCTTCCGTTCTCATGTACAAGTCCGTAATTCCCGAAAAATTGTTGTTATAATAATATAATTATGTGTTACAATTATATGTGATAAAAATTTACTTTAAAATTTAAATTCAAACTCCCTTACATTTTCTTAGAAACAGAAAATCATTTAAAAAATAGTTGAGTTCAAAATCCTCACATTTTCCCGAATACACAAACTCCTTAGAGATAAATTCGAATTTAAACTCCCGCACAATTTCCTTAATACTTGACAAATTAATAAAAACATCTGAATTCAAATTCAAACTACCTCACAATTTTCCTATTAATACACAAATTCATTTAAAAATATTGTTTGAATCCAAATTCGGAATCCCTCAAACATTTCCCAAAAAAATAATATTGAGAATTCAAATTCAATCTCCCAGTGTAACCATTAGTCACGCTTTCGGGCGAAAAGGCAAACTCAAGATTTTTTTTCGCGCGCAAAAAAAGTAAACTCGCGCAATGCGGTTTTTCTTGCGCTTTTTGAAGTCAAATTTTGTTTAAAAAAATCAGTAAATAAACGGGGAATAAATGACAATTTTGGTCTTTTTTTTCTTGATTTTGGTGTCATTTGGATCGTCAATTTTGGTCACATTTTTTTCCCATTCCCCCCCCATTCTCTCCGTTTGACGAAGACACGAATTTTTATTTTTTTTCCTTTGCCGGCATCAAGTTGACGCACGTTTTCGCTAATTTCAGCGTTTTTAAACTTTTTCAACAAAAAAAATTTCAAAAACAGGACATTTTTGAAAAATTTGTTAATAAAAATGCAAAAAAACCTCATTTTTTCATATTTTCAGTATTTTGCGCTTTTTTAAAGGGTTTCTCGCGCAAAATCTTTTTTTCTCGCGCTTATGTAGGCGCTTTTTGACCCTGATCTCGCGCTTTTTCGGGTCCAAAATACTGGTCACACTGCAATCTCCCCGTTTGCAGGACTCTCTGTCGGTCCACCTGAGCGGGTCCCTCCGCCAGTTGGACGTGGTTGGGGCAAGACATCTCACCGGGGGCCTCTCCGCCGTCAGGAGGCTCCTACAGAGGTGCAAGAAGATGGAACTCCTAGACATTGGATTCTGCGAGGGGATACTCATGCAAGGAGTGAGTAAAATAAAATGTGCTTCTTTTCGAAACATTCATTGGTGATCACGTACCCAGGGGGAGGGCATGTAGGGCTTAAGAACTCCCCAATAATTATTGAAACAATATTTTTTCTCTCGAAGACTCACTTTCGTTCCTCCAAACCACAGAAGTTGAACTTTTGTAGCACTTAGACTCCCCCAGCTCCCTCAATTTATCTTCTGTCTGCGACGATAAAATTATAGTTATCACCTTGCATGTCTTTCACGGCGAAGTCGCCGCCACGATTCGAAAAAATACCTATCCTTTACTGCTCTTTAATAAAGTATGCAGTTAAAAACTTAAACTCCTATTTAAAAAATGGAAGAGTTTTCCGAACTCAACTATCATGTTTTTTATTCTTTTTTATGCAGGCTGTTCCTGGCGGAGACGACGACGAGGTCGGAGGTGGAGGCTCCGAATCGGACTCTGTGTGTGCCCTCAGGAGGGACTTCCCCGGATGCACAATCATAAACTCCTTTCCCTGATGATAGCAGGACGAAATGAAAAGTCACTTACATTGGAATTCATCCAGATCACAAAAAAAGGTCGACTTTTGCGTTTCCGTGTTTGAGATGATGTTTTCAAGGGGTTACGGAAGGTCAAATACATTGGAATTAATCCAGGTCGTCTAAAAGCAGCTGCAGTGGCAGAGATTTCCGTTTGCTCAGTTTTAGTTTGTGGGGCGTTCGTTGTTCATTAATTTGGGTTTTCCCTCGATCCTGGTCTTCTGCTAAATCCGTTCTTTCGTCCGTTCCCCAAATGTCGCTTCTTGGGCAACCGTCGTCCATGTCGGTTTCCCCCCACCCAAATCAGGGCTGCGCTGAAACGAACGGAGGATGAGATAGTCCCAACGGAAAAGGGCGGGAAAATTCAACAAACTCTTCTAAAACTCAAGACTTTTTTGTCTGCGGCACAGCCGACAGACCAGGGAGAGGAAAACGTTGTTCGTCTTGTTGTGGGGGGGAGGATATTTTCCTATTTCCCGTGTAAAGTTTTTTGGGGTGTGTAAAGATTAATCTTTTTCTGAAGATGGGTGTGGAAAGTTAAAAGTCAAGAAATCATAGAGACCAACGCCGCAGATCAGTGTAGGATCCGATTCTTGTTCCTTGTCTATAGTCGGCTTGTGCAGCGGAGAATCCCGGAGGGGAGAAGAGACCTTTTTTTCCCCTTTCGGATTTCGCTTTTCCCGGTCTCCTCCTTTCGCCCTCTGTCCAGGTGAACGGAGGTGGATCTATCTGGCGTCATATGGCAAGCGAAGGGAACAGAGAGAGAGAGAGGAGAGGCGATTACCGGAGACTGACTTTGCAGCTTGCCCCCTTCCTTCTCCCCCCTAACTCCCGTTTTGGCTCGTGCCCCACCTCTATCACCTCTCTACTGTAAAGGCGGGTGCCCTATGGAACAAGAGGAAAGGGAGGGATTCAACAAACTAAGAATAACGAAAGTAACGCATACAGGGGGATCCAATAAGATTGACACACTCTCAAATAACCACAAATATGTTTCAAAATATGCTTTAGGACATTTTTTCATTTTTTGGATTTTTTGCTTTGAAAAGGTGGTTATTTTTGAAGCCTACTCCTTCAAAAGTAAGGGGTTATGTGAGACCCCTTATTGTTCGAATTTTAGTCAAAGGGTTGGTCTAAAATTCGAACCGTATGAGGCCTCAAATAGTTTTGGAGGAGTAGGGTTTTTAAAAAAGTAAGTAAATTCATTTGGATCACCTTGTACATAATTTTCTTATTACTTGATCGTGCCAGAGTGTTCAAAATTTAACCAGTTTGAAAGGGAGGTCCAAAGATTCATTTGGTACCTTGTAATTACTCCTTCTTGGCCATATCTTGAAGAACAAACCTTTACATTCCGACACTGATCTGTAAAGGTTACAAACTTACGATGCACATTTTCATCGGACATAGCCAGTCTTTGCATTGGTTTCTTTTTGTCCACATTTTTAAACATCTGAGTTGGTGAATGTCTACCCCCGTCCTGTTGGGGGAGGGGTATCTGGCGGGCGGAGGGAGGGAGGAGGGACGGCGGTGGAGCCCAACACGTGCCACGAGTTCAATGGAGTGGATACTAAGATGGAGCTCTACATTTCGGGAAAATAGTAACGGGCTCACCCTATTTTACCAACATACATAGTTTGAGTTTTAAAAGTGCCTTGATAAGATTTAATTTAATGTATTTTTTGACTAAAAGGGTTTTTTTTAGCTTTTCAAATTGTGCCATCCCCCGGGGTGGGGATGGGGCAGTGTGACCAGAAGATTTTTTTTTTCAATTCGCCAATCAGAGGTGTCAAAATCGCCAAAAAATCGCCAACATTTTTAGAAAATTATTTGAAATCGCCAGAATTTTGAGACAAAATCGCCACTTGAACCCAGGTTTTTTCGTGTTTTATTGCATTTTTATTAACAAAATTTTTCTGCGTGCTAAAAGTCTTTGTATTTTTTTCCAAAAAAAAAACTAATGATTTCTTCTTTTTTAGCGAGTTTTGGCAAACCACACCCAACTTTGATTTTGATTATTTTTTTTCTACTTACGCAAGTTTGACAAAAAAAACGTGGACTAAATGAAAAAGTGAAAAGTAACCAGAAAACAAACAAAAGCAAACCAAAAATTAGTTCTAAAAGTTTCAAAATATTTAGCTTGTGTAGTGAAATTTTAAACTTTTGCTGAAAAATGTTAAAATCGCCAAAAATCGCCGTCATTTTGGCCAAAAATCGCCAAAAAAATCGCCAGTCGTCAACAGGTGTTTTTGTCGCCAGTAAGGTCTCAAAATCGCCAACTTGGCGACAAATCGCCATTTCTGGTCACACTGGATGTGGGGTCACCTTCCAAAAAGAGACAGTTTCTTTTATATAGAAGGCAGCGACGAATTTCGATTCAAATCATTGTTGAAAAGTATTATGATCTCCTTCCGTGTTCCGTTCCATAGACCCTTCGTAATAATTCCCCCTTTCCCTTCTCCTCCTCAAATATCCAAGTGTAGCAATAACTCGGTGAAGCTTGGTCACCCACCTGGAACAGAGGGAGAGAAGGGGAGAGAGCCCGATAGAAACAGGAGGGGAGCAGATTGAAAAAGCCAAATCAACTATGAGATACTGTTCTATTGGTGTTGTTGACTGTTTTAAAAAGTATTTTATCTGTACTGTATCTGTACAAACTTTTTTATTGTTGTGCAAAAAAGAAACTGGCGGGCTCGGTATTGAATATATAGAAAGGGGAGTCTCGGTTCTGTCTAATATTTTTCCAAAGGAAAAGTATCCACCGCTCTCCGTATTGTCTGAAATCATCTAGTGGCTAATTCACAGACTTTCCCTAGGGTATAAAAAATTCCTATGTGTAGCAGATGTTTTAAATGTACCACCATTTTAGTATATCAGTATATTCAGTATATCATAGTTTGTTTGCATTGCTAGGAGGATTTTAACAACCGTTTGTTGAACAATAAAGTCAAAGTAGCATAAAGCTTGTTTCTTGGCAGTCGTCTGGTCATTTAAACCTTCTTTCGCTCTCCTACATTTCCCAAATTTCATCTTTCGTTAGGAAGGAGGGAAAATTCCATCTCGCATTTTTGCGCTCCTCTTCCGCCTCTACGTATATGAAACGCGGTTGCGAAAACGCGTTAAAAACTTTTCCCCCTTCTTTCCTCCGCCACCACTGGACAAAGACACATTTATCTATACCTCTTTCCCCACACCTCTGTATCAGCTTGCAAGGGGGGTTTGCAAAACACCCCATGCCTCCTCTAATTTCTCTTTGCCCTTCTCATGTTTCTAACGAGACCAAAGTATTAGGCTTGTACTTTTTGACCATTAGTAATTTGAAATTGAGGAAACAATTGAAACGCTTCCAAAGTTCTAGACATCTGAAAAACACATTTGCTAGCATTTTTGTGTCAGTGTTTCCCTTCTCATGTTTCTAACAAGATTGTTATATGTACTGTACATTAGTGCTATTAGTACTTTTAAATACATACTTTACCAGTACTTTCAAATCGAAGAAACAATTTAAAGTTGATACCAGCAGTTCAACAAATTATACTATGTTTCAGAATTCTGAATCCCCGTTCTCCAGAGGGAGAGAGATTACCTTGATGCTTTGAAAGGCTTCTCTTTGCCCCTCTCCCTCCGTTTCTTGTGGCGCCTCCCACCACGAAGAGATTTCTACCAATCACAGGCCAGAGTCCCTTCTTCCTCCCCCTCCTCCTCCTCCTCCGCCGCCGCCGCTGAAAAGACGAGATTAGGCACAGCTTTTTCTCTCTGTCGCCTCCTCCTCTTCTCCTCCAGTGGTGGCTTGAGTGATCTACCGAAAGGAGCCTGGGAAGAAAAAGCGTTGTGTCCTAATCCTCCTCTTCCATTCTCTGGATATGGAAGGTAAGTCAGTCTCGCTATAAATAAAGATAGGGCAAGATTGGGATTCAGAAAAATTCTTTTTGGAGGAACAAACTTTTATATTCTGCACATGTATAAGTAATTTACTTATTGCAGAGATTGTGAAGGCAATAGCAAATTGTGTTTCGAGACGAAAGAGAGAGAGAGAGAGAAATAGAGCAGAGAGAAACAATTACTACGTAATTCGACAAAGAAACAAGAAGAAGTGTGAGTTTACATCCGCTGGACTTAGTCGATGGCTGTAGACATTGATGGCTGACTCGTGGAATTCTGAATCCCTGATCTCCAAAGGGAGACACTACGATACATAAGGTTCTTCTTCTGTAGTTACTAAGGACCTTGTTTTGCTGGAATCAATGGGCTCCACCGAAGAGAGGAAACGTCTTTATCATGCAGCCTCTGTTGACAAGTTCAAATTATTTTTGGAAGCTTTTGGAGCTTTTGTGAAGGAGGAAGGCTGGCACATCGTTATCATGTAGTTGATCTGGTTGTTAGGCTTTTTGGGAGACTCTAAATACATGCTGCCTTTACTCGAAGGTAGTTTTTTGTTTAAGACATATCTTTATTCCAACAAGAACAGACTTTGTTCAAAGACCTGAGGCGTTGACATTGACATTGGAGATAAAAAAGGTCAAGCAAAAATAGAGGGATTCTTCTCATAGGAAAAATTATAAATATACAAAGAAAAATGAACAGATCAATGGGAGAAAAGATATTTTTTACAAAACCCCTGGATCCCACCCCGAAGAGAAATTTGGTCTGGAAGCGATGGATCCCACCCCGAACAGAAATCAGATCAGGGAGCAACGGATCCCACCCCAAAGGAAAATTAGGGTGGGAAAACAGACTGGAGAAAAAAAAGTTAAGTTGACCTCGGCCAAACAAAGTTTACCTTGGCTTTTAAGGTCATGACCTCAAAGTAGTCCCCCCACAACAACAACAACAACAACAACAACAACAACTCTCACCGTTCTATGACCTGTCGGCTTCGCCGCAGGTAAAAAGAAAGAATCGACTCCTACAAATAAAGAGATAAATCGAAATCTTGAATTGTCTTTGTTTGATCAAATTTCCACGAAATTCTTCCATGATACCTGTAATGCCCTGCGCCGACATTTTCTATGCAAACTTGCAAAATGTGGTAGAGCGATGTTTCTCCCATTTCGTCTGGCCAACTGGCATCGTCCTCCCTTCCTCCTTTTTCCGCCCATCGGCTTTCCGCGGCGCCATTTCCCGTTTGGAAGGTGGAAGGGCGGAAGGGAGAATGTGATAAAGTGTACTGTAGGCTTGGGGGGGCGTTATCGAGACGATCCCGTGCAGCAAATAGTATGGAAAAACCCCGTCTGGATCTCGATTTTAACTGTCCCGGGGTCCCACTACGCCAAGCCGGTGAAGCCATTTGCTTCCCGGGCAATATGTCCTCAGATCAAAGCTACATCGGAAAACCTATATTACATCTCTCTCTGTTCCAAACAAAACTAGTGATAGTGCAGAGCAAATCACTGGAGCTCGTCTCTACACAATAAAGGCAGTTGTAACAACTAGGAAGTCACAAAAGGAACCAACTAATCTCCCCGAAATGTCTTGTTCATAAAATCCCCCCACTGGTTTTTGAGGGGGACCTATCTGGGTTTAATTCGTTAGATACATAGGTTCTCAAGTAGGGGGTCTGTGGTAATACCCCCCTAGCCTCCGGATCCCATTGTAGTAAAGTACGAACATTATTTACTAGACCCCACCCTAGCCCTCAAAATTGGAGACCAATTTGAGCACGTATGGTTAGATGTACTCACTTTTAGTCATCATTGCTGAGACACAGCTCAAGAATTAAAAAAATATTCCCTCTAGAGGGGGGATTTTGGTTCTGCTTTTTCTCTCTTGACACCTGCTCCTCCTACTCTTCTTTCCAGTGCCTAAGTTTTTTTCCTTGCAGCGAGCGAGGTCTTTGTGGCGGGAATAAACTTTGTTGTTGTTGTTGTTGTTTCCCTAGTTTCGATGGGAAAACTCAAATTCCACCTAAACACTAGCTATATAGGCAAAAAAAATCTGACATCGATGCCATTCGAAAAATTATTTTGCGTTGTATTTCAAGCATACTTTTATTTTTGACATTTTTTCGTACTTTTGCTAGACTCTTGTCCCCTTGTTCTGACTTCCAAACCCGTGCTGCCGAAGTACTGGTTTTTTGAAGCGCCAACTGCCTCAATTAGCGAAGGCGGCGGCGGCGGCGGCGGCGGCGGCGGCGGCGGCGGCGCGTGCCATCCCATCGAAAGCGGCAACGTCCGTTGGCTTCCGTTCCAAACCCCTCTTCTTCTTCCCGTCTGCCATCTGGCCACCGGGCGGGCGGGGGATCACTCGGGCTAGACGGCTTGGACGAAGGACCAAGGGGAAAATGCGCCTCGATAGAAAACAAAACAAGAAAGTACAGCACGGACAATTGTTTTCTTCTCTTGTCCTGTTGTGTAAAAGTTCTGAATTCGCATAGATTTTTTCAATCTAAAATAATTAATGTTGATCATATCTTGATGGAGAATCAAGAATTCCAAACCTGCTACTTATAGGATAAACAAACGGAATGGAAGTCATTGAGAATGGTTTTTCTTGCACTTCCCACCTTGTCATAAAATTCTGAATTTGTGCCAGTTTTTTTCTTTATCTGTCCATCAGAAACACGGTACACTACTGTTGAGTGGGAGAAATGACATTAAAAAAGCCCCCAACTGTTGTTGGATCAGTGTGTTCCTGGTCCTTGCATGTATCAACGCGATTGCACCGAAGAAGCAAAGCTAACACTCCTGCAGCAACACTTGGTCGAAGAAAAAACAGGGCGGGGGGGAAGTGTGTTGCTGAGCCCTCGCCCACCTACCAGTATGTATGTATATACCAGTCGTTGGCACGCTTGTTAACAAGACATTATGTCAATATCCCCCTTCTCCCTTCCCCTCCTCCCCACTCTGCAGCATTTACCGGTGGAGGCGAAAAGCATAAGGAATCCTAGAAAACGACAATATAAATTACTACAGAATGTGAGGAACTGGAAAATCACTTTTGCGTTATATCCTTTTAAAGAACCACTGCTTTTGTTAAGCTTTATCAGACGAGAAACCAAGTCACAATCTCCTCTTCCTCCTCCTCCTCCAGGTCTCGTGTCCCAGTTGCGGTCCCCTCGCCCCCATACGTAGGCACAGAAAAAAATCGTTGAGAGGGGGAGAAAAAAGAGTGGTGGGGAATAATAATAACAAAGCTTCAGGGAGGGGGAGCTTTCAAAAACATTGACACAAAACAATATTTTTGTGCAAGAATTCCAAAAAAATGACGTCCCAAGGAAAAAAATGAACAACTTTTGTAAATGTCTTTAGAACCACACAGTTTTTGGGGTCATGGAGGCGGCAAAAAAAACAATTATCAAATCTTCCTATTGGATGGTCTGAAAATGGCCTTTGGGCTTACTAGGAGGGAAGTCAGCCCATGATTCCCCCCTCCCCTCCCTTGACCACGTATGCCTCCTCCTCCGCCGCCGCCGCCGCCGCCCGTTTATGGTACTTTCCACCTCCTTCTTTTTTTGCGTTGATTCATCCTATAAAATATTCATGGGAACAAGCGGCGTCGTCGGCGGACGACCGAGGCGGGTACCTACAATGCTTGTCCATAGCTCTTGTTGCTCGATCCCGCCCTACGGAGGGAAGGAGGAAAAAGAACAGACTTTGTTCGACCTGCGGCGCATGGATATGAATGCAGAAAGAAGGAAAATCTAAGAGAAAGGTGATCAAGAGCGCTAAAAGATCTGAAACTATATTTAAAATGAAATTTTGCGGCATAAGGAGCACCCTGACAAAAAAATCATAAAAACAAACAGATCAGGCACCCCAAATTATGTTAGGCAGATCAGGTCAAATTTGAACTTGGAGGTCATTTAGGAGGTCAAAAAGCCCAAAAATGTAAAATTGCGAAAAAAAGATAATTGTTTTGGCCATTTTTGGCAAAGCTGTTGGTCGCAAGGGGCTCAAATTTGGCACGGGATCTTTTCTCACTACGTAGGATCTACAACTTTGTTTTCATAAGAAAATTTGTAGGAGGTTGTCTTGACAATAAAAGTAAAATGTTGACTAACAGAACAACAACAACAACAATAACATCACAAAGCAGTCCTAAACCTTCTCGGCTACGCCGCTGGTAAAAAGAGTAACAACTATCGTATTTGGGCTGCGGCTTTTCGCTGTACATACCATGCTACTTCTTGCTGTAAAGGTACAGCGGCTAAAGGGAGCCTACTACGTGAAAGTGTGGTTTGCTCCTTCTGCAGAGGAAAGAGGAAATGGGTATTGTTTTCCCACGAAACAAAGACGATATTATAGCAACATGAAGCCATGTTACCTAAGAACTTGAAGTACATACTCCATTTTCAATCGAACTTTAACAAGAACAGACTAAGTTCGACGACCTGCGGCAAGGAATTACAAAAGATTGGCAAAGTTTCAAATGACTTTGTCAAAAAGGGCCCAAAAAATCACCAATTTAAAGCGATTTGCGTTTTTGACCTTTTTTGACCTCTAAATGACCTCAAAACTTAAATTTGACCTGATCCGCCCAATATAATTTGGGGGTGCCCGACATTTTCAATTTTATAAAATTTTCTGTCTGAGCACTCCTTGGCTCTTAAATTTGCAATTTAAATCTTTTTTGGTGGTTTTCTCGGAACTGGTTGGTCACAGAAAGAAACTTTAGCAGGTCAGGATTCTTAGAGTTTTGAGATCTCAAT
>JAAUYB010051863.1_pt1 | contig 11290 bp, 9 predicted proteins | sample 7278071 | NCBI WGS metagenome assembly JAAUYB01 (sample SAMN14350121, study PRJNA611818) | marine sediment metagenome | isolation source: surface marine sediment (1.8m) | place: French Polynesia: Moorea | collected 2018-08 | reverse complement strand
TGAAAAAGCACCATTAGTGGCTGTACACAAAAGCCTGGTGTCTTGCTCGCTACCTTCCACACCCGTTTGAATCTGTAACAATTCGACTTCCACCCAAACATCGGTAGGTATTGTCTGTGCAAATAACGGCTGCACGCAAAGCAGGCTGAGGACAATAAAAAAGGCTGTCAGGTTCAAAGTTCTAATGGATCTCATTTTTTCTTCTCCTTTTTTAGCAAATCGTCATTAGTAGTACTGCCGTTAGTGTTATTTAGGGCCTTTTCTTGATGGCTGATTACACGTTGAAAGTCATCGTCTGAAAACAGTTTATACTCCGCGGACGGGCTTTTTCTTTGTGCCAAGCGTGCAAAGTCGTCGTTCGAAAAAACGGGATACTGCTTTATTGTAGTTCCTTTCGAAACTATATTATTGAAATCCTCCGTCGAAAATTCGCGATCCGGGGTAACATTGCGATCCGCCTTTTCCTGCAGACGCTTGAAATCCTCGTGTGAAAACTCTCTTTCCTGAATTACGGTGCCGCCTTTTTCCAAGAGGCGCTCGAAATCCTGGTCGGAAAACATGTGGGTGGATGTCAACTTCCCATTGACCTGGATCATCTCCGATTCGGGCGTAGATGAAAACATATGCTCCGTGGATGAGCTTGAGGCGACCAATCTTATGGTGATCGATCGGGCCTGGTTATCATAGACGATTGCATAATTCGGGACGCGGTATCGATTCAGAACCGTATTAATGATTTCGGGAAGCGATTTATCTTCAATCTGAACCGAGTTAAGCTTTTGCGCATCGATATCCCCTAAAAGCGTAATTTGGGTCTGGGTCTTTGCGGCGATCGCTTCCATGGCATCCGGCAAGGTTTTATCTTCAAAGGCGATAGAATACATCAAGGGCTTGGCGGAACATGGCGAGAGGGCCGCGATCAAGACAATCGAACTGATCAATAGCGCGCCTTTCGCGGTGGCGATCAGTGACGCTGAAAGTTTCGAGAAGTATTTATTCATGCTACACCTTCAATGCATACTTTGGTTTGGTTGCGATCATTGAGATCGTTGGCTAAATTCCTGGTCGTTGGCTAAATCCTGGTGGTGCTTTGGTATGTCAACTAAAGCACAACGAGGCGTTAATCATCAAACAGCAGCAGATTCATCCAGGTGGAGACGCTGCCTTGCCCTTTCGGGCGAATCTTGGCCTCCAGCGTGTAGGGTGAAGATTCCGATCCCAGTTCAAAAGTCCCGTCGATTATTCGGTTCACCGTATTGGTTGCCAGATTGTAGTTGACGATTTCACTCTGGAGCGTGAGTGTGATTTTAAGACGGTAGCTAACAGGTTGCCCTGCGCTTGTTTGGGTTCTCAGGGGCACATCTTCGGCCGTCGTGGTGTTTAGATCATCTAAAGCAAGCGGAAAACCTGGCAGCGTAAACACATCGCCATCAATTATCTCTTCCAACTTGATCTCACCACTCACATCGTAAAAAGCCCGATCGAACGCTCCATCATCGTAGTCATCAAACTGGACCAGGCCCCGTAGACTGGCCGATAGGTTATATTCACCCTCCTGGTCCACACTGAAATTGCGGCTGACCCACGATGTGACGCTTTGATTCACATCGAGCGCGTAGTTGAAGTCCAAGCCGGAGGGAATCGTTTCCAGATAGCCTTGCACAATCAGCCCATTCGGCGGGCTCACACCGCCGTCGGGACCTTTGGCCATGCCATTCAGCCAGATATCGCCCGGAGGGGTGGTGAACTCCGCCAAATTTCCATTGGTGACACAGTCGTATTGTTCTATTTGACTCTGGGTCGGTCGGTGGACGCATTCTTCCTCGTCGAAAGAATTCCTTAAATACTCCGTCGGTGCATGTTGAAAAAATCCGCCATTCTCCTCAACGGCGAAACGGAACTCTTCGAAGTCATCATCATCCCAGATGATCCCGGCAACCGCTGCACCGGGAAGGCCGCCGATAATGAATGCCATTGCCACAGCAATGATCAGTGTACATATGGTATTGCGCATCATGAACAAGCCTCGCTCGATTATGGTTTTTAACTTGGTAACAACTTTCAACCAGTCGCACGAACTAAGGTGCCGAAAGTCGACGCCCATCAACTCGTTTCGATTACCGACTTGAATCATAGACAACGGTTTACAATTCTATGATTCCAGCATAGCTGAAAACAATCGTCGATGCCACCCTCAATTAAAATTCAAACGCTATTTCTTGGCTCCAGGCTCCACTCTGAGGCGGTATTTCAGAGCAAGCCGGGGCGACGGTCCAATAGTAAGTGCCCGAATCGGCGTCGGTGAAATTGGCGCGCCAGGTCGTGGTGTTAACCACGATTTCAGCATAGTTCGGGTCACCCAGGGGCAAATCCTGGAGATTTTCGACGGTTCCGACCCTTATGACATATAGGGGCGCACATGTCACGCCTGTCCATGAAAACCGAACGTAAGTTCGGATTCCATCCGTCTCGATGGCCTGGGTCAAATTTTGAGGCGCGGGCAGGTTGCAGTCGTCATTGATCAATTCCTCGCAATTCAGCTCCAGGCAGTCCAGAATGCCGTTCTCGTCGGCATCCGTGTCAGGAATGCCGCAGCCGCAACTCTCGGGAACCGTTTTGTCGGGGTCGTCCGGGCATTCGTCGACGCAGTCCGCGGTGTCGTCGCCGTCGGCATCCGTATCGGGGATGCCGCAGCCGCAGATGCCCTCGCTCACTTTATCGGCATCTTGCGGGCACTCGTCACATGCATCACCGTGACCGTCCTCGTCACTGTCAAACTGGTTGGGGTTGGGTTCAGCCGGACAGTTATCCACTGCATCTAGAACACCGTCCTGGTCGGCATCCGGTTCCGGTTCAGGGCCGCCACCACCGCCATTGTCATTCAGAAGCAGGAGCAAATAAGTTTGTATTATATTGATAAGCATCGGGAAATCATCGGGATCCGTCGGATCGGTGCCCCGTCGGTATTCCTCCCGATTGACCACGCCGTCACCGTCGTTATCCTCGGAAGCATCGTTTTCTAAAGGATCCAGGCCGTACAGGTTTTCCCAATCATCGGGCATCCCGTCATTCTCGTCATCCGGGTCCTCGTTGTTACCCGAACCGTCCCCGTCGGTATCTTCCCATTCATTGGGATCATCCGGGAATGCATCCACACAGTTGATAAAACCGTCTTCATCCGTGTCCGTGTCGTCTTCCGCGACACCGCAGTCGCAAGCGCCCGGCACCGTTTTCAGGGGGTCATCTGGGCACTCGTCATTGCAGTCCGGCGTGCCGTCCTCATCGGTATCCGTATCGGCCGCCCCGCACCCACAGGTGCCGGGATCGGTCTTGTTGGGGTCGTCCGGACAGCCATCGTTGCAGTCCGGGGTGCCGTCCTCATCGGTGTCCGTATCGGGCGCGCCGCACCCGCAGGTCCCGGGGTCCGTTTTGTCGGGATCGGTCGGGCAATCGTCGCAAACGTCACCGACACCATCGTCATCGCCGTCCAATTGATCGGGATTGGCTATATCCGGGCAGTTGTCGGCCGTATTGGGCACACCATCGCCATCGCTATCGGGTTCACCGTCGATGACGGCCTGAAGCCTGAAGGGGGCGGCCGCCGATCCCAAACTGTAATATGTGTCAAGCGGGCCTTGAACCGAAAAGTTAAACAGCCAGAAATTGTCCAGCTCCGTCTCCAACTCCAAACGCACCCTCAACTGATAGTAAACATCATTAAGATTGCCCGTCTGCTGGATTAGGGGGACATCGACCGTTTGGCTGGGGCTGTCGAGGCTGAGCGGCAGGGGGAAGCCGTCCATCATTTCAGTTCGGTTTTCGTCGGGCACGAGTCGTTCGAGGGTCACGGTGCCCTCGACGTCAAATGCGGCCCGGTAATTGTCATTTTGAAAAAAAGAGTTGAACTCGGCGGTTCCCGTCAAAAGGGCTTCCAGGGGGTAGTCGCCGTCCGCATCCACCCGGAATTGCCGGCTGACGAAGGTGATGACCTTTTGTCGGACATCGATTCCGTGTTCGGCGGTCAGATCCGTCGAGGACACCTCTAAATAGCCCTGCACGGCCAGACCGTTGTCCGGATTTATACCGCCATCCGGTCCTGCGGCCATGGCGTCGAGCTGAATTTCTCCGGGTACCGGACCGAACTCCGTCAGATTGCCCGTGGCGACCGACGTGTAGGGATCCGTCTGGCTTTGCGACGGGTTGTAAGCAAAGGCCTCCTCGTCTTCGCTGCCGGGAGCGAAATACCCACCGCTATAGTAGAAGGAACCGCCATTGTCATCGATGGCGAAGCGGAATTGCTCGAAATCTTCAGCCTGCCAGATGATTGCGGCGCAGACCGGTTGGATCCAAGCCATCAGGAATACGATTGCCGTTAGAACGGTCACGCGTTTCATCGAATCATTCCCTTTCCGAATTGACGGTGGCAACCTCACGTATCATGGTAAATGATCAGCCGGCAATAAATGCCGCCGGGGCAGCGATTAGCGCTGAAATCAATTGGAAGCCCGAATTTCCGTTCCGACGACGCCCAGATACCGGATCAGGATGCTTTCCGGGCCTAGCCAGACATCGGCCGTATTATTCGCCGGTATGCCAAAGGTCACTTGGATACGATCGCCCGGCCTGAGTTCGTACATGGTCTCACCGGCGCTGTTGCTGGCCCCCTGCGTGGGATAGGCCAGCAAGACGCCCTGGTTGAGAAAGGCCTGCAGCGCCAGCGGGCTTTCGGAAAGCGGCACCGTTTCAAGCCCAGGCAGTTTGCGGGCATCCAAAAGAAACCCGGCTGTCGGAAAGCCCTGGACGGCGTTCGGTCCTGGTAGCGCCTTGACCGTAACAGATGGGTTGGCGCCCTTGAGAAAGACCTGTTGGTCTGGGTCCCAGGGGGTGCGATAAAGACCTGTTTGGCGGCCGTCGGTAAGGATATCATCTTGACTGCGGTCAAAGACACAAGCGTTCACGGCCAGGAAAATATCGGCGGCTGGCTGCATTTGCAGGACCACTTCCCAGATGTAATTGGCGTTCTGAAAGGCCGACGTCAAGGCCGCCAGCGGCGCCCCTGATCCATTGGCGTAACAGGGATCGGGCACCAGCCCCCCGGCATCGGTGCTAAATGCTTCCTGCGGGGAAAAGTCACTGTCAAGATTGATGCGGTTATTTTGGGCGTCGCGGCTGAAGTCGTTGATCAGGCCCGTCATCTGATCCTGAAAGAAATTGCCACTGTCGTCGCCGACGGCGTCATACTCCGGACGCGTCTGACTGGTATCGATTAGCGGATAGCGGCATGAGGTCGTATTGCCAAACTGGTCGCTTGATGCCAACACGGCGTAATAACTCTGGTTGGCATTGATCTGGGTGATCCGTACCTCGACGGGATCATTGGTGCCGGTACTGAAGGGGGCGATGTCGACGGTGGCATTTAAAGCGTCGCTGACCACGATGGACGCCAAACCGCTCTCCAGGTCCTGGATCTCAAGCAAAGCCTCGGCGGGCGGTCCGGGGTCCGTCGAAACGACCCCGCAGAGCGGCGGCGTGTCGTCCTCGGCGGCAGGTGCGCCGTAGTTACACTGTGAAATCTGACCCTCCGTGTCCCTGACCCTCAAAGTGACGCTCATATTGCTGCCCGGGTCGATCCGGGTGGCGGTAACCACGATGGGGGCGGTGGTGCCCACAGAGAAACTGGGGACATCGACATCGGCATTCAGGGCCTCGAAAATTTCGATGGCCTGTAGGCCGTCGTCGCCATCCTGCACGGTAAACTGGACCTGTAGCGGGGGCCCCGCCTCTACCGATGATACGACGCAGATGGGGGCATCGTTGGGCGGTGTCACATCACGGACATACGAGCAGCGGGACGCGGTACCGCTGATATTGACGCTTTCCAGAACCACCCTGAAGTTCTGGTTGGCATTGATGCGCGTGGCCGTGACCGTCACCGGGCTGATGACACCCACGGGGAAAGGAGGGATGTCAACCGTGGCGTTCTCCGCTTCGATGACGCGGATTTCCCTTAAACCGATTACTCCGCTGGTGTTCTCTTGTACTTCGAACGTAACCACCAGCGGCGGCCCTTCATCGACATCGACCACCTCACAGGCCGCCTCGACGCGGGCAGCGCCGACCAGCAACAAGATCCCAACGATACCGGGAATGAATAGTCTCAAAAGTCGCTCGGCGGTTTTCATCCGCTCCTCCTTATCTTCTTGGGTAGATTGGCCCGCGCCGGTGGTCTGTCCTGGCGGTCAGTTCTATAGCCTTTCTCCGTAAATTTTTATCTCGGCATCCTTTTGGATCTCACCGACCATTTCATCAAAGGCTTTGGCGTCTTTTTCGCCTTTCACGGCGGACTTGACCTTGTCTTTGACCTCTTCGTACGGATAATGTTTTTCGGTTATAATTTCGTCGACTTTTAGAATATGATAGCCATATTGGGTCTTGACGATATTCTGGCTGTATTCGCCCGGGGCCAGTATAAAGAGCTCCTTCTCCAGGTCGGGTGAACTTTTTCCTCTGGCGATGGTGCCCATGGGACCGCCCTCCAAGGCCATGGGCAGATCGATCGAATACTGCTTGGCCAGTTCGGCGAAATCCCCGCCCGCGTTGAGTTCTTTCAAAACCTGCTTGGCTTCTTCCTCGCTGCGCAGGAGGATGTGGCTGGCCTTGACCCGGGGGGGGGCGATGAACATGTCAAGGTGGGTTCGATAGTATTGGCGCATTTCCTCCTCGGTGACCGTCAGACGGGCGCCGATTTTTTCTTTGAGATATTGCTGGATTGCCAGATGATCTTCATACGCTTGGACCTGCTGCCGGATGAGAGGGAGTTTGCGGATCTCGGCGATGCGCTGCTGACTGAGAATCAGTTTGCGCCGAATGAGGCCATTGAGCAGTTCGCGCTTTTCATTTTGATCGATGGTTTGCTTGCGTTTTTTTTGCTTGTACTGTTTCATGACGGCGAGCAATTCATGCTTCTGGATGATCTGGCTGTTGACCTCCGCAACAACCGTCCGATCCAGATCGGCTGCCCAGAGTTGAAAAACCATTACCGCTGCCAATGTGAAAACCGCTATCGTGATCGCTTTGAATGAGAAGTCCATAAGTGCGCTTTCCACCTCGTCTTGTTACTGTTGTTCGATCTCTTTTTTCTGGTTGATGTAGCCGATCATCGTATCCGCCTGTTTGCTGATGAATTCGTCCTCGTGCTCGACGGCCCTTTCAAGCTCCGGCAAATCGGTTTCGTTAAGAAAGGATGAAGACAGGAAAAAGGCCGTGCGCCTTACCTGCTGGTCTTCGTCGTACCAGAGCTCCTTGAGGGGTTTATAAGTTGAGGGGGTCGTGTACTGGGCATAGGCGTACAGGGCGGCTTCCTGGACCAAAACGCTGTTGGATTTGAGTGTGGGCTCGATCGCCTCGGCCATATTTTCCCGGGCACCGATCTTTCCCAGGGTTTCGATAGCCGCCGTCTGGATGTCGGGGTCGCTGCTGCCAAGCAGGGGGACCACGCTTTCGGCGACACTGGTGCGAACGCTGCCGGCGGCCGCTGAACTGTTGGCGGCGATCACGTTCAGTAAATTAATTTTGTCCGCCTTGGAGAAGGATTCATTCTGGAGGGCCCCACCGATGACACTGCTGGCGGAGCCGCTCGTGGCAATTACAGCCAGGGATTCATCATTTAGTTTGCCGTCCGCGAGCGCCGCAGCGAGCAGCTCGTTGTGCTGCGGGTCGTTCCGGCGCGACAGGGCCCAGACGCCGGCCGTCTGGGTTTCATCGTATTCAGAATCCAGACTTGCACTGATCACCTCGAGGGCTTCCGGCGAATTGATCCGGGATAGAATGGCCAAGGCATCTTGCTGAATCCCGGGGTCCAGCGTCGTCTGGGCGATCTCGGCCAAAAGGGGAACGCTCTCGTCGGTCGCCACGAAATTCAAGGCCCGCAGCGCGATGGCCCGGCTTTCTTCCGTGGGCTCGTCGGCGAAGCCCTCGATCAAGGGCAAAAGGTCGGCCTCTTCACCGAACACGGCGGCCGTAACGAGGGCACCGCCCCTTTCGGGATAATCGGGGTCGGCCGCTTTGGCGGCCAGCAGATCGAAGATGGCCGCCTTGAGTTCTTCATTTTGCAGGGCCAGATAACCCAGCGTGTCCAACGCCTCCGCGCGTTCGGCCCCGTTCGCGCTATCGAGGAATTGCGACAGCGTGTCGACGCTTTCAGCGGTTGCCTGGTCCCGCAGGGCAATGATGGCCTGGATGTTTTCAGCGGTCTTTTGGCCGGAGCCATTCGGGGATGCGTCCGAATCGTCTTGCGCCTGCGCCGCTTTTTGGGCGCTTTTTTGGGCGTCCTCGACCTGTTTAGCGAGGCGCTGGCGCGCTTCGGTATTTTTGTCGGCTGCGGCATCGGCGCCATCCTCCGGACCGGAAGCCTTGAAGGTGGCCGGCAACTGCGCGCTTTCAGGCGTGCGGCCAAGATGCCAGGCCCCCAGCGCGACAAGCATACCAATGCCCACAAGTCCTATAACGACAGGGGTGCGGAATCTTTTTATTCCCATTTCAAGTCCTCCGAATCTATTAAATCAAAACAGTGGATCAAAACAGCGATGGTGGATCAAAACAGCTATGGCACTAGTCCGTTTCTCGTTTTCGCGAAATCGAGGCATAGTTGTCGGTGCCCGTGAAGCGAACCAGCACTTTTCTTCACGGGCACCGTTTAACACCTACTGCAGTCTGTCCTCAGATACCTGCAGAGCGTCGTTTACCTGCATGTTTCCATCATTCACCTTAAACAGAACCATTAAAATCGGTGAAGAAGTAGGTACCGACGATGCCGATGTACTTGAGGGTCACGTTGTCCTGACCATAGAAAATATCGGTCGGGTTCGGGTTGACGTAGATCTTAACCTGCATGATGTCACCCTGTTTCAGGTTGTACATGGTTTCACCCTTGGAGTTGGCTACGCCCGTCTCGGGCATGACCATGACAATACCTTCACTCCAGAGCGCCTTGGAGGTGTAGAGCGCTTCGTCCAGAGCGGTGATCGCCAGCCCCGGCAGGGTGCGGGCATCCATAAAGAAGGGATCCACAAACCCGGGGGTGGCCAGGTCACCCGGCCAAGCCTTGACGGTTATCGTGGGGTTCTGGGCCGGGGTGAAGAAGAGCTGGCCCCAGGGCGCACGATAGCGACCGGTCTGTTCGAATTCTTCCCAGTCAGCGAACTCGTTGTGTTTCTTGACGCAGTCGTAGATGTTGACGTTGAGGTCGCTTTCGGGCTTCATCTGCAGAATGATTTTCCATTCGTATTCCGCTTCGTTCCAGGTGTCGGTCAGAGCGCTTTCATAACCGCCTTCTTGCCCGGGTTTCACGAAAAACCCAAAGCATGGATCCGGAAGCTCCAAGCCGGCTCCGGTTAGGAATTCTTCCCTAAGATCGTAGGGCCCGTAAAAATCGAACCTGAAATCGCTGCGGTTATTGAGCAGCGAGCCATCGGGAAGAATGTTGTTGAAAATAACCTGGCCGTACTGAATCGGGTTGTTGATGGCGAAAACGTTGGCCGAATCCAGCCCGACCGTATCGAATTCGGGCACGTTTCCGGACCACGCCGGCACCGTCAACGCGAGTACGGCAACCAAGACGATGGAAAGTTTAATTAATTTCATAATTTCCTCCTCCGTAGGGTTATGGTTGAGACGTCTCCACTGCGCAGAATTATAGATTAGGACGTCTCCAGTACACTACATGCTAACAGCTTTCTCCTGTCGATCACCTCCTTTCGCTGGTCGTTATAGGTGAAGGCACTGCGCTTGATCACGCCATCCATCTGCCCATGCTAACGTACCGATTATAAGGCTTCCGGTCTCAGGCGATGGGCGCAACGAAATTGTTGAGCAGGCTATTGAGTTGTGCTTTTTGCTTTTCATCCAGGTCCTGAAACTTCAAACCGCAACGCTTGGTTTTAGGCCCGTTGCCCTCGCTGCTCGCTTTGCTTACGAAAATCATTTCACAGGGCAAACCGGTCAGGAAAAATTTGTTGAAGTCATACGAAAACAAGTCCACGACCTCGGGATCGATCACTTCTTCGACCAAATGGATATACTCGAATAAAAGCCCTCCCCTGCTGAGATTTTTAATGAATCCGACCTTGGTCGAAAAATGGTTGAAGATAAATACCTTCCCTTCAGGCACATCGTAGCGTTTGAATTTTCGTCGCTCGTTCACGGTCTCACAGCACCGAAGCCAAGAAATTTTGAGAATTGAGTTATCCGGGGGCGCGTCGATCAGCCTTCCATCCGGATTTTAACCTTGCCGAGGGGCTATCTAGTACAACTCAATTTCAGGCGGCCTCTGCTGTTCCGATGGTGCTCGTGAGAATGGTTTGGCAGCCGTATGGGAAATGATGATTTATTATTTCCCATGAACTTCTACCAGACTTCTACCAGAATTATGATTACAAATGGGTTACAAAATCGCGATTGCTGTTGTTTGATTTTTGTTAAGACCTGTAAGCGTTAACTTTCCGCAATGCATCGTTTGATGACTTCCGTATCATACGAAGGTTTCAATCCGTGAACCGACGTCAGAATCGATCGGCATTGTTGGTACACGGAAAGCGCTTCGGCCTTGAGCCCCATGCGGTTGTAGCAGGCCATCAGCCGTCGATAGGGTTCTTCAGCCATTCCGTTCGCCTCGATACTCTTTTGGTAGCATTCGACTGCGCTTTCGAAGTCATCATGCCGTTCATAGTGGTAACCGAGTTTGCCCACACACCGCATATATTTGCTTCGAAGCTTTTCACGCTGCACCAAGGTCCACGTTTCATCGCTGTCCTCGGCCAGGAAATTGCCTTTGTAGAGACCGATGGCTTCATGCGACAATTTTATGGCCGTTGGCAGGCTATCTTTGCGCATCCATAATTTGTCCGCTGCTCCGCAAAGCCGCTCAAATTTCCAAATATCGATGGCACATAGCTCGCGATTGATGGAGAGACACCCCTGGTCCAGCTGGATCACATCGGGGATTTCCAATAGCTTGCGCAACCGATGCAGGGTCGTTGCCAGAACCTGGGCGGCCTTGTCGCCTTCGGAATCCGGCCAGAGCGCATCCGCCACAATCTCTTTGGGAAGGCCGCGTCCGCCCAAAGCGATGATGGCCTTGAGTAGATGGATCGGTTTTTTTTTGGCCTTGCGGCCAAAATGCAAAGGCCCGCTGGCCTTGACTAAAGAGAAACGCCCCATCGTATAGATATCAATGAGCATTAACGCTCTCCATGGGATTGCCGGATCGAGGGTTGCGTTCGGGTATGGGACT
>JAAUYB010013454.1_pt1 | contig 11292 bp, 15 predicted proteins | sample 7278071 | NCBI WGS metagenome assembly JAAUYB01 (sample SAMN14350121, study PRJNA611818) | marine sediment metagenome | isolation source: surface marine sediment (1.8m) | place: French Polynesia: Moorea | collected 2018-08 | reverse complement strand
TGTTTCCCACGCACAACAGGATGAGGTATTTTTAAACGGCGATATTTAATATTCACCTCTGGCGGGTCCGTGTATATGAAGAGGTATGCGACGACGACGTATGCGATGGAGACGAGGAGGCACGGGACGGGGATGGCGAGCGAGTAGAATAGGTCCCTGCGCACCTGCTCCAGGTCCAGGTCGACGATGACCAGGGCGGGGTCGGCACGGGACACGAAGCAGCGGAACTCTGATCCGTTCCTCGCGTAGGAGGAGATGAAGGAGGAGCAGACGGTGCGCGGAGGGTAGCCGCAGCCCTTCACGTTGGGGAAGAGGCGGCCGCGGCCGCGCGGCCGGCGGCGGCCCTTCAGCCGCCGCCTCATGTACTCTTCTCTCTCGTCGTCGAACACATAGTCGTCTTCGTCGTCGAAGAACGCCTGTCCGACCGCGACGCTCCTGGGCAGCTCGTACTCCACCTGCACCTGCCAGCAGGTGTAGACCGTCTTGGTGCACCCCTCCTCGCAGGAAGACCAGGTGCACTGGGACTTGCCTGAAAAAGAAATAAAAGATCGAGAAAGGGGTAAGAAAAAAAAGTTGCGGTGGGAAAAGGCGATTCGAGAAGATTTGTGGGATGGGGGTCTTGGAAAAAAGAGCTTTGTTTCTGGCGGAGGGTGTCGAGGGGAGGAATCTTGGCAAAGGCTCCCTTGGGAAAAGAAGGAAGGAGGCGGAGGAAACAACAAGAAAAGTAAGGGGAAAGAAGGTTTCTCTCTAATGGCGGGACAATGGGAGGGCAACCGCCTACACACCGACAAGCGAAAGGCGGGAGGAGTCCGATGCCAAGACAAGGAGGGGGGGCCTCCCCTTCCCCCTTTTCTCTTTTTCCACCCGAGTGAGACAGAAAAGAGAGCGGAGGGGAAAGATCACCCACTCGGAACGAACGGGGCCAACTACCTATTTCTTTCTTTTTTTGCGAGGTTCAGCTCGATGTAGCGGTAGAATGGGCCTGGGTATCAAGAAACCGAGCTCGGTCCATTTTCAATTCAGCACTTTTTCGTTTTATTGTCCCATCCAGGTTGGAAAGCCCCGAATTGGACGGAGAGGCTCTTTCTCATGGCCACATCTCTCTTCCTCTCGTCGATCGTCCCCTTTGTCCATCTAACCAAGGGACGACCACCGCCGCCGCCAGTGACGGACACATCCACAGACAAGCGCCCTCCACTTAGGCTGATTGCCTCCCCTCCCTCCCCCTATTTTCCCGAATGCAAGAGACGACGTCCATCGTCGCCCCTCCGTCGACCGACCGACCGCCTATTATCCACTCCGGTTTTGTTTGCCGCATCCCCCCCCCCTTCTTTCCTCTCTTCTGGCCTTCGCCGCAGCCTCTCCCCCCTCCCTCTCTCGCCGTCCCGTAATAAAACAGAAACAGTTTCCCCTACTTTTTCCCCTACCCTTGCTTACTCTTTTCCGTCAATGCCCTTCTCCTCCTTCTTTTATGTTCAATTTTGAAAGGGCACGGCTCGACGCAGGAGGCGACTGAGGTTGGCTTTTGAAGGCCACGTTATATAAAGAAGGCGAGAGATAGAAAGAGAGGGAGAAGAGGATGTATGGAGTTCTTGAAAACCGAGAGAGAAAGGGAGCGGGCATTGATTTTCGACTCTGCAGAGGCAGGGCCGCAGGGGGGAGGGTTAGATGGGATATCTGGACCGTTCGCTGTTGCTGTGTTTCGTTATACACTTTGGATCTTGCTTTTTCCCCCTCCCTTCGTCCATCGCGTGATTCCCTGTTTCGAGGTAGGAGATAGGGCCAAAAGAGGAGAGACATCGAGGCTGGTTCGACCTCCGAAGATCCTTCCAGGCATGAACGAGGACGAAGAGGACGATGATGGCTCTCCTCCTCTCTTCCTCTGAGCCCCCCCGACCGAGCCAACTTTCCCCCCTTCTTTTCCCCTTTTCGTGCCATCTCTTGCTCCAACGAAAAAACTTTCCCGACCTAGGTAAGCTTTTGCCCCACCCTGCTCTTCCAGCAAATTTGCTCAGAGGGGGAACAAATGGCCCAATTTGTTTTTCCTCCTCCTCTCCTCCTCCTCCAAATTTACCTTCTCGGAAATTAACGGGTTCGCCACAACCGCTTGTCCTGAAGAGAGGGAGAGAAAGAGCAATGAACCGCGGAGGATGGGGAGGAAGAGAAAAGAAAATCTCCCTCCCCCATCAAACGAGGCCTCCTTTCCTCCTCTTCCTCCTCTTTAAGCACCCCAATAAATGTGAATTACGACTTTTACCGCGGGACATAAAACGATAATCTCTGTCCCTCCCTTCCCCCATAAAAATTCGAATAAAAACCCTTCTTCCTCCTACCTTCCCTGTACACGCCTAGGACCGTGGTGCAGTTGGTTCCCTCCGGGTCGAAGTCGGCGGAGAGGGTGGACCAGGCGGGGTCGATGAAGAAGGGGACGAGGAAGATGAGGGCGAAGGCGGAGAAGATGGCAAGGAGCACGAAGAAGGCAGTGGTGTAGAACAGGAGCAGGTCCAGGAACATCTTGCATAGCTGGAAGTTAGGATGTTGATTAAATCCGGCGGGAGGTAAATTCAACAATGAGTTGAAGCCAATTATTTTTCATAGGGTCAACAAGAATTCTGTACCTGCGCCCTTCTGGAAGGCTCTCCGTCTGAGGAGGCTGCTGAGGAAGACGGCGATGACGAGGACGAAGTGGAGGAAGACGAGTAGGCGGAGGCGACGGATATCCCGCTCTTTCTCCGCCGACGCTTCTTCTTCCTCTTGTTGTTGGAGGGCGAGGGCCCACCCTCGGCCACCCCGCCGAACAGTCGCTTCATCTCTTCCTTTCCTCCTCTAATTGGATTTGGGATTAATTTCGATCCTGATCCGGGGAGAGAGCAGTGGTTGGGAGAGATGACCTTTCAAGTCATCTCTGACTAGGGCAGGGCTGCGCTGTCGTGAGTGACATGGGATCTAGTCCGGATTATACCTAGTAGTCAGTCGCAAGTTCTTTCCGAGCCGGCCACGGGAGTTGGAAAAAAGTTTCATTCGGTTCTATTTCTGCACACTTTTATTTTTTCCCGAGGGTTTCTTGGTTAATTTTTCAGAGGCTCAAACTAAGTCATTTTCTTCCATGTTTTCCCTTCCGCTTCCGACTTGGCAATACGGCACCCAAACGAACATGCCTCAGGCCAATATATAGTATGTATATCGCCCCTTTGCAGATGAGGAAACCTTCATATGCCTCCTCTTCCTCTTCTTTCCTTCGTTGCATCCAAGGTAAGAGCATTTTCGTAACAGTCCCACAAATGCTCACAGCATCATTACTGCACTTCTGTCTTCCCAAAAAGAACCATCACAACTTTAATCTTTGCTTCTCTGCTTTTTCATCAACCGGTACTTTTTCGCGACCGAGCCATACTCGCCGCAAAAGAGAAGAATCAAAGGACACTACTTTCGTCTCCCTTCCGCTCTTCAAACCTCCACCAGAGAGAGAGGAGGGACCCTTTCCAAACCACCATCGTCAAAGGGAAATAGTAGAAGAGTTGTTCAAACACAGTCGTGGTTGTCCTCTTTCGCTTTGGCCGGCGAAGGAGGGAGGGATATATGCCGCAAAAGGCCCTCACCCCACTCCTCCTCCCTCGTTTGGACTGACTGACACACACCGACGAAGGACGGAGGACGGACGACGGACGAAGAAGAGTCCCCTTTTCGGGAAAAAGAGGGCTCGCTCGCCTCCTCCTCCTCCGCCGATCTGTCGGACGGTAGAGAGAGAAGGAGACATTAGCCGCCTTCCCCCTCCTCCTTCTCCTCTCTGCGCGCATCCAACCATTCCTCTTTTTCGGAAAGGGTGGAAAGAGGAGGGGGGATAGTTTCGTCCCCCTCGCTCTGAACGGACGACCATGAGGGGAGGCCGCCGCGGCACTACAGCATCGCCCCTAGACGGAGGGAGAGATGGAGGGAGGAGGCCTTCACCCCTTCTCCGTTCAAGCGGAATCTTCCTCTTCGTCCGCCTCCTTTTCCTCCTTTCCCCCCGACCGACCAGCCAGTTATTGCCTCCTCCCTCCTTCTGTGCAGTTTTGGGGAGAAAAGAGTTTGGGAGGGGAGTTGGAGGCGGAAGACGGACGGCTTCTTCCTCCAGAAAGAGGAAAGGAAGAAGGAGGAAAGAGAACACTTCTGCAAACTTTCCGAAAGTCTATATTGTAACCAAGTTGGAAAGGGAGGGAGAAAAGCGGCCGCCGGGGACTCCTCCTCCTCCTCTTTTCTTTTCCAGCCTCTGCTACCTCTTTTCTCCCCTTTCCACTACTTTTCTCCTCCTTCCCCGAGCGAAAACGGAGAAGGCGATCGAGGGAAGGGCCCAAAACTCCCCCTTCGATGGGAAGAAAACGAGAGAACCAAACTAAGAAGGCCATTTCCCAAGAATTTTATTGCATTCTCCAAACAACTGCAGAGAGTCTGGGAGATAAGAAGCCAAAAACCAAGACACGGTTGGGGACGATGTATGCTTCCAAAGATGCCATCTTTTCCCTTCCCCTTCTCCCTGCGGCATCCTACAACCGCACCTCCTCGTCCTTGTCTTGTTTTGGCTGCCTCCCAACTCGTTCGGAGGGAGAGGAGAAGACCGAGCAAGACCATCTCCACCGCTGTCAACGACGCCCCCCCCCTTCCCCTCCCCCTTCCGCCTCCTCCTCCTGTCTTCGCTGAGTGGCGACGGGGGCGAGACAAATGAACTCTTCTCCTTGGCCGCTGCATTCTTCTTACTTCCGCCGGGCGGGCGGCGGCGCATGGACATGAGAAAGAGGATAAGGACACTCAAAAAATAGCTCTCCGGATGTGGCAAAAGGATTTCTTCAATGTTTTCCTTTAAAAAAGAAGAATTAAAAAGAATTCGTTCTATTTGTCCTCACTTTTTTCCAGACTCCAGACAGATGAGCACTCAATCGAGGCTCCCCCTCCTCTTCCTCCTCCTTTTCCGTGCATACCGTATTCCGGGCGGGGGAAACCCATTTCTCAATGTCCCCCTCCCCTCTTCTCGGCTCGGGACTCTTTTTCTCCGCGAGACAGCGGAGAAAGGGGGAAACATTTGGGGCCCTCCTCCTCCTCCTCTCCATATTTCCCTGTGGCAACATCTGGGAAAAGAAAGCGGAGGAGGAGAAGCGACGGGAAAAAAACGGAGGCGAAAAGTAGATAGTGATACAGACAGAAAGGAACAAAAACAGGAAAAAATTCTCTTTTCCCTTTTTTGGCCTTCTTTCCCCTTTTGTCGTCCTAATCAGCAGCAATCACAATCGGGACGAGGGAGGGAGGAAAAAGGAAGGAGAGAAAGGAAGACGAGGAGGGGGGGATGGGATTAAGGCTCCTTTCCTTTTCCATTCTCTTTCTTCCTCCTTTTCTGTTTTTGTCTTTTCCCGGCTGCGGCCTTTTTTCCCCTTCCGAGAAGGGAAGGAAGAGGGGGGGAGGCGAGATTGTCGTTGTCACAGCAGGAAGGAGGAGGAGGGAAAAGACCCAGAGGAGAAATACGAGGAATCCCACACCGTCTTTCCCAAGCGGGCGTCGCTATCTATCCACCGTAGCGCAAAAAGGGGGGATTTCCCTCTTCCTTTCCACCTTTTCCTGACTCAGTGGAATCCCCTATCCAAAGAGGGAGGAGAAGCCAAAGGAAGAGAAGGGGACGGAGCGATTGTTTTTGTTGCCTATCTCTTTGGGAAGCGGCGTCGCCGTCGGTCGGAGGATGGAGGAAGAGAAATGCCGCCTTCCTCCTCTTTTTACGTCCCCTCCCCCTGGGTCTTGTCGTGCCAAAAGCCCTCTTCCAGCGACTGATGTCTCCTCCTCCTCCTCTGCATGGCAAGAGACCGAGGAAGAGGAGGAGGAGGAGGAGTGGGCATAAAAAAGCCGTCTTCTCTTCCTCCCTCGTCGTTGGTGGTTCCAAAGGGGGGGAGGGGGAGACGACATGCAGTGATTTGGACCAGAAGCAAAAAAGAGGCCGATCTCTCCCACATACACACAGCGGACAAAATAGAAGCTAAGAAATTATGCTTTCCCCCTTTCTATCTCGGCCGCATAATTTTTCCCCTCCTCCTTTCTTCCCCGGCGGTGGTGGTGGCAGAGAAAAGCGGGAAATAATCAAAGTCGCGTCCTTGGGACCAAAAGAGGAGAGAGAGAGACGAGGATGCTTTATGCAAAGCAGCCTCCCTGACTGCCTGGGGCGATTCGGGCGATGGAGAACGAGGAGGAGATATTCTTCTTCTTCTTTGGGGTCTTCTTTCCCTCCTGCATTCGAGGATGAGGAAGGAGAAAAGCGTGAGAATGGCTTTTCCTTTCAAAAAAGCGTTTTTTGCCCCACCCCCTCTTCGCACCCAAGGAGAATAGAAATGAAGGATCCTTTTCCTCTTTCCCCCTCTTCTCGATCTTCGATCATAGGGAAGGAAAAGAGAAAAAAAAAAGATTTTTTGTGTGAAGTTTGGGAATGAAAGCAAGCTAGGTGGAGCAAAGAAGAGAGTAATGAAGAAAGGAAACTTTTTTTTGCTTAAGGCGGAGAGGGAAAAGAAAGAAAGTAGGAGAATTACTCGAAAATTTTCCATCCCGCTTCCTTCTCTTTTCTTTTCCCTCCCTTTTCTTCCCAGGGGTGTTCGCGCGTGAAAGTAGGAAGGAGGAGTTCAGATGTGGGATTCAACGTCTTCCATTTGATTTCAATGCCCATAATGGCCAAGGGATCGAATCGCACACAAATTGTCATTGATAGCTCTCTTGAAAAACTTTTTATCGAAATGGTAAAAGCAAATTTACTTCTTATTCCCTCCCTCCCTCTTCTCTTTTATTCTTCTTTGTGCTCCGCGCCGCCTGAGAAGAGGATCGACCCCCTCGGTGCCCTCTCCTCCCCCTCCTGCCTTGAAGAGGGAAAAGAGAGACGCAAGAGAGAGAAGAAAGAAAATCGTGTGTGGGAAAAAAGGGAAGAGAGGAAAGGGAAGAAACGGCCGTTCCTCTACTGCCATCTCCCCTTCCTCCTCCATCTTCAGAATCGATTTCGCCCGCTTGGACCCAGGAGGAGGAGAAGAAGAGGAAGAAGATGCTATCATAGTCATATCGAGAATTGGGGCCGAGAAAGAGGGCCAAAACTAGACTTTTTTTGGGGGGATGACCGCTTATAAGTTTGTTGTGTTGTACAACAATTTTTTCCCTCTCTCCTGCACAGATGCTTGGCCCGGCCAGGTTTGAAAAGAGCTGACGACAGAAGCGAAAAAAGGTCCCTCCTCTTTTTTCTGGCCTCGGTTCGATCTCTTTTTCGGTCTTTTCCCTCTTTCCTTCCCGATTTGCCCCGTCAGCGATGCCCATACCTCCGGCGGCGATCGAACGGAGACAGTTCCCTCCTCCCCAACAGGAGAGAAACGTCTTTGATCCAAACCTTTGCCGAGGAAATATAAACGATTTTTTTTTTCAAAAAACATGTCGTCGTTGGTACTTTTGATTACATGAATAGAGAATTCGAGTTCTTCCAACGCGACGGGATAAAAAGGACCGGGAGGCCAAAGGCCTTTTTCTCCTTTTCGTCGCTCCACCGCCGCCGCCGACCTTTTCCTCCGTCGTTCGGTGCGAGGACGACGAGCAAGGTCACGCTTTTGGCACAATCCCACAGCTGGAGAAAGAAGAGTGGGAAGAAGATGTGTACTCTCCCGGTTTTTTTTTCTGGCGACTGTGACGACTGCTACGAAGGTCGACTCCTGCAGAGAGCGCTAATAACGACATCAAGCTGCGATGAATTAAAATGGTTCCCCCGCTGAGAATGAGGAGGAAAAGGGAGGATCGTCTTCTTCTCTTTGTGTCATTCATCCGAATGCAGCAATGGTTTCCATGAAGAAGAGTAGTAGTAGAAGGAGACTCTCGATGGAGGTGTCAAGATAATTACGAAAAGGGAGAAGCTAGGAGGGAGGGAGAAATGAGCTGGCCCAAGACGACGACCCAGGTCGAAAAGGAGAGAGGAGGATGGAACCGGTTCGTTCTTACAATCCAAGCAGCCAAAAGGGATGTCGCCTAAAAAAAGGGGAGAATCCGCCTGGTTTTGGAGCTGGTCAAAGCGAATATTCCTTGCAACTGTTTGTGCACAAAGTGTGAGGCCTTGAGTTGATTGGTTTCGTCATGGAGGAGGACGAGGAAGTCGGGTCAGCCACGGCTGCGGCCAAATTACCTGCTATGCGATTAGACGCCAGACAGGTCCTGCCTGATAATATTTTTGCAAATTGTTCTTCTTTGTCTGACGTGACGCGTCTTCCCTCATGCAGAAAGAGCTTGCTGAGCATGGTGGCGGCGACTCTTCCGACGAAGACGGCGATGGGTCCAATTCCAAGTCCGCCCTCCCTCCTCCCCCTTCTCGGTGGGAGGTGTGGAAGCACCGCATCTCCCTCCTCCTTGGCGCCGCCAGCCTCGTCTCAGCCTTCGCCTTCCTCCTCCTCCTCCCCATGGTGCTAGTCCCAGCGGCCTCAACGCTCGCCGGGGGATTCAGCGACGAGCCGGCGACTTGCGTGGTGAAGAAAAACATTTTTGAGTTGTACTGAATATTTTTGTTTTGCAAAACAAAAGTGTGTGTCACCTTTCAAATTTAAATTTTAAAAACGTATTTCAAGGTGAATTATGGGAATTTCAATGGTTTGACAATGAAAATCAGGTGACTCAAGCCGACACCGTCCGCAACCGCTCCAACTGCGCCACCTGGACTAGCTGCCGCGAGGGTTGCACGGCCCACCTCTTCCTCTGCTACCACGTTCGGGTCAGGTACAGCCTGGAGCCGTTCCAGGAGGGGAAAGAGGAGGAGGAAGTGGAGGAGTGGGAGGAGTTCCCCGGGGAGGAAGAAGAAGACCCGCCGCTGCTGGTCACAGCAAACTCATGCGGCTACCCGCCGGAGGTCAACTGCACCAGATTCATTCAGAAGGTAGTATTTAAGAGGGACTGTGGGTAGGAGGAAGAAAAATAAAGCAAACTGTTTAGTACAAAATTTGAACTGTATTATTTCAATTTCTTTCCAGTACGAGTCCCTGTTAGAGAGCGGTGCTTTGTTCCCTTGCCACCCCAGCTCTTCGGACCGGAGGAAGGTGCTGGAGAAGTACAACTTCAGGGACTCTCTCCACACGCTGCTCACCGTCGTCGCTGTACCCAACGGGATTTTCTTCGTCTCGCTGGCAATATTGCTATTCTGGTGCTACAGTTTCCCCTTTTCTCCACAACAAAATGCCTTTTTATTTTGAAACAAAATTGTTTGTAGGCATGGAGGAAGCAGGAGCGACGAAGAGGAGGATGACAAGAAGAAAAAGCCTGGGGAAAAGGCTCTCAGTCCGGAGGAGAAGGAGAAGCTGTAAGATTATATGATGCCGACGAGTTGTCCTTTTTTTGAAAATTGAACTTCCTTTCTTATTCCAGCTTAAAAGAGGGAACAAAAGCGGAGGAAAAGGGAGAAAAGGAGAAGCCGAAAAAATCGCAATGATATCCCAAGCAAAACACTACTTTTTTGTTGGCCAAACCGTGCCTTCATTCGTTCGACCGCTTAACAACAACAACTCCGTGCCACAAAAGAAGCTGTGAATGGCCCCCTTCTGAGGCCACTGCCTGCGCCTGACAGGCGCTTCTAATAATATACACGACAAGGCCGCACTCGAGAGGATAGCGGATATGTCTCTTCGACCGGGGGGTACCCTATAAGCAAAGAAATATACTGATGCCATAACAACAACCTTCAGTTCCCCGAATTTCGGCTTCATCATTATGCAGATTGATGCGACGAACCCCAGCTAGACCGTGTCGTCCAGATATGTGTACGTAGGATATGCATGCATATTCGCTGCAGTCAGATCGGAGAGCGAGAGGGGAAAAGAGATCGGACATCTATTTTCAGGCCTCCTCCTCGTTATTGCAATATTCAGCATCGATGCCAAGCGAGGCCCGGAGCAAAAATGGATAATTTTATTATCTGATCATCTTACCGGTACTTACGTAAAAACGTCGCTGTGTAGTAGTGGAAGAAAAACTATTGTCCCAGGGTATAGAAAAAGGGCATCAAAAAGCTTTCCACTTTTTCCACCAAGAAGCCCCTCTTCCCTTCTCTTCTTCCTCCTCAAGTCAATTTCCGGGTCCATCTCCTTCCTTCGCCCGATCAGAAGACGCGATAAAAGTGGACGAAGGAGCAAACATCCGACAGTGGGGAGAAAAAAACCCGATACTCCATTTCGCGTATATTTGGCAAGACATTTTTCTGGTATCTAAAATTCAAAAATCTTGTTTTATTGCGGGACGCACCCTCCCCTGGCGCGCACGACAATGTACCCTGTGAGCACGACCAGCACCAATCCTCCCATGCAGGAGCCCACGATGACGACGGCGAGGTCCTCGTCGTCATCATCATCGTCGTCGTCGTCATCATCATCATCGGGATCTTCTGTAGTTTCGTCGCCGTCCCTGTAGCCACGGCCGACGTGGTACGTATGCTGGAAGTTATCTGTAAAAAGATGCGTCAAATAGTAGACTGTAGTCTGTAGAACAATTCTTTCCGGGTTATATCCGGCTTTAATTTCCATACCGATTGCGTTTTTGGACTCCTTCGTTTCTTGCACCGCCATTCCTTGCGAGAGGGAGAGGAGGACGGAGAAGAGGAGGGCGGCAGACAGGAGGAAGGAGGAGCAGGATCGGGACATGGTGGATATTTTTTCCGACTTTGCACTCAGGTATCAGGTGCACAGGTTTGGGACACTCAGCTGTCGAAATTATTTTTTTCAGAGGTACTTCACATGTCAAGCAAACGGCGGTTCTGATCGAACGCCCTCCGCAATTTACAGATAAGGAGTAATACGAACACTACTTTGCCGCAACAACAGACTTGACGCCCAGCCAGCTCAATAAAGGATGAGCCTAATCCCAAAGAAAACTCCGAATGGGCTCCAGCAGCTTGCGTAAGAAAAAAAAATGTGTTCGCGGTTTTTATTGTCATGCCACGACTCCTGACTTTCTCAGATGCGAAATCTTCTCCTGGTCCAGGCCCAGCAAGCCGCTCAGCACCTGCATGTAAAGCAGAATTAATGTTTTTTATTAAAAAAAAACCAGCTCACAAGCAATTACCTCATCAGTGTGCTCCCCCAGCGAAGGAGGGTCGTTTCTTGATCCAGAGTATTTGACGGCGGGCGCAACCTTGAAAAAGAATTCAGAATTTTTAGCTATGTAGTAGCACCACACAAATTTTTCAGCATCAGCATCATCACCTGCTTTACGCTCGTGCCCAGCCCCGGGTGTTGCACCTCCCTCACCATTCGGTTGTACTTGACGTGCGGGTCTCCAAACACC
>JAAUYB010000765.1_pt1 | contig 11295 bp, 22 predicted proteins | sample 7278071 | NCBI WGS metagenome assembly JAAUYB01 (sample SAMN14350121, study PRJNA611818) | marine sediment metagenome | isolation source: surface marine sediment (1.8m) | place: French Polynesia: Moorea | collected 2018-08 | reverse complement strand
GGGAGGGGAGGCATGGAAGGAGGGTGGATGGGTGAGGAGGGGAGAGAAGCTCCATTTTTCCTCTCCTTCGAGAAAGAAGTTTTCTCCTTTCCCCTCTCCCTAATTCCCCCCCACCAACGCCGCCGTCTCCACATCCCCGATCCTCCTCCTCCTCCACTTTCCCAAAGCCGAAAGTATAAGGGAGAGAAGCCCGAAGGAAAATCGAGGGGATGGAAATGGAGAAGTTGGGAGGAGATTCGTCTCGCCCCATTGCGTGGAGAAACAATCACTCCTCCTCTTTTGGCTTTCTTTTCTTTCAACGAGGGGCAATATGGAGAGGGAGGGCATCCTTTTCTTTTACTACCATCTGGGTTGGGGACGGGCGGTGCTCTTCTCCACGCACCAAAGCACAGCACGGACAGAAAAGAGGAGAGAGAGAGATGTTTCCTTTCCCAGGTGTCTCCTTAACGGCATGTGGACTACTCAAAGATTCCCTTAGATCAAGGTGCAATATGCATCACACTACCCTCTAGGTCCGCCTGGTTTTCTTTCTTCCCCTTTCCCTCCATCTCCCCTTCCTTAATAAACAATGTGTTGTTTGTGATGGAAGAGGAGGAGGAGAAAAGAAGAAAAGAGAGTAAGAAAGAAAGGGAACGGAAAGAGTGTAAAAAGAAAAGGGGAAAGAAGGTTGGAATCACCAATTTTGCTACTCATTTACCTCACAAGCGACTACGCTACGAAAGAAGCAAGATTCTTGCAATATGTTGGGTGAATCCGGCACCAATAGGTTCGCGCTTAGAAAGGCGTGCAGGTCTAGCGGATTGGAAGGAGGGAAGGAGGGGGTTGAGGAGTGAGTGAAAGAAGAGAGAGGAAGCATGCAAACACACTTCTCTCCTCCTACGTCCTTCTAAGGAAAGAAATAATTGCTCTCTCTCGCTCTCTTCTCCCATAGTTGCACCACCTTCTCCTCCTCCTCTTTCCTCAGCCGCTGCTGCAGGATAATTTGTCTTCCTCTCCCTCCTCGGTCCACTTCCCTCCTCCTCCCACGACGAATGTGTCCTTGCAGCATCGGCGGAGGAGAGACTGAAGGGCCACCACACCTAATACTCCTTCTCCCACCCACAGCATCGTGCGAGATGTCGCCCCTACCGTCCCCTGCGAAAATGGGTGCTGTGGGGTCGGTCGGTCGGTCGGTTGGGTTTGCGCGGCTCATTTTCGGCAGAATGTGTGTGTGTGCATTGTGTAGGGTGGAAAAGAAGAAGAGGGACAATTTCCGCATTCATTTTTCGTCATTCTTGCGCGACAGCTGTGAGAAGAGCCTTCTTTGCCATCATCCCACTTCTCCTCTATTCCACGAAGAAGCCCTGCTCTTACATGGCTAAAAATTGTTTTACTTCTACTTTGCTGCGACCCGGCCGCACTTATTCTCTTGTAAAGGGCCCCTATCCCGAGAGAATTCCTTACGAGACGCGACGAGTAAAAAAATATGTAAAGGAAAAGGAGGCGAGAATATCGTCCTGTTGGGCTCCGGAGGGGGGAATCCCGATCGCAGTCGATATGCGGCAGAGGGCGCCAAGTACGCACAGACAGACAGCTCAAAAGGGGGCAGGCAGGGCCCTCTCATCACCGGCCGGGAACCGAAGCGGGCGGAGGCCGACAAAGTGAGGTAGATTTCCCAGGGGCTTCCCCATCGAACGGCGGAGCTAGGCGGAGGCGGCGGATGAGGACCGCCTCCCTTCGCCGTGTCATAGAACGGTCTCGCCTCCGTCTATAGCAAGAAGGGATTCGCCGACCAAGGCGACAGTCACTCTTTGAATCCCAACTACTCGTGTTGCTCCCCGATATCGTCAAATCTCTGTCCATCCCTGCCCCACACCGATCTGCCCTCCTCTTTCTGCCGGCCTCCCTCCCTCTCTTTTCGCATTCTGTCTCCCTCCCTCCTTGCCTTCGTCTTGGTCGGGCCTCGGTCGAAAGAGGAGGCGGAGGATGATCCGAGCCGCTTCTCTCGCTCCGATCCCCCTTCCCTCCCTCGCTGTTGTCACTGTGAGTGATCCCTTCCTTCCTCTCTCGTTTTCCCGTTGACTGCAGCCATTTTCCACCTCTTCCTCCCGGTCTACCTTCAATTTTCCCAACAGAGAAAAAGTCGTAGACAAACTGTTGGCTCCATTTTCTTTTTTCAAGTTTTTTATGCGGTTCTCCGTCCCCCCAAAAAAATACAACATGGAAAAAAATGTGCAAAAAATCTAGAAATACAGTTATCTGTATAGTCTATGGGTCCGTCCAGATTTTTTTCCTCGCGACACTTTGGCGGAATTGCGAGCTCAGCTTTTCCCGATGGTAGGTTCGTTTCCTCCCACTCTCACGGTACGTCTCTCCATCCTTCCTTCCTTTTGGCTATCTGAATTCGAGCCGGATCTCCACATCCTCCTCCCCTTTCGTCCCTTCAGACTTGACACCTCACACCTTACACCTCTGGGTTGGCCGCCGCCGCAGTCTGTCGATCCAGGGTCTGGCAGCACGTCGTGCGATCATAAAGTCTGCCTGCAAGCACAGCCGGCCGTATGGCTTCAGAGTAAAGGGAGGAAGGTGACCCAAATCTTGATGCATTGTTGTCCGCCTGTCCCCCCCTTTTTGCAGTAGAGCTTCCCCTCGTCTAAGGGAGGGGAACATTACAAAACTTTGGCAATAACTGGAAAGCAGGACAGGACACTGAGGGGGGAGAGGAGGGGAAAAGAGGCGAGTCAGAGTTTTCACGAAGGAGAGGGACTTTACCCCATCGTCCTCCCTCCTCCCTCGACGCGGCGGTCAGTCTGCGGCGGCATTCATTTATCCACGAAAACCCAGTCAGCTCAGCTGCGGGACAGGACAAGGAGGGCTATAGGGAGGGGCCAAGTCTACACGCACCTTGCGGTGGTTGAGGAAAAAGGGGGGGGGATTGCGTGGGGGGCGAGGCCCTTCCTTAGGGTCCACCTGCGTGACGGGTAGGGGCGGAAGAGGGAGAGGGAGAGTGCATCTTCTCCTTTCGAAGGCCGACAGAGAGAAGGATCCGAGATCTACGTCAGAGAAGAAGGAAGGGCCGATCAGAGGGAGATGCTACAGCTAGGGAGGGGGAGATCAATATCGACATTGGCAATGCTAATGAGCCACCGCCAGATAGGAAGAGGAGAAAGTGGATCTCAGCCCTCCCATCCGCCTTTCTCCTCCCTGCCCCCATCTATCTCGCTGCGGTTTTCTCCTCCCCTCTCTCACTCTGTCGCCCCCTCTCCTTCCCTACTACTCTCCTTTTAGATGCGAGAAAAGAAGAGGGAGGAGGAGGAAGAGACCTTCTTTTGAGCCTCTCCCCCTCCCCCTCGGTTTCCTTGGGTGGCCGGCCGGGCCAAATGTTGCTTATCCCCTCCCGCCCTCCTCTTCCTCGCTGAAGCTGCTTAACCCCCGCCATTTCCCAGGCAGAAGACCTCCCTCCTTCCTCTTGGAGGAAAGAAACATGACTAGAACGAAGAACAACATCTTTCTCTGAATATGGAGAAGAAATCATGAAGGCTGTTGCACTACGCCGAACGCTCCCCTTTTACCAACGCTTTATATACGGAGACCCTATTTGTCCAGGGGCCTTGCCGCTCGCGTTCTCGACCGAAAACACTGGCCGGCCTCGTCTGCCTCTTACACCATAGGACTGTGTTTACCTCTTTCTTAGGCGTCGAGATTGGCTCAGAGGGAGGAGGAGGAAGGGGAGGAAAAGGAAATAGATTTTTCCCCGAGATTGTGGTTGGGAAAGCGGACGGAGAGAGCAGTAGGGACGGTGGACAAAAAACCTCCTCCTCCTCCTTCACCAGCCTTTTCCCGACAAACATCCAAGAAGGCGGCGGCGGCTTTGTAGGGAGGAGGAAGAATGGAGGCGGGTAGGGGAGCGCCATCCGTTCGCCCGCCTCCGCAAACTTCTAATTAGGCCTCCCCCCCTTCCCAGTCCCCCCTTCCGACCCATCCGTGGCCTCCCCTTCCCTCATCTTCCGTTTTCTCCCCAAAACTCTCCGCTGATCAGGTTTCACCAATGAGCTGCGGAGAACAACCGTGCAGTATAATAAGTGAATTAATTAGCCAAGCAAACTGCATCAATCCGCACCTAAAACCGACCTGGTTTTCGCGACCTTGTAGTCCGCATTCCCTCCTTCCGCCATCTTTTTCAAGGGCGGGGAGCGAACGGAAGAGATCGAGGACAAAAACTCTCCGCGAGCGAAAAGAGCGGAGAATAAAATTCCACCTGGGGGTGAAAGAGTGAGCGAAGGGGGAAGTTGGTCGGGAGTCGAAAAAAGGGTCAAAGGGAAAGTTGCAAAAGCCGCTAAAGAAGGCGAAAGAAGGACTTAACTTCTTCGAATACTACAGTGGGCTCAGCACCACGGAAGCTCAGAAGGCGCAAAAGAGAGCTTTTCCCCCGAGGGATTCAAGGTGCCCGGCAGTTAAGTTCTGGAAGTGCATTTTCGCGTTTTCAGAAAAGGACTCTTTGTCAGTTTCAGGTCTCCCCCCTCCGTCTGTTCTTCAGAAATTGCTGAGTTGGTAGTTGGCCCTTTTAGGAAGGTGTCTTCTTCGAACTCTTTCCTCTTTCCCCCCGAAGAGGAACTAACTATGGAGTGAAACTGAAAAGGATCTACAAAACTCTCCGAAGAGTACAGTGTACGTAGTGTATCCGTCTCAGGCGCACAAAAAGGAGGACGGAGGAAGGAAAGAAGGAACCCGTCGTTGTGGCGGCACTTTATGAGGAGGAGACGGGTCTACACTCCTTCCACCCCTCTCCCTCCCTCGTTCCTCAGTCGTCACAAAAGAGTGACGACTTTCCTCCTTTCCTCCCTCAAAAAATTTGTTTCGCCAAATGTTTTGGAATTTCCAAAAACATTGGGCTTCTTTACTTTTCATAAAGCTCGAAAGCATCAGAAAAGTCAATAAAGGTACACTGCTGGGAAATTGGTTAGTAATTTGTTAAATCCTGGTCACTCCGGAGTACTACTTAGCGGACGCCCCGTCCACTGTCCTTTTCCTTCCTTTTTTCAAGAAAGATGTGGAGGGGAGAGAGAAAAGAGGCGTAGTAGGGATTTCCACTAAAGTCCCACGTCGCCCGTCTCCCCCCCCCTTTTACAACCGGCAGTTCTTCTTCGTACATTCTTCCCCTCCCTTCCTCCCTTTTCCTCCGGGGTTTGGGTTGGAAAACGGGAAAACGGGAGAGGGGGGGAATCCTGGAAATGTGCCCGGGTGCGACGACGAAGACGCCCCCGCGATTCCGACGACCGACGCTCCTTCTTTTCTCTCTGTCTCTTCTGGGAATAAGGGAGGGGAAAAGAGAAGGAGGAGGAGGAGGGTAATGGCATAGAAATGTCTGTGTGAAAGGGAAACGAGTTTAGGGAGGAGGAGGAGGGAGAATAAAAGTGGGAGGAGAGAAGAAGAAGAAGTCTGTACGCCGTCGCCTCCCCCTTCTCCCCCGGAAGAGCAGCAAATTTTCTCGGTGTGGGCGGAATATCATCAACTATCCTCCTCCTCCTCCCATTCTCCATCCGCTCCTTTTAAAAGAGGGAGGAGGAAATTTCCTTCCTCCCCCTTCCTCCCCCCGGGCCTTGTTCAAACAGAAGCCTCTCCTCCCTCCCTGCGAGAGACAGCAGACTCCCCTCGGAGTTAAATTGCAAAGGCTTCCTCTCCATTTCATCCTCCCTCTTCTGCTCTTCCTCCCGCCTGTTTTTGTCCAGAGCAGGGAATGACTTTCACTATTTCGCCAAAGACTCTAGTCAGAATTTGCCCTAGGTTTCATTGAGGGCACATGCCGATAATGCGATGTTGGTTTTTTCCTCAGGGCGAACAAGGCCTTGGTGATTCCCGTACTCCGTGGGAGAGGTGTCCGCGCGCCCGTGAAATGGAGTTTGATCCAGGAGGGGGAGGAAGGGGGAGGTCGAGACTCCTCCTTTCCCCGCCCTCCTCCTCTTCATCCCCGGCCTCTCAATTCCAGCCTCTCTTTCCCTCTGCATAGCCCCCCTCCCCTCCCCTCCGCTTATCTGGGTTACATTCCCTCTCTCCCTTCTCGTATTTCCCGCACTCGGCACTTTCGTTTTTCCACTAAAATGGCCCCATTTCGCAAAAAAAGAGTGAAAGAAGTTATTCATCCCCATTCCTCTTTAGCCCTTTTCCCCCCTTCCTGCCGCCGAATTCGAATGTTCTGCAAATTGAGGCCTATTCCTCCTCCGATCGATCCAGACGCGAATGATCATTTTGTGAGAGTTCTCCTCCCGAGAAAGAGGTGCATTCCCGACACCAACTGCTGCACCATGCGCACGGACCAGACATAGAGACATGGAGAAAATGAAGATGTCTGCTTCTGTCGCCTCCGGAGATGTAGGGACCAAACAAATCAGGGGGAGGCAAGAGAGCAAAACGGTTCTTCTGTTTGAGTTGGAGTCCCGAAACTTAAAGGGGTGGAATAGAGAGCACCTGCTTTGTTGCTTGCTTTCAGACGTACAGGTAAGGCAAACTATTGTTGGCCGGCGAAGGCAAGAAAATTTATCGATACATTGCAGAGCCGCACGTTGTAGAAACCTCGTCGATATGCAAATCTCATGCCTCCGAATCGAGGATAGAACCGATTTCCGTTTTTTTGACCTTATCGGATCGATCACACTTGCTCTGAATACGAAATCGACCATCTGACCTTGAACAAGCTTTGCGAACTTTGCTGTACGCGGAGTGGATTTCACTTTGGAAACAAAGAGGGAAAAGTCAAGAAGTGCGAAAATGCGGTATCTTCTCCTCCCCCTCCTGCGCCACTACGGATGTGTACGTACGTAAGGAAGAAGCCTCCTTCCTTTCCACAGAAAAAAACAAATCCCCCTCCTCACTCCTTCCTCTCCCCTCCCTTTCTTGTATCCTCGGGGACCAATTTTTCACCCCATCCTCCTCCTCCTCTTTTTGCCGACTGACCCTCCTCCTCTCCTTTCTCTTTCACCAGCAGAAAAGAAGGAATAAGAATGGGAGAGGAGGGAGAAGGGACGGAGAGAGCAAGGGAGGGGGGAATCCTTTCACTCAGAAAAAAAACTATCTGTGCCTGACCGTGGGCAGATAAATGGTGCTCCTCCGCTCGCTGTTCCGAACCGAGTTTTCTTTTCCACTTCCTCTCCCTTTTCCTATCTTCTCCGCGCCCCGTCGTTCCTAGCACGGCTAATGATTGACGGCGATTTCCCTCCGCCCACGGGAGAACGTGCAAGTGCCGTTGTAACAGTAGCAGCACCCGGTGGCGCCTTGTTGATGCCTTCTCCTCTTTCGCAGCAGAGGGGGGAAAAGCAGAAACATGAAAAATTGGTCCCGATTTCGAGAGTGGCGCTGCTGGCGAAAAAGGGGAGAAAACATATTTCTCCCTTTCCCCCTCCCTCCAACCCTTTTCCTCCTCCGCAAAGGCAGAAGTCTGGAAGAGAGATAGGAAGAAACCTACTTTTTCCCTCCCTCCTTTTCCCTTCATCATGGCTCTCTCTCCTCCCTCCTTTCTGATTGATTTCGGGGAGGCTTAACCCTCTCCCTCTCCTCCTCCTTCCCTTTTTGGCAAGGATTTCCGGCCTGGGGAGGAAGGAGGGAAGGAGATGGTGTCCTAAAACGAGAAAAACAGCGGGAGGGGGAAGGGAAGAGTGTAGTAAGGACAAGGAAAGGAAAAAAGCTGTCATCGGGGGGAGAGGAGGAAGGGGAGACATCTTACTCACCCAAGCCGGGCCACGAATTCACCACTTCTCACCCAGGTAGGCATGTAGTGCTCAAAATTGAAGAGTGATGATATTTTTCCTATATATTTTTGTTCATCGCCTCAATGTGGGCGAATCTCTTGCCTTGTAGAAGGAAATGTGAAGTGGGGCGGGCATGGGAGGGAGAAGTCGGGACTTTTTTCGGAGCTTGGGAGAAGAGGGAAAGGGGGAAGGAAGAGGCTCGATTTGCAGCCTCGTCTTTTAAGGGATGGAGGGAAGAAAAAGTGCAAAGAGGAGGAGGAGGAGGAGGAGAGGGGAAGAGGCGACGGCCAGAAGTGGGGAAAGTGGCGGCGGCGGCGGCGGCGACGATAGACACGAGGGAAAAGAGGGAGAGAGAGAGAGTTGCAACTTCTTTCCAAGTCGCCACCTTTTTTCGCCCTCCTCATCTCGCTCGGGGGCTTTCTCCCCATAGTGCACAAAAGAGGAGGTGGCTTCAAGCCTCCACTCTTTTTTTAAAAAAAAGTCGGGAAAGTAAGAGCCACTCCGTCTTGTTTTTCTTTCCCGCTCCCCCCGTTTGCGAGCCTTGCCAGAGGGCTCCGGAAAACCTTGAATAAAAGACTTTTGCGAGAGGAGGGAGGGGGAAAAGCAAAATGGGGCCTCATTTCCCATCCACACACGCACGCTCGCACCGGTCACATAAAAAGCAAACATCCCTCCTTCTCCTCCTCTTCTTTCTTCGTCCTGCTGCCATATGCGGAAGGGAAACACAAATCACGCGGCGGCTCCTCCTCCTCCTCTCTTTCCTTCTTTATGAGCTGGTCCTTTGCCGCCGCCGCCGCATGGTTCCCCTTCCTCCCCGCTCTGTTTATTGTGGGCAAATATGCAGTAAATATTCTTTATCGCAGGAGGGGGGGAGGGAATGGGGCGCGGGTTGAGGCCGCCGCCGGGGGAAAATGAGGGACAAGATGGGAAGAAAAAACAACAGAATGTGGCTGAGAGAGAAAGAAAGAGAGAGAGAGAGAGGAGAGCGACATGTAGACAGACAAGCATCAAGCCTCTCCCCAAAGTGCCCGCTGCCCTTCAAGAAATGAAGTATCTCTAGCACCTGAGGAACAATCTGTCACTCAAGTGAGTTCCTATGAAGTGGAGAACGTACTTGCGCGCAAAAAAAAAGAAATAAATTCCGGTGCGAGAGTTTACAAGGCGAAAGCTCTCTGTAAAGCTCCGAAATACAATTTCTCCTCGAAAGACCCTGACTTTTTTCACTCTTCTCAAAACTTTGAGGATCTCCCGAGTCACGGAGCTGTCAATACTTTCCCCCGCCGCCTTCGCTTCTTTTTAAATATTTCCACCCAAAAAAATCCTACGGCACACATTCCTCCGCACACATTCATCTTTCTTCTTGGAGGCATGAGAGATGATGAAGAATAACACCGGCGAGAGACGCAGGGAGGAGGGATCGAGGGAAGGAAAATCGAGGAAAAGCCTGCCTTCCTTCCTCTTCCTTCCACCGAATCCTCCACGCTCCATCAAATATTTGGAGCCCGGAAGATCAAAATTCGACAGCAGGCTTTTTGCAATGGAGAATCGGCCATGAAACGTGTAGGCGCAAGGGCTTTTCTTTGGCGAATTCCACGGCGCAAGGGAAAAAACTCCTTCTCCTTCCCATCCCGTCTCGACTCTGGCTGTCTACCTACGTACTTCCCCTGCAGCAAGCCCGGTCGGTCGGTCGGTTGCTTGTGCATGCATTCCGTAAAATATGTGGAGGGGGAAAGGAAGCTCCTCCCCCTCCTTCCCCATATTCCCAGGATGCCAAAATTTCCTTTCCCTCGTCTAATTCAAATTCTGGATGTGATCGCTGGTGGATCGAAAAGGAGGACAGAGACGCGGGGGCTGTAGGTGCGGGCTTCTCCTCCTCCTCCCCCCTCCTCAAATTCTTTGGGAAAGATGTGGGCTGGGCTGCGTCCCCCCTCCTCCCCTCCCCGCGGGAAAGGAGAAAGGAAGGGAGGGAAGCAGAAAGTTTCGTGTGGGTGGGGAAAAAACTTTGATTAAGGGAGGATTTAAGGAAATTCTCGCTCACAGCAGGAAGGGGGCTGGGAGGGAGATAGGGTTATCCATCCTTCCAACATTCCCTCCCACGTTCTATCGGGATTTGAAATAAAAAAACCTCAGGATTTTCCTCATACTTAATTTTTTCTCTTGCATGAGCGATTTGGAGAGTCCCTTGAACGTAGTACCGGTATAAAGTTCATAGCGATTGATGAAGATCTGAACCCTCAAGGGTATCTGTGGAAATCGTCATATCTTATCTGTTGCGTATATTTGGCGGCTGCAAGAGTCGGTGTTGCTTCCAAGAAGTGGGAGGAGGAACAATTCAAACAACAGCCTCGTTTCGGAAAAGGGGAAGAGGAGGACGAGGAAGAACTGTGCGTACTTAGTGAAGGCGGCAGTGGCTGCAACATCCCTCCCCATCCCACGCTCTCTGCTGCTCCTACCCTTTCTGCTTTCAGATTTATGGCAGGGAATTAAATCGGTTTAATTTAAGGGAAGCGCGGGGGAGTGGGACGGGAGAAGGGGGGGGATGCCATTACAACGGAGGAGGAGGAGGAGCTCCTCCTCTCTTTCTGGATGGTCGGACACGAACAAGGAAGACCGACCGCCGACGGCGAAAAGGGGAACTAATTGAGCGCAGAGGAGACTACTACTACTAGGTACGTATGCAGAAGGAAGACGGCAGAGGGAGAATTTCGTGGGAGGACGAAGACTGGAGCAGAAGCCGCGGAGGTTGTAACGGCGGAAGAGGAGGAGTCTACATAGGAAGGAAGGGGAGGGAGGAAAGGAGGGCCAGGAACCGGCTTTAATTTTCTGGCAAAGCGCAGTCCGTGCTTCCGCCTGCTTGAAGCCCTCCCTTCCTCCTCTTCCACTAATTGTTTCAAACTGCGCCGACCTCCATTTCCTTTCTCCCCTCTCCCCCTTCCCCCTTTCTCACCGCCGGAAAACTCGGCCAAACGACGTCCCCCCCCTCCCCTCCTCCCCTCCAGCCAAACGAGCCCCCCCCCCCCAAACACTTTCTCCCCCTTCAACCCCAAGCGACACCGACAGCAACTTTCGAACCACCGCCAAACCAAAACTTCCCAACCAAGTTTCACTATCTGCGACGGCAAAAACTACCCCAATTCCTCTATCCCGATCTCCCGTTTGGCCTTCCTCCTCGCAATTCGTCCGTCCTGATACACATCTCCTCTCTCGATCTCACGAGATGAAGCGAGAAAGATAGTCCTTCTCTTCCCTCTGCCGTCTTCCGCCCTGATGACTTCCTCAGAATAAACAAACCCCTCTTTCTCTCCCTTTTCCCATATGCATAAGGCGGAGAAATGGTCTTCGTCTCTCTCCCTTCCCCCCTTGTTTGTCCCCACTCCTGCTTCCTCTCCTCGGTCCTCGCCCGACGCCCGACGGTTTATCCCCTCTCATGTTTCGGCTCGGCGGCGGCAAATGCAGTTTCTTATCTTCAGTATCTTCTCTCCATCGCCAGAATATGCATAAAGAAGCGCCCACAGCCCTCCCTCCCTCCTCCCCTCAAGGATGCACCCGCCGGTTTCGGGGCCGCGAATGACGC
>JAAUYB010057648.1_pt1 | contig 11303 bp, 10 predicted proteins | sample 7278071 | NCBI WGS metagenome assembly JAAUYB01 (sample SAMN14350121, study PRJNA611818) | marine sediment metagenome | isolation source: surface marine sediment (1.8m) | place: French Polynesia: Moorea | collected 2018-08 | reverse complement strand
CTCAGGAGGCCGTGACGCTCGCGTCGTCGAGCAAGAAGGAGATCGTCGCCTTCTGCGACAAGCTCTTCGCCGAGCCTTTCGCCACGCTCACCGATGCGCAGCGGGTGGCGGTCGCGTCCTGGTGCCCGCCGAAGATGCAGACAGCGGGCGTCGAACCGGTCGAGGCTTCCGAGACCGAGACACCCGAAGGCGACACCGAGGTCACGGACGCGGCCTGAACCTGCAGGCGGCCCGCCCGGTAGCGTCGGTGCGGGTCGCATCCCTCCCTCCTACACACGAGGAACCTCCCATGTCCCTTCTCACCTTCTCCGCCGCGCGCGTCGCGGCCCAGATCGCGCACGCCCGCAACTGCACGACCTTCCTGCCGAACTGGAACGGGCCGGTTGGCAAACCCGCCCTGATCCTGATCGTTGGCACTGGCGTCCATCTGCGCTCGAACAGCATCGACGGTACGACGACGCGGATCGTCACGGCGGCGCAAGCCGTTCCGTCCTATGTCTTCGCCGACGGCATCAACCCGTTTCGCGATCCGGACTGGATGGCGGCGCGGCAGGCGGCCTTTCGCGACCTGACCGGGCAGTTCTACACCGACATCCTCGACGACTTGCAGATGCTAATCGACCGCGGGCACGACACCGTCCGGCTGGCAACGGACGGGGACACGATCCGCGTCTTCGCGCGCCGAGCCGCCGACTACCTGATCGGCGGCACCTATGATGTGTCCTCGGGGCTCGGCGGGACGTTCCGGGTGATCCTAAAGGACGCCACCGACACCCAGGCGATCGTCCAGAACCAAGGCAACAGCGAGGATTTCGACGAGATGCTGCCCTACCGGGTGCCGCTTGATGTGCTGATCGAGATCGATGACCGGAGGGCAGCGTAACACGCCCTTTCTCAAATGCGCATCGCCAATACCCTGTCGCGCTTCGCGCTCTCGGGACATTGGCGACACATGAATTCCGTCAAGAGAAAGGACACTGAAATGGGTTGGCTTTTCTACACCGATCGTCGCGTGAATGCCGTGCAGAACGAGGCGCGGCGCGGCGGTAAGACCTTCTCGATCATTCCCTTCATCGAGAGTGGTGAGAGGGAGCAGGACGCTGGTGCCGGATTGTCGCTCGTAGCTTGACCGACGGACAGGAGCGAAGAAGACACCAAGCAGTTTGGTCGGTCAAAACGCCGATCTGAGGAGGGAGCCGCGGAAACGTGGCTCCCTTTATCCTTTCAAGCGATGCATTTTAATGGCCGTTCAGGTGTCCGGTGTACCTGACTGAACCGACAATCGGGCTGGATAGCTCACTGATTATTCTGAGAACGCCCGCCGGGAAGAGGCCAGCTTCATCCAGTCCCGCCCGCCAAAGGCCGCGAGGGCGAGGTAGATTTTCCCCGCTCCGATTTCCGGTTTGAAGACGACGGTCAGGCGATGCCCCGTTCCACCGTGACGTACGAGCCAGCCCTCCAGAGTTCCGGCGAGGCAAACGCCGGAGGTCGGGTTTTCCGCGATCGCTTCCAACAGTGCATCTATCTCGTCCAGCCGCCGCCGCGCCGCCGCGGTATCGCCTTGGGTGACCTTGAGGATGTGATCGACGATGCCGATGAGATCCCGCTCGAAGAACGGGTGCCGGACGAAGCGCATCAGGCCTTTGGCGTCATCGCGGCCAGATGCGCGCGTGCGCCAGCTGTTACACTGGAGGCCTCACCAACCGGCTCCCACTGATCGAGAGGCAAAGACAGACGCCGTTCCAGTTCAGCCTTGAGAATGGACCGTTCGCGTTCCCGCTCCGCCTTGGCCTTTGCCAATTCACCCGAAACCGCCGCACTCATGTTGGGGTATTCCCCAGCCTCGACCAGTTCCTTGGCGAAATCGTAGGCAGTGTCGGTAAAGCTCACGGTCTGCTTCTGTACACTCATGACAATCCTCGCGGTGTTCCAACGGACTACCACTATGTGCGTTGATTGGCAATGACCTGCGGGTTCTCCCGAGGGCAGGGGTCAGGAGCCTGACGGCCTCCCCTGCTCGGCTGCGCGTGTCGCAGGGGAGAACGGCCCTTCGGTCCGTAGCGCATTCGGCCATGCGGCCTCACCGCGGCGTTGCGCCTGGCATCCCGGTTTACCCGCCTCGCGAGCACGTCCCTCCCTTGCCGATCCGCCGGATTGCGCTCTGGTCTGTTTTGCGGGGCAAAACGATCCCGGCGCTCCATCCGTCTCCCGCGTCCGGTCGGTCCGTTTGCCTGCTCGGGTCGGGCAAACCTGCCGTCACAACACACACACATGAGCGTGGAAGCATATCCTCCGGATGGCCCCCGAAGCAGCCCGCTTCAAGGATCGCAAAACCTTTCGGAAAGGGGGGGGGGCGGCGAGGGAGCGTCGGTCCAGTGCGCGGCCGCGCGCCTGTGGGCAGAGAGGCGCGCGGAAAACTTTTGCGCCCGGCAAGCCGGCGGCTGCGCCGTCCCTGACCCAGGCAGATTCGGAAACCAGGCATTCGGCCATGCCCCCACACTCACGTGGGGGCTCCACAACCGAATACTGGAGACCAGACATGGCTTACGACACCGCGAACACCTACGAGACGATCGAGCTTTTCGGGCTGACCGAGAAGGACGCCCACCTGCCGATCCCGGTATATCACATTCTGATCGACCACATCATCCGCGAGAGCTTCGAGGCTTTGCTCGGTCCGCTGCGCGCGACCGGGCTCGAGGCAGAAATCGAACCGCTGGCCCATGGGCTCGCCACGATCCTGCAGCGCCGCAAGGTGGCGCTTGGCAAGGAGGTCGATCGCACCGCCGACAAGATCGGCGCGCTGGCGAAATCCCACGATGGATCGGAGATCGCCGAGACCACGCTCGAAGAGGCGCAGGCTCGTTTCCTCCAGTTGCGCGAGATCGTCGGCGCCATCGAGGTGATGAGCGAGGCAGCGGCGGAGTGTTACGAGATCGAGACGGGTCACGCCTTCATCCCGGCAGCCGGGTCGCGCGCGAGCGTCAGGGCGCAAGAGACGGGTGCCGTCTTCGAGGCCCGGCAGCTCCTGGAGCAGCACGATCGCGAGACCGCCGAGAAGTCGAAAGTCGAGGGGGTACCCCTGATCGTTTCGGGCGCCACCGACTGGACCGATGTCGATGTGATCTTCAACACGCTCGACAAGGTTCGGGAGCGGATCAGGCAGAACCGCAATCAGGAGATCTTTCTCTGCCACAAGGGTGGCAAGCACGGAGCAGAGATGATCGCCGCCCGGTGGGCCCGCGCACGCGGGGTCGCGCAGGCGCGGTTCGATCCGCGCTGGTCCGCACACGGTCGGGCGGCACCGTTCAAATGCAACGACGAGATGCTGGACGACAAGTTTGCGGCGACCGGGGTTGTACTCTTTGGCGGCAACGGGGTCGCGCTGAACCTCGGGCAAAAGGCGGAAGAGAAAGGCCTGACGGTCATGCGGGTTTCTGACCCGGCTAAGAAGACTGCGGAGACGTGAGTGGAGAGGGTCGCCTTCGGGCGGCCCTTTCGTTGTTTCTCAGGGATATGGAGGTGCCCTCAAGTCCCTTTGCCTAGTAATTTCCTGTTTTGATAGGTAATTGCATGCCAAGCAAAACTCAGAAATGATTGGCATGATACCTCTCAGCAGCATCGCAATGAGCGCCTATACCGATCTGGTGCGCCTCCTGAAGGACGACGCCTTGTCCGGTGTCGAAGGCAAGCCCACGCTCAAGGAACGCGGCGACAAGGCCTATTGGTACGCCGCGCGCCGTGTCGGAACCAGGATGCGCTTCATCTATATCGGCGAGGACAGCGACAAGACGCGTGCGCGCATAGACCGGATCGAAGAGCTGCGCGCAACGGCCAAGGATCGACAGGCGGAACGGTCGCGGCTTGTTCGGCTCTTGCGCGCGGAAGGCATGACGCCCACCGACCGGGCGACCGGTTCTATCCTGTCTGCCATGGCAGCAGCAGGAACATTCCGGTTGGGCGGCACAATCGTCGGGACGAACGCGTTCCGGCTCTATGAAGGTGAGCTTGGTGTTCGTCTGCCCTTGGGGAGCATGGCCAATACCGGCGACATTGATATCGCCCAGTTCGAAAAACTCAGCGTGGCTTTGCAGGATCAGGTCGACCCGGGTCTGGCCGAGACATTCTCGGCTCTGAAGTTTGATCCCTTGCCTGATCGTGACGAAGGCCTGACCTGGCGATGGGCCCAGGGCGGCAGTGGCCAGTTGGTCGAGTTCCTCACACCGGCTTTCGGAGATGAGACAATTCGAGAGCTGCCCGTCTTGGGCGTGAACGCCCAAGCGTTGAATTATCTCAACTTCCTGATTGCCGAGCCGATCCATGCGGCGGCGATCTATAGATCTGGCATTCTCGTGCAGGTGCCGCGCCCGGAACGCTATGCGATCCACAAGCTGATCATTGCCGACCGGCGGCGTGACGGGGCAGGGAGCCTCAAATCGGCGAAGGACCGGGAGCAGGCAGCGTTTCTGATCGAGGCGATGGCCGAGGACCGTCCCGACGATCTGTCCCGCGCCTATGCCGCTGCACTGGGGGTTGACCCGCGCTGGAGGGAGCAAATTGGTAACTCGCTGACGCGGATGCCGGGGACCAAGGCCATCCTCGAGAGCTTGGGCGAGTAATTGCGGCAACAAGGTCACGCGTGATCGGCAGCTCGCGGCGGCCAGTGCTGTTATCCCTCAACCCGGTCCGTCAGAGTGCGGCCCATCCGCATCGGGACGGGCTGGGGATGGTGCGAACCCCACGTACATCGTCAGCAGCGCAAGACGCGAGGGAACGAGACGTCGCACTTGAGGCTGAAGACCAGCCCGATCCTCGGGGGGAGCTTCGGAACATCGAATCCACGCGGGCGGGCTCCGTCCGCACCCCGGCCAGGATCGGCGGGACGCGGACGCGGATAGTGGCTGCGGTGTGATGGTAAGGGTCATCCGGGTCCCTCCTTTTTGCTCATAGATGTGGATCGCACGGGGTCGGCCCGGTCGTGCCCTCCGCTTACGCTCCGGCAAGCACAAATACGGCTTCCACGCCTTTGGCGCGGACCCTCCGCATTTGCGCTTGCGGCCGGGCCTTTTGCCCCCGTGCCGGGTGATCCCCATCGCAACAAGGAGTAACCCAAATGACCAACCACTATGTCGCCACCGTCCCCGTCAAGTTCACCGACACCGATGGCCAGGAGCGCACCCGCTTCCAACGCGTGGGCGCCATGTTCCGCAACACCCGCAACGGGGACGGCTCGGAGTTCTTCAGCCTCAAGCTCGACTTCCCTGTCGCGGTCTCGGAGCTGGTGATGTTCCCGCCCAGTTCCAGGGAACCGCAGGACTGAACTCCTCCCGGAGGATTGGGCCGCCGGCAGGCGGCCCTTTCCCTGTTCCAGTGACCGCAACGCTGAAGAAGAGGCCCCCGGCCGTTGGCCGGGGTCACAGGGAGGTGGTCAGGACCGCAAACGGACCTGACCTGAGCGATAGAGGCTGAGACCGCGACAGATCTGCTGGCCAGCCTCAAGGGGCCATCCCCAGAAACAGTCAGGCTGTGCCTGCTGGTTTTCGCGGCAGAGATTTGGCCCGCCAAATCTGGCCTCACTTGACCCTGTCTGTCAGCCCTTTCGGTGGGGTTATTCGTCGCCCCTACGCCCCCGGCCGAACACGATCCGTGTTCGGCCAGAAACTCCGGCGCGGGAAGAAGGTAAGGCGGTCGGTACGCTGGCGGAGACGGGCATCCTTGTTTCCCCTCGGGCAGCGGCCGCGCACGCCCGATTTCACCAGGGCCGCTCGGCCAGATGCGGAATACGAGGCCGCGTCTGCTGTACTTACGTAAATATAGTATTGACACACTACTATAGTTTCGTAAGGTGGGTGCGTCCTCGTATGAAGTTGGCAGGAAATAGGGGGGCTTTCTTCCGCATGAGCCGGACCAAGAGACTGACCGAGCTGGAGAAGATGGAGATCGTCCGCGGGGCCGCGGACGGTGTGTCCACGTCGGTGCTAGCCGAGCGATTCAGGGTCACGTCCCGGGCAGTGCGGTACGTGTTGAAGGCCCATGATGAGCGGCAACGAGACACGGGTGTGGCGACGGCTGCCGTGACCGTGAAGCTGACACCTGAAGAGCTCGCCGCCCTTGATGAGGTCCTAGCATCAGCGGGTATCGAGACCCGCACGGAGGGGCTCAGGCGGCTGATCCAGGCGGCGGGCGGGACCTTCGTTCCGGACACCCAGCTGGCGGTCGAGATGGCGCGCTACCGGGCATCGCTTCACGAGGTCGGCAATGGTGTCGCACAGATCGCCAAGCAGATGACACAGGCCAATCGGATGGGGCAGGGGGCGGGTCCCGAGTTTTCCGAATTGCGGCTTGCGCAGTTGCGCGGGCTGGCGCGGTTCATCCTGGATTCCGCGGATGAGATCGATCTGCTCCTGCGGCGCCGCCGGGAGGTGATGCAGCTCGAAGCCACCGCCGCTCTGAGGGAGTTTGCCCATGCGGCTGAATGATGCCGTCCATGACGTCACCGGCGAGATCTTCCGGGACGGCTGGAGCCGGATCCGGGGCTCGATGCAGGGGCTGCAGGCGGCCAGGCAGAAGCAGCTGGTGCGGGCCGCGGCCGGGCACCGCGCGGCGGTCTTCAAGGCGATCCGGGGTGGAGGCGCTCATACGAAATCGCAGCTCGCAAATCAACTCGAGTATCTCACCACCAAGTCCACCCATATCGTCGACTCGAGCGGGTTCCTGGACGGGAAGGCGAGGCTCGAGTCAAAGGAGGTGAAAGACCTCACCGAGCGCTTCGCCAAGCGCTGGAGCGCCGGGTTCAAGCCCAAGCTCGGGCAGACCACCCATATGCTCATGTCCTTTCCGATCGGCACGCGGGGCGAGGATGTCCGGGATATTTCCTCGAACGTGGCGGAGCGGTTCTTCCAGACCGGCGAGGCGCATTTCGACTACATCATCGCCGTCCATGAAGACCGGGATCATCCGCACGCGCATATCGTCCTGAACCGCCGCTCGCAGGAGAGCGAGTTCTTCTTTCTCGGTCGGAATCATCGGTTCAACTACGACGACTTCCGCCTTGCCATGGTCGAGGAGGTCGAGAAGTCTGGCGTGCGTTTGGAAGCCACGCGGCGGCTGGATCGCGGTGTCATGCACTACCCGCCCAGAACGCGCGAGGTCTATGCGGCGAAGGACGAAGGACGGGTGACGGAACCGCGCCCCCGCGTCGGCGCCGACCTCGACCGCGCCCTCGAGGAGATCGCCAACAATCGCATCGTCTATCACTCGCTCGCCGCGGAGGCCTCGTCCGACAGCCGGGAAGACATCGCTCAAGCCCTGTTCCGCGCCGGGGAGCTGCTGGCGAAGGGTGGCAAACTGAACTTGGAAGGAGGGGTCTACATGGCCGAGGAGCAATCGTTCGAGGATCTGAGAACTCGATATGCCGACCAGGTCGCGCGCATCCAGGGCATGATCGCCGAGAAACCTGAAGCAGAGCGTCCGCGCCTCGAGCGCAGCCTCAACGAAATCCAGTCGCGGCTCGCCCACATGCAGCCGCTCGGGCTGCGGTCTGTGACGCTGACCGAGAAGCCCTCGGAGGGCGGGGTCTATTCCGAGGTCAATATCGACGGTGATCAGCTGGAGAGGCTGTGGGAACCGGATGTCCGGGCGCAGGTCGATACCGCGCTCCGGGGAACCGGAATCAGCAGCTCTGTAGTCGTCGCGCGCATGGCGACCGGCGCGCAGAACGCCGCGCTTGAGCGGCAATGGATTGCTGACGATCTGGCGCGGGTGGCGGAGAAAGACGGGCTCAATCTGGAACGCCGCGCGGATTTGGAGGCGGCGCGCGAGACCCTCAATCGCGCCCATGTCCAGCTTGGGATCGCGCTCGAACGCCACCAGGTGCTGCGCCAGGACGGCATCATCGATGAGGCCCGCGAGTCGCAGCTCAGTCTGCGCGAGGAGCGGCTTGCCGAAGAACCTGAACACGACGCTGCTGAACGCGCGCCGATCGCTGATGCCGAAATCCGGCGGATCGTCGATCACGAACGGTCCGGCAACCTGCACTCGCCACTCCAGGACGAGGGTCAGCGCCTGGCCTATCGGGAAGCGGTTGAGCGGGACCTCGACGAGGCACAGATTGAGCGGCTCCGGGACGGGGATGTGGATGTGCTGAAAGACCAGATCGAGGATCGGCTCGACCGGCTCTACGCGGCCAAGGCCTATCTGCAATCGGATGCGGCCACCGCCAACAGCGAGGTGACGCGGGCCGTGGTCGAGGAGATTGCCGACCGGGAATTTGAGCTCTACCGCGCCGATCTGGTCGACGGTGAGAGCGAACGCGGGGAGACCCACTGATGGGGCCGATGGGGAAGGGCCGCCTCGCCATCGGCGTGGTGCTGGTCACGGTCGTCGCCATCGCGATCGGCTATGTCATCGCCTCGGCGGTTCTGACCTTCCGGAATCTGGGCTTTCAGGCGGATATCGACTTCTTCTACATCGCGAATAATTACCGGACTATAGGTGCAGTTCGACCGGACGACTTTCGGCTGATCAACCTCATCATGGGCGGGGCAGGGGTGGCCGGCCTGATGATGAGCCTCGCCATGTCCGGCTCGGCGCTCACGCGCTTCGGCTATACCCATTGGCAGACCCGCCGGGAGATGAAGCGCAATGGGTTTTTCGGCAAGCCCGGAACCGGCTTCGTGATCGGCAAGCTCGGCAAGCCGAAATCCCGCTGCCCGTTCCTCTGCTCAAAGATGTTTCCGCACGCGCTGATCGTGGCGCCGACCGGGCGCGGCAAGACGACGGGCTTCGTCATTCCGAACCTGCTGACCTGGCAAGGCTCGGCTGTTGTCCTCGACGTGAAAGGCGAGTGCTTCGAGGCATCGGCACGCCACCGCGCCGCGCAGGGCGACACGATCTATCGCTTTGCGCCGACCGATTGGGAAACCAAGTGGACGCACCGCTACAACCCGCTCCTCAGGATCTACGAACTCGAGGACCCGGCACGTCAGCAGATGGAGTTGCAACTCCTCGCAACCCTCTTCCTGCAGAACGACAATGACCGGGTGCAGGGGCTCCTGAAAGGCGGCATCGATCTCTTCGTGGCGGCCGGCCTCCTGGCCTTCCAGCGCCACAGACCCACCCTGGGCGAGATTTATCGCATCGCCGCTTCGGGCGGGAACAAGCAGAAGGAATACCTTGCGCGTTGCCACGAGGTGCACAACGCTGCGGCGAGGCTGATATTCACGCGACTGGCCTCCACCAACAACGACACGCTGACCTCGTATGTCTCGCTCCTGATGACCTCTGGTTTGGATCAGTGGCAGAACCCAGCAATCGACGATGCGACGGCGGTGTCGGATTTCGACTTCCGGACGATCCGCAAGAAACCGTTCAGCGTCTACCTGGTCGTCCAGCCTCTGATGGTGAAACCCTTGGCGCCATTGATCCGGCTCTTTTTCTCCGACCTGCTTTCAGCGCTGCAGAACAAGGAGCCGGGTCCCGACGAGCCCTGGCCGGTCATGATCATGCTCGACGAATTTAACCGGCTCGGGAAGATGCCCATCGTGGCCGAGAGTATCGAGGTACTGCGCCACTATCGCGGGCATCTCGCGGTGGTCACCCAGACGATTCCCGCCATTGATGAAATCTACGGCGAAAACACGCGGCGAGCCTTACAGGGCAATGCCGGGATCAAGCTCTACCTGACGCCGTCGGACGAAAAGACCGTCGAGGAACTGAGCAAGGCCGTCGGCAAGACCACCAAGACCGTCGTCACGCGCTCGCGTGCTGTTGGAAAGAACCCCTTCGAAGGCCGGAGCCAGTCCGAGCGGACCGAAGAGGTCTCTTTGCTCCCAGAGGATGAGGCGCGGCGGCTACCGCTTGACGAAATCGTCGTCGTGGTCGATGCGCAGATGCCGGTCCGGGCGAAGCGGGTGGTGTATTTCGAAGACCCGTTCTTCAAGAATATTCATGCGGCGCAGGAGGGGGAGTGGCCGTTTCCGCAAGCGCCGGTTGGACCGATGGGTGAGTTGCCGCTGAGTGTGCGGGCAATGCCGGCGGCCCCGCGAGGCAACTGGGTTGGCGCGTACGATGAAGCAGGGGCGCGCATCGATCAGGTTGCAAGCACGCCTACCTCTGATCGGAGGCGTGCCGACAATCGGAAATTCCGCGCTGCGGCCATTGCCGAGGACCAGCGTCAGATCGAGATAGATTTTGAAGGCCAGGCTTTGCTCGGCACCAAGGACCCAAGCGATGAAGACGTCGAGCAGGTTGAAGAGGCGTTGAGCGAGCTGGATCGGTTGGAGGGGGAGATTTCGAGATCATCTAAAAACAAAAGTGAAGCCGGTGAAATGGTTGGTGAGACCCAGTGAGCAGCCGTTCGAAAACGGCGCGGCGGACTCACAGTTTGAGCCGATCCTGTTAAAAACTCATCCTTGATCAGGGCATAAGTCGCTGATCAAGGATGGGTTTTTCAACAGAATATGTAATAAGTGACTTGCGCCTCCCTACGCCGGTAAGATTTCCAACTGTTGGCTTTTCTCCGCCCGTATACCAGCTCGGAATGGTCAATCTGGTCATGATTGACTATGCAAATGCAATTTGGCGAGGTTGCTATAGGGTAAGTCACGTCATGCCGTCCGGTATCGCTCCAGAAGATCGCGAGTTCATCAAAAAGCTCGCACATACTCCCGAGGAAAGCCTGCAACTGGTGATTGCCGCGACCGAGAACGGAATTTACCATTGGAGCATCTCCACTGACGAGCTTGAGATCAGCCGCCGTTGCATGGACATGTTCGGTTTGGATCAAGATCGTGAAGTGTCTCGGACCGCGTTCCTTCAGCGGATAGCCCATCCCGATGACTACCCAAGACTTCAGGCGTCAATGCGACGGCACCTTGAACATCGAGAGCCCTATGAGGTCCATGCACGCTTTCGGCACTCGAACGGGCAGTACATTTGGGCAAGCTCACAGGGGCAGGCCGCTTGGGGCGATGATGGGAAGCCCTATCGTTTCATCGGGATCATTCGCAACCTGGATGAGTTGGAACAGTCGAAGCGCGCTCAAGCACGGGCTGAGCGCCTCGCGAAGATCGGCCACTTTAAGTACGACATCGAGGAAGATCACCTACAGTGGTCGGATGGGGCGTTTCGGATACACGGTTTCGAACCAGGTTCCTTCACGCCAGATCGGGAATTTGCCCGAAGCCGGTACATCGAGGAAGATCGTCCCGGGATCGTGGCTCATATAGCGGTAGCCCTAGCCAACCAGAACGAGTTTGAGTTCCGGCCTCGGATCATTCGTGACGATGGTAAGGTTCGGCAGT
>JAAUYB010020247.1_pt1 | contig 11308 bp, 16 predicted proteins | sample 7278071 | NCBI WGS metagenome assembly JAAUYB01 (sample SAMN14350121, study PRJNA611818) | marine sediment metagenome | isolation source: surface marine sediment (1.8m) | place: French Polynesia: Moorea | collected 2018-08 | reverse complement strand
GTAGCTGTCAATGCCGTCATGCAGTCAAAATGCAGTCATGCAGTCACAGTGCCCCCCTTTGCCCATGTATACAAGTATATACAAGTAATTTTGACGGCATGACTGCATGACAGCATTGACGGCTACGGCGGTATACACGCCGGTGTAACGAAAAGTGGAGTCAAGAAGGGAAAAAATGAGGCCACAAGGGTGTCGGCTGCCGACTGCAGCGATGACGGCAAATGACGTGACGACATCGACGGATAGAATAACGTGCCGTGTCGTATTGGCTGGGTGACCTCTGGAGGTCACCTCTTCCTTCAAATCAAGACCCCACCCATACATTTGTCACATTCACACTGTACAATATGCTACTTTACATAATTTTTAGGGGGGAGCAGGATTTGCCTGCTCCGTGGATGCACAATTGCGGAATCTGCGGATCCCAAAGACCGACAGGGTCCCAAACAGGGTCATGACGCCGATGACGGTAGCGCACGTGGCAATGAACATCTTTGGCGCGGCATCTTCATATGGTTCAATTACATTCTGTACAGACGTTAGGTTACGAATAATAGAGCTGTTCTTCGACTCCTCATCCAACCCGTTCGTTTTGCTGAAAGTCCTGACCATGTCGATTGACTGGAATCTCTTCCTCCACAGCTCCAGGTAGAAGGCCTCCGCGGCAATGCTGCACTCTCTGTCCTTCTTGAAGGTACACTTTGGGCTATCACTCCTGAAGGTGCTTGGTGCCGTTGGCACACTGCACCACGTACGAAAGGCGCTCCACAGTCCAAAGGTGATGCTGCCGAGTTTCCCCTCCCCCACCAGAACGGACCCAGGGGCCCTGCACGGGTACCTGCTGGCAGTGTCGACAGACTGCTATGGCCTCCCCTCGGTACGGCGCCGGCAAACCTCCATCTGTCCATTGTGTCCTCAGGACCGCTCTTGCGCAGACCCTGGTGGCGCCAAGCACATGGCACAAAGCCAACTCCTACGTCAGCACAAGGTAGTACCGAAAGTCCTCTGTTACCACCAGGTATGTCCTTTCTTGCCACGTAGAAAAACCGGACCAGACAGGAGGGAAATCCTGCTGCACATAGTATACAGAAGCCTTGCCCAGGAGCAGGAGGTGCAGCACCGCGTAGAGCGTCTCTTCCGTCACCATGTAGGCAGCCGCTGCTTCGTAGACCATCTCCGGTCCGAACGGGAATGTGGGCAGCCCAGGCTCTTCCTCATACATCTTGCACACCTTCTGCACCACTGACGGGGTGAGGAGAAGCTGCTCCAGCTGGTGGTGTGCCACAAAATTGACCAGGGTTGCATTGAAGTCCGCAATGTGCATGGCCTCCGTCTTGATCACCCCAGCCAAGGCCAACAGGTCCAGCTTGTCCTGCTCCCGATTCAAGTTGTCGTGCAGGTGCTTCACATCCTGTTATTAGAAAGCAGCAAAGCAGGCTATCTCTAGCCCCATGAATTCATAATAAACTTGCCTGTAATAAGCTCCTGCAGGAGCGGCAGAAGGAACGTCTCAAAGGGGGAGTAGTTGTTCCCACTGCCAGACCTCCTAGCAGGTGTCGTGTACTGTCCTGTTGGCATGCTGCAGCACCAACTGCTGCCACTTCCCAGTCATCTTTACCACCACAGACCGCAGCAGTGACTTTGTGTCCTGACATTCCTCCAAGAAGTAGAGCTCTAGCGGAATCCTTGCGAGGAGAAAGCCGTCCGCTGACCAAAGCGTCCCCCGGTGCTGGAAAGCGGCCATGTGCTGCATCGTCCATGTCAACTGAAGCAACCTCTCCTCCACTTTTGCTGTCCCAGCATCGGAAGAAGAACAGACGGAAACATTTTGACTGCAATATTTCTTGCACTCGGGTGCTCTTGCAGGCAATTGTATATTAGGAATGGGCCCACCTGAGCGAAGGCCTTGCTTCAATCCTCGCGGGGCTCCAGCAGTGCCTGCATGCACTGTGGCAGGCGACAGGGGATTTCTCTCCGGTTCCACCGCCATCTCTATTGCCGCCTCTACCCACCCACCAAAGATTGATGGTGGGGGGTGTAAATTTTTTGCGGTGCATGGGGGGATTTTTTGAGGCTCTGCATAGGGGGTAATCCAAAAATTATGGTAGGGGGACAGGGGGGGAAGCTTTTTTTGCTGCGCAAGTGCGCGTCTGGAATCAACAAAAAACCATCAAAAGGAAACTTTTGTACATGTAATAATATATTGAGCACCGTGCACTGAAAGTAGACATATTTAGTGAATAATACTGAACAGTTTGACTTGTTACGCAGTGTAGAAACAAACAATGCAGTGACTTATCACTGGCACTCTTCTTGAGCTGGACCCCAAAGGTCAAAGGCTTGCTGACGGGTGGGTGCTGTTGTCGTGCAAGAAGATCGTACAACGCAGAAGGAGAAAAAGTGGTCAGGTTTCCGTGCGCGATGAAAGACAGAAGGAGCAGAAGATACTGTATGTAGCATAGTACATAATATAGTCAGTCGTGACTCTCTAAATACACACACACAAAGCCAGACTTCTTCATATGACAGGTGGTGGCATCGGTCTTGTATCCAAAGAGGCTGCCGCATGGACAATGTAAGCTAAGTGTTGCTAGCCGTGAACGAGGAACTCTTTCCCGACAGCAGACAACGACCACTAGGACAGAGTGCTGGCGGGCACAATGACCCGCTACCGCAGCTCCAACGAGTGAACAACAAGGACAAGCAGAACACAGAAAACGACAATGGAGACGGGGGCAACGCCACAGACAACGGCGCCGCCTCCGACGATGAGTCAGCAGAAGACAGCGACGCGGCAGACAGCGATGGCGCAGGAGACAGCTCCGACGACGAGACAGAGTAGGGCGTAGACAACACCTCCTCAGACTCCGACGACATGGCAGTCCCCGGAGGCGCCGCAGCAGCGGGAGGTGGAGCTGGCCACACCAAGCCCATCATAGTTACATTTGCCGGCGAGGGCAACAATATCTTTGAGATAAGTTCCTTCGCACAAGAATTTATTGACAGTTTCCTTGGTTACTGCAAACATGCCCGTATCACACAGGACAAAAGGTTGGACAACCTCGACCAGTGTCTCACCGGAGTAGCCAAGACGTGGTACCAGACGGAGACCAAGTTCGTTGGCGCCTTCCCTTTCTGGAACGCCTTCGAGACCAAGTTTGCCAACCGCTTCGGCATTGAGCTCACACCCGACGCCAGGGGCACACAGGCCGAGACCCTGTACATCAGGGACAGCGAGCTCTGCCGCAACTTCATCGACCATTGTCGTCTCTACCAGTACGAGGGTAGCCAGCCAGACAAGACAGACCATCACTCAAGCGTTTCCCGCCTGCGCCACGTGCGACGCCTGTGCAACCTGTCCGACCCGAGAGGTGAAAATCAAGAGGATCGCAGATGCCGTGTCACAGAGAGAATGCATCGACCTCGTCATCCACGGACTGGAGGAGAAGATGCGAGAGGAAGTCAAAAAGCTCTCCGAAGGCATGTCATTTGAGGAAATTTGTAAGATCATTTACCGTCTCGAGAACTCCTCCACAAAGCCCACGAAGGATTCCCCCCAGACAACAAAGACGCGCGCCCAGAAACGGTACGAGCAACGGGATCAACGCCTTCAACTACAGTGGATGTGGACATGGAGGAGGAGGTGGCTGCGGCAGAGGCCGAGGAGGATCAGGACAGCAAAGAGGATGGCCACAGCAACAGCAACAGTTCCAAGGTAACCCCGGCATGTACTTAATCCAGCAACAGCAGTTGCTGCCGCCGCCCAGTGTGTTATTGCCACCGCAGATGACTGGAGGAGGAGGAGGAGGCCAGTGCCCTCCCCCCACCATGCCTTGGGGACCCCCTCTGGGTCAGCAGCAACAACCGCCACCGGCACAGTCACCAGCAGGACAGCAGCCAAGTCCTTGTGGCCAGCCCGGCACCTTCGTCGTGGACCCCAACTTCAACCAGTTCGGAGGGGACGTACGCCGACTTCAACTCGTCGCCTTTTCGGCAGTAGGCACTGGGCACAGTCCCGGCGGCAGTGCCTCCACTCACTTTCATCCCTTTGCGCTGCTCCGTGACGAGAGACGCCGCCATCATCTGTATGGACAGATCAACACCATCAACGCATTGGGACCGGCAGCAGATCGGACGAGGCCGACTCTGCTGGTACAACTGGGACGGACAACCATCGAGGCGCTCGTGGACACAGGTGCAAGCGCAACCGTCATCAACACAAAGACCTTTGCACAGGTCGCAGACAAGGACAAAGTCAGGTTAGACACTCATGCAGATCAACTAGGACTTACCGGAGCAACAAAACATCCTTTGGAAATTACGGGAGTGTACAAGATTCGAATGAATATTCCCGAAATAAGCGCAGTTTCGTCAGTGGTTATTGTAGTAAGAAATATTTCCTGGCCGCTTATTCTGGGAATGGACCTCCTACAAATTTATGGAGCAAACGTAGATGCCCGAAACATGCATGTAACTTGGGCCCCCGCAGGTCCAACGAAAGAGGAGAAATAGTACGCGCCCACCAGACCTTCTTGCCCACTTATAGCTCAAAGGTAGTGAAAGCAAACGTAAAATCGTTTCTACGCAAACCGAACCAGCCATTTTTACTCACTACAAACCGCAACGACGTCACAGAAGCGCTGTACGAAAGCCAACTTAACCGAAAAGTGAACATTTGTACTTTTATAGAGAGCACATTTTAGGCCACGCGATCCCCATGCGACAGGAACAATTCCTAACACTAGCAGAACTAGGCCAAGCAGGCTGTCTCCCGCCGAGAGACATTTCTAATCCGAGTGAAGAGAAAAGGAGAGTGATAGACGAAGCCGTAGCAAAGCAAACTCATTTGTCCGAGGTACAAAGAAGCCAGCTTCGTACAGCACTTATCGGCAACATGAAGCAGTAGCAGAATCAAAGTTTGATATGGGAAAAACGGCCGCAGTACCCCACGTTCTCCGAACAAAGATTGAGGAACCCACTTATGTAAAGCAATTTCCCGTTCCCGCCGCACATTTAGCACTCATCCATCAGGAAGTAGATGAGCTCCTCCGCTTAGGAGCAATCCAAGAAGATTACTCTAGCATAGCCCGCACAACAGCCCAGTTTTCGCTGTGAGAAAGCCGCACTCTAACGAATTGTGTTTTGTCATCAACCTCGGGAAAGTGAACGAGTGTATGTTCGATGATTACCATAGTTTTTTAGATGTGCATCAATGCCTCCACCGTTTAGGGGGGTTAGGGGCAAATTTCATGTCAGCTCTAGACTTAATTAAAGCCTATTGGCAGCTCGCATTACCCGATTCGAGCTAGCAGTATACCGCCTTTACAGTGCCGGGGAGGGGAAAATTCGTCTGGACGGTCACCCCAATGGGGCTCAAAACCTCCCCCTCAGCTTTTAGACGCCTGATGGAGTTCGTATTCCACGGATTCAAAAACAGTGTGATTTACCTCGATGATGTCCTAGTGGGAAGCAAAACGTGGGAAGATCATATTCGCCACTTGGAAGACAGTTTTTGCCGCTTGCAACGCTACAATTTGAAGCTGAACTTGAAAAAGTGCATTTTTGCAGCCTCGGTGATTGAATATGTCGGATACACCATTTCTGCGGGGAGCATAAAGCCGGGGAAAGAAAAGACACAAGCAGTGCAAGAATTCCCCGCCCCCAAATCAGTGAAAGAAATCAGACGCTTCACAGGACTCACCAATTACTGTAGAGCCTTCATTCCCGGGTATGCTAAGTTAGCAGGAAAACTGTCGAGACTCCTCGCAAAGGAGACCGGCTGGGGAGGAGGGGATCTGCCATCGGACGCGCTAGAAGTCTTTAAGTGTCTTTGCGATAAACTGACTCAGGCCCCCATCCTGGCTTTTCCCCAGGAGTACTGGAGTACCATTTACCTTAGTGACAGATGCTTCTCTCGAACACGGTCATGGGGGAGTGCTTCTCCAATTTCAGAACGGAAGAAATCAAGAGATTGCCTTTTTTTCCAGGGGATTAAAGGCGCACAAAAAGAACTACTCAGCATATCTGTTAGAGCTGGGCGCCGCAGCCTCTGCAATCGAACACTTTCATGCTTACCTTTATGGCACCCGTTTTGTGCTGATGTGCGATCACAAGCCAATGGTCAAGCTAGACAAACTCCAAAAGCGAACCCTCCTGCGACTTCAAGAATTGATGGGGGAATACGATTTCCAGATGGACTATTTGCCTGGATCGAATTTTTTTTTCGCCGATGCACTTAGTCGAGTTGCCGTATGCAGCGTCGACCCGCTCGCCGCCGACACCGTCCTCACATTGGATAACCACATGCTAGGCCTGGTGCAGAACAAAGACTCTTATTGCCACTATGTACTGCAATGGCTACGAAAATTGGGTCCGCACCGCTACAAAATGGATCCTCCCAATAGCAAAATATTAGATGATAGAAGAATGCAGCCCTTCCATGAAGTGGGGGGGAATTTTACACCGTTTTGTACCCCGAGCAAATGGGGAGACGTCCTCCGCCCTGGTAGTGCCTGTTTCTATGCAATACAAATTACTTAGAGTAGCCCATGTGCACCATTATGCAGGGCACAAAGGCACCACAATTACTCTGCAACATCCAAGAAAAATACTGGTGGCCAAGTATGACGGTGGACGTCGACCAGTTTGTGGGAAGTTGTGACATTTGTCAGCAAGCGAAAGACCCCATACATTTTAAAAGGAACAAAGAGCCGCTCCATTCGTGGACGGCACCGGACAGCCCGTGGGTCCATATGCACGCCGATCTTTTTACCGTCGGGAAGAAGAATAAGAAAGGACACAAGTATGTGCTGGTAATGACCGATGCATTTAGCAAACTAGTGAAGCTAGAACCGATACCCGACAAAGAGGCCAAGACAGTGGCCACTGCGATCATCGACACATGGATTTGTCGATATGCCTGTCCGAAACAGATTGTGACCGATTGAGGAAGAGAATTTTGCAACAAATTGACCTATGAATTGTATAAAAAGATGGGGGTTCGGCACCTTCGTACGTCCGCCTATCACCCCCAAACCAACTCCTCCGCAGAAAGTTTCAAGCGCGAGCTTATTAAAATTATGTGCACCCTACTGGATGATCTCGATGATGAAGAATGGGAATTATTTTTGCCCGCAGTGCAGTTCTCATATAACACAGCAGTCCGCAGCGCGACGAGCTCCTCCCCCTTTTTACTTACGTATCTTTGCGACCCCAATTTGCCGTACTTCCAGATAGGTGGGGCAGAGAATAAGCTCCCAGGGGAGAACTTTGCCGCCGACTGTTTCGACCGTTTGAACAAGATTTATAGGCTGACACAGCAAAGGATAAACGCCGCCGCCGCCCGCGATACACAGTACTACAATAGGAATCATTCCCATCTGGACTTTTGAGTCGGCCATCGAGTGTTTGTGAAACACGAGCGAGCGACGTTTCAAAAGGTGAAGAACAAGAAGTTTGTCAAAACGTGGAAGAAAGCAATTGTGCAGCGGGTGTTAGGCACCACCACGTATCAAGTGCAGTATGTCTTTTCCGATGTCTCATTAGGCAATTTGTCGATCGTACATCGCAATCGTATCAAAGCGTGCCGCACAGGAGAAGAAGAAGATGTTTGGACTGATGTCCAACGCCAGCAGGAACGGAGAGAGCAGGGAGGAGAGGTTGGAGAGAACACTGCAGGGGGCCCACTCCTTGCTCCTGCAGGACGTGACGGTGGACTACAACGATTCCGTGATACGTCGCCGCCTGGTTCACGAGCTTTGGATGATTCTAATGCTGAAGAAGTTTCACGCCTGGGCGGATGAAGGACGAGTTACTCAGCGAGCTGGGGGGTCAAGCGTACGATCTCCTGCAGCTCTGGGAGGAGCGGATTCTGACGAACCGGTTTCAGATTCATCTGTGGGACGGAGAGCTTCCGCCGCCGGCCGAGGAGGTCGCCACAGCGAGGGAGACGGAGGAAAAGCCCGAGGAGCCCCTCTCCCCCGAGACGATGGCAGCACTGCTGCAGCCTCGCAAGGATTGAGGCGGGGTCTTCGCTCAGGTGGGCCCGTTCCGCACATAAAATTGCCCGATAGAGCACCTGAGTACAAGAAATACCGCCGCCGATATATTTCTGTTTCTTCTTCTTCTGCCGATTCTGACGAGAGCGGAGGAGAGGTCGCCGCCGTCAATTTACATGCATACGGCCGCCTTCCAGCACCAAGGGACGCTGTGGACGGCGGATGGTGTTCTGCACGTGAGAGTCCCGCTGGAACTTACCTTCCTGGAGGAGGAGTGCCAGAACACCAGATGCTTGTACGGTCAGCAGTGGTCAAGACGACAGGGAGATGGCAACAGGTGGTGTTGTAACACGCCAACAGGATGCTCCATGCTGCCTGCATGGAGATTGGGCAGTCGGAGCACTTGCTTCCCCGCGGAGGCACTCGGACAGACGGCACGGAGGTAACATCCAGGCCGACGAGGTCGGTGACTCTGGCCATCCTCACGGCCACCGTCATTGGGAGGTTCCTTCTACCGCCACTGGAGGAGCTCTTCACAGGCAAGTCCATTAAGAATTCCATGGAAATAGAGAGAGCCCGCCTTGCTGCTCTCCAACAGAATGTGAAGCACCTGCACGACAACCTGAATCGGGAGCAGGACGAGCTTGACCTGTTGGCCTTGGCGGGGGTGATCGAGACTCAGGCCAGGCACATTGCAGATTTCAACACAGAATTGGTCAATTTGGTGGCGCATGACCGGTTGGCGCCGCCCCTGCTCACTCCGTCAGTGGTGCAGGACGTCTGGGAGATGTACCAGGGGAAGACAGGGAAAGCCGCGTTCCCCTTCGGCCCGGAGATGGTCTACGAGGCTGCGGCCTCATATGTGGTGACAGAGGAGACGCTCTACGCTGTGCTGCACCTCCCGTTCCTAGGCAAGGCTTTTATCTACTATGTGCAGCAGGACGTCCCTTTTGTTTTGCCGTCAGGTCCGATTTTTCTACGCGCCAAGGAGGAGGCATACCTGGCAGTGACGGAGGACGACCGGTACTACCTCGTCCTGACGGAGGAGGAGTTGGCTTAGTGCCACGTGTTGGGTGCCACCCGAGTTTGCGCTGGAGCAGTCCTGAGGACCCGTTGGACGGACGGCTGTTTGCCAGCGCTGTACCGGGGCAAGGATGTGGCAGTCCATCGTCACTGCCAAGAGGTGCCCGTGCAGGTCCCCTGGGTCCTATCTGGTGGGGGAGGGGGCCCTCCGCAGCACCGCTTGTGGACTGCGGAGCGCTTTTCGTACGTAGTGCAGTGCGCAAATGGCACCAAGCACCTGCAGGAGTCGAAGCCTGGAGTGCACGCCTTTCAGCAGGACCGAGAGTGCAGCATCGCCGCGGAGGCGTTCTACCTGGAGCCGTGGAGGAAGAGATTTTTGTCCATTGATGTCGTCAGGACCTTTGGCTACATGAGCGGGTTGGATGAGTGGAAGAGTAGCGCTGTTGTGCACAACCTGACATCTGTACAGAATGTAATTGTGCCATATGTGAATGCAGCACCGAAGATGTTTATTGCCGCATGTGCCACTGTCATCGGCGTCATGATCTTGTTCGGGAACTTGTTGGTCCTCGCCATCCGTAGATTCCGCAACCGCCCGACCGAGGAGCAGGCGAATGCTGTTCCTTCCTAAAAATGATGTAGTGTAAAATATTGTAGAGTGTAGATGTAGGGAGTGAATGGGCGCGGGCTTGTTGTGTTCGAAGAGGTGACCCCTTGGGGTCAGTCTCAACGTGGGAGGGGTGTCGTGCAAGAAGATCGTACGACGCAGAAGGAGAAGAAGTGGTCAGGTTTCCGCGCGTGATGAAAAAGAGAAGGAGCAGAAGGTACTGTATGTAGCATAGTTCATAATATAGTCAGTCGTGATGTGACTTTTGAAATACACACACGCAAAGCCAGACTTCTTCATGTGACACTGTGACTGAGCCCTGTTGCAGCAAGAACGATAGAAAGTAAGACAACAACGGAAGCAGGCTGTTCCGCAATGTGCGCAGTACCCACAGCACCACAGGAGTTACAGCTCCTCCGCCAACAAAAGTGACTGTCAGTGCAATGGTTTCTGTTGACTCATTGCCATCAGCTTAAGAAAAAAGATGCAAATTGGCATAAAAAAGATGTTTTTTAAAAAATCCTATTTTCATTCACCTTCGGGCTGGTTTCCTCTGAAACCTCGTTTATCACTTTTTCGGTGGGTGGGGGATGCTTGGGAAATTTGGTGATTTTTTCTACACGGGTGGTCCAAAAATGGCTGATGCATGGGTGGTAGTTTTTTGACCGGTTGCAAGGGGAAATCCCCCCCCATCCCTCCCCTTGCCCATGTGTGCCTCTACCTCTTCTGGCTGCAGTGGCAGCTCTCCGTCCCTCAGGCAAATCCAAAATCCGCTCGTCAGAATCAGATCCTCCGAAAGCTGCAGCAGGTTGTACGCCTCTACTGCCAGCACTGTGAGGAACTCTGCCTTTTTCTGCCTGTCTTTCCAGGCGTGAAACTTCACCAGCATTAGCACCATCTATAATTCTTGCATCATCCGGCTCCTGATCACCAGATTGTCGTAGTCTGCTGCCACGGACTGAAAGAGCAAGGAGTGGCCCCGTACAGTGCCCTCTTGTCTCTGCTCTCTGCATTCCTGGTTGCATTGGACATCTGTCCAAGGGTCTTCTTCTCTAATATGGCACACTTTCATACGGTCTTGGTGTACAACCGACAAATTTCCTAAGGAGCCATGGGACAAAATGTATTGCACTTTCTTCCAAGTTTTAACAAACTTCTTGTTCTTCTCCTTTTGAAACGTTGCTCGCTCATTGTGTTTCAAAAACACTCAATCTTCCACTTGGAAGTCTAAATGGGAATGATCTCTATTGTAGTATTGTGCATCGCGGGCGGTGGCGGGTTTGATTCTTTGGTGTGACAGCCTCTAGGCCTTCCCCAAGGAGTGTGCTCTCTCCCCCTCATATTTGAAGGTACGGTAGATTCGGGTTCACACCTACACTGAATCGCCAGAAAATCTTATGCTATGTTGATGAAAGAAGCCATTTTTTGTTTTGGTATCTTCTGAAAGGTAATACCCTAGGCTGTTTAAATCAAGAAAAAAATTGCCACTTTTCCGATGGCCTTCTGAGAAAATGAGGAAAAACCAAATTCTCAAATTTAAGGGAGTAAATAAACTTCTTTGTTTTTGACCCTGGTTAAAGGTGAAAATAAAGTTTCTTGTGCAGGAGGTAGGACTTAAGAATAAATCTGGAATTTGTTTTCCAGATTTGCCCCATAGGACTTTTCAGGAAGTGAAAAAGTC
>JAAUYB010111295.1_pt1 | contig 11316 bp, 9 predicted proteins | sample 7278071 | NCBI WGS metagenome assembly JAAUYB01 (sample SAMN14350121, study PRJNA611818) | marine sediment metagenome | isolation source: surface marine sediment (1.8m) | place: French Polynesia: Moorea | collected 2018-08 | reverse complement strand
TATGATCTTGATGGCAGCAATATTTAAACCTAATACTATTGATATCGCTAAAACTGATAGTAATGCTATTAATCTTTGTGAGTATATGTTCAATACTTGGACTCGTGCTATAGCCTACACTAAAACTGAAAAAATTCCTAATCCTAATAGTTACGAGATAATTCTAAGTAGATTTGTTGATTGTGCGAATCGATTAGAAAAAGAAGATATTTTTACTAATGTTAATTTTTCACAATTAATTGATAAATTAGAAGGTTTAAAAATCAATTTTTCTAATGATCAATTATCTCAAGAAAAACGTTGTATAGAAATCAATAATGTTTTTAAAGTGTGGCAGAATGAGTTTGATGTCACTTCAGAATTAATACATATAAAACTACCAGAAGTTGAAGAAATTGATCAAAACTATTTCTATATTTATCACCTGATGTTACAATGCAAGGATGCTGCGGAATTAGTTACCAACAAAACTTGGTCTGCTATAGAAGAGAGAATGTATCGAGTCCCTTCTTGAAATTAACTATATTCTGTCATTCCAAAGAACGAGGAATCTCTGTAACGTCCTAACCATATCGAAATCAAGTTATAATATAAAGTGTTTAACCCTAAAATCAATCCTGAAATGACTACCATTTATGTTCATATCGGTACACACAAAACAGGAACAACAGCTATCCAAAAATTTCTATTTACTAACGAAGACATACTCAGAGAAAAAGGGTTTTTATATCCCTGTTCAGGTCGACCTGAATTTCCCCCTTTTGGTCAACACAAATTAGCTTGGTCAATCAAAACTAATAACTCACAAAAAATAGACTCAGAATGGAATAATTTAGAGCAGGAAATTGCTGAGAAAAAAATAGAAAATATTATAATTAGTGCTGAAGATTTTAGTACATTTGATGTTAAACAAATAGAAACTCTGAAACAAAGATTATCTAATTACAAGGTTAAAATAATAGTATATTTAAGAAGACAAGACCGTTTTCTCGAATCATTATATTTAACAACGGTTGCCAATGGTCGTTATTCCAAAAATTTGAAAAGTTTTGTATTAAAGAGACAATGGCGATGTGATTACTATAAACTACTTCAATCATGGCAAAAGTCTTTTGGAAAAAACAATTTAATCGTTAAAGTTTATGAAAAAGAACAATACGGAAATAGTTTAATGAATGATTTTTTAAGTTCTGATGGAATTAAAGAGAAGAATGATATCCCAAATAAAAAAGCCAGAGTTAATCAAACAAAAGATGTTAAGTTAATAAAGTTTACCAGATGGTCCAATTTTGTTTTAGAAAAATTTGCTATTTCCTCTAAAACTCGTATGATGATTAATCAAGATTTATGGTTTGCTCCCTCCAGTCAACTTAGAGGAATTATTGTGAAAATTCTTAACTATTTCATGAATGAAGAATTACTTTCAGTTGAAGATAGAATTAAGATTATGGACGAGTTTAGTGAGATCAATAAAAAGGTTGCTCAAGAGTATTTAGGAAGACCAGATGGTAAATTGTTTTATTCAGAATTACCCAAAAAATCATCTAAAAATTAGAGTTTTGATTAAAAAAATAAAGATACGGCATAATAATAGTTAAAAGATATTCAATCCTATTTTCTTGTCTTTTTAGACATAATAGAATTGAGCAATGATCCTATTATTAGGATAAATCAATTAAAACTAAGTTAAATTAATTTTATACCTGGGTTGACAGTTAATAATGTGCGTCGTTGTAAGCCTTCCTTTTCCAGAATAGCATTAGCCGCCAACAACCCACTACTAACCGCTCGTTCCATTAAACCACAGGGAAAGGGCATTTTTACCCAGTCTCCAGCCAAAAATAAGTTATCGATTTCCGTAACGGTTTCGGGACGATTTTGATAACTATTGGGGGGATAACCAGAGAAGTTTTTTTGATTAACTAATTCCCGATGCAATACATTCGCTTGTGATAGTTGAGGGACAATTTTATATAATTCTTGTTCAAAGGTTTGTAAGAGGATGTCTTGAGTAGGGAAATCTTTTTCTTTGTAACAATAAGCGTGTAATTCAACGACACTTCCCCCTGTGCTTTTTGACCACTCAATAAATTGGGTTTGAAGACGATGATAAAGGGCAATACTATCGATAAGCTTGTAACCAGAAAGTGAGGTAAAATTACTATGTTTCCATTCAAAGTCTTCATCAAACCAAAACCTAGCAACTGCAAAGGGATCAGCTACTGCTAACTCTTCAATTTTTTGGGTTAAACTTTCACTATTGTTTCCGTCTATTTTTGTCCATAAATCCTGTATTCCTGGAACATTTGTAGCTATGACATAATAATCTGTTTGTAAGGTTTCAGTGTTACTATTTTCCTCAGCTTGCTCACTAATTAACTTAACCGATTTCTCATCTTTTTCGACAACTTTATAGTTAGATAAGTCTCGTTTTGCTGGACCTTTGACTACCTTTCCGTTGTTGTCATAAATTGCACCATGACAGGGACATAAAAAGGTTCCATCTTCTTGTTTTTTTACGGTACAACCTTGATGAGTGCAGGTTAACCCAATCACTTGTTTATCTGTCTCTAAAAATAAGCGATCACTATCACCATAATAAGTCTCATTTTTGTTACATAACACTGTATTTTTGTCAACCTTAAAAGGAACATTAATCACTTCATTTCCTTGTTGATAATCGAGAGATTGAATCTTATTTTGTTCACAAATAAGATTACTGATATTTGTTTCTGTAATAACTTCACCGTTGTTATTTTTAATAGCAGTAATAATAGGATTAACTAAACTACTTCCCATATCATCTTTTGTGCCATTAAAGGCTAATCCTTCGGGGTTACCGAAGAAATAGAAATGAAAAAATTGTAATAATTCCCCTACGCTTAAAACATCTGGTGCATTTAACGTTGATCTGGCAAAAGGTAGAAAATATAAATCATAAAGTCCTTGGGGAAAACCAATTTTTGACCAGTCAATAACCGAGAGATGATCTAATCGTTGAAAACTATCAGCAAGTTTAAACCCTGCAATCTCTTTAAACACTTCCCAATGGGACAATTTGCTAATATTAATACCCCAGTTTAAACGGTTATCTGACCAAACAGCGAGATCGATAATATTCCAAGGAAAAGCAGAATGACTAGGATAAAAATTTTCTGGTTTGTAACTATATTTATTCTCCGCAAAAAGAACAGAATAAAATCCCAGTGAACGGAAATTATTTTCAATGTTTAATTCAGAAACAATTTTATTGAGATTGTAATAGTGAGGAAAAAATCCATGAAAACCATGTTCCATTTTGAAACGATTTGAACCAATATTAATCGTCCAACTGGCAATTTTCCCCCCTAAATTAGAAGATTTTTCTAATAAAGTCACTTGAAACCCACGACAACTTAATTCATAAGCACAAGCTAAACCAGCCAAACCAGCACCAATAACAACGACAGATTTAGGCTTAGATAAACCGTGAGGTAACGTTAAACTATCTTGTTGATAAAAAGAAGGGGAAGGCTTTTTAAACCGAGAATAAGTGATTAAACCCCCTAAACCCCCAACCCCCAGAATTTTGAAAAGTGTACGACGAGAAACCATACAATAATTACAAGGATTAAACAATAATAATAACCCCAAAGATTAATCTTTGGGGCCTTTTATTATAGACCAGCCTTTATATGGGGTGGCTGGCGGTATTTATCTTATGAACTAATTGTAAAGTTTTGTATAGCTCATAGCCGTTTTCTTAAGGTTTTCTTAAGATTTGGTTTCTAGAGAATAAGCCTGAAATTCATTATTGATGGGGATAGTCGGGTTTTGTCCCTTGCAAGGTTATTGTAAAGTTTCTTATACTGAAAGTAATATAAGTTAACAAAACACCCTTTGATGACCATGTTTCCCAACCTCTTTGAAGCGACGAACGAATATTGGCGACAACTAGACGAAATTGAATCCCGTTATCAACGAGGGGAATTATCCATAGAGGAAGTTGATAGAGAAGTGGAAATCTTGATGAAGCAACTGGGACAAAAGAGAAGAGAGAGCCTCCATCTCTTTAAAAATAGCTTATCTCAGTGGATATCGACCCATACTGAACTTTTAATCGGGTTTCTTTTTGTTCTCATGGTTGCCTATAGTTGGATGTTGACCATGAATCATTAAATGTAAATGGATTATTCAGCTTGCTCCGAACGCCTTTCTTGAACCCATTGCTCCCAAAGGTCTGGACGACGTTGTTGCGTTCTTTTGATTTGTTCATCCCGTCGCCACTGAGCAATTAATTGATGATTACCCGAACGTAAAACAGGAGGAACTTCCCACCCTTGAAACACAGCCGGACGAGTATATTGAGGATAGTCGAGTAGGCCATCTTCAAAACTTTCTGCTTTGAGAGACTCCACTTTCCCCACCGTTCCCGGTAACAAACGAACCACCCCATTAATTAACGCTAACGCTGGAATTTCTCCACAAGTTAACACAAAATCTCCCAAAGAAACTTCTCGGTCTGCCAAATAACGAATCCGTTCATCAACCCCTTCATAATGACCACAAATCAAGATCAACTGTTGATAGTTAGTCGCCAAATCTTGTAACGTAGTTTGGGTTAAAGGAGAACCTTGGGGGGTTAATAAAATCACTTGTGAACGAGGTAAACGAGAGATAGAATTAACCGCAGCAAACATCGGTTCAGGTTTCAACACCATTCCCACACCACCGCCATAGGGAATATCATCCACCCGATGGTGCTTATCCGTAGCAAAATCACGGGGGTTAACTAAATTAACCGTAGCGATCGCATTCGCTAACGCTTTGCCTAACAAGCCAGACTGTAAACCAGAAGAAAAGAAATCAGGAAACAAAGTAAGGACATCAATATTCACAACAGACCGAAAAAAGTTACAAAAATAATATTAATTTTACTGCTGTGAGGCGAGGGTAGCTTAGAATAGATTAGAGAAACGGGGCCAAGAATTGAGTAAGTACCAAGGCTTGAAGTTGGCATATTCTGCTCTTATCCCTATTATGACTAACAAGCGCGACCGTACCGAACCTTCTTTGGCTAAAAAGATAAGATTATGTTGCAATTAGAGACTCAATCCCAACCAAGCCCCATGTCCCAACCTACAACCACCGCTATTTTAGTCATTGGTGGCGCAGAAGACAAAGTGCATGGTAAAGAAATTCTGCACACCTTTTGGTTTCGTTCAGGTGGCACCGATGCCACCATCGGCATTATTCCGTCGGCTTCACGAGAACCGGTTTTGATCGGGGAAAGATATCAGAGTATCTTTGAAGAAATGGGAGCCAAATATGTCAAAGTCCTAGATATCCGCGATCGCGACCAAGGAAACGACCCTTACTTTAAACAATACATCGAAGAATGTACCGGGGTATTCATGACCGGAGGCGATCAATTAAGACTGTGTGGCCTCTTAGCCGATACCCCTCTGATGGAAAGGATACGGCAACGGGTGCAACTGGGAGAAATCTCTCTGGCCGGAACCAGTGCCGGGGCTGCAGTGATGGGACATCATATGATTGCCGGTGGTAGTAGTGGAGAATCTCCCAATCGAGCTTTAGTGGATATGGCCATGGGACTGGGTATCATTCCCGAAATTATTGTGGATCAACACTTCCATAACCGCAACCGGATGGCCCGGTTACTCAGTGCCTTATCCACCCATCCTGAAAGGCTAGGGATTGGTATTGACGAAGACACCTGCGCCCTGTTTGAACGAGATGGACTGATTCGTATCGTTGGCAAAGGAACAGTGACCATCGTCGACGGTCGAGAGATGACCTACACCAACCAAGCAGAAATCGCAGCCGCCGATCCTCTCAGTCTCCATAACCTCAGAGTGAACATCCTATCCCACGGGGACTGCTATCATCTCCACCAACATCAATGTATTGCTAAAATCAGCAATCCCATACAGTAAATAAATATAAAAAACTGTTCAACTTGAACAGATATCCCCCCTAACGAAGCGACAAGATCATTAAGATATCTAGCACTACGCATTAAGGTATTTGACAGGGGAAAAAGCTAAAACCTTCTCATATTTTAACTTTTGCCTTTTGCCTTTTGCCTTTTACCTTTCCCGTAGCGTTGTGGCTTCTGTGTCCTCAAGCGTGCTTTTCTATAGAAACGGCGAGTATGAAAATATTAAAAACCCTGACCCTACGCGGCCCCAACTATTGGAGTATTAGGCGCAAGAAACTGATTGTCATGCGCCTCGACTTGGAGGACCTAGCAGACAAACCCTCAAACGAGATCCCTGGATTTTACGAGGGGTTAGTGGAGGTACTCCCTAGTTTAGTGGAACATTTTTGTTCCCCTGGACACCGAGGAGGGTTCCTTGAACGAGTCAAAAAAGGAACTTACATGGGGCATATTGTCGAACACGTTGCCCTAGAATTACAAGAATTAACCAAAATGCCCGTGGGGTTTGGCCGTACCAGAGAAACCGCCACCCCTGGGGTCTATAACGTCGTTTTTGAATACCTGGATGAACAAGCCGGTCGTTATGCCGGTAGGGCGGCGGTGCGTCTGTGTCAGTCCATTGTAGACACAGGAACCTATCCCGCCCAAGAACTAGAACAAGACCTGAGTGATTTACGAGATTTACAAGCCAATGCCTCTCTCGGACCGTCTACCCAAACCCTCGTTACCGAAGCAGAAGCCAGAAACATCCCTTGGATGCCCCTGAGTGCAAGGGCCATGGTACAGTTAGGCTATGGCGTCCATCAGAAGCGCATCCAAGCCACATTAAGCGACTATTCCGGTATCTTAGCCGTAGAATTAGCCTGTGACAAAGAAGGCACCAAAACCATCCTCCAAGATGCCGGGGTTCCCGTTCCCAAAGGCACCACCATCCAATTTTTTGAAGAACTCGAAAGTGCCATCGCCGATGTGGGGGGCTATCCCATCGTTCTTAAACCCCTCGACGGTAATCATGGCCGTGGCATCACCATCGATATTAACCGTTGGGAAGACGCAGAAGAAGCCTACGACCTCGCCAGCACAGAGTCCAAAACCCGCACCGTGATCGTCGAACGCTTTTATAAAGGGAGTGATCATCGTCTGTTAGTGATTAACGGTAAATTAGTAGCCGTGGCCGAACGGGTTCCCGCCCATGTGGTAGGGGATGATCAACATACCATCGCAGAATTAATCGAAATTACTAACGAAGATCCCAGACGAGGAGAAGGCCACGATAACGTTTTAACCAAGATCAAAGTGGATAAAACCGCCCTGGCTATCCTGGAAAAACAAGGGTTACGCCTCGAAACTATTTTAGATAAGGGAGAAATCGCCTATTTACGGGCCACCGCTAACCTCAGTACCGGTGGCATCGCCATCGATCGCACCGACGATATCCACCCAGAAAATCTCTGGATCGCCGAACGAGTAGCCAAAATTATTGGCCTTGACATTATGGGGATCGATGTGGTAACACCCGACATCAGTAAACCCCTCAAAGAAGTGGACGGGGTGATCGTTGAAGTCAATGCAGCCCCAGGTTTTCGGATGCACGTCGCCCCCTCTCAAGGGTTATCACGAAATGTGGCGGCCCCAGTGATGGATATGCTCTTTCCCCCCGATACCCCCAGTCGCGTTCCTATTGTGGCGATTACCGGGACCAACGGCAAAACCACCACCACCCGCTTAACGGCCCATATCTATCGTCAAACCGGGAAAGTGGTGGGTTATACCAGTACGGATGGGGTCTATATTGGGGAGTATTTAGTAGAAAAGGGAGATAATACCGGGCCCTTTAGCGCAGCCATGATCTTGAAAGATCCCACCATAGAAGTGGCTGTCTTAGAAAGTGCTAGGGGGGGTATCCTGCGATCGGGGTTAGCTTTTGATAGTTGTGACGTGGGTATTGTTTTGAACGTGGCCGCCGATCACTTGGGGTTAGGAGACATTAACACCATCGAACAGATGGCCAGGGTTAAAGGAGTTATCGCAGAAGTAGTCCACGCCGATGGTCATGCGGTACTCAATGCGGATGATCCTCTGGTAGCAGCCATGGCCGAACAAATCAAAGGAAAAGTGGCTTATTTTTCCATGAACCCCGACAACGAAATCATCCAAAACCATTTACGACGAGATGGCTTAGCTGCGGTGTATGAGAATGGTTATCTCTCGATTCTCGAAGGACAATTTACCCTGAGAATTGAAAAAGCGGTCAACGTACCCATGACTATGGGAGGGATGGCCCCGTTTATGATTGCTAATGCCTTAGCTGCTTGTGTGGCCGCCTTTTCTCAAGGGGTGGATATCGAAGATATTAGACAAGGGGTCAGAACCTTTACCGCTTCAGCCGAACAAACCCCTGGACGGATGAATCTCTTTAATTTAGGGGACTATCATGCCTTGGTGGATTATGCCCACAACCCCGCCGGTTACGAAGCAGTAGGAGAGTTTGTCAAAAACTGGCAAGGACAACGGTTAGGGGTGGTCGGAGGACCTGGCGATCGCCGAGATGAAGATTTAATTCTCTTAGGTCAAATCGCTGCTAAGGTCTTTGATCGCATTATCGTCAAAGAAGACGATGATAAACGAGGCCGCGATCGCGGAGAAGCTGCAGATTTCATTATCAAAGGGATTCTACAAGAAAAGTCTCAAGCTGACTATGAAGCGATTTTGGATGAAACCGAAGCTATTGAATACGGCTTAGATAAAGTGGAGAAAGGGGGGTTAGTAGTTATCTTTCCTGAAAGCGTTACTCGGGCGATTTCTCTGATTAATCAACGTAACCCTATTTGAATTTCCTGAAGAATAAAATCATGAGGAATAACTGATGAGTATGAGCCAAACATCAGAAAAAATCTTTAGTTTTGAGGATTATTGTACCTATAGGGATGAGTCTGATCATCGTTATGAATTAGTTGATGGAAAATTAGTTTTAATGAATCCTCCTAGTTTTCAGCATTTATTAATTGCCAAGTTCTTAGAGGGTTATTTTGATCAATTAATTAGAGAAAAATCCCTTCCTTTACTCTGTTTTAAAGAAGCCGGCGTAAGAACAGGATGGCGTAAATCTCGTATTAGTGATCTGTGTATTATTGAAGCTAATATCATTCAAGAGTTATTAGGTCAGTCCGCTATTGTCGAGATTGCACCGTTATTAATTGTTGAGATTATTAGCCCTGAGTCTCGGACTCGGGACTATCGTTATAAACGGTCAGAATATGCAGCATTGGGGGTTGATGAGTATTGGATTGTTGATCCTATTAATAAGACCATAACCATTCTTTTGTTAGAGGAAGGATTATATGAGGAAACAGTTTACCACTCATCAGATCAACTGGTTTCTCGTTTATTTTCTAAGTTGGATTTAACTGTTGATCACGTTTTACTGTCCGGTAATCTTTAATTACATAAGTAAAAATTATGCTTGAAGACTAAATAGTTTTGTAATTCAATATTTCAAGGTTTCCTGACATTGATAAATATTATCAATAAGCAACGAGTTACCGCCTTTGTGGTATGATGATCAAGACTGAAAATCTGTAGATGGTATGTCTACTTTTATTGAAAGTACCTCTAATACTGATTATTGCGTAATCACGACCTAATCTTTTTCGGTTTTCAGACCGTTTTTTCAACTTTTTTGAGCAAATGTATTGTTTTGGCGATTAGTCTAAATGTTCTGGGTATTGACAAAATTCTTTAGTTATGCAGTTCAAATCAGAGGGAATTTTTTGGTAACATAATGCAAAACAAGGAGGATAGTTATGACAACAGACGTAATTGAAAAACGGTCTTCATCCACTTCTACCGTGCGTAAACCCGCCCCTCGGTATCGGGTTTTGCTGCATAACGATGACTTCAACTCCATGGAATACGTGGTGCAAACCTTGATGCAAACGGTGTCAGGAATGACCCAACCGCAAGCAGTAGATATTATGATGGAAGCCCATACCAACGGTACCGCTTTAGTGATTACCTGTGCGTTAGAACCGGCTGAATTTTACTGTGAAACATTAAAAAATCATGGTTTAACCAGCACTATTGAACCGGATGAATAATTTTAGTTCTCATTAAAAATACCGCCAATTATACTTATTAGTGCAACTTTGAATCCTTGAAATTTAATCTTACCATCATAGCTAATTACCCAGTACCGTTACGACTGGGAATTTTTATAATTTTTCTCTTATGTTTATGGCTTCCTGTAGCCATTCCTCTTTATTTACTGTTAAACAGTGACCCTAACTTAACGACTATTGTCACTATGACAATACTATATTTAGAGTTTATTGCTTTACTATTTATTTGGAATAAAAAGGTTTATAAAATACAGTTTTGGTGGCGACAATATGGCTTAGTTTTTACCCGAAAAAATGGCATTGAGTTGCTCAATGGTTTAAGTTTGGGTTTATCCTTTACCTTTGGATTATTCATTGTTGAAGCAATTTTAGGCTGGGTTAAGTTTGTAACCCCTTCTGCTAATTTTACCATGATAATTTTTGAAGGGTTATTAAGTGCATTAGGTATCGGTTTAGCCGAAGAATTGTTTTTTCGAGGTTGGTTATTAGAGGAACTCAAAAAAGATTATAACTCTCAGATTTTTATTTTTGCTAATGGGATTATCTTTGCTATTTTACACTTTTTAAAACCGTGGGACGAAATTATTAGAACCTTTCCTCAATTTCCGGCCTTAGTTTTATTAGGCATGACGTTAGTATGGGCTAAATTAGGACATTCTAACCGTTTAGGGATCTGTATTGGACTCCATGGGGGTTTAGTCTGGGGATACTATATTATTAATGTGGGTGGATTGATCGATTATACGGGTCAAGTTTCTCCCCTTTTCACAGGAATCGATAATAATCCCATCGCTGGAATTATGGGATTATTGGGGTTAGGACTCTTGAGCATTTTGATGAGAAGAAAAGCAAAACTCAACAGAAAAAATGATTAAGAAATAATGTAAAAATAAGGGGACGCAAAGCATTCTGATAGCAACAGAAACAGATCAATATGATTGAGATGGTTGGCCACCAAAATAACGGGACGATCAGGGATATTTTGAGGATATTCGACTTTAACTCATATCTTGCACCTTTGATAAAACTAGCTAGTTTTATCAAAGGTGCAAGATGTGAGTTTAGGAGATTCCAGGGACACTGAAATGATCGCAACTTGAACACTTCACCTTATTTTCTCTGGTGATTGAGTGATTAGATGGTAAGTTTTAGCTTACCCGACGAGAAGCCCCACGCTGTATTTTCCCAAAAAAACACCTACAAATCAGCGTGGGATGGAAGTCGGGACAGCACCTATCAGATAATTCTAGCACATTT
>JAAUYB010121782.1_pt1 | contig 11322 bp, 8 predicted proteins | sample 7278071 | NCBI WGS metagenome assembly JAAUYB01 (sample SAMN14350121, study PRJNA611818) | marine sediment metagenome | isolation source: surface marine sediment (1.8m) | place: French Polynesia: Moorea | collected 2018-08 | reverse complement strand
GAGACGTGTTTAGGCTGAAATCGTTTGCTTCGATACACCCAACGTCGTCTCAATCCGCTTCCGCGCGGGAGACGCTCCTAGTCGGGCCACGGCGACTACACGCGCACCGGCCAGGTCTCAATCCGCTTCCGCGCGGGAGACGCTCCTAGTCTGGTTGTCGCAATGGTGGTGTCTCTGATTGGTCTCAATCCGCTTCCGCGCGGGAGACGCTCCTAGTCTTAGTTTTCAAAACTCCCTGTAATTGCGTCATAATTTCTTGTATGATCCAAGCGTAAAGCATGGATTTCCACTTCGTCAAGCTTTTTACCGGATATCTTGGATCTATTCCGATAAATGTCATTTTTCATCAGTAGTTTATAAATTTCCAACCTCAAATATGGAGTTTTGCCATGCCACGGCAGGATATGCTGACCGTTTTCACTTACGATATCGCCTCGAACAAGGCGCGGCGCAAAGCTGCGGCGGTGCTTGAGGACGCGGCGAGCCGAGTGCAGAAATCGGTGTTTGAAACCCGCATGTCCGAGGCGCGCGCCGCCGCCATAGCGCAGCGGGTGGCCAGCCTGTTGGGTCCCGGTGACAGCTTGCGTGTCTATGCCGTGGGTGACGCCGGCGAGCGCCGAAGCCGGGTCTACGGCGACGGCACCCCGATAGAACCGGATGGTGGCTATTGGCTGTTCTGACCGGGTCATGGTTTGCGCCTTAGCAATGCCGCCAAACGCCCCCCGCTTTCTTTGCGGACTTGTTCGATTTTTCGGTAACTGTCCTTTGGCATGTCTTGGTAGAAGTTTGTTTTTCCCCTGTCGTCTCGTTCGCCAACAAAGGTCGACTTGGTCTGATAACCGGCGTCTGTGGGGGCAAGCCCGCCATCGTTGCGCAACAACTGCCCATAGGCCGGGTCAAAGCTGTTTAGCAAAGCCTTCACCGCGTCGCATTTCACTGCGGAGCGATCGTGTTCGTCCAGAAACCGCGCGAATGCCGAGAACGCCGGAGCAAAATTGTCCCCTTGAGCACCAAAAATCTGCGCGACATTTTGGAGGATTTCACCGGGCTTTTCACCGCCATTCGTAACGATTTTGGTATCAAACCCAACGCATGCGCATCGGCCAAAGCCAAACGGTCTGCCGGTCCCTAACAAGTGGCGTGCCCTCGGACTTGCCCCCCCCAACAACACCCAGATCAGTGCACCCAGTTCCGTTTGAGTGACGTTGTGAAACGCGATCCTGCCGCGGAACGTCAGAGGCTGGCCGGTGGCGCCCATCGGTTCGAGGAACTGTAGCTGCGACACCATTTCTTCATTGCCGGTGTCGGGCGGCGGTAACAGGTCGTAGAGCCCTTGGTGCGTCGAGAACCCCGGGACATAGCGTTTGACACCGATATGGTCATAGAACACCGCGGTGCCCTTGGGCTGTGTGAGCGTTGTACTTCGCTGTTCACTCAGCCGGGCTGGTGTCGTCAGCTTGGCAAACCCAAAAGACAGGCGCGACTTGAGGTGCTTTTTCTCATGGTCAAGCGCGTCAGCCTCTTCGATGAACCCCAGCAGCGCTTGAACAAAGTCAGGCTGGAACGTTTCATCATATGCGGGGCGGTGCGCGTTGGGGATGGCGTCTCGCCCAATGAGATCTGTCAGTGGCTGGCGCAGAACATAGTCGGTTTGGTGGTTTCGCTCAGGCTTGTTCTCGTTCGTTTTGTTCCGCTCGTCTTCGTAGTATTCGAGGTCGTTGAGATGCGTCAGGCGAGCGTTCAGAGCAATGCTCATCACGCTGCGGACGTAGCCCTTCAGGGTGGAGCCCGGCAGGTAATATTGCGGATTGTCCGGTGGCCCATAGCATTGCGGGCCGCGGATCTCTTGCCCGTTACCGATGAGAACCGGTGTTTCAAAAACCCAATCCACATCGATATGACCCGATACGCCTTGGTCCAGCGGCTTGGAATGCAGCTTTGCGCCGGACCACGCTTGCGCCACCGGCGTTTCCGGCAGCGTGACATTGCCCGTGTCGATCTCAATCAGCCGGTAAGGCAGCTTTGTCGCCGGGTCGGGGAGGTTGTCTTTTTCCTTTTCGCGCAACGAAGCGAGATGGTCAGGGCGGTCATTCTGTTCAGCTTCTATCCTAGGTCGGTGATCGTGTTGCAAAGATCGAGGTTCACAGTTGAACCACCCGAAACCCTTGGTGGTGCCGAAACCGAGCTTTAATCCATTGTCTTCGAGGTCGTTTTTCAGTTTAGCAAAGAGCTCTTCTTCATCGGGTTGCGGATTTCGGAACCAATCGAACACCAGATCAAAACGCACGCCATGGTCAGCCTCAACAAGGAACAACGGGCCTTTGATAGGAGCCTGTGTGATGGGATCAAGACGCACAGACGGATGGCGTGACACGCCTTGTCTTTTGATGTTGCGGACGCCGACAGACAAGCTGCCCCGATACCCCTCATCGCCGAATAAGCGCTGTACCGCAGACAAAGGCTTTTCTCCGGCTGAGGTCGTGACGTCAGCGGCGGACGGCTTTTGTCCGCGGTGTTCGTCTAGCGCGACCAACCATTCGGCTCTGGAGCGCAAAGCTCCTTTCACACCGCTGCCATTTATGCGCGGAAGCGTGTTGTCGTTTTTCCGTAACGGTGTCTTTACGGTTCGGGTTTCGCCGTCGGAACTGCCAGGGCGCAGTTCTGTTTCGGTTTGACCTGAGGACAAGTACGGCCCTGGGCAGACCATAATGATTGGCGTGACTGCTTCTTTTGTCACTTGCTTCAGAGCCAGAGTTTGTTTGGAGGTCGTCTCCCAGCCTTGCGCACCAAGTTGGTGCTTTGTGACATCCACCTCGGGCTCAAATCGCAGGCGACCGAAATCCGACGACTTTCCTGATCCGAGGCTGAGCTCGCTTTCGCCAACGATCGCCTCCAAAACGGATATCAGCGCTTCTAAGTTTCGCGAATTTCCGTTGCCGTGTTCGGGCATCTCACTTTGACGCTCTGAAAGAACCTGCAGCGTTATTGTGAACTTGGCTCCGATATCAAGTAATTCGCGCGCAAAGAGTTTGTTTTTCTCCGATGCCCCAGTACCGCGGTGAATTGCAGTTCGATGATCGACGAATACTTGTCCTTGGTTTGCCTCTGCACCAAAGCATGTCAGCCGGCCCTGCTGTCCGCCGCTATCATCCTTTGCCGCACCGAACAGTTTAGTTTTGGCGTCGCTTTCGACAACTTGATCCGCAACCGCCGCAAGGGCACCCTTTAACGTCGTTCCGGGCAACCAGGTATTGTGCGAGGCGGCCCTTTGCAGCAAAGCGATTTCTCCACCTTCGGGGTTTTCCTCTGTGGTGGCTGGGCGCACCGCGCCTGAGCCAATGTGCAATGGCGAAACGACTTCCGCGACAAGCGTGATTTCTTCCTTCAACATACCGTTCATTTCTCAGCCTCGCTGTACGGTGCGTACAAGGAAACAGCCCCGTAACCGTTCATCGCGACAAAAGGACAATTGCGCCAGTTCATCTCTACCCCGTCCCAACTGTCTCGGCACACACCCCAACGCAACACGTCCTGCAACGCGTCATGATTTTCTTGCGCAAAGTCGAACACGAACACAGAGCCAGGGTTCGTCAAAAGAAATGGTCTGTACAGGTCTGGTTTCCCAAACCGTCGCGCCCAGTATCCGCCCGCCAATCTTTCTTCGGTATAAAACTCGATCAATGGCGATTGGGGAAAGCGCGATCGCCAGAAAGCCTGATACGCTGTGAAGGCATCCTTTCCGTCCTCATGGTCGACCAAAAATGCAGGTGTTTCCAACTTGAGCGCCAACCGACCTACCTGGAGTTTAGGCCCAAGCCATTTCGTTTCAGCTTGATCAGAAGGCAAAACAGTTGCGTCCGTTCGTCCTAAGCCCATCATCGGATGCGAAATGGCTTTGAGGATTTCGCTCCTGTTGGCCTCATCTAACTTCGACAAGTCAAGAGACGCTCGGAACGCTTTGTTTTGAACTTTCACAGCTTGCGTCGAATACAGCATTGCATCTTCGACGGCGCCTCTACTTTCGTGAATTGCGGTGTGGACGCGGGTTTCAAAAGTTGGATGAAAACCTGGTTCTGGACGTTCCGCGGCGTCGTAACGCTTCTTGGCGTCCTGCAAGTCTGCGTCTTTGTCTTTCCAGTCCGCTTGTCGAACAAACGGGCCCGTTCCGGTTTCCGAAAATGCCAGATCCACAAGCTTTTTGTTACGTCTGTCGAAAACAATACTAACGGGCATCGCGACTTGCGCACCCTCTGGCCGTGCAAAGGAGATACGAACGTCGGAAAGTGCATCCGACAGACTATCCGTCATCGAACCTGTCAAACTAAGGTGGCGCGCCAAAAGACCTTTCAAAGCGCCACCGGGGATGTCGACTTGTCCGCGGTATAGATTCTCCGCCACACGCTCCGCGTTTACGAGATATGGCCGATCCAGCGTGAAGCGCCATTTCACCATTTCGCTGTTCGTCGGGTTTGCAGAAGCCCACTTTTGTTTCGGCTTCACGGTCGCAGGTTCAGAAATTCGACCGAACCCGACTGACTTCATCGAACCGATGGCCGCTTGAACAGACAAAGATAGCGGAATGATTGCCTCGATGCTTTCCGGCGCGTCGGTGTAGGCTTGGATTTCTCCAACGAAAACGAACTCGGAACAGGGAAGGTCGACTTGCTCAAAGGACGCCAGAGCACCTTCTTTGGCTGCCCCGCTCTCATCATCAATATGCACGCGCGGGATAGGGGGTAGATGGTCTTGCCCTTCACGGTCTGCCACCAAGTCGCTAAACGAAATGCGGCTTCGGCCCGTTCCGGTCAGATCCGTCGAAACGCCAGGCTCGGCGTTGCGCAATGGCGTCGCGTCCAAGCCGCCAGATCCAAACGCAAGCAAGAGTCGCTTGGCATCGTCGTTGCCCGCTGCACTGAGTTTCGAGAGGCCGTGCCGCACCACACCGCGGATCTGGTCCCGCGGAATGATGGGTCTTCCGTTTTCGTCACGCAGTGTGATTTTGTCGTATCCGAACAAACCAAACTCTTCTGATGGAAACAGAAACGGCGTGGTAAGCCGAACCTCTAACTCGTAGCGTTGCAGATCCATCAGCTACCCTCCTGAACAGCGACTGCATCCACGTAGGGTTTGATCTGCGCGATCTGCGCCAATAGCAGGGGCAATCCACGCGCGCGATCCAGACCAACAAACTGAGCAAGAGGATCCGCCGAGTTTGCGTCGACCCGTTCCGCGTGATCTGCAAGCAAGTCGCGCACTTTGCCGTCCAGGGAAAGCGGGTTTCCTGCTTCAGGGAGGAGCGGACGGCTTGGAACTCCAAGCAACCGCAAAATCCGGTAGATTTGTGTGATCGACAAACCCGGAGCGTCTTCGTAGCCGCTTCCGATCCCTTTGCAAACGCGCAGCAAGTCACGGAACTCTTTGGCGGTGAAGACTTCAAGCGCAGCCGTGTGGCCGGGTCCGTAGAGCTCTGACCAAAACGTATCAATGCTGTCGAATGGCGGCGACGCGCTTTCGAAAACCGCCAGACACACAGCGCTTTGGCTAGTATCGGATGCCGATCGCGCCGCCGACTCCAATTGTCCCGCAAGCGCATTCAACTGGCGGAACGGCACTTTGTACTGTGCGATCATCACACCAATCCGGTGCGGGAAGGACGAAACGATCTGCCCGTCCTGCAACACCAATTCCGCCTCTGTTTCAGCAAGAAAGGTATCGATGAACGACACCACGCTATGGGCGGGAACGACAAACCGCATGTCATCACCGCCCCAAAAGAGAACGTCCATCTGGGCAATCTGGTCGCCATCTTGAACAAAGGTCAGGCCCTCGCGTTCGGCCCAGGTGCAAAGCGCCTCCGCCAAGCGGGATTTGAACGTGTCAAACAGGGCCTGCGCGCCTGCTGTGCCCAAGCGTGCCTTCAAGGCACTGGCGCCGATCCCGTCCGCGGCGATCACGGCGATTTTGTTTTTCACCACCTCGGGGATGCGGGTTTTACGCATATGGGGGCGGACCAGATCGTGAAAGCTTTGGGGCGGGTGCAAGTCGGTATTGTCAAACAGGCCTGGGCGGAAATTACGGGCCTCTTCGCGGCGGGCGTGCACGGATGTGGAGACAAGCCGGGTTGTCTTGCCGTCTTTTGCGGTCTCTTTCGTGGTTGCGGATCGGGTCCGGTCTTCGGGGCAGGCCGCGTCGGCCCATCCGGGTTCGATCGGTGGGACAGACCATACAGTCGGGGCGCGGCGGGCAGAGGCAGCCATCGCCGCGGCGTCGGTTGCACCAAATCCCCAGGTGACGCTTAGGTGCTTCCAGGGCGATTGATCCATGAATTCCGACAGGGCAGTTTCAACCTCATCCGGGGATTGCGATGACAATTGGAACAGCAATTGAGAGCCGCCTTCGGAAATCGCCGTGCCCTGCAAAAAGCCCTTGAATACCTTGGGCAGCCGTTCATTCAGCATCGAGCCGCCGCGGATTGTCGAGATATCGTCGGTATCGAAAATCGTGGCGTCGAAGTTTATCGCTTCGAGGTGAAAATACATATCGCACTCCGGGCTGAAACTCTCTCCAGAGTAGGCAATTCAAAGAGCCATGCAAGTACGGACAGCAGAAGAGGGCTGCGCATACTCGCCGTTGCTCTGGCCCCTTGGACCCTTCACGAACTGCTTGGTGAAAGCGCAGACCAAACGTGCCTCCCCCACTACCGCGCGGGAGACCGCTGTGCACGCCGCCTGGTTGCATCAAATAAACACGTCGGTCTCAATCCGCTACCGCACGGGAGACTGTTGTGCACGGCGGGTGATGCCACCCTCATCTGCGTGGAAGGGTCTCAATCCGCTACCGCGCGGGAGACTGTTGTGCACCAGACGCAAATCGGCACGTACAATGACAAGGTCTCAATCCGCTACCGCGCGGGAGACTGTTGTGCACCCGGCAGAGCGGGAAATGCTCGTCGAGCACCGTCTCAATCCGCTACCGCGCGGGAGACTGTTGTGCACCGATGGGTATGGTCGCCTACTTCGGCCTGCCGAGTCTCAATCCGCTACCGCGCGGGAGACTGTTGTGCACCTCTTCAAGGGCGTAAAAGACTACCAGGTGGGTCTCAATCCGCTACCGCGCGGGAGACTGTTGTGCACCTCGTAGATGCGGTAGCAACCGCAATCGAAGAGTCTCAATCCGCTACCGCGCGGGAGACTGTTGTGCACAGAGGGCACAACGCAGGCCGCACAATGCCTTGGTCTCAATCCGCTACCGCGCGGGAGACTGTTGTGCACCCTCGCTACAAGGCGATAGCCGAGAAGTGGCGGTCTCAATCCGCTACCGCGCGGGAGACTGTTGTGCACCGAGAAGTGGCGCAGAAGGCAGCGAGATCTGCGTCTCAATCCGCTACCGCGCGGGAGACTGTTGTGCACTTCAGGTTCGACCACAGCACCAAGACGGCAGACGGTCGGGTCTCAATCCGCTACCGCGCGGGAGACTGTTGTGCACTTACCATCCGAAAGCACTTGATTTTGCTTTGGTTCTTAGTCCCTCCTCCAATAACGATAACGCCAATTTGGGAAAAGCACCGCATTTCAGTCAGTTTTTCACGCGCAACGGCGCCAACCATTTGAAACCTCTGGTTTTTCAGTGTTTCCAACATCAAACGCATGCTTTCACCCCCCAAAAGTCAACCACAAACCGCCCAACAGCGCAACACAAAGCCACGCCGCAACCTGCCAAAGCTTGCCACCAAGCGCCCCGACAAGCAGCGCCCAGACCGCGGCAATCGGCGTGACAATCGTCGCAAGGTGATCGAGCTGCGTGGCCCAGGGCAAAGGCGTCTCTGGAGAAGTCGGGTGGGCCTCGCCAATAAACAGATTGGCCCCGGTTGCCCCCACGATCAAAGATAGCGGCACACCGACCGAAATCAGATCATTCAGTTTCTCGGCGCGCTTTGCCGCGGCCTGTGCTTCTTTCGCTTCGACAAATTCGTTGGCCGCGCGCAATTCGTTCTCGATATCGGCAAACTGCGCCTCGATTCCCAACGTCTCATATAGCTGGCTGTACATTTCCCGCGGCTGCAGTTGCAGACTGACATTGGAGAAGTGATGGATATGCGTGAAATCAAGGAAATCCTCGCGCAGTTTTTGCAGTAGAACGGGAAACTCCTTGTCCTGCTTTTTGGGGACCAGACGGGTCAGGCGCTGTGAAAACAGGACCAGTCGGAAGTATTCGTAGACCGCCAGAAACTGCAGGTGCCGGTAATAGGTGTCGACATGCCCGGGCCCCCGATCCGGATCGTTGGGCGCGCCTAAAATGAAGTGGTCAAAAAACCCTCCCGCACCGACCATACAAAGATGGTGGTGCGCGATGAGTGATACAGCTGCATTGCCACTTTGCGCATCCGCGGACGGCGCGTGGCGGTTGTACAGGTATTCGTCCAGTCTGCCTCGGATGAAGTCCATTGCATAAGGCGGCGTGTCGCCAGAGCAGTCGGCCTCGGCCAGGCGAAACAGATCCTCGTCCTGGATGGCACAAACCGCTTCGCGCGCTTCGGCATCTTCAGGACCGTCGGTTTGTAGTAAAACACCCGACGTCATAAACGCGCGTTCGTCGCCGAAGAGCTCGGCAACCGTGCCGTCCATCCGAAACGGTTTCAGCAAGCATCTGACCCAAGACGCCAGTTTGAACGGCCCGTCGATCGTTTTCCAGGGCGCGTCCTCGTCGGGTGCAAACACCCTCAGGCGTTCGATCATGTCGCCCGCCGTATAGGTCTTTGCGCCCTTCTTGGCGTCGGGCCAGCGCGCAAAAACCCGTCTTGACCAATCGAGAAAGTCTTGCGCATCCGCCAAGGTCAAACTGCGTGGGTTTTGGAGTGCCAGTGTTTCGGACGCGGCTGTGGGTTCGTCAGAGACTTCGTCAAACGTCACACCGACTGTCAGCATGCCCATCGCGGGGTTGGATTCGTCAACTTTCTTTCTAGGTCTGAACAGTCGAAGTGAGACCTCGTCTACGGTTCCAGAGAATGTTGCGAACGCGTGGTTCCCGTCGCGGGACACCTGTTTTTGCGCGTGAAAGCGTTTCCCAACGAATTCCGCTTTCTGGTACCGCTCGAGATGGGCGCGACCATTTACATCGCTTTGTGCCCAAAGCACCTTGGTGACGTAGGAATGGAAGTAGTTGGCTTGGTCGTCGCTTGCCTGGTCTTGCAGCCGTGACCAACCCTCAAGTGCCGAGCGCATTTGATAGATCGCAAAGGGCAAGTGGTACCAGATCCGCACCCGCCCCACCGCAATGTCCCGCGCGTCGCGCTTCTTCGTGAAGCTATCAATAGTCATGGCGGTAAATTGAACCTTTGCAATCCGTGTTGGTTTACTTTGACGTCTTGGGCTTTGGTACACCAGTTGCGAGTTTGAGGAACCGTGTAAATCTTGCCATCAAGGATCCCGTACTTGAACGTGCGCTGCGGCACCCCCCGTGCAGAAAGGCCGATCGGCTTCGTGGCTCGAGCGGCAGGGTCGAATGCTTGGGTGCAATCCACCTTCGCCGCTCGGTTGTCTTGAAGGAACCGACCTCTTTCATTCGACAGATCGACGCTCAACACGCACAGAGCAACTGGCTCACGCTGATGGCTTCAGTTGCTCTGCAAGATGTGCACCTATCAAGGCGGCCGATCTATGCTGCACCTCATCTGCAAGGTGTGCATAACGAGCGGTTGTCTGAGAAGACTTGTGCCCGAGGAGAGCGCCAATCTGAGGCAAAGACATGCCCGACGCGGCGCCGACGCTTGCATAACTGTGACGCAAGTCATGGAGACGAAGGTCATGTAAGCCTGCCGCCTTGCGGATGGTATCCCACGGGCGTTTAAGGTCTTTCAGCGGCGCTTCTGACTTGGCGCCGGGAAAGACGAATGGCGCATCATGCAATCTTGGCAGACTCGCCAACACGGCTACAACGCCTGGTTCCAGGTATAGTCGCCGTGCGCCTCCTTTGCTGTCGGGTAGATCGGCAACTCCGTCATTAAGTTTCACCCATGACCATTCTAGGCTGAGTATTTCCGAACGCCTTGCTCCGGTGAGTATCAACACACGTATTGCAGCACAGGCGAAGGGTGACAGCGGGCTGCCGCTTTCAGTTTTGACTTCCCCGGCTTCGGCCTTTTCCAAAGTCCCGAAGAGTTTGGCGTATTCCGTAGAAGAAAGATAACGCTTGCGCTTTTCTTCCTTGAATTTGGTGACACCCTTGCAGGGATTGCTGTTGATCGGCCGCATTCCCCAGATTTCGGCCAAGTTCAACGCTTTTGAAAGGCAGGCCAATGCTCTGTTGGCGCGGTAAGGCGTTTTCGACAACTTGGTGTGCCAACGGGCGATGTCCGCGCGCGATATGTCTTTTACGCGAATTTTTCCAAACGCGGGTGTGAGGACCTTGTCAATCATCGCACGGTCTTCTTGAGCGCTCCGAGGCTTTTTGTGTTTGTCGGCATGGTCAGTGAGATAGCGGGTGAAAAGTTCGACCATTTTGGGCGCGGTATTCTGCGCCCGCCGATCCGCGCTGGGATCTTGGCCTAGGGCCACTTGTGCAGCCCATTTCTGTGCGACCTTGCGCGCTTGATCAGGTGTGATGGTGCCATCGTGTCCAATGACGGGTTCGCGTGACTTGCCACTTCGGCCTCCGCCAGTGCGGTACTTGAAAACGAAAATCTTGCGGCCTGAAGCCAAGACTTTGACGCCGAAGCCAGCAATGATGGTATCCCATGCGTAGAACTTGGTATCGCGCGGATTAAGTGCGTCAACCGTTCGGCGTGAGATTCGGACTCTTTTCATTTTGCCTCCCAGGTCTTTCTTTGGTGCTCGCCCGAGGCGCTGAGCGAGCACCGGGCGAGCACGCTTGATGAAATTGGGTGATACACTGCGTGCAACCCTGAGCTAAAATTCATTTCATTTCAACGTACTTAAGCAACCGCACGATACTCGCTGAAATTGTGTGATGGCCCCAATATCTGACTTTTAATCAGTGGGTCGCAGGTTCGAATCCTGCACGGCTCACCACTGGATCAACGATAGAGATCAATCGGATAGACCTGATGAGGGTCGTCCTCAGGTCGTGCATCAGACCGTTGTGCCCGGTTCTGGACCACCTTCTGGGCCGCCTCGTGCAGGTCGGCGGTCCTCAGATGCCCGTACCAAGCCGTCATCAGTGTGCCTGCAGTTCACTCGCCTTTCTGAAGGGGAAGCTCTGTTGCCGCTGGCAAAAGCAACGAGCCTTTTCCGCAATTGGTCCGAGGACAAAGTCGCGTGCGGCCTGCGAGCCGAGCAACTGAGGGAACGCAACCGGCTTCTGAGT
>JAAUYB010163151.1_pt1 | contig 11324 bp, 9 predicted proteins | sample 7278071 | NCBI WGS metagenome assembly JAAUYB01 (sample SAMN14350121, study PRJNA611818) | marine sediment metagenome | isolation source: surface marine sediment (1.8m) | place: French Polynesia: Moorea | collected 2018-08 | reverse complement strand
TACCGTTTTTGTTGATATCTCGACCACTGGGTGTTAAATATTTGGCAATGGTCACGGCCAGTCCTGAAGAGCCATCTCCTAAACGTCGGATGGACTGTACTAAACCTTTACCAAAGGTTTTAGTTCCCACTAAAGTACCCCGTTTATTGTCCTGTAAAGCCCCCGACAGAATTTCGCTAGCACTGGCAGAACCGCCATCTACGAGAATTACTAAAGGCTTATCAGTCAAAGCGCGATTAGTGGCTCGTTGGGCTTCCACTTCTCCACTGCGGCTAACCGTGGAGACAATTTTCCCTTCATCAAGCCACATTCGGGCAATTTCCACACTAGCGTAAAGGAGTCCACCAGGGTTAGAACGCAAATCTAGGATATAACCGTTAACCTTAGCGGCTTCAGCCTCGCGGATCGCATCGCGCATTTCCTCCCCTGCCTGGGAGCTGAACTGAGTTAAGCGAATATAACCGATTTTACCAGAGGGAGTATCTTCAATGCGAGCCTTGACAGGATGAAGTTCAATCCGCGCTCTGATGATGGGATAATTAAATTCCCGATCAGTCCGACGAATGGTTAATGTTACCTTGCTCCCTGGTTTTCCTCGAATGAGTTTAACGGCATCTTCGACTTCCATGCCAACGGTAGTTTTCCCATCAATTTTCGTAATAACATCTTTGGAGAGGATACCCGCTTCAAAGGCTGGTGTGTCTTCGATAGGAGAAACAACAACTAATTCTTTTGTTTCTTCATCCTTAGTAAGTTGAATACCAACCCCGGTTAACTCCCCAGAGGTATCGATTTGCATATTCTTGAATTCTTCGGGGTTCAGAAAACGGGTGTAGGGGTCACCCAGTTGTTCTAACATCTCCTGAATGGCTTTGTAAGCCTCTTCATTGGAATCGTAGGACTTGGAATCCCCGACATACTTTTGACGAACAGCAAGCCAATCGATTTGATTAAACGTACCATCAACGTAGGTATCATTGATGACTTGCCAAACTTCATCAACTAATTTTTTAGGATTATCTTCAAGATAGGCAAAACTACGGGAAAGGCGCAGACCTGCTCCAGTAACGGCGATAGTGGTTAAAACTGCAGCAGTTGCACCAAGAACTAACCCTTTCTTGTAATTGACCATAAGCTAAGTATGTGTTTATGAAACTTATATAACATCCGAGTGCTGACTCTAGGACAGGAACTTGTATGAGATATTTTAATCAGTATATCTTAGACTTTTGTTACCTGACTTAGTTAAACTCATATTATCTAATTATTTTTTAGAGAGTAAGCCCCCTTTAGTTATAACATTTTCTGAATCGTAATGATTGGAATCCCATGACAGATAGTAACTTAATTCCTACTGACTCCCTCAAAAACTACCGTCAGACATTACGCAATCAACGCCGATTGAAGGCATGGCAGGGGGTTTGGCGGTTTGTTGCTCTCTGTAGTATGACAGGGGGACTAATTTGGAGTGTCAGTTTGCCCCATTGGTTGATTAAGGAAAAATCACAAATTAAAATTATGGGCAATGAGCGATTGCATCAAGAACAAATTCAACAGATGCTCTCCATGAGTTATCCTCAGTTAATCTGGGAATTGCCCATCCATCAATTAACGGAAAAACTTCAAGCTGAACCCCCTCTCAAAGCTGTTCATATTACTCGTCAGCTACTGCCCGTAGAAGTAACGGTGATGGTCAAGGAAAGACAACCTGTTGCTGAGGCGACTATGGGGGGAAAAGTCGGTTTTCTCGATGCTGAGGGGGTTTGGATTCCTAAGACATTCTACCAACCAGAGGCAAAAGTTAAGCCATCTGTTAAGCTCAAAGCCTTGGGATTGGATCAACAATCTCTTGTGTATTGGAAGACTATTTATCCCTTCATTCTTAGTTCCCCTGTCAAAATCATGGCCATTGATTGGCGTGATCCGAGCAATTTGATCTTACATACAGAATTGGGAATCGTTCATTGTGGAACTTATGGTGAGCAGTTTTCTCAACAACTCACAGCCTTGGGAAAACTGCGTCAGTTACCTTCACGGGTTGCAAAGGAGCGGATTATCTATATAGACTTATCTAACCCTGATGCACCTTCAGTTCATCTTAAAGATATACCTAAAGAGCCTAGCAGTTCTTAGGGGCTTTTTCTAGAAGAGTAAAACTTGGATAAAACGAGACATAATTAGAGATAACCTTTCGTTTTGCATAGGTTTCATCAAGCAAATTAAAGTTAAGAACCTCTTCTTAACCCAATTATCTGTTCTTAACTTGTCGGTGTTGTTGAAATTTTTGTCTCTCATGCAGTCATTTGCTAAACTAATTGAGAACATTTATCCAATTAGGTCTAATCATTGAACATTCATAGTAAGCTTTGACATAGTAACCCATTATAAATAAAAGACTAATCCAGTATTAAGAAATGGTACTGTAGATTAGGTTAATTGAGATGATTCTCTAATTCTTAAACCAAACTAATTAAACCCCCGCCAATTACAATGATTCTTAGTGATAAGCTAACTCTTAATCATTCCAGCCTAAATAATAGCGAATCTACTGATTCCTCCAGTGCTGTGGACAGTTACCATATACAGGACAGCACTTCCCCCTTTTCCCAAAGCAACGAACCCCCAGAAAGTTCTGGGGAAGACAGTAGGAGAAACCAGATTGTGCCAAATAATATTGCGAGAATCAAAGTCATTGGTGTCGGTGGTGGCGGCTGTAATGCAGTTGATCGCATGATTGAAAGTGCCTTGATGGGGGTTGAGTTTTGGACGATGAATACCGACGCTCAAGCCCTCACTCAGTCTTCTGCCCCTCATCGCTTACAAATCGGTAGAAAATTGACTAAGGGCTTGGGGGCTGGTGGCAACCCCAATATTGGCAAAGAAGCTGCCGTAGAATCCCGTGATGAGATCGCCGAAGCCCTCGAAGATACGGATTTAGTCTTTATCACCGCCGGAATGGGTGGGGGTACGGGGACGGGGGCGGCTGCCATTGTCGCTGAAATTGCCAAAGAAAAGGGCTGTTTAACCGTAGGAGTGGTGACTCGTCCCTTTACCTTTGAAGGCCGACGACGCATGGTTCAAGCCGGACAGGGCATTGGTGATCTACAAAATAATGTTGATACTCTTATCGTTATCCCCAATAATCAACTGTTACAGGTCATTTCTCCCGAAACTCCCCTCAAAGAAGCCTTTCTTGCTGCGGATAATGTACTACGCCAAGGGGTACAAGGGATTTCCGATATTATTACCATTCCTGGCCTGGTGAACGTGGATTTTGCTGATGTTCGCGCGGTAATGGCTGATGCTGGCTCTGCTCTAATGGGCATTGGAGTTGGCTCAGGGAAATCTCGTGCTAATGATGCGGCCTCTTTGGCCATTTCTTCTCCTTTATTAGAGCATTCTATCAAGGGGGCCAAGGGGGTTGTCTTTAATATCACCGGAGGCAACGATCTCAGCTTACATGAGGTCAACACTGCAGCAGAAACCATCTTTGAAGTGGTTGATCCCGATGCTAATATTATCTTTGGCGCGGTAATTGATGAACGGGTTCAAGGAGAGGTTATTGTCACGGTGATCGCCACTGGTTTTAGTTCTGAGGCAGAAAATGCCCCAACCAACCAGACTACCTCAACCCCCACTCGCAATGTATCGACTCCAAGCACTCCCAAAAAAGAGGAACCACAACCACCAAAACCAACAGGATTAAATATTCCGCCTTTTTTACAAGATCGGCGTTTCCCCCGTGGATAAGCTCCCATTCAATATTGTTTCCTCTTGCCAACAGTCATATAAATTTCTCTCTAACCCGTGCTGTATAAAGTCCGTTGTCGTCCCGCTTTTGCTGCTTTATTTGTCACCTTAGATCCAGGGGAAAGTATTACAGTGAAAACGGGCGCAATCATCAGTATGGATGGAAATGTTACGGTAAAAACTCGTTTTTGTGGTTTTTGGCTATCAGCAATACTGAGGAAGTGTTTTGGGGGTAAAGATATATTTGTAGATTATCTCACTAATAATACGCCAGACTCTTTAACGGTGGTGTTGAATCAGAAGACCATAGGGGATATTCACCGTATTGATTTATCCCAGGGGTCAATTTGTTTACAACCAGGGGTTTATCTGGCTCATACAAGGGGTGTTAGCATAGAAAACCATTGGGCAGGGTTGGGCAGTTGGTTGGCAGGGGAAGGGTTATTTAAAATTAAATTGAAGGGGCGAGGAAGGGTATTTATGGCTGCTTATGGCGGCATTATTCAAAAGATGATTTATAAGGACTTTGTGATGGCACAGGGACATTTATTAGCCCATAGTCCCAAAATACGGTTAAAATATCGCAAGGGAGAAGAAAAAGTCAATATTGTTATTACGGGAGCAAAAAAGAAGAATCAACGTACCCAAGGTAATTTAATCTATTATCAATCTCGTAACCTTCACGGACTAATCGATTATCTCCGTTCCCTAGTCTAACTCCTTCATGAAAATTAAAATTTTAGATGAGCGAGAAAGTTCTATCGTCCGTATTCTCCTCAAAAACAATGAGTTATTGATAGCGCAAGCTGGAACCTTGGTGGCAATGCGGGGGGATTTAACCATGAATACTACATTACGCCGAAGTTCTGCTCAAGACAATCCACGAAATCAAGGCGCGATCGCCACAGAGTCCCTATTCTTGACAGAATTTCGAGGGGTAGGGGATAAAAACGAGGTTTGGTTAGCTCCTGGAATGATGGGTAATATTATTGTCCATCAGGTGAAAAGTTATAAATTAATCGCTGTTGCTTCTGCTTATTTGGCTTGTAGTGGAGAAATGAAGCTTTTTTTTGGAGTTCCAGAAGTTAAACTTTCCCAGAAAAATCAAACCCTAACCTTATTAAGTATAACAGGAAAAGGTCAAGTTTTACTCAATGGTCTAGGGGCAATTTATTCCATTGATATTGATGGAGAATATTGGGTAAAGATTGAGCATTTAGTGGCTTTTGAAAATAGTTTAAAATATGAAGTGACTAAACTTTCAACAAAAGGTTTGGGAGTATGGTTTCAGAAAACAAATTTATTAATAAAATTTACGGGAGAAGGCAAATTATACTGTCAAACCCATCAAGGAAAAGATTGGGGTCATTTAATCGCAACGCAATTAAAATCTAAGTAAACAATAATATGGAAAGTTCTTCAGCAATTAACTATCAAATTAAAAATAGTCCAGAAGCAGCTTGTTTAATTTTTAATTTACAACCTTTACAAAAAGTTTTTGTGAAAACGTCAACCCTTACTGCCAAGGATAGTTCTCTAGAAATTGGTGAAATAATTAGCACCAATTCTTCAGATGTGGATACCAATTTTTCTATTGATTCTAATTTAAACATCAATGAAATAAAAGCCCCCAAATTACCTGGAAGTCTTTATCTTTTTCCTGACATTTTAGGCGCGATCAAACACTGTCCTCTGAATTCTCAAGCAGGGATCATTGCCCAAATTTTTTCTTTTCTTGCTTGTAGCGAAAATATACAATTGCAAATTATATCATTTCCCATAATTAAACAAATCAGTGAACGAGATTCTTTCTTTTTGTATTTGTTAGGAAATGGGGATTTATGGTTAAGTTTTTATGGTAATCTTCAAGAGATTTCAGTAAAAGGTAACTATTTGATTAATATTAGTTATTTAGTGGCTTTTGAAGACACATTAACTTATGAAATCAAACAGATTGAAGGGTTATCTGTTTCAGGATTACATACAGGAACCGTCGGAGATAATAATCTTTTCTGTCATTTTCAAGGTACAGGAAAATTATGGATACAGTCTCGTCATCGCTATGCTTTCCTTAATTTTTTTGCGCCTTTTATTCATTGAATTTCATCAATAAAAACTATGTTCACTGAAACAAGTTATAGTTATATCCCTTTTGCCTAGAGTGACAGAAGAGATATAATCTTAACAAGAAAAACTTAGAATTAAGATGAAACAATTTCTTCAAAGACTCTCTCAAAATCCCCTCTTTCATAAACTTTTTGTTTTCCGGAAAGCCCTCACTGCGAATAATGTCGATTATTAAATGATGATGTCAATGATGATTAACAGAATTTTGTATTAGTTATATTTGACTAATTTCTTGCATTTGATTTAATAATTGTTCTTCGGTTGTTGCTGGTTCTAAACAAGATAATCCTTGACAAACTAACCCAAGAGAATTATTAGGTAAATGCTCATCTAAACGATAAGCAGTTGTTGGAAAATATTGAGAAATTAACTTATCCAAAATAGCATTATTTGTTCTCACTAAACTACCAAAGCGATACCAATCTAAGGCAGCAAATAAACTGGGACAAGCACGGGGAGATTGTGTTAGAATACTGCTGAAAGCTTGTAATCCTTGTTCTGCTTTATCCAAATAGTCTAAACTATCAGTTAAACGGGCTAAACGCACTAAATTACTCAAGGCAATGCCATTAGCAGAAGGAGTTGCATTATCAATGTAACTACGTTCACGAACTAATAAATCATCACTATTATCTCCAGCATTATTATAGTAACCTCCCATTTCTAAACTCCAGAATAATTCATCAAATTCCTGTTGAACTTCCATAGCTTTTTCTAACCATTGGGTATCTTGAGGATTAGCTAATTGTAAATCTAATAAAGCTTTAATGAAAAAAGCATAGTCTTCTGATTGGGCTAAAATTGATGGATTACCCTCATAATTAATACGATACAATCGCCCATTTACCCATTGTTTTTGTAAAATAAATTCAGTAGCATTGATGGCTAATTCCCAATATAAAGGCTGTTTAAATACTCCATAAGCTCTAGCTAAACCAGAAATCATTAAACCATTCCAAGCAACAATCATTTTCGTATCTGTTACTGCAGGAATACGCCCTGGCCAATTAATAGTTTTTGCATCTTCATTATTTTTTGCAGGTTGAAAGGTTTCTAAACTTTTCCGAGAACTGCCATATCTTTGTTCAAATAATTTATCTAAAATTGTCTCAATACTATCAGAAAGTTCTCCCCTATCACGGCGTTGTAAAACATTTTTGCCTTCAAAGTTTCCCTCTGAAGTTATGGTAAATACTTTCGTTAATGTTGTTAATTCTGTAGGGGTTAATAGTTCTTCTAACTGTTGATATTCCCAAACATAAAATGCCCCTTCTTCGGGTTCATTGTCTGCTGCTGTGGCAAAACTATCGGCATCTTGGGCCGCATAAAAATAACCTTCGGGAGCAGTCATTTCCCGTTTTAACCATTCTACCGTTAAAGCGATCGCCCGTTCAAAGCTCGGTTCTTGTGTTCCGGTACTCCAAAGATTAGCTAAATATTCCATAATTTGCCCATTATCATAGAGCATTTTTTCAAAGTGAGGAACTGTCCAGGTAGAATCTACGGTATAACGATGAAATCCTCCTCCTACATGGTCAAAAATGCCTCCCAATGCTAAATTTTGACCCCTTTCTATCACTAATTCCTGTCTTTGTTGTTGATCTCCAAAGGGTAAGCGAGTTCCTTGTAAGGCTAAATTACTATAGGGAATCATGGGAAAACAAGGACGACCAAAATCATCAGCAGTCACCTGAATAACTTGAGTATTAATATCAATTCCACTGTAAAGAAGTTGGGGATCATTAACTTGAATATTACTGATAGGTAATGTCGCAGATTGTTGTAATATATTTAAGATTTCTTGTTTAAACCCATTTAACTTCTCTTTTTCTACATCATAAAAACGACGAATAGACTGTAAAACTTGCAAGAAACCAGGACGACCATAACGGGGTTCAACGGGAAAATAAGTTCCCCCATAAAAAGGAACAAGATCCCCTGGAGTTAGAAAAATATTTAATGGCCAACCCCCTTGTATTCCCATCATTTGTAGAGAACTCATATAGATACTGTCGAGATCAGGACGTTCTTCCCTGTCAACTTTGATCGGCAGAAAATTATCATTGAGATAGGTGGCGATCGCCTGATCACAAAAAGCTTCTCCTTCCATGACGGTACACCAATGACAGCTAGAATAGCCAATAGAGAGAAAAATGGGTTTATTTTCGTTTTTTGCAATAAGAATCGCTTCTTCGCACCAATACCACCAATCTATAGGATTTTCAGCGTGTTTACGCAGGTAGAGACTTTGAGTATTGGCCAAACGGTTGGGCATAATTTCTAATTGAATTAATTGAACGGTTTTTTATCTTGAAAAAATCTAACTTTTCCTATGGTACCACCTTCTCAATATTGAGTTTTAGTTAATTCATCAAAGGAAGCAGAAATCATAATTTTTATCAATACTTTACCTGGGAATTATCAGTTATATCTCTTAACCACTCACAGATAATGTCACAGGGAATAAAACAAGCGGTTTCTTGATGCGTTAAGATAACATGGGTGAATATTGGTGACATTGAGATACGGAGGAGTAGTTACAATGTTCAAATACTTTTTACCGATGACAGCGTTAATGATTTCTACTGTAGGGGTGGGAGTCTCTCTGGCCAGAGAAGAATTCAGATGCTATTTGGGTTTGTCCTCTTCTGTTTGTGATTCATCAGAAGTTAAGTCAGCATCTCCCCCTGAATTTAAACCTATTTTTAATCAAGAAGCAACAAAAGAAAGAATTTCCCCAAATACTGAAACTCAAGAAAGATTTGAGCAGGAAACTCCTTTAAATGCGAAAGCTTCTGATAGTTTAACCCCAGATTATCAGGGAAAACAAGAGGAAAATACTTCTACAACTGAACGTATTAATTCTGATAGTAAGTTTATTTCGGTTGAAGAACTTTCTCGTATTCCTGAGAAGAAACCTGATGCTAATTTTAATAATTCTGTTCCCTCTGGAGAGGAAGAATATGTGGGTATTCCTATTAAGGTTGAACCTTTTAATCAGCAAAACAATTAATTAATATTGATAGTTGTTTCTAGGGGAGTTTATTATGAATAGTAAATGTTAGAGCAGGTTTTAATTTTAATTGTTAGTGGTTTATTTTCAGGACTACTAGCAGGAATTTTAGGAATTGGAGGAGGAACGGTTTTAGTTCCTCTTTTACTTGCTTTAAATTATACGCCATTACAAGCAGTAGCTACCAGTAGTTTAGCGATTGTTATTACTTCTTCGTCGGGAAGTATCCAAAATTGGCGTATGGGATATTTAGATTCACAACGGGTTATCCTATTAGGTATTCCAGCAATTATAACAGCACAATTTGGGGTGATAGTGGCTAATTACATTCCTGAGTTTGTTTTATTAGCTGCCTTTGGAATCCTGTTAATTTTTAACATCTTTTTGAGTAATATTCGTCGTCAATTAATTAAAAAGTCTCATCAAAAATATTCTTGGCAGTTATCTCATAAAATAGCAGGATTATTAACAGGAGGAATTGGGGGATTTTTAGCAGGTTTATTTGGTATTGGAGGAGGGGTTATTATGGTTCCTCTACAGATGCTATTATTACAAGAAACAATAAAAGTTGCTATTCAAACCAGCTTAGGGGTTATTGTTATTACTTCGATTTCTTCTTGTATTGGTCATGCTTTAAATAATAATGTGTTATGGTTAGTGGGAATTATTTTAGGATTTGGCGGATTAATGGGAGTACAAATTAGCACTCGTTTTTTACCTACATTACCAGATAAAGTTCTAAGTTTTTGTTTCTATGGAATGTTAGCAATGTTATCGGTTTATACTTTTTGGAAAGCTTGGATCAGTTATACAGAATCTTGGTAAATAATTTATTATTTAGAAATTGCTTATAAAAATAACAGTTCTGTGGAGCAAAAATTAGACAAATCTGATACAAAAATAATAACTAAGTAGTCGGACATAAATAAACAACACTATGTTAAGAACTATTAAGGAAGCCAGCAAACTGTCATCTTTAACTAATCTGAATTATACTTGGAGTATAGAAAATTATTTAGAATGGGGATAAGGAGGGGGAGGCTTATGAATACTAAAGTTAATTATCAAACTAAAATTATTACCCTGTGGACCACCTTTCTTTTAGGACTCCTATTTCATACGCAACTAGGATTAATGCCTCTTTTTCATGGACAAGAAATTGCTCATTCCCATGATACCAGTGATATTACTTGGATTTTATGGCTAATGTTACTCTTTTTTCTTATCCCTATGTTTGCTATGATTGGGACCATATTTACCCAGTCTAAAAGATTTCGATTGGGACATTTTTGGCTAACTGTCATTTATTCAGTCCTGAATTTTAGTCATATTACGGCTGATTTATTTGTCACTCCTATTGCTTGGTATCAGATTCTTTTAATGGTGATTCTTTTTGTGATTGGATTATTATTAAATATTGTCTCTTGGCAGTGGATTAAATATCAGCCCAATGGTGCAAAATTGAAGGAAACCGTCTTGTTATCATAACCAAACTGATATATATCTGAAAATTGTAGGGGTTGACGACTGTTAACCCCTACAGTTCTCTCATCACTTAGAGTGAGCAGCAAAACGTAATAAAACGGAATTAATCGTAATATTACGCTTGTCTTTTGGTTACTTTTCAGTTTGAGTGAGTTGAAGTCATAACGAATGATGGAAATTAAAGATTTAATAAAGCAAAAAAAAACGCCATAATCTATAATTAAAACAAGATTATATGGGCGTTTTGGGGCAAAATTTCTTATCTTTGAGATGGGGTTGACTATTTCACAATAATCAATTCTCAGGGATATCCCTGAACAATATTTAAGGAACTTGTAAAGCTACTAATTGGTTTTCGGGTAAATAGCTGCGGAACTTGCCATGATCAGCAAATACCGCAACTAACTGTAACCAAGCATCTGGTTCTCGGTGCAGATCACCCCAAGGGACTGCTATTTCTAAACATTGATTAAAGGCCACCTCAATGCGATGATTCTTAGGATGCCAGTCATTGCTATGCCAAGCTTGTTGTAACCAGGCTGACTGAGTGACCAGATTAATACCTACATGATGATGGAAGGTATAATTTAACGGAGCCTCATCAGGTACATCTGCCAAAGGCACAGAACTGGTGAAAACATCGGTATCCGCATAGTACCAGAGTAAATGTAATTCATTGGGTAAATCTTTCCCTGGTTTAACCCCTGTTTTCACATCAAAGCGAAGATAAAAATTGAGGTGATCTAACCCATAATAGAGACGTTCCACTGTGCTAGCTTTGTGCATAGTTCCCGTAGATCCCCCAATTTCGATCCGTCCCGCTTTTTCCCAGTCTTGTTCATCGGGATAACCATTAATAACAGGCTGAATAAACCCTTCTGGTGGGCGATCGCCTTTTTTGGCATGATCTTCTAAGGGTTCGTATAAATGCTCAGGAATAGGTTCCCCT
>JAAUYB010197796.1_pt1 | contig 11326 bp, 15 predicted proteins | sample 7278071 | NCBI WGS metagenome assembly JAAUYB01 (sample SAMN14350121, study PRJNA611818) | marine sediment metagenome | isolation source: surface marine sediment (1.8m) | place: French Polynesia: Moorea | collected 2018-08 | reverse complement strand
GCCAGACCCAGAGAGTCTAGCGGACGCGAGATTCATCCTTCAGACATAATTCGAATTGACACCAAGTGTCGACCTAAAAGACTATAATGGCAGCACGAAAAAAACTTAACACCGTCGCCGCCGCTGCGCATTGCGGGAAAAACGTGCCTCGAAGAGAGCTATGGAGGCGATACAGTGTTACACCCTAGTACAGTTGACTGACAATAATAACAAGGGATCAGTGCGAAAGACATTTGTGCGCGAAACACTCTGTTTGATCGAAAGGAATTGTCTCTTTGATTTCTTTTTCCCGCCCTTGTTTCGTTTTCCCATTTTTCTGCTTCTTTTTTAAGAGCAAAGCCCGTATGTTCAAAGCGTCTCTTTCCAGTTTCCGAAAAGCAAAACCCCACTCCTATCCCCGTCTTCTTCCCCCTAGCAACAACAGCGTCCAAAAAAAGTCCCCCCCCTCCTTCCTTCCCTCCCTCCATATTTAATGAATCCCATCGCAGCAGCGAACGGAAAAGGAGGGGGGGACGCAACTTTTGTGGCATCGGCGTCAGGGGAAAAACGCTTCGATCGTCCTCCCTTCATTTCCCTCCTTTTCCACCGTCTATTTCCGTGATTAAACGGTGCGCCACGGCCCCACTTTGGTTCTGGACGAAAGAAAGACGCGGGTACCTGTATTCAAATCATTAGGAAGTTATAAAATGGAAATAGGAAAACCAACTTATAAAATAAAAAAAGTATAGCAGCGCTACAAAACTGCCACTAAAAATGTACAATTCCGTTACCTGAGCTGCTGCGCAGAAAAAAAGAGGACTCAAGTTTTGATATTTGACCAATCATGATCGACGACCGACCGACCCTCATTTTCCCTGAAAAAGGAATTATAAAAAGGGAATATTTCTTTTGTGGGGGCCAACTCGGGCGGGGAGAATCGAGGGAAAGAAAGGAGAAGAGGGTCGGATGACGCATGTGGGAATACGGTGGAGGTACCAAAAAAAGAAAGAGGGGGACAAAATGGATCACTTTTCACTCTTCGCTTTTGCTGGTTCTCTCTCTGAAGCAAAGGACCAAAGGTTCCGTGAACTGATCAAAGTGACAAAATTTTTAATTTTTCCACTTTTCTATTCTAAGGAAGGATTCTTCTTTTTCTTCGAGAACAGGATTTTCTGAATTAATTTCCATCGCGTACCATCTTTTTTACGAGCTCAAGTCAAGACATGGAATATTCACAAAAAAGCTGTAAAAGTCACAACCGGTTCAATTGCTCGTGGGAGACCGACTCAACAGTTGCCGTAAGTTTTGGGGATCGGCCGCCGCAGTAGGTGGAGCAGTGGAAAATGGTCTGTTCCCATTTTGGCCAACTAAAACCAATTTAGCTTTTTCACGCATACTACTTACAATAGCACAATTAAGTACAAATGAACACCAGCAGTTCGCTTTTCTCCTGCAAAAAAAGTATTTCGCTCAACAACAAAAACAAGAGGAGCACCATTTTTTTGCCCCTCCCACCAATCAAAAATGTGACACGCGCCAGTTAGCTCTTCCCTCTTTTTTGGGGATTTTTTTGGGTGGGAAAGAGGGAGCAGTAGAGACGATGTTTCTAGCCTGTCCTCTTCTTTTTATGTGCGTCGGGCGAATAAGTTTTTTGAGGCATGATGAACCACCGCCACCGCCATCGCGCGCGGGACTCACATTCCCCAATTAATTGCATTTTAATTTTTTTTTGCTCAATAATTTTAAGTAGGAAGAAGCTTGGGGAGACGAAAATAATTTTAAAAGTGGATACTGCACCCTACTTCCCCTGTCCTAATTTAATAAGCGTCGAATCTTGGGCAGCCCGCCCAAAAACGTTCCTTTTTCTCTCTCAGGTTATTATCCGGTCGCCATCTGTCGGCGCCTCCTCTTTTCCCTTTGCCAGATTATAAGCGATGAGTTTAATTTGCGCCGCTGGAGCGGAAAAAGGAAAGATTTTTTTTGGTGGGAGTTGGGTTGTTGGATGGATGATGACCAAACGGACGGGGCGGCGGCGGCGGAGGCAGCTGGACAGAACTAGAAGAGAGGAGCCAAGAAAAGGTCAAATATCATTTTTGGGTTGGGGGGAAAAAGGAGGGAAATAAAGTGAGGCAGAGTGACAATTACTTTTAATTCGTCTTTCTTGGGTGGGTCTTATGAAGCCCACTTCCTTTTTGAGGTTCGACTTTTCAAAAAAAAATTCTTGCTTTTGCAGGATTGCCGAGGAGGCGCGAAAGAAAGAAAAGTTTAGTATGTAGACATTGTTCGGTTTACGTACTCATAGTATGCATGTGCAATGCCCACGGGCCCTCCAAAAATGGGTACTCCTAAACATATCAACTCCGAAAAACGTATCCGCGCCATTCTGAGGCACGGCCTAATACGCAGTAGCGAACCCAAGGGGGGGGGGGAGAGGAATGGGAAGCCAAGGGAGAAAGTTGGGCATTCCTCTCTGTCCGAAGGGGAGGGGAAAAAAAGTTCTCTCCGGAGATAGCCTCAGCCGCAGCCTCGCTGGCATCCTCTTTTTCCCCGATAACGAAAAAAAAGTAATAGGAGACTTCAAAGTAGGCCACAAAACAGATACCGTCCGTACTACTGCTAGATGCCACCGCGGCCCCTTTTTGTATATTATTCCTCCGTAATCCGAAGGGGAAAGCATTGTGAGTGAGCCTCACTGCGTATGCCGCCAGAGGGAGGGGGGGGGGGAGAGCACACAATAACACGCATCTCCCACCAAAAAAAGTACCGGGGAGGGAGAGGAAAAAAACCTAGTTATATCCTCGGTTCCTCCTCCTCCTCCTCCTCCTCCTCCTACCCCCGGCGCGGCTGAGAGGCAGAAGGGCAAAAAAAGTGACCCAATTCTACGGGTTTTGGAGGCACAAAAAAAGGGGGGGGACCGACCGAGCGGCGCCGAAGGAACAAAAAAGAGGCCGCCGCCGCGGCCGCCGCCCTCCTCCCAGGCAACGGCCGCGTCTGCCGCGGGCGGCGGCGGCCTCGGCGTCTGCCGCGGCGGCCGGAGAGGCTCTGCTAGGCTGGCGTACGTAGGAGGACGGGCCAACAAAAAACTCTCTTTCGGGGGGGAAAGAACTTGAGTCGTTTTTTTGTGATCGTCCTCCTCCTCCTCCTCCTCCTATGGGCGAGGCTGGCAGAGACGAAAGAAGAAGAAGGCTTTCTCGCCGCTTCCGAGGCCTCGATAGATCTAGGTTAGGAAATGAAGCTTGGGAGGAAGAAGGAGAAACGTAGAAGGGAGGAGGAGGGCCCGGTGACGGAAATAGATTTGACAAATAATTGAGTAAATCGTTTTGTGCGAAACACTAAATATTACTTAAAGAAGGATTTACTAAGAAGTGTCATATTATAAAGTCTTGGGCGAATCCTACACATGTGCTTTCTACACAGCAGGAGGGAGGGTTTTTTTACTCCCTTGGCCCCCTTTTCTGGTTCTTCTTATTACGGAAGAGGAAGAGGAGGACGAGGCATTTAAGGAGTATTACTGGGGAAAAGAAGGTTTTTTGTGGGTTGTGCCGAGCGGGGGAAAAGAGGGAAATTGAGAGTGGCGGAGAAATAAAAAATATTCAGCCACGTTTTACGCCCTCCTTAGGAGTATTTTAATATTCACGGGGAAAATAAGGCTGAGTGTGGATTTGGGTCACTAGGTAAAACGTACGTAACTACAGCGTGCATACTAAAATTTTCGGGCGAGAAAATAGAGTGTGTAGTAAAACGATATCTGAGACGGCGGCGGCGACGGAGGTTAAAGCTCTCTCCTCCTCCTTTTTTGACGGAGGCGCCGTGGAGAAAAGCGCAATATCGTGCGTACAATGACCTTTCTACCCTTCCCCTCCTTCCCCCTTGCGTGTTAGCAAGCAGAGGCAGTAGGCCTACCGCTGAGAAAGAGAGAGAGAGAGGAAGGCCTACTGTAGTACAACAGCTGAGCCGTGTAAAAAAAGGGGGGGGAGGGGTACGGAAGGGACTAGCTAGCTAGGGGCCGAATGAGGTCATTCACATGGAGAAGGAGGAGGAGGAGGACTTGTTATTGCTGCTGAAGGCAAGAAGAAGAGGCCGCGATTTTCCGTGACGCCTGACAGTAATTCCCGAATTTTATTTTTTGGAAAACGAAGCAAAATGAATAGTTGTTTTTTCTATCGTATTTAACAAAATATGGTGGATTAGGGGATGATACTGTTTGTGTTTTTTACGTGCGATACCCGTGACGAAATCCCTATTTTCGAGAAAGATATTTGGGTACGCACACTTGTGCACACGTACACACACACACACACACACCTCCTTTCGACACAAAAAAATCGAGGGGTGGCAAAAAATGAGGAGAGAGTGCAATGTCCTCTCCTCCTCCTTCCCCTGCGAGACGGGGCATGTTTGAACTCCCTTTTCTTCCGACCGGCGGGGAGGGGGCATTGATCGCAGCATAGTAGCAGCACAATAATGGATTACATTTTTTGCTCTTGAGATTGTTGAACCCAGGTTTAGACGATGGCGCTGGTGGCGCAACAGGAGGGGTAGGAGGAGGAGGAGGTGAATCAAGTCTTCTTGGCCAAGTGTCTTGTTTTCTGAATCAAGTTTTTCTTGCGTCTGATGAAGAAGCAGGCTGCTCTTAAATTCCCGTACATTCTGCAAAAAGCAGAAATGATAAATGAGTTTTTCATGACGTAATTTTTTCTTACTTCAATTCGCAGCAGAGCACTGCCACCGATGCTGCCAATGCGATCAGGACCAGCAGGACCACAAAGTACAGGCTCTCCATGTCCATCGGCTCCAGGACTAAGGATCCGGACTCGGATGAAGACTCCGAAGAGTCCTCTCTCCACCTCCGCCTGACGATGGAGTCATAGGGGAAATAGGTGTTCCAAATAAAGTCCTGAAATATTGTTGGGAAAGCAGCATTCTTAAAAGTAGTAAAATCAGCCGAATACGTTGATCCCGTGCTCCTCCATCCTCATGAGAAGTAGGAGCATCCTTGACTCCCCCCTCCACCAGCGGAAGCGAGGCTTGCAGAGGTAGATGTCGAATGGGCTGTACCTTAAGTGGTTTTTTTTGGGGGGGAATATGTTTTTTGTTTTGTGGCCAAAATAAGTATATCATTTGAGAAACCTTTGGTCAACCGCCCTGACTTGTAAATCTCTTCTCTCTTTCACCGCCTCCTCCGCCGCGTGCATCAAAACAGACATCCTGTCTCAGAAAACAAATTACCTCGCAACAACTTGTAAAGTATCTTAAAACGGTAAAAAAGACCTTGTCAGCATTGCGCTGTTTGACTCTTTTGCGACGTAGGTAGACAAGACATCGTAAGGCGTAGAAGGCCTGGGTTGAAGAATTTTACAAAAAATGTTATTTGCAGGAATGTAAATGTTGGAAATTCTACCTCCACTTCCCCTGTCCGAAAAAGGTGTTTGTCTTTGCCACTGCGTCGAAAATAGCCCTGAGGAGAGGGGTGGTGAACCTGGTTCGCCTCCGCTTTGGTGGCGAGGCAGCGCCGCCTTTGGTAACATTGTTACCCTGTAATATATATTTTTTCTACACGCCACGGTTTTCCACACATACCGTAAATTAATACCTTTTCACGTCCCCCGGAGGCGAGCACCGTTCCGTAGACCAGCATGTCTCTGTCGATGACCTCCCACAGAGTTCGGACCGGCTTGGAGTGAGGCTGGCGGACCAGGTTGGCTTTAAGGTCGGCCTATTAAAACAATGTTTCTAATTAATTCAGTTTTTGATTAATTAGGTACAATAGTTTTGCCCAAGAAAAACCTGGTAGGCCAAAATGAGTAGCAGGGATGACAGGAGCCAGATGATGCACAGCAGTTTCATGTACAAGTAGACATCATTAAAATATATAATTTTATTTTTTCTGTAAAGTGTTCATTTGGGAAGCACCTTGATGTCAGCCTGTTTTCTAGGTAGATCCTCCTGTACTCCATGAAGAGAATGGCGACGCCGTCCCAGCAATATTCCAAAGCACCGTGGAGTCCCTAACACAGATATATATATGAAAAAATAATACCTATACATGTACTTTACTATTGTTAAACAACCTTTTTGAAGAAACCCATGACTGCCAGAGTGGCAAGGCAGGCCCCGCTGCAGGCGATCCAGAAGGCCCACACCTCCGCTTGGAACGGGTAAGCCAGGTTCTTGAAGCGAGGGAGGGGCTGCGGGGTACGGGTGGCAAGGATCTGCGTGCGTAGGGAAAAAATACAAATGCACGTAGGATTTTTTTGAACAAATATTTATTTTAAAATGAGTTGTTTCTTATTCTAGACTTTCATGCAACCTCAAAGTTGTTCTTTCCAATTCTAATTCTTCTAATATGGCATTTGAGGTAACTTTTCAAAGCAAATTTAAGTGCTGTGTATGCCTAATGCATTTTCTACCTTGAATTTGTTTGCAAGCAAAAGTTTTGTTTTAAAAAGCAATAAAGCTTTTTTGAGGGAGTCACCATATCGTCGCTGTGCATGAGCCCCCCTCCAATTTCGCAGTGGGAGAACGGGTAGGCGGCGGCCAGGTCCACGTGGGGTCCGAGCTTCCTCATGTTGGAGGAGGGCTCAGGGGACACTCCTCCAGGGATGCCGAGGCGGTCGGACACGACCTGAAGTTTCCTTTAAAAAACAAAAAATCGCATTTTTATCGTATTCGAAAAATTAGTTTTTTTACCTGACTGCTATCCCGTCCGTAATCTCCTTCTCCTCTTTGTCCATCCGAACGAGGGGGAACAAGACTTTTACAAGCGCTAAACTGAGAGGTCTCTTCCTTTGTTTGTAAAAGTCCTCAGTGTCGCACAGCCTATACTAAGAAATAATAATTTTAATAATGTTTTTTAGAGGAACTTACTATACTTTGCGTAGACATGAAGACTAGGGTGCAAGTTTGGATTTCCAGTCGAAGCCCTTTTCTTTTTATGGGATTCCAGATCAGCTTTGGACACCTTGAATTCGTCCTTGTTCGGACACTGAGCCGAAAGTGGCGTGTCTTGGCCGCCGTTTACCATCACTTTCAAGCAGGGCTCTTCGAATCTAGACCTGTTGAGGACTTCAGGACCAGGGTCCAAGGCTAGCATTTTCCGATTTGAGGCCTCGCTCAGCATCCGGGAAACATTGGGCACCTACATTTGGGAAAAAACATTTTTTAACATTTTGATGACATTTTCCCCCTACCATTGTTGCCAAAGTCACTGCAGTCAAGCAAGGAGACTGGTTCCTGATCTTAGTCACGTCTTCTTTTGTCAAGACATTTCTTGAGTGGACAAGGCCAAGGGTTCGGATCTCGTGGTGCAATTTCTGTGAATTCGAAGTAAATATACCATAAGTTTATTATCAGGCAGCACTTGGATTTGCTTTGAAAAGTTACCTCAAACAGTTGTTTTTCAATGTTTGTCCTGTGCAAGACCAGCGTGCAAGGGTGCTCCTCTCTTTCAATGATCTTCAGAGTGTCCAAGATGGCGGGTGATGATTCCGCTGCTGCCGCAGAAACCAAGATCAAACTGACAAGTGTTGCTGAACACATTTCGCCTCTGGCTTTGATTTTGAAGGACTGCTGAAGCGACACAAAAATGGGAATTGGTGCGCGTAGCCAGTCATCTTCAAATTCCAGCGTAGCATTTACCTCGCCTGAAAACCTGTCTTAATGCCAGCCAACGACGTACTCAAAAAACTGTATGTACAGGAGTGACATTTGTTTCCAACAAAAATTATATTATACGCCAATGACACTACGGTAGACAGGGGAAGTCAAAACCTGCCACCTTGTCAGTTTTGTAGATGATATCCTGATCTGTTCAGAGAAACATCAAGACTGTTCGAAGAACTGAAAAATGCTCGAAGGAAAAACTGAACAATCGCGATTCAATTTACCCGTTTGAGACGCGCGTCAACAGTCTCAGCACTGAACGGTAAAATGACATGCGGGAAAAATGACCAAATGCCACGGACTTACGATACCCTCGGTTTTTACTACTCCCTAGCTTTGAAGGGTAGTGAGTACGAGAGTTTTTCAATCTAAAAGCATTTGAATCTCGTTTATTTTGCACGTTTCCACGTGCTACTACTTCTGTAGTTGTTTTTTAAAATATTTCACAGTGCCACTGGGGCCGAAAGTGAATGCGAAAAACATTGATCATTGACACTGTTTTTTAAATCTTTTTCTCAAGCGAGCAAGAATATTTACTTTCGGATCTTTCCACTGGGTGAGGTACGTACTGTATACTTCCTACTCTTACAGGGGCGAGGCAAAAAAATAGGGAGGAAATGTTGCTCGGCGCAAAAAAGCATTATCATTTTTTAAGGGAGACCGGAGGAGGAGGAGGGCAGGAAACGAGCACAAACGCCGCCGCTGTTGTAAGAAAAATCGTATTATTCCTCCTCCTCCTTCCTCTTCCTCCTCCGCGGAAGGAAAAGACAAAAACTGGTCATTAGGGAGGAGGAAGGAGTGGATGACAAAAAAAGGGGGAAAGAGGAGGAGGAGGAGAGGCTTTATTTGCCAAAAGCTCGTTTTCCCGGATTCCGAAAGGAGAAAGGGGAACAAAAAATCCCTTCTCCTTCCCTCCTCCTCCTCCTCTTCCTGTCAGACAAAACAAATTTATGGTGGCGGAGGAGGAGGAGGTTGGTTCGCTGGCACACTTCTTCTGTTTGGTCTCCTCTCCTCAGCGGTGGTTTGATTTGGAAGAGAGGGGGAGGGACCCGAGAAGAAGTGGAAATCAGAGGACTTCCCCCTCTTCTGAACTGCGTATTGCCATTAGTTTTTATACTTGTACGTGTGGGAAAACTTCTTTCATCGATCGGGCAAAAATAAAATTAGCGCTCCATTCATGACTCCGTATTACCCCGTACGGGTAAGGGGAACAAAATGCCACGTGCGCGAAAAAACGGAAGTCGGTGATTTTTCCCAATCCGACTAGATTTGACCCCCCTCAAATGTGTACGAACGAGGAAGAAAATTCGTCAATGCTGTGAACGAAGATGCTCCCCCCCCACGCCTTTACAACACCATGGGAAAATACAGTGTGCGGCAGAGGCGGCAAATCAATCATGTTCAAACTTTTTCTCTCTCTCGATCTAAAAGGCAGCTGCCGCCGCTCGCTACTTTAACGGAGGAGCCGCTGCGGGGATGATGTTTACACTCCTCACTATGTACGCACAGTAGTTCGATTTTTTTGCTCCTCCTCCTCCTCCTCTTTCAGGGGCTTTTTGATCAATTTTTCCCGGGCAAAAAAACACACACATCCGTTTGATGGATGGAAGAAAAAAGGAGGATGTTGCCGCCGCTGCCAAAGGGGAAGAGAAGAACAGAATTGGGCCTTCTTCCGCCCCCATTTTTTTGTGTGTGTCGCAGCCCGTTTTCGTATTTATGGGTCAGCCGGTTCTCCCGGGGTCTTTTTTGCGCCCATCGCTCACCTTCACATTTTGGGTCCTTCCTTTCGTCGGCCCCGCTATTAATCAGCTAGAATTATTTGCTCATTACATTCGGGGAACATAGAGGGGGAGGGAATAATATCTTGCATTCGTGGAGGCATTCATGTCCCTTTTTCCCCCTAGATGATATTTGGTCCAGATTGTCAAAAACTCAGAGGGGCGGAAGAAGCGAACAATAAAAAAATGCTGCTAAAACTGCTCCACTCCTCTCAAAGGGCCACAATTCAAGTCTGTCTGAAACAAGAACAGACTACAGTCAAAGACCTGTGACAGTACTAAAAGTAAAATAAACCTACTTATTATTTAAAAGATCCAATCTAAGTAAAATTCTGACTTCCATGCTAAAGAATGGAAGAAGAGTGACAACTCAATCTGGATCCCACCCCAAAATGAATGCATAGAGCCGAAGTCGACAAACTGCTCCCCTCCACAACAACATCAACTCTCACCGTTCTAGGACCTGTCGGCTTCGCCGCAGGTAAAAACACGAATGCAACAAAGAGGACCCAAAAAGATTGCAACACAGAAAACAAAACGTCACCGTAATTGTCGTATAAAATGAAGAGTGTTATTTACGGCCAAGTGAGCGATGCAAAGCCGTTAAAAAATCCTGCTGCCGCTGTCTGGACAAAAGATGTGCTCGTATGATACGGGATGACCCAATAAAGAAGGGGCACAACAAATATGTACCCTTAAAAAACTTCCGCCTTTGCTGCAGTTTGTTTTACTGGTGGCAGACAGACAGGAACATTTTTTTCGGGAAATGAACAGTGGGCGCGGCATTCTCTCTAGAACGGAAGGGCGGGGGGTGCTTGTTCTCTTCAGTAATGACTCGAAGTCACGAGACTTTTAAAAAAGAAAGAGCATCACTTGGACGACTTTCCCTGATATTTTTTTCAAAAAAGAACAGAAAAAGAATAATTCTCGTGCCCTCACTCCGTGTTCCCTTCTTCACGGTCCAATTGATTCCAATATTGCCTCCAACCTGCATTGATTCGACCGATTACGATCAAGCACAAGTACATTGCATGTACCTGCCTTGGAAGTCACGGGCTGGTGGCTCCAGCTGCTGATTCGCCTCCATCAGGTTTCAAGTTTTTGTTGTTGATAAGTGAGACATCTCAAACGCAGTCTTGCTCCCTTAAATAAAGGATTTCTTTTCGGGCTTTGTCAGAAAAAAATATGCTTGTATTTTTTTTGTCTTAGCTCTGTTTGATAAGAATGTGTGTCTTGAGCCCTTCCATTTTTTTCAAAACGAAGCACGCCACCTTTTCTCCCACACACAAAAAATCAATAAAAGCATCCGCACGCTCCGTATTCATCCGTCCGTTCTCCCTCAGTGCCTCCTCCTCCTCCTCTTCCCTTTTCATCTGCCCCCGACGACGACGCCTCCTCCTCCTCATCCCCTTCCCCTTTATTCCACCGAAAAGTTCACACTCGATCGATGCGTATTACGAGAGTAGGCATGGAAATAGGAGCGGCTAAACAGAGGAGAGGGCAGCTGGACCAATAGCACATATATATATCCCCACTCAGCGATCGTCGGACGAAGCATCGATGAGACATTCACCAAGATTATTTCGAAACTGGTGTTTCCCATTTTTGGCGCACGCAAAGTTCATGACATCCACCACTAACCTCCCTCACATAGTCACATTTATTTTACGGACATGGTACTAAGTTTTGTAGCTGAATGTTTATCCAGGCCGGTGGCGGCGCACATGGCACACACCTGCCCCGGCCTCTGCCGCCTCCCCCTTCTGTAGAAAAAAAGCCTGGAAAAAAATCCATCCCAAAGCTCAGTTCCACCGTCATGCCCACCCCCACGCTACGTATGCGCGGCGCCCCGGCAGGAGAGCGGGCGGGGGGGGAGGGGGGCGTGGTCGGTGGTGGGAGGGCGGGGG
>JAAUYB010062154.1_pt1 | contig 11328 bp, 14 predicted proteins | sample 7278071 | NCBI WGS metagenome assembly JAAUYB01 (sample SAMN14350121, study PRJNA611818) | marine sediment metagenome | isolation source: surface marine sediment (1.8m) | place: French Polynesia: Moorea | collected 2018-08 | reverse complement strand
TATGCAGTGAGGAGAGAAGCCAAGGAGGCCAATTTGGGGGCCAGCGAGGGATCCCCCAAAGTGTTGCGCTGCGTCGGGCTTCCCGGATAGATAATTCAGTTTGCCTCTTGGTGAAAGCCACCCCTCATCCGTCGGAAGAGCCGCGTTTTTTGTCCGCGTGAAAGGCGAGTCCCCCGGGCGGAATAATCAAATACGGACGGACGGACGGAAGGCGCGGTGGTGGTAGCCTGGTGCCCAACCAGACTTTGATATTCTTCTGAAAACTGATCAGATCCTTTAGACAAATGCAAAAGATAGAATATTTAGGGCGTGCATTTGTCGTCCCATGATTTGAGTACCTTTAGAGCGACCGGTTTACGGTTCCTATTAGACTCAAAGCTCTGGTTGGATGGTGGTGAGAAAGAGAAAGGGAGGGAAGAGGAATTGGCGGCTAGTGGCTGTTGGCGGAGGTCGAGTCGCGGTCCTCGTCGTCGCCGTCGGAGGAAGAGGAAGAGGCGGTGATTCGACTCAGTGCCGCCCGCCCGTCACCCCGCTCATACACACAGTACGGAAGCACGAAGGACACAGAGAGGAAATTGAACCTTGTTAGCAGAGGCGGCGGCGACGAAGGCCAGCTCAATGAAAAAGAACAACGAAAACATTGGATAGACCCATCGGACGGACGGAAGCAACATGTGGAAAAGAAATTGTAGCAAAAGCGAAGGCTCTTCCTCGAAGATATTTCTATGTTTTCTACTGTGGTGGACTGCTGGGACCATGCTGTCCTCAATCTCTCCCGCCTCCGCCACCATCGCCTCCAGAACGGCTCCAGCAGCTACGTCTTCATCCAGCAGGAGGTAAGGTAAACAAAAAATATTTCCCAACTTTAAAAATTATTTTTCTTACAAAAATACTAGGCGTTCCAAGGGAGGCAGCAGCTTCTTCCGCACCGCCAGACCCTCATCATCATCGTCCACCGGCCTGGTCTCCCTCTCCAACCCGGAGTTGAAATCCCTGGCCTTTGACGAGGACTACGACTTCAACATCCCTCCAGTTCCATCGAAGAAAGAGGGCGATATCGTCAATAATCCTTTGAACGTGACCGTCTCCATCAACCTGAGGAACATCTTCGAGGTCAACGAGATCGCACAGTTAGTCACCATGGAGGTCTCGCTCAGGCTGTACTGGACGGACACAAGGTGAGGAGGGAATTCGCCAAAAATGAAATACCTTCTTTCCTGTTTTTGCGGAAATCCGAGGGTTTTTTCTTCATCTTTCCAGAATCAGGGTGAAAAACGAGAGCTTCATTCCTGAAGGCTCCGAGTATCTCACCGTCAATCCGAGGTATTTTTTGTAACAATCATTTCGCCGGTTCAGCCAGTAATTTGTGTTGCCTTTGTTTCTTTGTTTCGCCATGAAGATTGGCGCAGCACATCTGGGTGCCCGACATCTTCATCGACCAAGCGAAGGACTTGAGAGAGCCAACCTTCCACGTCCTTCCCGCCTCGCTCAGGATATACAAGTAAATAAGGGGGCAATTTGGAGGCAGTTACTCCCAATAATTTTCCTCTTTTGTTTGCCATGCAGGACGAGCATGCTACGTTACTCCGCCCGGGTCAACTTTGACGTCGCCTGCAACATGGACTTTCGGTCGTACCCGGGCGACCACCAGGCCTGCGAGGTCAAGTTCGAGTCGTTCGGGTACACCACTAGACAGGTGAGAAATTCAAATATTTTTTTCGGAATTACTTTTGATACTTTTGTTGGAAAGCAGCTTGCATTCCACTGGGCCGACAACTGTAACGTGAACGAGAACATTAGCCTGACGCAGTTCGCCCTCAAGGTCTCCATGCAGAGCAGCTACGACACCAGCTACTACGACATTAGCTACCCGGTACATTTAACGATCAAAATTTATTTTCCTTGAGGAGGACAGGAACAAAGCTTTTTTTCAGGGCCTCATCATGAAGCTTTACCTCTCCCGCAAGCTTAACTACCACGTGGTGCAGTCCTACATCCCCTCTGCTGTCTTTTTAACTGTGTCATGGCTGGCTTTCTTTGTGCCACCAGAGTCAGTGGCGGAGCGGCTGGCAGTGGCCATGACCATCATGCTCACCCTCACCACCATGTTTGCCTCCGAGAGGCAGAACGTGCCGAGGGTCAGCTACATCACCTACCTGGACGTTTGGATGCTCACCTGCATCGTCTTTGTCTTCCTGGAGCTGGCCGCCTTCACCCTCGTCCTCCACCTCATCCGCACAAAGCGGGAGAAGACGGTGCCGCTGGTGGAGAACGCGGGCAAGGTCGTTCTACCGCTCTTCTTCCTGCTCTTCAACTCTGTCTACTGGTCGCTGATGCTGAGCCCTCCCCCGTAAAAAGAATGTCAAAAGCAGATTCGATGTCACTATTTTGCATGCCAGAATGCCAATCAAGAGTAAGAACGCTTTTCCTACCACTGTACGCCGAAGAAATACAGAAAACTAGAAGTATCTTTGCTACTCTGTCGACAGCTTTTATTCACCTTGGGAGCAACAATACAATAATTAAATTTCATTGATACTCACGATTGGCAAAAAAAGAGCGGGGAGGGGAGAAAAAGGAACGTGAGTGGGAGTAAGGAGAGGTAGCAGGAGCATTCTGTAGGAGCAGCATTTTTTCTTCTTTTGCTCTTTCGCGTCTGTTCTTCGTATAAAAAATCGCGCCTTTCTTCCGGACTCAAGCCAGCATGTGTACAAAAGGGGGGAGGTAGACAGAGTAGGGGGGGAAGAGGCCTTAGCAGTCGAAAAAAATTGAGGCGCACATAGTACTTATCCAGCACCAAAGAGAAAGAAAGCGGAAAAGGAAAAAAAGTGTTAGTAGTGGAAAGAAGCGGTAAATAATAGAATGGCAATGCAAATGGGAGGGGAGAGCTGGACAAAAAAAAAACGAAATGAGGAATATCACGCCGAGAATTAAGTATCGTCGTCGCGATCGTCGTCAGTGAGAGAATGTACTTTAGGATCGAGAGCACCGCCGCCGTGCACAGAAGGTATGGGAAACCGCGCGTTGTGTTTCTTCCTTTTCTAATTACGAGGCGCCCATCACCCGACCTTTCGGACCTACTGCCGCTGCTGTTCTGCCTCGTTGGTCTGGGAGGCGATGAACTCCTCGTAGGCGGCGGCGATCTCCGGGGGCATGTCCTCGATGTCAGGGTCGTCCGGGTCGGCGGCGCCAAAGTCCTCCTCGTCGGGATCCTCCCCGAGGACGTCGGCGCCAAGGTGCTCCTTCATGAAGGCCTCCTCCTCGGCGGTCAGCTCCAGCTCGCCAGAGTTGGGGTCGAAGTCTGCGCCTCCCCCGCCCATGGGATCGAACGCACCGCCCTGGGGGTGGCTCCACACGGCGCCGCCGGAGGACTGCTGTTGCTGGTTGGCGGCCGGGGCCGCGGCGGCTGCTGCGGAGGCGCCCCACCCGGACTTGCGCAGGTCCACCAGGTTGGCCATCATCTGCAGCATGTGCTTGGGCACTGCCGGAGTGGCATCCAGGCTCCCAAGCGCCTCCACCGACGCCATGAGGGAGTCCATCCGGGGAGTGCCACCAGCTTCCTCTTTCTCTTCCTTCTTCTCCTCCTCTTCCAACGCCCCTCCGGCCATCTTGAGCGCCTGTGCGATGGCGCGCACGTCCTCCTTGTCCGAGAGCGACGCCCGCTGACGCTCGGCCAGGGCAGACAGCAGCTCGGTGGCCGCCACGCCCAGCTCGGGCATCCGCTTCTTGGCGCCCCCCTCCGCGTGCGGGGTGCCGAGCTGCAGGAAGAGGTCGGCGGTGAAGAGGGCTAGGGAGCGGAAGCGGGGCACGTCAGACTTGAGCAGCTCCTCCCGCCCGGAGTGGAGGGAGCGGAAGCGCTCCAGAAGCACCTCCGACAGGGTCGTTTTCTTGTCCTTGTCCTCTTCCTCCTCGGCGGACACGGATACGGTGACGGCGGCGGAGAGGTGGTCCAGCAGCCTGGCGCCGGTGTAGCGGAAGTTGGCCTGCGCCAGGCTCTGCTCCAGGACCAGGTCCACCACCTGCCGCAGGGTGGCCAGGTCGGAGACGGAGGCGTTGAGGCCCTCGGAGAGCTGCGCGGCGGTCTGGTCGAATCGGCCCGGAGAGTAGAGGAGGGCGGCCATGCCCTGCTCCACCTGCTGTTTGGGATCCCCGGAGAAGGGCTGCTGTTGCTGCTGTGGCGCCTGCTGCTGCTGCTCGAAGGCCCACTTGGAGGTGTTCCTGGGTCCGGCGCGAGGGACGAACTCCATGGCGCTGGCCGACAGGGACGTCTTCGGGACGAACTCCGAGGCAGTGGCGCTCAGCTGGGGCTCCAAAGCTGCGGCTGCAGCGGCCAGCTGCTGCTGCTGCTGGTAGTGCTGCTGCTGTTGTTGCTGCTGATAGTGAGGGTTGTACTGGTGGCGCGGCTGCTGGTGTCCTCCGCCGGCTTGCCAGCTTCTGTTGAAGTGAATAAAAACATTTGGTTCAACTTCTAGCAAATTCGGGAATAAGAATGTGTCACCTTACCTGTTGCCGTACATATTTTGCGATCCGGGGTTGTAGTAATTGTTGTGGTTGTTGTACCTGTTGCCTCTCCCGCCGCGGTTGCCCCTGAGTAAAATGAGAAAGAAATACTGATTTACCGGGAAAAACAAGAATTAAACACCACAGTCATTGAGGGTTATTTCGCCAGACGACTGTTTGCAGGCAATATCCTTGTTGAGGCATTCTACCAGGGCGTGACTCTTTCGGCTGCCGCGACAAACATATCGTCGTAACAAAAGTGTATTCATGAAGTGAGCGAAAGGAGGTTCACAAGGATGACGGCTGCCGTCTGGACGGCAAATGCCAAATCGGCACCGACACATCGCGCAATGTTTCGTGTACGTAGTATCGGCTAGGTACCTATATCCTCCTCCTCCGGGGTACTGGTTCCTTGGCCTCTGGTTGTGGTACCCCTGCTGCTGGAACTGCTGGTAGTCCTGCTGCTGCTGGAACTGCTGCTGGTAGCCGTGCTGTTGCTGTTGGTGCTGTGGTGGGACCCTGGAGGGATCGTCGAACTGGTTCTCTCCGGAGGACCACCCGTCTGCGCTGGGAGCGGGCTGAGGGACACCACCACCACCTCCTTGGCCCTGGTACCCGTATCCTCCTAAGAAGAAAGGCAACATTTCATTTACTACCTGGGTGGAATCCTGCTTCACCAATGTGTCTCACCGTTGTTGAACGGGTCCATGCCGGCCATCTGCCTGGCCAGGTCGTCTCCCGGCCCCATCGGCCTACGCAGCTCGCGCCTCTGGCTTAGGTCGTCCTGCTGAGGCACCTGCTGCTGCATCCGCACCTGATGGCCCCTGCCGCGACCGCCAGGGTACTGCCCGCCGGGGTCCATGGTGAATCTGAAACAACAGTGATGGTTTAGTTACTTGTTGAATGGCTCCGCGTCACAGGTCATTTTCCGAGTGCGTAAAAACCGGGTAAAACATTGTTGAGCCTGGTGCAATTCTTACTGCACCTGCACCTCACCTGCTGTGGCCCTTCAGGTGTCCGATGCGGCGGCAGGCGACGTCGAAGGAGGTGTCGTGGTCCAAGACGGAGACGGAGATGCACTACGCGCTCGGGTGGCGGGGCGGCTTTTTCTCCCAGATTTGAGCAGGGTTGGCAGGTCTGCTCAACAGTTCAGGCCAAAAACGAAAGTGCAAAGCTAAACTGGAACCCGTGTGTGAAAAGTCAAATTTTGCAATAATTCAAGGAGTCAATTAATAGTTTTTAAAACATTGGGAAAAACATATCAAACAAGTCTGTGAGAACCTACTAAAAGCAATCATAATAGCCATGTGAGAATGCCTGCCTTCCATGATCCCGCCTGGCCTCCCTGCCCCCCTTCCGCTTCCTCCTCTCTCTTCCTCCTCCCTCGTGTTTTCTTTTTCTCTTCAGCGGGGACACAAAAAGAGAAAGACAAGTGGAACAATCGACGGAGAACTTTAAAGAGGAAATGAGCACTGAGCAAAGGAGGTGGTAAAATTTACTCGCGTTTAATAGTGGTCCATTGAAAAATATCAGTCGAACTGGCGGCGCGGCGAATACGGCTACTCTTTTCCTTCACAACAACATTACATGCAAGGCACTGAGACGGGCGAAGTTTTCTTGCATTCTGCTGCTCTGGTGGTGGCATGGGATGCCGGAGGAGAAATCACAAAGGCAGTCCGTTCTTGGAAGTGCGATTGATTGAGGGTTTGAGGAGGAAGACTTCTTTCACGGTGGCTGTTTTTTCAAATTCCACAAGGCACTTTGACCACACAGGTTTTCCCCCAAAACAATTATGCACTTTTTGAAAATTTAATAAATATTCGCTTTTCGTTGTTCTGCTGCTACGCGTATCTTGTGTATGCCGTGGGCTCTGCCCTGGAGTTGAGCCAGCGCTGGTGAAGGGAGACGATGAGCGTGACAAGGTATAGCAGCGCTGCCACCCAGCAGTTGTTGGCCGCCAGCTTGTATCCCTCATCCAGCTCAGCCTCGAAAGCCTTCTTGGACTCCTCAGCCACAGTCTCGTTCATCGCAACGTCCTCCACGAACGCAACACTCCTGTTCAAGTGGATGGAGAAAAAATAAGAATCGAACATTCTTCAACGTCGATTAAAAAAACTGTTTCCCCAAAAAATTATTACGCATTTTTTAAAACCAAATCTGACCTGGCCTGGAAGGCTGCCCACATGATGAGAAGCTGGACGAGCCCCCAGGCCGAGATGAGGACCCCGCAGAGGCTCACCTTGGGCCCGCACACCCTCATCGACATCCTGCATGAAGTGACGAACAGAACACGCAAGTTTCACAAACAGCTGTTTGAGAGTGTAAAAAAAATTCCCCCCTCTGCTACTTGCCTGAATGATCTGACGTCGACTCCCGGCCCTCCGCCGGTGTAGGAGTTGTCAGACCTCCCCCGCCCCATGCTGTTGTCTCTCTCGAAGAAGGAGCCGAATCCGCGATCGCTTCCGTCGTCGTCGCTGTTGTTGTTTAGCCTGTTGTGGCGGCGGTGCCCACCCATGCTGGAAGAGAAGAGATAAAAGGAATTTGCGGAAATCCTGCTGGTTTTTTTTTTCGATAATGTCTGAGCAGTATGCAAGGAGCTGTAGGAGATCTTTCACTCTCTCCTGATGGAGCAAAAACACTTGTGCAGACATAAAAGTGTCTTGGCTGCTGAGCTGTTCTACAACCCAAGATGAAGAGGACAGAGGAAGACTTCGTCGGCTGCTTCCTCACCTGCTGTCCTGCTGCAGCCTGGAGTACTTGATCCCCCTGCCAACCTTCTTGCCGAACTTGCCACCGTGGGACATCCTCCACCAGATCTTGACTAAGTTCTACGAGACTGTTGCTGTTGCTTCAGCGATTCCTCCTCAGCTGAGAAGATTCAGCCAGCAGCTCCTGATTTTGCGTGTAAGAAGAGGATTCTGAGTCTTCGCTCGTTCTCTATCGCGGCTTACGAATCACCATCGTCTCTTGTCGCATCAGAGAATCAAGGCAACGGAGAAGGGAGGAGGGAGGACTGCTGTAGGCCTTGTTTCGCATGTGCAAGCAGCAGCAATTGCAATCGCACTCATTTACCACACGCGTCAAATGTTTCACATATTGTTTTTTTAGCTGCTGCCACAGTAAAACAGCTAGTGTAAAAAAAACCCCTCGGTACTGGTTAAGATTGGCGGTCCACCAATCTTGACCAGTTCCAAAAACTCTTGTAAAATCGGCGAACGAAATCCCACAAAATTTTGGCTGCTATGTTCAAGCAACAGGTTTTCTCACCTGAATCTGCTGACCCAATCCCTCCTGACCCTGAGCCTGACCCCGTTGAGGGAGAGCGCGGTGCCGACGCCGGACGCCGAAGACGCCAGGCGCCAAAGGCGGCGCGGCGCCCACAGCAGCGCCGAGAAGACGGCCGCGGCCGCGCTGTTGTTGCTGCTGCTGGCGTTGGCACTAGCGCTGGCAGTGGAGATCATCAACTTGTTCTTAGGAGTAGCTGCTGCTGTAGCTGCTGCTGTTCTTGGTCCCTTGGACCTTGGTGCCGAGATTCTTCTTTTGCTATCTAGATAGTAGACATAAGAGAAAGTTTTGTAAGATTTTTTGCACTTGCTTCTTCTTTGCTTCCTGCTTTTCTGACTGTCTGTCTTTGTACAATTTCAGCAGCAGCTTTGCTTCCTCCTTCCTGCCTCTTTCTCAGGTGAGGGGCGGACGGCGGAGGCGGACGAGGAAGGGACTGGGAAATTTGCCCTTCTCTACTTAGTACAGCAATCCCATGTGTGTGTCAGTGTAAGGAGGCATTTGTGGCCCCAATTCGAGGAGAGAATGGGCGTGTTGGGCGAGGTGGGTCACGGAACCTCAAATGATTTTCTGCGTAGTGAAAATGCCGCATACACATGCCAGAGCTCCATGTACAGATGTAATGCAAAATTGTATCTCCATTTATTCCCCAGCGATGCTGATACGTTGGAGCTTTTCAACGAAAAAGACGGAAATGGAGCATTTCCAAGAATTGGCCAAAGTCGAAATGACATTTGGTTTCCGGCAACGGCAACGGCGGAGCGGCTGCATTGTTGCATTCTTAATTTTCTCCTCTTTCCCCTCCCGATTTCTCCCTTAAATGTATCCCTCCTTTTCGCCAGGAAAGAAAATATTGACGCGCACAACCTTGGTCTTTCTACAATTTTTTCTCGTTTGGACACTTCCTCGCGTAGGTATAAAAGCCTGAGTATGAATCGAAGCAGGCATCCAGTGATCCAATAGCATCCAACAATGAGGGTCCAAAGCGTTTTCCTTTTTGTGCTCATCTCAGTCCTGCAAGCCCTGGCGTCTCCAAGGATCCAGAGCCTGAAAGAGGTCAAGTCCAACTTCGTTTCGGAAGCAAAAGCTCCTCCGAACAATGAAGCCCTCCTCGGCCTGGAGGACTTGTCCGATGAGGCCCTGAGCGCCGCCCTGACCAGGACTCTTGTCCGCGTCCGGAGGGGGGACGGCAACGACAACGAAAAGTGCAGGAATAGGAGGAGGAGGCCTCAGGGCTACGGAAACCAAGGTGGGCAAAAAAGGGACACCACTTACTGTTTTTTTTCTGCTGCAGTTCTTGTTGTTGCTCTTGCTACTACTCTTACTGCTGCTGTTATTATTGTTACTCTTGCTGCTGCTGTTGCTGCCGCCGTAACTACTTTTGCTACTGCTACAACTCTTGCTGTTGTTGCTGCAGCTGCTTCTCCTGCTGCTGTTGGTGTTGTTGTTGTTACTGTTACTGCTGCTATTCTTGTGGCTGCTTCTGGTTCTGCTGCTTTTGTGGCTGCTGCGCCTTGAAATAATGCCAACAGATCCTACTGCTACTGGTATGGCCCATGCTGTTTTTTTTGGCTCCTGTTTTTGATCGTAAAATATCTGCTGCTGCTGCTTCTTTTTTGCTAAACTCTCTCACAACTTTAAATCCCTTCATTCAGGATACGGCGGTGGAAGCAGCAGCAGCAGCGAGGAGAGCAGCGAGGAGGACCGAAGGTGCCGCAAGGACATGGGATACCAGGTAATCAAGAAGCACACTCGATTTCACAAAAAAAATTTCTCTCCTCCTCAGATGCGCAAGAAGATCTACAAGAAGGCCAAGATGGTGATGGAGATGATGAAGGCGATGGACGGATACCCGCCCTACGGGGACAACCACGATGGAGGGTACGGCCACTCAACGTATCCAGAGGACAACCCGTACGGATACTTCCTGTGAATAACAACACTTGAGAATACCCGCACGCCTGGAGCGTTGGCGATGAAAATATACGAGACCACAAAATACAGTGATTCAGCAAATTTAATTGTAGGAATCGATATTTTCTCTGCCCATCCTTCCCTATCGAAGTGACGAGCGGCTCTAGAGGATATTTATTTTGAGGGATTCGAGAGCAGACGTACTACTTACTGTAGGAGGAGTGGCGGCCGGCGGTTTTGTTGATAAAAAATTGCATTTGTGGCGAAGAGAAAAACACAGTTGTGGCGGAAGGCCCTCCACTCTGCAGCAGGCACTTTAATTGTAGTAATTACGTTTGCAATAGTGCATTTGCAGAGATTAGAAAAGGAGTCGCTTTGGACAGAAACTGCAAAAATGTCGAGGTGACAAAAGCTGTTGTTTTCCCTTCTAAAATGTCTTACATATCCCGGTCCCGTAAGGCCTTTATCGCCTTCACCGTTTGCGGAGGTGAGTGAAAAACCAAAATAAAATAAAGAAAAAGTGCGATATGTTGATCAACTAAAATTTAGCGTACTTCGGGTGGGGCCTGATCCTGGCGGTGATGCCGCCCTTCTACCCGTCGGAGGCGGAGAAGAAGGGAGCGACGCCGTCGCAGGTGGAAAAAGCGTATCCTGTTGCTTCTGCTTTTTCACTATTTCGAACAATTTCCCCAATTCGTTTTTAATTTCCTTTGTTGCCATTTTTTTTGCTTTTGTAGTCATCTTCGTTGTTGTTGCTGCTCTTGCTCTTGCTGGTGCTGGTGCTGGTGCTGATGCGGGCGGTGCTGCTGCTGGTGTTGTTGCTAGTGCAGTTGCTGCTTTTGTTGTAGTCTTTGATTGCTGTTGCTACTGGAACTGTATACCCAGCTGCTACTGTTGCTGCTTAGTGCTCACTGCCTCCCTCCTCGAGATCCCTCCCTCCCTCACGCAGTACGGCTTCGTCTTCGGCATCGCCTACCTCGCCGCCTTCCTCTCGGCCCCGCTCTTCGCCCACTTTGGCGACAGACTCTCCTGCTGCTGCTGCGGCGGGGGCGCCAAGGCGGTCTACAACTCTGGGGCCTTCCTCCAGTGCGTCTCAGGCGGCTTTGCTTTCGCCCTCGTCGATCTCATCCAGTCCAAGGCAGCCTTCTTGGCTGCAAGCTACGTGCTGAGGTTCCTCTGCGGGGTGGCAGAGGCCGCCATTTACGGATCCGTGCTGGGGATACTCACCAGGCAACAATTTAGTAACACTCAAGGAGTTTTCCCGTTTTTATGGGATTTTTTGTTCCAGAGCAGGCTGTTCCCCGATCGCAGGTCCATCATAATGTCCACTTGCGAGAGCTCATACGGCCTAGGGTACACTGTGGGTGAGTAACAAATAATAGTTTGGCATTGTTGATCTTTAAATTCGCCATTCAAAATTTAGGTCCCGCTGTCGGCTCTTTTCTGTACCAGTCCGGCGGCTTCAAGCTCCCCTTCGTTGCTGTGGGCGCCTTCGGTCTCGTCTTCGCAGTCCTCCTCACATTCTCCATACCCAAGGTGGACAAGAATCCTCCACGGACATCGGAAGAAGACCCAAAGGAGGACACCCACCTCTTGGACAAGAACAGGAACGAGGACAGCAAGTCCGACAAG